>PDWI01000863.1_pt1 | contig 49212 bp, 37 predicted proteins | sample 1430891 | NCBI WGS metagenome assembly PDWI01 (sample SAMN01162508, study PRJNA174530) | Oral metagenome, whole genome shotgun sequencing project. | biome: Marine environment; feature: Marine mammal; material: Swab sample of the gingival sulcus; isolation source: swab sample of gingival sulcus...
GAGGGGGGCTTGGATTTTAAAATTACAAGAGGTAGTCTTTATTTACAAGGGATACAAAGGATAATTTAGCAGGTTTTGAGTTTTATCGGACACTAATAAATAATAATATATAATATAGTTCTATAATTCATACTTTAATATCTTGAGCTATTATCTTGTTTCGTCGTTTGTTCATCCTTATAATGTTGCTATATTTTTTCTTTATTATAAAAGTTAAATCTATTTGATGTTTGGTTTTCGCTATTTTCTCCTTTATTATTTACAGATTTAGAAGCATCATTTTTGTTATTTTCACTCTTTTCTTTTTGTAAATTTAGAATTAAATTTGTAAACCTGTTTTGTCTGCTACAATTTTTGGATATGTTGTTGTAAAGCAGCATGGGGCATTGTTCAAATACATATTTGATTATCTCTGCAAATTTAAGCATTTTTTGAGTTTTTTCCGGTTCTCGCAATTTTTGCAGATAATGAACTCTCTGCTTTGGTTGTGGATAGCTTTATTCGGCTTAAGCCGAATAATTCACCAAGTAATCTATTCCGGTCAGCATCTACCTCAAAACAAGACACTTCGATTGATAAGGCTCATTCACCATATCAAAGGATATGCCTCTCGCCTTATCACTTATTTTATTGTATATGTAGCCCTCACTACAAAAATTGATGACCACGAAGTAGCATCGGAGATAATTATTCAAATCAACTTTACAAAATTTTTCAAACCAAAAAAGGAAAGCTGTAAGACTTTCCTTTTTTATATTTACTTATGAGAATTATGCGTTTTTTTATTGATTTTTTCCTACGAAAGACAAGATGCCTACGGCACAGGTTTTTTTACGGCCTTTTCCCGGTTTAAATCTGATGGATACATAATACACTCCGGTGCGTTTGCAAATAAAGTCAAACATGTCTCCACCGCTTTTTTCCGTAGAGTTCCATGGTTTAGTCTCCGGATGTTTGCTGTCAAAAAGTGTTAGTTTAACATTATTGGCATGTCTGCCGGGTGCGCAAAGAATAAAACGATAACGTGTTCCTCTGTTTAATATAACAGGCCACTTTGTACCATTGATACTTCGCTCCGATCTTAACGCTTTTAGTTTGGTATTAAAGTCTCTTAAATATATTGCATTTCCGCCTTTTTTGGCGCAATGGTAAACTCTTTGTTGTTTACATTGTGCTTGAGCCCTTTCTCCTGTTGTGAAAATAAATAAACTTGTTACGGCTATAAGAATGGCTATCTTCTTCATTATAATGAGATTAAATTGTTACGTATTTGAATAATTTTATGTTGTATTTTAAGTAAATCGTCTTGATTATAAACAAATTCGGTTCTTTCTCCCGGTTCAATCAAAGGGATAGAGTCTTTGTCATAAGTAATTTTGTTTTCACCTTCATCAACGGTTTTAACTTCTACTTTATCATAAAGTTTATAGAGTTCCCTGAATTGGTCATTCATTTTCTTAAAGTTTGTTTTGTCGTCGAAAAAGGATAGAACTTCAAGCAAATCTTTTATAATAACTTTTTGCCCGATAATAATTTCTTCTGTTGATTTATCTCTTTTAAATTCATTAACCTTACAAGCGAGATATTGTCCTTCTGCCCACACACCGGTTATCATAAGAGCACTTAAATCACTGCGTCTGGTTTTTCTTAAATGCTCATCCATGTCGTGATAGCTTGATACGGAAAGGAACATCAAGGAGTCTAAATTGTTGCTGTTTGTTGCCAATCGTTTTAATGTTTGAAATTCAAAAAATTGATCTACATCTAAGGCATCGGCCAAACGTTTTATGGAGGTTAAATATTCAACAATTGCATTTTTTCTGTTATAAACGTTCAGGTATCCCAAATCGGCACTTAACATTCCCAAACCCAGTGCTTTGTCAAAATTAGAGTCAAAGTCTGAAGCAACTTCCGTAGGAACAAGGTGCTTTTTGGAATAAGGCACTTTCATGTTCTCAATGGTTGCAGCCATTTCAATGGGTGAGGGGAAACTTTCAATTAATCCGTTAATTTTTTGCGGGTCGATTTCCACATTTGTGGTGTTCTCTGTTTGAACTACGGAAACGGTTTCGTCATCACCGCCGCAAGCCGCAAAAGACAAAGGGATTAATAATATAAACAAAATCTTTTTTACCATAATAAAACTTATTAAAAGAAGCTATTAAATACCAAAGGTATTAATTTTTTTTCATTATAAAAAATATATATCTTTTTTTTCTTACTTATGCTTTTTTTATCTTGAGTTTTTTTGTTTTGTTTTTATTAAATTTAATGTTTCCAAAAAACTCCATTAACTTTCTCAAATGGTCGTAATATAAGGGGAAATAAAGCAATATAGACATTGCCCAAATCACAAATATATTAAACCAAAAGGTGTCAAAGGTTTTTCCCATAAAATATTTATGCGGGGCATAAAAATGAGCGCGAAATCCTATAAAATTAGTGTCGTCCGGTTCTAAATATATCGGTTCTTCTTGTCTTATTAACTTTTCATTAAACCTTAATATCTTATTTTTTTCGTAGGTATTTCTGACAATATCATCTAAATGTTCATTGTGAAATTTATTTCTGAATTTTATGTAATAGTGCGGGATGCGTTCATTTTGATAAGCGATTAAATTTTCTCTTAATTCATCGGCACTTGAATATACTGCCAGGTAAAATTCTTTCCACAGCTCTAAATAATCCAGCAATTTATAGCCGTGTTCTTCGGTATCATAGCTTTTAATATTTAGCATTCCGATTAATTTTTCGGGAATAATTAACTTTTTGTTAATCGTTTTATCGTCGGTTTTTAAAATGTCGGAATTTTCGACATAGACCGTAAAAGGAATTTTGTCCCCGAACTGCCCGGCTCTGTAGCGTCTTAATTTGTTTATTAATTTTAGTATTTCCTTGTTTTCTTTCGGAATTTGGTATTTTAAAAGGCTTAAGTCGTATTCCATTTCTTTGTTTACGGAATCGGTTCTGTTTTTCCCGTCGTTTTCTTCCAATAAAATTTCAATTGCTTCAATGCTTTCGGAAAGTTTGGGTATCAGTTTATCTTGTTTAAAATTAGCCGTGCTTTTAACTTGGTCGTAAATGAAGTATTGTTTTTCAAATTTATTTTCCATAAATTGATGCACCATTAAGCCTTCGTATGCCCAGCGCGAAGCCATAATGTCGGCAATTATCGGCACTTTATCGAGGCTTCCGATTGCTCTGTTCAATTTGCTGAAACTGAACATTGCTCCGCCTAATGCCATTTGGGGTATCATTAATAAAGGTATGAGGATGTAAATGGTAACGGCGGAATTAAATGCCGAGGAAATGTTTAAGCCCAACAGGTTTGCAAAAACAAAGACCGAAAATAATACAATCCAATAGGCAAAATACATCCCTTGAATGCCCAAGATTGAGTTTCCTATCAATACAAACAAGAATGCTTGAATGGCAGATATCCCGGTTAGAATAACGATTTTAGCCATTAAATAGGAGGAACGACTCAGATGCAGGAATTGCTCCCTTTTAAGGATTTTTCTGTCTCTGAAAATTTCTTCCGCACTCACCGTAAGTCCCAAGAACAGCGCAACAACAATTGCCATAAAAATATAGGGCGGGATGTTTTCATTGTCGAAAAAGATATATGCGGAAGATTTGGGGTCGGCAATGTAGCGAATTAAGAAAGCCAAAATAAATCCTAATAAAGGAGCTTCCAGCAGATTTAAAACGATGTATTGCGTGTTGCTGATTTTTGCCAATAAATCTCGCGTAAGGAATATTTTAAATTGTTTAAACCAATTGGGGATATTTAATGCGGCGGGCGGTTCATTATTAATTTCTTCAATGGCTTCTTTCGGCACTCCGTCCAAATAATGTCTTTCCCATTCTTGCGGCGATATTTTTCTTTTTTCGGTGTAGCGTCCGAACTCGTCCACGACTTCGGCTTCGATAATGTCAAAAATCAATTCCGGCGTAACATTACCGCAAACACCACACTCACCTATGTCTGCATTAATTTGATTGTCAATGGTTTTAAAGTGAACAATTGCATCTATCGGATTTCCGCACCAAATGAGGTAACCGCCTTGGTCTAAGATTAACATGCGGTCAAACATTTTATAAATGTCTGAAGAGGGTTGGTGTATTACCACAAAAATTAGTTTTCCTTTTTGAGTTAATTCACTCAGGAGTTCCATTACATTTTCGGAGTCTCTGGAAGAAAGTCCGGAAGTTGGCTCATCGACAAATAAAATAGAGGGTTCGCGAATAAGCTCCAAAGCAATGTTCAACCTTTTTCGTTGACCGCCGCTAATGGTTTTGTTCATGGCGTTTCCGACTTTCAGGTCTTTTTTCTCAAACAGTCCTAAGTCTTTTAAGGTTTTTGTAACCAATTTGCTTATTTCATCTTCATTTTTATCTTTGAAACAGAGTTTTGCATTATAATAAAGGTTTTGAAAAACGGTTAGTTCTTCAATAAGCAAATCATCTTGCGGAATGTATCCTATGACACCTTCAAGTTCGCCTTGATTTTGGTGCAGATTTATGCCGTTTATAAGCACACTGCCTGATGACGGGCTTGTTATTCCGGAAAGGGTGTTTACCAAAGTTGTTTTTCCGGAACCGCTGGCTCCCATAATACCGACTAATTTTCCGTGATTAACGGAGAAACTTACATTTCGAACGCCAATATCTCCGGTTTTAAATTGGTATTGCAATTGGTCAACGACAAAAGATAGTTTGGGAATTTCGAGGTCTTGCATAAACCGAGCTACCACATCACTGTAGTGTATGGGTTTTCCTTTGGGCAACTTGATGATACTTCCGGGCGCAAACAAATATACACGGTTGTTGTAAACTGTTGTGCTGTTAAGAAAAACGTCTTGTGTTCCGGTGTATTTAAGGAAATAAAGGTCGGCGCTTTTAACTTGTAAAATAAAAACGCTTCCGTGCAGGCTTTCCGAAAGGATATGCTGTGCTTTTGCATGAGAATTTTCTTTGTCGTTTATGATTAAAACGGCTTCGGAGTTTAGTTCTCTGTAATCGTCTTGAATAACAAAATTCTCAATTTCCTTATATTCATTGATGTCAATATTAAAAGAATCGGAAATTACGGGAATAACTTCCATTCGTTGTTCGGTCAGTTTTTTTTCGACATTAATCATCTCGAACAAGCGTGCCAAGACAATTACTTTTTGTTTGTGGTTCAGGGTTCTGTTTATTTTTCGGCAAATCCCCATCACACGAACCGAATCGTTTACTTTTATTTTTCCGTCTGCATTTTTTCGTTTTTTCTCTTCTTTTTCGGAATGTTTAATAAACAGTTCCATGTATTCGTCAACTTGAGATTTGCTTAATTGTGATGCCAAAAATTTTCTCACAAATTTTTCTTCTTGAACAGCAACTCCTTCATCTTGCTTGGCAATGATTGCAAAAAGCTGCATTAAGGCTTTTAATATCTCTTCACTCATAGTTGTGGATTATAGAAAAACTTAAAATTGCAAAACTTAAAAATAATGCCATGTATAATTGTTAAAATATACAAAGCATTTTGTATCCTAACTTCAATCGTTTAATCAACCGAATAACTTACTTGTTCAAAGGGAACCTCAACAATGTCTTCGTATTCTTCGCCGGCTTCTTCCATATCTTCATCGTCATCGGGGAAATGCCATCTGACCAATACATCGTTGCCGGACTCGCTCATGTCTTCTAATTTTAATAAAATGTCCAACAATAATTTTGAAGAAGCAGTATTAAAATACTCTAATTTAATATTTAGTACTGTTTTTTCAAGGGGGCTTTCGGCATATTCATCCAACCACTCTAAAATAGGGTCGTAAAAAGCAACAACATCTTCGGGCAAGGAGCGTCCGGAAATTTCCATAAACGGATTTTCTGGATTAGCATCTAATGTTACCTGAGGCGTATCGTCTGTTCCTTCAATTTTAATTACTCTCATAATTTCTAATTATTATTTTGTTCTTAATATTGTTGATGTTAATACAAAATATGACTTTTGGTCGTTCAATTCTTTAATTGTGTATATTAACTTTTCACCTGTTTTTCTTGCGATATCGATAAAACCTAAGCCGGCACTTCCTGTTTCGGAAAGTTTCCCGGTTTTTATTTGTTTTTTATACATATCTTTTAATATTTTTTTATCTCCTGCGTTAATTTCATCAAGATGTTTTGTTAGTGCCGGGATGTTTTCATTTAAAATAACATTTCCGGTTGTAATATTATATTCTGTATCGCTTTGTGTTACCAATAACAAGCCTTGCCCGCTTAATTTTAGTTTTGCATTTGTTTTTTCTCCCGAGTGCTTGCTTATGTTTTGCAAAGTTTCAAGCATGACATGGAACACGCGCTTTTGTATAACACCGGCTTCTTTTTCCAATGTTATGTGGTTTTCTGCCAAAGAGCTGAATGCCTTTGTTATTTCATGGGTCATTTCACCTTCATAGGCAAAAGCTACTTTATTTTTCTTTACCAACTTATAAAAATCATAAGCAAAGTCTAAATTACTGTTATTTTCCGGTGCTGCCATACAAAGATATTTAAAACTCTATTCCCATAAATAAGATGTCGTCAATTTGTTTATAACCTCGCATCCAATTTCCAAAATCTTCGACAAAGTAATCATAATATTCTTTCATTGAAAAATTATTTTTTTCAACAATTATATCTCGAACCCTTCCGGCTTGGTATTTTCGGGCGTTTTCGCCACCAATTTGGTCGGGTATTCCGTCGGTAAATATAAAAATTTTATCTTTTTTTTCAATATCAATTTTATAATTTGTGAATTTTTCTTCTTTATCGCTTCGTTTTGCTCTTAATGATTGCCCGCCTATTGACATTCTGTCGCCCCTGTATCTTTTTAGTTTTCCGTTTCTTAAAAGAAGCAAAGGACGATGCGCTCCGGCAAACTCCATTTTATTTGTTTTATAGTTAATTTTCAATAAGGCAATATCCATGCCATCCCGTGTTTTTGCATCGGAAGAATCTTGCCTTAATGTTCGTTTTACCACAAGATGCAATTCGTCTAATATTTCCGCCGCTGTTTTGCGCTTATCTTGGCTTATGATTGAATTTAATGAAAAGTAGGCAATAAAAGAAATCAGTGCGCCGGGTACTCCGTGTCCCGTACAGTCGATAACGGCAAGATATATTTCTTCATCCGTAATATGAAACCAAGGTAAGTCGCCGCTGACCACATCACGAGGACGGTATAGCACGAAAGAATTGGGCAAATAACGTTTCATGATTCTTAAATCCGGAACAATTGCCGCTTGTATTCTTTGTGCATAGTTGATACTTTCCGTGATATTTTTATTTTTATTCTCGATTTCTATTTCTATCTCTTTTTGTTCGGTAATGTCATGCACTACAAAAAGAATGGTGTTGAGTTGGTCTTTATCGCTGTATTCGGGAATGGCATTAAACTGCACAATACGTTGTTGTTCTTCCAAAAGCAGAATCGTTTCTTTTTGAATTTCTTTTTGCTCTATTCGCACATCATTGGCAAGGTTTTTAAAAAAATCGCCGGTGTTTTTGTTCAAATCAATATTGTCGATATTATTTCCTATCAACAATTCCGGTTTTAAACCGATAAAGGTTTCTGTGGTAGGATTTGCATAAAAGAAATCGCCGTTAAGCCCCATTCGCACAATCATATCGGGACTGTTTTCGGACAATGACTGCATTTCGCTGTTCAAACGCTTGATATTTTCGGCTTCTTTTCTTTCGGTAATATCCCTCGTGTTAAATAAAATACCGTTGATTGCCGGGTTGTTCAACAAGTTTCGTCCGGTTGTTTCCAGCCACAATCTGACATTATTTTTATTGAAATATTGATATTCAAAGGTTTTTTCTTCGTCGGGCTTTTCCAAAAGAGCCTGAAACATGTCTTTAAGCAATTTTTCGCCTCGGTCAAATCGATTTAGCCCAAGCATTTCTTTCGGTTCAAAACCTAAAATGCTTTTTACGGACGGACTCACATACTGCACAATTCCTTTTTCATCATAAATTGTAATAATTTCCGATGCGTTTTCGAGGAGCGAATACAAACGTTTTTGCCCTTGTTCGACTTCGGATATTTTTTGAGCTAATTCAAGGTTTGATTTTTCTAACTGAACCTGCGTAAGCTCCATTTGTGTTGCATTTTTTCGGAGTTCACCTTCGTTTTTTCTCAGTTCATCGGTTAATTTTTGCGAATCGCTCAATAGTTTTCGGGTGGTTGTGTTTGCTTTAATATTAAATATTGTTTGCCCTATAATTCCGCCGAGTTCTTTAAAGAGCGAGAAAATATTATCGGCAATTTCATTTTTTAAAAAGGCAAACTCTATAACACCTTGTATTTTTTCATCGCCCAGAAGCGGAATAACAATGATTGCCTTTGGTTTTTGCTCACCCAAAATTCCGGAAGTTATTCTAAAAAAATCGTCGGGCAAATTTTTCCGAAACACAATGCCTTTTTCATAAGCGGCTTGTCCGATTAGTCCTTCGCCGAGTTCGTATTCTTTTTGGAAATATTTTTCTCTGCCATAGGCATAGGCTGATGCCGGAACTAATTTTTGCACCTCGTCATCAAAGATATAAAAAATGCCCTGAACTGCTCCGGAATATATAATAAGGTTATGCAAAATGTCATGAGCAAGCGGTTGTATTTCCGTATGTTGCACCAATAAGGTGTCGAACATGTTTTTTGTGTCAAAAATCCACTTTTGTTTTTCTTCATTTCTGGATTTGGATTTTAGGTTTTTATTCATGACACTTATAGCCAAACCCAATTCATCTTGAAATAACAAATTTTCCGTTTCAGAATAGTTCCCGTCTCCGATGCTTTTTACATAACCGGCGTATTGATGAATTTGTTTTTCCTGCGCAAGAAATTTTTTGTACAGTTTTTTATGCTCGTTTTCTCGGAGCAAGAAAAAAACAAGGGTTAGAAATGCACAAAACAAGGGTACACTGTCAATAAGAAACAAAATAGGTTGTATCGTATGAAGCTCGTATATGCTTTGTAGGGAAAAAGAGAGGCTGCTGTTTGCGGTAAAATAGAGTATCGCAATAAAAGGGAATATTAAGCCGAGCAAGAAACCGTATAAAGCAAGTCTCCAAACGTGCTTATATCGACTGTTTGATGTTTTTATTGCTTTCTTGTTCATAAATTATTCTTAATATCTTCCAACCACGCATAATATTTTTTATCAGCCCGGCTTTCATGTTTCTTTAAAATATTTTCTTCTCGCTTTTTCAGTTTTTCGGTCTTATCGTCCGCAAAATTTGCCTTTGCAAAAACGCTACTGATTTCTTTCTCTTTTTCTTGAATTATACGCACTTTTTCTTGCAGCTCATTATGCAACAGTTCATTTTTTTGTTGCAATTCATTGCGGTAAGAAGTGTTGTCTGCCAACAATAAAATTCTTTCAATTTTGCCTTTTTCATCTCTGATAGCGGAGAAAAAACTTTTTGTAGCCAACACAAGATTTTCTTTGGTAATAAAGTTTATTTCTTGCTGAATGAAATTTTTGTTTTCAATTTCTGCAATAATTTTTTTTAATACTTTCTTTTCATCATCAGGAACAAAATCGGAAAATAATTTATTTCGCACCTCTGCATGAGCGTAACCTAAACTGTTTAGGAAGAAAGTATTTAAAGAGTTTATTTTTCCGGCAGTTGAGAGTTCTGCTTTTAACAAAACTTTGTCGAGTACATCTGTCAGCGCATTTATTTCGGAAGCACTGCGTTTTGTTTCTTTTTGGGCTTCTTGCAGTTCGCTTATTTTTTCGGACATTTCCGTATCTCGCTGAGCCAACTCATCCGATTTTTTTCGACTTTCTTGAAGCAATTCGGCCGTTTTTGCGGAAATTTTGGTTGTTTCCAGTGTTTTTGCAATAAGTTCGGCAATGTTCTCAATAAATTCTATTTCACTTTTTTTGAAATCATTAAAGGATGCTATTTCAATTACCCCAAGAATGTTTTCTTCTGTTTTCAAGGGGATTATTAGAATATTTGTCGGCGAAGCCTCGCCCAAGCCGGATTCTATTTGCATGTATCCGTCCGGAACATCGGTTACTACGATGGTATTTTGCTCAACAGCACACATCCCGACCAAACCGTCTCCGAACTCAATTCTTTTCGAGAGTAGCTTGATGCGGTCGTAGGCAAAAGCAGAAAGTAATTCAAGAAAAGGCTGCGTCTCATTATCATTCACTACAAAAAAACCGCCTTGCGCTGCCTGCAAAAATTTCACCATATTAATTAAAGAAGACTCTGCCAATTTTTTTATTCCCTGCCCCGACTCTCGCAAAATATCATTAAATCGCGCTCGAGACTCCGAGAACCATTGTCTTTTTCGCTCTTCTTCAAGCCGTTTTTGATTAATCTCAATATTTTCTTTCAGTTTGTTTCTGAGTGCAATCAGAGCCGGTTCAACCGGGTTCTTCTTCCCGGCAGCGTTAAATTTTACATTATAATTATCCGACAACAAATTATTTACAAATAGCGATATTTGTTCAAACATCTCATTAATGGAACTGATGTTGCCGGAAAGCGTCTCAAATTCTGCACTTCCATGAAAGGGAGCATATTTTTTTTCTCCGAAAAGGCTTCGTAATTGGCTGTTTAATTCCTCAATGTTTTCAGATAGTTTGTTTTTTACTTTATAATAAGCAAAAAATGCGGCAAGGACAATAAATAAAAGCGAAAATGCGTCCGTGATATCCTTTGTCAAAACAGCAGATTTCATTTTCTTTCTCAACGCTTTTTTAAGTTTTAAGAGGCGTAGGTTGAAAAAATTTCTGTTTTCCTCAAATAAACTTTGTTTTTGCTTTGGCAGCAAAACATTAGTTTCGGAAGCAGCCCTTAAAATTTTCTCGGACTGTGCTAATTTTTTCTCAATTTCCGGAAAAGTTCGAACCATATTTTCATTTGCCGGAGAAATCTTGTTTTTAATAAAAAAGACGTCGCTTTTGCCTCCGGATTTTAATACCGCAAACAAGCTTCTTACCCTATTCATTTTTTCTGTATCCGTTTCGGAGACATTGTCAATGTTAATTTGTTTAAGTGCAGAAAGAATTTCATCAATTAATATTATTTTGTTTTGACAATCGAAAACCTTATTGTTATAGCGGTTTGTGAGCACATAATTCACTATGCTCAATATAAAAATTATTGAAATAAAAATTCTAATTTCTTTGCTTATTGATTGTTTTTTTAAACTCATAACCTGTTCAATAAGTCCTTTCCGGCAATGCTATTTAACAATAACATGAAAAGTCCAAAATTCAAAAATAATATTATTTTTAGATATGTAAAAATCAGAAGGCGAGAATCTTTGATATTCAGTATTTTTTTCTTATCAACATCAGCCCGTCTCGCAGGGGTAAAATAAAATTTTCAACAGATTTGTCGGCATTTACATAATTATTAAAATCAATGACTGCTTTTGTTGCGTCATCTGTATCCTCAACATTATCAAGCACTTTTCCGTCCCAAAGGGCGTTGTCGGCAATAATAAAGCCACCCTTTCTCACTTTGGGAAGCACCGCTTTATAATAGGCGGGGTAACTTGCTTTGTCGGCATCAATAAAGACTAAATCAAATGTATCATCTATGGAGGAAATTGATTTATTTGCATCACCGATTATCAATTTAATTTTAGATTCCATGCCTGCTTTTTTGATATATTCTTGAATAATATCTTGTCGTTCCTCATTTATTTCTAAGGTATATAACAAACCGTTTTCCGGAAGCCCTTTTGCCAAACAAATGGCAGAATATCCCGTAAATGTTCCTATTTCGAGTATGCGCTTCGGGCATATCATTTTGCTGACAAATTCCAAGAGTTTGCCCTGCAAATATCCCGAAAGCATACGCGGGTGCATGGTTTCCAAATGCGTTTTCCTCGATAAATCATATAAAACCGGGTCTTCTTTGTCGCTGTGATTAATGATGTATTCAAAGATATCTTTTCTTATTTCCATTTGATTTTTTTAATACGCAGTAATTTTCTACTTTTGAATTTGCAAACAAAGATATATGTTTTTTAGAAATATTGCAGGAAATGAAGCCGTTAAAGAGAAACTTATCTCTTCCGTGAAACAGAACAGGGTAAGCCATGCCCTGTTATTTTCGGGTCCGGAAGGAAACGGCAAACTCTCAATGGCAATAGCATTTGCCCGGTATCTGTCCTGCACCAATCGAACAGACGCTGATTCTTGCGGAACATGTGCTTCCTGTATTAAATACGAGAAACTAATTCATCCGGATTTACATTTTGTGTTTCCCGTTATAAAAAAGAAATCAGACGGTAAACCCATTAGTGATGATTTTATAAAAGAATGGCGGGACTTTGTATCATCGGGGGTATATCACAGCTACAACGATTGGCTGCAAAAAATCAGTGTTGAAAACAAACAAGCCGGGATATTTGCGCACGAAAGTGAGAATATTATAAAAAAACTTAATCTTAAATCCTATGAATCCGATTTTAAAGTAATGATTATTTGGATGCCGGAAAAGATGAATGTTTCTGCATCGAACAAATTGCTTAAAATGATTGAGGAGCCGCCGCCAAAAACCTTCTTCATACTCATAACGGAAGATTATGAAAGCATTATAACCACCATTTTGTCGAGAACACAATTGATAAAAATTCCGAGAATAAGCGAGCAGGTTATGTTCGAGAGCCTCAAACAAAAGCATAATTTGCCGGATGACACAATTAAACATATCGTAAAAACATCGGAAGGAAATTTTATTAAAGCCGAAAAAATCATAAAAGATAATGCCGGGAATGATGAAAATGTGAATTTCACTTATTTTACGGAATTGATGAGAAATGCCTACGGCGTGAAAATTCAAGCGCTTACGGCATGGGCAGAAAGTATTGCAAAATGGGGCAGAGAAAGGCAAAAAAGTTTTTTAGTTTACAGTTTAAAATTATTACGCGAAAATTTAATCTTAAATATAAATCCCGAAAATCAAAATAAAATCTTATTTTTGACCGATAAAGAAAAAGAGTTTTCTTTGAAGTTTAAAAATTTTATTCATCAAAATAATATTTATTATTTAACTGATGAGTTTAGTGAAGCATTTAATCACATAGCACGAAACGGCAACAGTAAACTCATATTTTTTGACCTTGCCTTAAAAACGGCAAGAATTTTAAAAATAAAACCACAGTAAAAAGTTGGTTGTTCCCGAAACGACTAAATAATTATATAATTTATTTAATATTAGACATATATAAAGTGTATTATTAAATAAACCCGAATAGCAAAAGGAACGCATACTTTTTTTACTGTTTATAAAAGACAGTAGAAATGAAAAAAGAAGAAGATTATACATTAAGAGGTTGTGCATCTCAATCCATAAAAGGTGCAAAGGGATGCAATCCGCACAGCTGCAATAAACTAAATGTTTTTAACGATTTAAGGAATTATCCGAGAACAAGTAATACACCGAACATTGTTGAGGTTCGTTTTAAAAACACGCGTAAAGATTTTTTCAGAAATGCCAATGAATTATTGCTCACAGAGGGCGATATGGTGGCGGTAGAAGCATCGCCCGGGCATGATATCGGAACCGTATCTTTGGCAGGAGAACTTGTTCGAGAGCAAATGAAGCGTAAAGGGGTTGACCCTGACACTGTTCAGAAAATTGTGTATCGCAAAGTAAAACCGCTTGATATTGAAAAATGGGAGCATGCAACAGCAAGAGAAAATGATGTAATGCTTCGGACAAGGCAAATTGCCAAGCGTTTGAACTTGGACATGAAAATAGGCGATGTAGAGTTTCAAGGCGACGGCACCAAAGCCATTTTTTATTATATTGCCGACAAACGCGTTGATTTCAGGGAGCTTATACGAGTTTTAGCCGAAGAGTTTCACATTCGTATTGAAATGAAACAAATCGGGGCGCGTCAAGAAGCCGGCAGAATTGGAGCAATCGGTTCCTGCGGCAGAGAATTGTGCTGTTCCTCTTGGATGAATAATTTCAACTCGGTAACAACCGATACGGCAAGAGAGCAACAACTGGCGATGAACCCGCAAAAATTAGCCGGGCAATGCGGCAAACTAAAATGTTGCATTAATTTTGAAAAAGAATGCTACAAAGAAGCTGTTTCCGAATTTCCGCCAAGAATAAATCTTGAAATAGAAAACGGAAAGGCACGGTTTATAAAAATTGACGTATATAAAAAATTGGTCTGGTATTCGGTGAAAACCGATAATCGAGAGTTTGTTACCTCCCTTTCTACCGAGCGTGTATTTGAAGTTGTTGAGATGAACAAAAATGGTCAAAAACCAGAGTCTTTGAACGATGAAGGTTTCAGTTCAACACCCAAGAAAATTGACTATAAAGATGTGGTAGGACAAGAAAGCATTACGCGCTTTGACAAGAAGCAAAAAAAATCTAAAAAAAGGCGCAATAACAAAAACAAAAAAAACTTCCGGAATACGAATAATAAAAACCAAAGGAAATCGAACAATAATGGAAAAGCCTAAGATTATTTTTTTTGCAACAATCGGTTTGTTTGCTCTTTCAATTCTGCACACTTCATGTAAAGAGGATATTTCGCAATCGGTTTCGATTAATAATAATGTATGGCAAATAAATGATACGATTTTGCTCAATGCGGAAATAAGCGAACTCAATTCTTATTACAATATATTTTTCAACATTGCTGCCGAAGAAACATTTTTGACGGAAAATTTATGGTTGTATGTCAGCACCGTATCGCCTTCGGGAAATGTTGCAAATGACACTTTGCAATATTTTATTTTTGATAAAATAGGCAAACCCTACGGAAAAAAAAGCGGCGAGCTTATAAAAAATAAATTTGCATACAAAAGCCGCATTCGTTTTCCCGAAAAAGGGATTTATCGTTTTAAAATATGTCACGGAATGCGCGAAAGCGATTTGCCGAAAATAAAAACTTTCGGAATTGATATAGCGAAAACCGAATAATTTATTTCTTTTTTTCAAGCGCTTTTCTGAGCAGCTCGTAATCTTCCGAGAACCAAAATGAATATAAATTGGCAATGCGCGCTGCCGTTTTATTATTTTTATAAGTTCCGTCGCTGTTTTGCTTCAACAAAAACTCTTTTAAAGATGTTTTTTCAATTTCATCAAAAGGATTGTTTTCAAAATCTTGTGATAATAAAACGTTTTTGACTGCTGATTTTAAGTTGCCGCATAATAATAAGCCGGCTCGGTCGGCGGTGTATTGCATTAAACGAGAAACGGCAATTAAGTTATTTTGCTTTTCTTCGCCGGATTTTTCTTTTTTTCCGTAGTATTCAGAAAAACGCATTGCGGTTTCGTAAGCCGTTTTGCCTCCGGCAATACCGGATGCCGTGTGTTGGAACAAATTTGTCAGCAAATTCAGCTTCGGAATGTTTTTAAGGTTTTTTGTCAAAAAACCGGCAGCCGGAATGAGTGTTAATGCCGTATCTGCAAACAGCGAACCTTTTGAAACCAATCCTCTCCAAACATCTTTGCTTGTCAGTTTTGTATGTTTAAAATAAATATGCGCCGCTTCTGCCGCAACAGCATATTGCAGTTCGTTCATATTCATATAAAACGGCGATGTTTCATCTAAAAAGACTGAGCCGATAAGCAAGAAAGGGGGATTTCCTTCATAGCCGATAATTTCTTTGTTTCGTTCGCCTTTTGATATAAAAAACTCAACATTGTTTAAACCGAAAACCTCAAAGGTATTGCTAAGCATCCGGAATAATTCGCCATGCTCCTCCGGTCTGACTCTTTCCGAATAATTCTTTAAGGCAAAATAATCTTCTTCGGCAATTTTTGAAATCCATTTTTGAAAACTGTACAGCGTTGTTTTTTTTGTAAAAGAAGAGTGTCTTATTCGCTTGTTAATCAAGCTGTCCGGCAAAGGGGTATAGTCGCTTGTGCAAAGGTCTTTGTCTTCTGCCGAAAACTCGTTGCCTTTAAAAATGGCATAAGCTGCTTCTGCTCGACTTCGGATTGCTTTATCTTTTACGCTAAGCAATTTTTCAATTCTTTTTTCGTTTAAAGGCTGCAAATACGCCATTTTTTTAATTTCTGCGCTTGCATTTTCTTTGCCTTTTATTTCTGCCAACAAATCCAAAACGGTTATTTTTAACAAAGGACCGCTTTTGTCGGACAGCCAGTTTAAATTTTCGTTGGGAACTAATCCCGACACACTTTCGTCGGGCAAATGTTTTAATAAATTATTCAGGACTGATTTTGCTTTTCGGTTTTTACCGCTTTTTTTAAGAAACTCGGCATACCTTATATCAAAAACCGTTCTGTCAATGGCTTCTTTATTTTTTTTCAGAAACTTTTTTCGATGCGCATCATAAAAAGGACTGATAATTTTTAAACTGTCTTTATCTTCATTTACGGTTTCTGCCAAAATATTTAATAAACTTGTTTGGTCTTTAAAATTAATTGTTTTCAGCTTAAAAACCGATGCTAATTTTTGCTCGGCATCTTCGAGCCTCAAAAAATCATTAATGATTTTTTGGAGGTCGTTTTCTTCAAGCAATCGCTCAAAATCTTCTTTACCGAGTTTATACGCACTGAGCAGAAATAAAAATATATCGTAAGGATTGCTGTTGCGTTCAGACAGGAGCCGGTAAAAATTTTTTGCAGCGATATAGTTTCCCAAATTAAAATTGATTTCGGCAAATTTCCTTATACGCATATCGCCTTTAAAATCAAGGATGTTTGCCAAGGAGGAAAACAAATCCGTATTTATGCGTTTTGGGCTTAACTTGTATTTATCGACCGTAATGACATTTTTCAAAAGCATTCTTTTGTTGATATCAAGCTCCGTGATAGCGAGGCATTCCGTTAAATCATTATTTTTATTTTGGAACAATATAAAAACACGATTTTCACCCAAAACAAAAAAGCCGTCAGCAAAATCTTGTGCTTTCTCCGAAGAAATCCGATTTTTTGCAGATTGAATATCCAATTTTCCGAGCAAAGTCTCATCGCCTAAAACTTCATGTAAAAGCACAAACTGCTCTTTTTCGATATTTTCAATAAACTTATTTTCAAAATCCGATTTTTTTTGCGGAAAAAAGTTCAAATACTCCTTATATATATAGTCGTAAATAAAATCACCGATTTTTTTATCGTAGGAACTATTCACAACAGAAGATAAGTTGAAACGTTTCTTTTCGCCTTGAATTAAAGAATAAGGCAAAACTGCAAATTTCAAACTATTATTTTCTTTGTAAAAAACAAGCGTAAATGTTTCGTTAAGATTTAATTTTGTTATTCTGCTTTTTTGTGAAGAAAAATGTATTTTGATAAAATTGTCATTTTCCTCAAAATTTTCTATTTGTCGGTCTAAATTTTCTTGTAAAAATAGAGTTGTCTTAGTAATGAAACTTTCAAAATCAAAGTCGTCAAACAAAAATGCGCTTTTCCCTTTTTCCAAGATATAGGTATTCAGGTCGAATATATCCGTTTCCGAAGTATTGTTTTGAGGCAAATTTCCGAGTTGAAATTTAAGACAATTATCTGACATAATAAATGAAGATTAAAATATATCGAAAAAAAGGTTTAAATAAAAGAGCAAAATATGTTTAGTCTTCTTTTTCCGGGAAACCGGTAGCAAAAATTCGTACTGTATGCGCATCGCAAGAGACCAAATAGGTTCCGTCTTTGCTAAATGCCAAATCGACAACGGCAGCAGGATGTTCTAAGGTTTTTACTTTCTCGCGTGCTTCTACATCCCAAATTATCAGTGTATTGTCATCCGAGCCGCTTGCAATAAACTTGGCATCCGGGCTTATGTCCACTTTATTTATCCACCACTGATGCCCCCTTAATAAAGCAATGTTTTCCAGCGTGTTATAATCCCAAATTTTTACGGTATTATCTTGTGAGGCTGTTACCACCAAACTGCAATCATCACTGATGTCAAGGGAAGTTAGGTCGTTATCATGCGCTTTTACCGAATTTAAACTCAATTGTTTTGAGATATCCCATTTTCTGAGAGTATAATCGGCAGAACCGCTAAAAATATATTTTCCGTCCGGAGATATTTTTAATTCATAGACGCGGTTATTATGCCCTCTAAAAGTTCGGTATCGTTTTCCCGACATTATTTCCCACACACTGATTAATTGGTCGGTTCCGGCACTTGCCAAATATTTGCCGTTCGGTGCAAATTGAGCCGTCCAAACAGCATCTCCGGAAGTAAAGGTTTTTAATTGTTTTCCGGTGGAAATTGTCCATACGGCAATAGTATTGTCTTGTCCCGCACTCACAAAATATTTCCCTTTTTTGTCAAAAGCAATTGAGTGCACATCTTTAATATGGCGGTTTCGCTCATATATTTTTTTGCCGCTTAAAGCATCGAATGTTATAATTGTGCCGTTTGCAAAACCGCAAATCACAAATTTGTTATCCGGACTGATGTTTACCGATGTGATTTCTTTATCCTCAATGCTTATAGAATTAACTTCTTTTAAGTTTTGAGCAAATGAAATTTTTGAAAATGACAAAAGGCAGATTAAAATAAAATTTGTTAGAAGATTGATTTTCATGGTCTATTTTTTTATATGCAAAAGTATAATAAATAAGCTTAAAAAAGATGTTTATGCCACATTATTCATTCATAACTTATCAAGTTGCAGTAATAATAAACTCTACCGTGAATTTAGTTCCGACCCCCTTTTCCGATTTAAAGTCAATATTTCCGCCCGCAGCGTTAAGAATATTTTTTACCATTGCCAACCCAATTCCCATGCCGGTTGTTTTAGTGGTAAAGCTGGGTTCAAACAAGCGTTCTTTTAGTTCTTCGGGAATCCCCTCTCCGTTGTCTTCAATGGTAATTAAAGCCCGGTTTTGCTTCTGTTTTAATTCCAAAACAATTTTGCCTTTGCGTTCTGCGGGGATTGCTTGCACGGCATTTTTCACCAAATTAATAAATACTCTCGATATTTGTTCCTTATCCGCAATAACATATAGTTTCTCAATAGCGTTTAGTTTCAGGATAATATCAATATTTTTTTCATTTTCAAACAATGATTTTACATTTTTGAGTTTTTGGACAATTTCCACCTCTTCTTTTCGAGCTTTGGGCATTTTGGCAAAAGCCGAGAACTCGGAAGCAATGGAGGAAAGCGTATTAATCTGCTCGATTAATGTTTGAGCAACTTTATTCAGGCGTTGTTCAAAGGCTGCTTTATCAAAATCATCCACATACCATGTTTTTTGCAATAATTGAATGCTCAACTTCATTGGTGTTAAAGGATTTTTTATTTCATGAGCAATTTGTTTTGCCATTTCTCGCCAAGCGCTTTCCCTTTCCGATTCTGCCAGTCTGCCCGCACTTTCTTCCAGTTTGCCCACCATTAAATTATATTCTTTCACCAATGCGCCTATTTCGTCTTGTTTTCGGTAAATTATTTTGGTATGTTTTTTTCCTAACTGAACCGATTTAATTTTGTTTTGAAGAAGTATCAACGGTCTGGTTATTTGCTTGGCAAAAATTACACTGAGAAATATTGTAAAGATGAAGACTAACAAATATAAATTCAAGGTGGCAATAAGCACGTCGGAAATACTTTTTTTAACCTTATTTGAATCGGAAAAATAGGGAATATTTATAAAAGCAATGGTTTTATTGTCTTCATTTCGCAATGGGACATAATTGGACGAGAACTCCATATTTCCGATAAATTCAGATTGAATAAATGCCGTTTTCCCTTTTGAGATAAGTTCAAAATAGGCTTTCGGGTGCATCTGCTTCGACAGCAAACCTCGATTAAAAATTTCGGAACGAGAAGATGCCAATAGCATGCCGTTTAAATCATATAAATTAATATCGGCAAAGAAAATTTGCGAAAATTTATTCAGCAATTCATCTAAATGATCATATTGTTTTGAATGCCAACTTGGGCTTAATTCAGTTTCATACTGCAATTTATGGAATAACTCAATCAATACGGATTGAATTTTTTCGTTTACTTCTCTGTTGGTAAATTTTTCATTTTGCCTAATGGTAAAATAAAGGGTGCCGGACACAAACAAAACAAAACTTATTAACAAAATGAGAATCATCGAAAATCGAATCTTGTTTTTAAAATTGAATTTTGTGCTTTTTAGAATATAATGATAATCATAAAATAAGATGATGATTAGCATAAAAACATTAAAGAACACAAACAAGTAAGTAAGAGAAATAAGTCGGTCGAACAATGTTTCTTTTTTCTTTGACAAAACAATTTTTTTCCCGGTTTTGTCCGTATATACCAAATGTGCATATTTGTTCAAGTTCATTGAGAAATTTGTCTGATTTTCTTTGCAAAAGTCTCTGTCGTTGAGCTTATAGGGATAATCGCCGAATTTTGCGGCTAAAACGCCTTTGCTGTATTTTGCATAGGAATAGTCGTTGTATTCGGTTTTTGTTTTTGTACTTTTGTCAATCAGCAATGCCGGGTAGCCGAGCGATTTGCTCGTAAGTTTTTCGCTTAAAGTGATATACAAACTCATTAATCGCGGGTCTGTGGAAGGCGGAATATCAATTGTGCTGAAATAGATTATTTTGCCGGTATTGTAACGCATTAACCAAAAGTTCGTGTTTTCAATTTTTTTCCCGAACTTCTTACGTTCTTCTTCATAAAAACCTCGGCAATTATTTGCCTGATTTTCTTCTCTGTAATATGCGGTATTTCCGCATAAACTTATTTCTAAATCATATTTTTCCCAAAATCCGTAAAAATATTTTCGCCTTAAATAATCATAGATATCCAAGGATTGATTTTCGGAAACTTGCGCTATTTTTTTCACCAAAAGCGTATCGTCCATTAAACGCCGGTTGATTGTTCGCAAAAAACGTTCTGCCATGGGGTCTTTGTCATGGGCAAGTTGTTTTATTAAGTTTTTTTGTTTTTGTTTTTCTAATTTTTCATTCGTTTGCATAATCACAAGTCCGAAAAAAACAGAAAAAATGGCAATCAGCCCGATAATCGAGAAATAAGAAAGTTCTTCTTTCAGCATTAAAATAACAATAATAATTCCTGCAATAAGATGAAAAACAAGTGTGGGAAAAAGGCTAAATTCTCCGACAAAAAGCAGGGCATAAAGCAAACTGAAAAATAATGAACCGACAAAACCGGGCAGCATCATAGGGAAGGAAATTAAACGCTCGGATAAGCGAACAAAGGATGCAAGCACATAAATCAAAGACAAAATAATCAGCACAATGCAGGAGAAAACAAGAACTGCAAGAAAATCGGGGTTAATGAGGTTTCGTATTTCAAATGACATTTTGGAGTGCTGCATAATATTTCTGAAAGTTTCAATTACTTCCACAAATAAAATTCCGCAAGCAAACAAAGCCAATGCGATTAATAATTGAAACAAACGCTTGTTTTTATTATGCAGCTTTTCAAGACTTGCTTCAAGGGGAAATATATTAAAAAAATGGAGGGCAGTAAAGACCATAAACAAGGTAAAAACAAGGATGTTTGCTATATTGTCGAAAGGGAAATATAAGGCAAACATTTTTTGCTCAAACAATGCGCTGTTTAATGTATCATGTACAAAACCCGAATGCAAGAGCAGGTATAAAAATGCTCCGATTATTGCCCAAATAATAAAGGAAATGAGATAAAAGCCTTTGAAATCACTGAAACTTTGTATCAGCTTGTTGGCAAACAGCAATAAAGATAAAATAAACAATACAAAAGCTCCAAAAGGAAGTTCTTGCTCGGATTTTTTTTCGATAATAGTGTAGGACGGAATTAATGAAAATAAATAGTGCCCGTCTTTGTCTTTGATATCTTTTCCGATTGAAATGGGCGAAAGAGACATTACTGCCGAAGAGGGGATATTGGCATCCAGCGTAAAGTCGTTTTTTAAAAAATTATTTTCGTAAAAAAAGTTATTTTTTATTCGATATAAACCGAGTATGCCTAATGTTTTATGTTTTTTATATTTTATCCTGTACCAGCCGTTTTCTGCATGAACAATGCCGGTGCTGTCATATTCGGCAAAATGTTGCTTTGCCGGAAATGAATTATCCGACCAATAGCGCAGGGTGTCGTTTCTATAAATCAGAAAAATAAATTTGCTTTGTTTCGGCAATCTAAATTTTTCAAAAAAGCCGGAATTGTCTTGCTTTTCTAAATTCGGAGCATTTTGTTTCAAAATAGTATAATATTCCGAGAGCAAAAGTTCCAAATTTGCATCCGACCGGGCAATGGCTTGCTCCACCTTTTGAACATCAATTTGGTCTTGTGCTTCGCTGTTGAAATGCTTTCCGAGCATATAGGATAATAGTCCGAAAAGCAAGGCAAAAATAAGATAGAAAAAATATGCGTATTTTTTAATCATTATGATAAGGTTCTCCTTTTATAATTGTAAATGCTCGATATAATTGTTCCATAAAAAGCAAACGTATCGGTTGATGCGAAAAGGTCATTTTTGATAAAGACAGGCTTTCGTCGGCTCGCTGATATAAATCGTCCGAAAAACCGAAAGCTCCGCCAATGAGAAAAACGACCCGCTTTATACCCATAGACATCTTATTTTCAATTGATTTTGAAAAATCTCTTGAGTTGTATTGTTTTCCTTTTTCGTCAAGCAAAATTAAATAATCTCCGGCTTTAAGCAATTTGCTTATTTGCATGCCTTCTTTTTGCTTAATCATACTCACAGGCATATTCTTACCCGGCTTAAAATCTTTTATCACTTTTATTTCAAAGTCGATATAGCGTTTTATCCGTTTCTCATATTCCGATATGCCGGTTTCAAGGTATTTAAAAGAAGTTTTACCCACAAAAAATAAGGCTATTTTCATATGTTTTATTTATAATTTTCAAAGGTCAATATTTTAATTGCAAACTATAAATTACTTTTTATCAATGATTTATCTTTTGATTTTCATTTTTAATTCATAATTAATAATTGTCATGGCTGTTTCATATGTTTATACTTTGTAGCCATTGGCTTTTTGCTTTTAGCCGTTGGCTTGGTTTAACCGCAAAGAACACTAAGTTTGTCGCAAAGAACGCAAGGTTTTTGTCGCAACTTCCAACTTTCGTCCCTATAATTATGCCGTTGTGTGTCTTTTGCTGTTTCCGGGCGTTTCATGTATGCCGAATAAGAACGCTGCAAGTTATGAATAATTTATAAAATTACAGGCAAAACAAGGGCTAAAAAATAAGAGAAACTTCAATAAAACAGAAAAATCGGGTAATAAAGTTATCGACTGCGCATAATACGTTCAATATCTTCGGGTTCTATGGGGGCATCGGCAAATAAATTAAGATTTCCGTTTTCCGTTACCAGAATATCGTTTTCAAGGCGGATGCCGAAGCCTTCTTCCTCAATATAAATACCCGGCTCGCAACTCATCAACATTCCGGGTTCAAAAACGGTGTTTTTTGTCCCGACATCATGCACATCCAAACCGATAAAATGAGAGGTGCCGTGCATAAAGTATTTCATTCGTACCGCATCTCTTTTATTAAGGTCATCAATATCCGATTGTTTTGCTAAACCGAGCGCAACAAGTTCCTTTTCAATCAGTCGATTAACCGCCTCATTAAGTCGGTTGATGCTGTTGCCGGGCTTAATTAACTCTTGCGCTTTATAAAGTACGCGCAATACTGCTCGATACACTTCTTTTTGCCTTTCGGTAAATTTTCCGTTCACGGGAACAGTACGCGACATATCTGCGGCATAGTTTGCATATTCGGCACCAAAATCCATTAAAACCAAATCGCCGTCTTTGCATGTTTCATTGTTCGAAACATAATGCAATACGCAACTGTTTTTTCCCGATGCCACAATCGCTTGATAGGCATGTCCGCCGGCACCTTTTCTCATAAATTCTGCCGTTATTTCCGCTTCAACCGCATATTCTTTTACGCCCGGCTCAATAAATTTCATTACTTTATCAAAAGCACTCTCCGTAATCTTACATGCTTTTTGGAGCACTTCAAGCTCTTCCGGCTCTTTAATCAAGCGAAGTTCTGTTAATAAAGGTGCCAGTCTCTTATAGGTATGAAAAGGGTATGCCTTTTTTAATTCTTCCGCAAAACGAATATCTTTATAAGGAACGGGCGTATCAAATTTTGCATATTCATTTCTGTTTAAAAATATCGATTCGGACAGCAAGATATATTCTTTTAGGATATGCTCTAAATTTGAAATGTATTGTACTTCCACAATCCCGGATATTGCCCTTGCTTCCGTTTTTGTCAGTTTGTGTCCCTCCCATATTTCAAGGTCTTTGTTCGGGGTGCGAATAAATAACAAGGCTTTTACATCTTTTTTTTGCTCATTTTTAATAATCAACAAAACTGATTTTTCTTGTTCGATACCCGTTAAATAAAAAAAATCGGAATTTTGTCTATATGGAAAAAACTGGTCGCCGTTTCTTGGCATTTCATCCGCAGCATTAATTATCGCTATTGATTTTTCCGGCAGAAGATTGTATAGTTTTTTTCTGTTTTTCTTAAATAAATCAGGGTTTAGCGCATCATATTTCATATTCAAATTATTTAGATTCATTGTAAATTAAGCTTATTGTAAAAAAAATAGCTTTTAAAGATATTAAGACCGCATTATTTGTTATACTTTTACGTCGGACAAATGTATTAAATTAATCTAGATATTTCCTAAATTAATTTGATGGAATTATATAAGTTGAAATAAGTATATTTCCATGTTGTTATACAACAATTGACGTTTTTTATAAATTTTAACTAAAATCAAATTTTATGAGCAGATTTTTTAAGTCCTCAATCGGGCAAAAACTTTTAATGAGTCTTACCGGTTTGTTTCTTATCGTGTTCTTATTGGTGCATATGACTGCAAATTTATTTTTGCTGGCAGGTTCTGACGCATTCAATATTGTTGTTCACTTTATGGATACCAACCCCTTGGTACAAATTATGCAACCTGTATTGGCTTTGGGATTTATTGTGCATATAATTTATGCAAGTATTCTTACTTTGCAAAATCAAAAAGCACGACCGAAGCAGTATGCGAATGCCGAACTAAAACACAGCAGTACGTGGTCATCACGAAACATGTTTGTTTTAGGGTCTTTAATTTTAATTTTCTTGGTTATTCACTTGATAAACTTTTTCTGGAAAATGAAAGTAAGCGGCGACCCCTTACTCGCAGATGTAACAGTAAACGGTGAAAAAATGCACAACGGATATGCGCTTGTCGCAGGATTATTCACTGACGGACAACTTGGCATTGTTTATTCCTTAGTTTATGTATTGGGTGCCATATTTTTAGGCTTGCATTTGCGTCATGCTTTCTGGTCGGCTTTCCAAACCATTGGTTTAAGCAACAAACTATGGCGTAAAAGATTAACGGTCTTAGGTAATATCTATGCGATCGTTGTATCGCTTGGATTTGCCATTATACCAATATTCTTTTTAATATTCGGCATGGAGCAATAGTGCTAATGATAATGCTTTTATTGTTAAACGTATTTAATTTCAGATTATGACAAAACTAAATTCAAAAATTCCGGAAGGAAAACTTAAAGATAAATGGAGCAATTTCATTGCACATCAAAACTTAGTAAATCCTGCCAACAAGCGTAAAATTGACGTTATTGTTGTAGGTACCGGTTTAGCCGGAGGCGCAGGTGCTGCCAGTTTAGCCGAAATGGGTTTTAAAGTAAAAAGTTTTTGCTATCAAGACAGCCCTCGAAGAGCGCACAGTATTGCAGCCCAAGGCGGTATTAATGCAGCGAAAAACTACCCCAATGACGGTGATTCTATTTACAGATTATTTTATGACACGATAAAAGGCGGAGACTATCGTTCGAGAGAAGCCAACGTGTACAGGCTGGCTCAAGTCAGTAACAATATCATTGACCAATGTGTGGCACAAGGCGTTCCTTTTGCCAGAGACTACGGCGGTTTATTAGACAACCGTTCTTTTGGCGGTGCTTTGGTATCCAGAACATTTTATGCAAGAGGGCAAACCGGACAACAATTATTGTTAGGCGCCTACAGTGCATTAAGTCGCCAAATAGGTTTAGGAAATGTAGAGATGCATACCAGAACCGAATTAATGGACATTGTAATTGTTGACGGCAAAGCAAGAGGAATTGTAACAAGAAACCTTATTACCGGTGAAATTGAAAGTCACTTTGGGCATGCCGTAGTATTGGCAACCGGCGGATACGGAAATGTATTTTTCTTATCAACCAATGCAATGGGTTCAAACGGTAGTGCCGCATGGAAAGCCTATAAAAAAGGTGCCTGTATGGCAAATCCGTCTTATGTGCAAATTCACCCGACGGCAATACCGCAACACGGCGAGTTCCAATCAAAGCTTACTCTTATGAGTGAAAGTTTGAGAAACGACGGAAGAATTTGGGTGCCCAAAAACATTGAAGATGCCGTTGCAATCAGAGAAGGGAAAAAAAGACCCGAAGATTTAAAAGACGACGAAAGAGATTTCTATCTTGAAAGACGCTATCCCGCATTCGGGAACTTAGTTCCTCGTGACGTTGCTGCTCGTGCCGCAAAAGAACGAACAGATGCCGGTTTTGGTATTGAAAATAATACGAATAAAGAGGGTGTTTTCCTTGATTTTAAATATGCAATAGAGAGATTAGGGCGAGATGTGATTGAAGCAAGATACGGAAACCTTTTTCAAATGTATGAAAAAATTACCGGCGATGATCCGTATAAAACTCCGATGAAAATATTCCCCGCCGTACACTATACGATGGGAGGTATTTGGGTTGATTATGAATTGCAAACTACGGTTCCCGGATTGTATGCCGCAGGAGAAGCCAATTTCTCTGACCATGGTGCAAACAGATTAGGCGCATCGGCACTGATGCAAGGTCTTGCAGACGGCTATTTTGTATTGCCGTACACCATACAAAACTATTTGGCTTACGACATTCAAACACCGAGACTCGACCCCAAAACACATCCCGACTTCCAAAAAGCGGAAGAAGCCGTGAGAGCGCGTATCGATAAATTAATGAACATTAAAGGAACGAAAAGTGTTGATCACTTCCATAAATTACTTGGTAAAATAATGTGGAATAAGGTCGGTATAGAACGAAACGAAAAAGATTTGAAGGATGCTATTGTTGAAATTCAAGAACTAAAAAAAGAATTCTGGAAAGACTTAATGATTCCGGGAGACAAAAACAGTTTGAATGTAGAGCTTGAAAAAGCAAACAGAGTAGCTGATTTTATGGAAATAGGAGAGCTGATGGCAAGAGATGCACTGCAAAGAGACGAATCTTGCGGCGGACACTTCAGAGCTGAACACAAAACAGAAGAAGGCGAAGCTAAAAGAAACGATAAAGAGTTCATGTATGTTGCAGCTTGGGAGTATCAAGGCGAAGACAAAGAGCCTTTGCTACACAAAGAACCATTGGAATACGAAGAGATTGAAGTGAAAACAAGAAACTACAAAACGGCATAAGCTGAATTTGTGGTATATTTTCATCTATTTTATAGAAAATAAGAAAAAATATAGATTATGGCATCTAAAACAATTAATATAACAGTTAAAGTATGGCGACAAAAAGACGCAAAGTCTCAAGGGAAATTTGAATCATACCAGCTAAAAGATATTTCGTCAGACAGTTCGTTTTTGGAAATGATGGATGTTCTTAACGAACAACTCGTAAACGAAGGAAAAGAGCCGGTGGCTTTTGACCATGATTGTCGAGAAGGAATTTGCGGAATGTGCAGCATGCACATTAACGGACGCGCACACGGTCCGGATACACTCATTACAACTTGTCAGTTACACATGAGAACATTTGACGACGGCGATACCATCTCAGTTGAACCTTGGCGTTCTAAAGGGTTTAGAGTTATCAAAGACTTAATGGTAGATCGTTCTTCTTATGATAAAATCATGCAGGCAGGCGGTTTTATTTCGGTTTCAACCGGAGGTGTTCCCGACGGCAATGCTTTGCAAATACCGAAAGAAAATGCTGATGAATCAATGGACGCAGCAGCTTGTATAGGTTGCGGAGCATGTGTGGCAACATGTAAAAACGCATCGGCGATGCTCTTTGTGTCTGCAAAAGTTTCTCAATTGGCATTATTGCCGCAAGGTAGAGCAGAAGCAAGCAGAAGAGCTAAAAATATGGTGGCTAAAATGGATGAGTTAGGATTTGGTAACTGTACAAACACCGGTGCTTGTGAGATAGAATGCCCAAAAGGTATTTCCATAGCAAATATCGCGCGTTTGAACAGAGAATTCCTTTCTGCAAATATCAAAAGCTGATAAATAATTTATTAGACAAAAAAGTAAAGGAGGGTGTTTTTTTGAATGCCCTCTTTTTTTGTTGACGATTGTTTGTCGATTATTAAGCTGCAATACAAGGTAAAAGTCCTAATTTATCCCTTTAAGGTGCTGTTAGATAGCGGATTAAATGAGATTACTGTCTCCTGTTTTCAAATTCGGAAAAAATGATACCTTTGCTGCTTCAATAAAGCTCGAATTAATATAAATACAATGATAAAAAAATTTTACAATAAAGGCGAAAGTAAAAAGATGTTGAGCATTGCAAGCGGGATTAGCCTTTTTATATTTGTCTTGATTATCTTGTTTAAAATATACGAAATATTTGTTCTTCAACACGCATTTGCCGAAAATCAAAAAATTTTACCTCTTTTCTTTAAAGGCATTTTGTCGGATTTTGCCGGAGTTTCACGAGTTTTGCTTATTTTGTTTTTCTTCAGTATCATTATTCCGAATAAGCTGTTTGGGCGGTTTTTGTCAAGGTTTATACTGTTCATTATCGGCTTAATCATATTAATATTATTTATTTCTTCATCCTTATTCTTTGTCAATGCTTTAGTTCCTCTTGACCATTCCGTGTTTTTGTATTCCTTCGATGAAGTTTTTTTAACCATAAAAGCCACTAATTTAGGTTTTGAGGTTTATCTTGGACAGGCTGTATTGCTGCTTATATTTGTATTGATTTTTGTCTTTTCCAAATTCGGGAACAAATTCAATATAATTATTTTGTTGCTATTGTTGGTTGCGGGTTTTGGGCTTTATCCCGTAACGAAGCAATTTGTTAACAGAGAGACAAACATGTTTATAAAAGATTTAATCAGATGCAAATCCGATTATTTTATTTATAAAACCGGCAATTATCTGCAATCGCCCAAAAAGAAAGTAGAAAAAAATGAAGAGTTCATAAAACTTTTTATAAAGCATAGAATAGAGGACGGTTTTTTACAGAGTGCCGACACCAATAATATAAGCATGCAAAAAGATTTAATGGATTTTCCTTTATTGCATGAAAATAATTACAATCCCTTAGAGCCGTATTTTAAAGCTTTTTCCAAAAAGCCCAACATTGTCTTTATAATTTTTGAAAGTTTAGATGCTCGTGTTTTTAAAGATTTATCTCAACAGGGTGTTGTTTTGGCTCCATTCATCAGTTCTTTGAAAAACAAATCTTTATATTGGGATAATTGCTATTCTGTAAGCGAGCGTACTTTTGGTGTGCTGCCTGCCGTATTGGGTTCTTTGCCCATGGGTAAAAGAGGTTTTAATGAAGCAGATCCTATTCCCTTGCATAAAACACTTATTTCAACATTGGGCGAACAGGACTATCAAACTAATTTCTTTTACGGAGGTTGGGTCGGTTTTCAAAAAATGGACAATTTTCTTTCGTATCAGCCGACACATCATTTTATTACCAATTATCCGGAAGAAGCTAAACGCAAAGCAAAAGATTTTGCTTGGGGAATTATAGACCATTTAGTCTTTAAGCACAGTTTGGTGATTACAGACTCCATAAACAAATATCCTTTTTTGAATATTTATTTGACACTTTCCACCCACGAACCTTATGTGCTGCCGGATAAAGATGCCTTGATTGCCCAAATGAAGCAATTAAATAAACATCTTGACAAGAAAGCAATGGATAAGATAATGCAAGATAAGTATTTGTCTGTTTTATACACGGATAATTCAATAAAACAATTAATGCAGGATTATGCCGAAAGGGGGTGGGACAAAAATACCATTTTTGTAATTACGGGCGACCATTGCATGCACTCTTTTGGCAAAGATAATCACTTGCAGACCTATGCTGTTCCGCTTTTTATATATGGGGATTTGCTGGAAAAACATAAAAAAATTCATGCTCCGGTGTCGCATTTGGATATTGCACCTTCTTTTTTCAATTTGTTGAACGAACGAGGTGTTATTAATAAAGCCCCTTTGTCTCATTGTCTCGGCTTCGGCTTAGATACTGCGGATACAAGAACCCGAAATGTTTTTATTCCTTTTATGACAAACAACAGAGACATACAAGCGTGCCTGTATAATCAATACTTTTTTGATAAAGATAAAACTTATATCATTGGAGAAAATAATATGCTTACTCCGGTAAAAAATGAAGAAATTACGAATAAATTAAAAAGACGCTTGGAAGTGTATAATCAAATCAATGAATATGTTGTGCATAATAATAGAATCTATCCGATAAAATTTTTATCAAGTAAAAAAGAACCCGAAACCATCAATGAATATAATATAAGAGGAAAAAAACTTTTTGCAGATAAGACTTCTAATCTTATGTCATTCACACTAAACGATAGTTATGACAAATTGTTTTTTGAGTATTCCTTTGAGATGCTCTTTACCGACACTCTAAAAAATCCTAAATTTGAAATGAAAATTTACGATGAAAACAATAAATACTTGGATTACTTTTTGTTTTACAACGATGAATATATGAAAAGCAGCAGTAAACCCAATATATTGCATTCATATAAAATAAGTCGTTCCATATATGACAATAACAATACAATATTCAGAGCCGGCAATAAAATAAAATTTAGTATTGTGGACAATAAAAAAGAGATTAACCTTAAAAACTTAAAAATAAAAATTGTTTCATATTAAAAGCCTTATTCCGGGCTGTTTGCCGTGAAAATTCCCGTTGTATCTAAACGCAAAACAGGGGTTTTTTGAACATTGCTTTGCGCAAAATCTCTGTCAATCAGATAAAACTCAAAAAAAACAGAATCGTAAGGCAGGGCACCTTCATTATTATAGGCAAAAGCAATATCAACATAGATGTCGGCAATTAAGGTTTTATATTGTCCTTGCGGTTGAATATAGGGAATTCTGAAATTTCGTTGTTTTTCCGGAGGCAGTTTTATCGTATCGCCGTTTGAAATCTCGTATAATGTTGTGAACAAATTGTTTGAATAAAGTTCGCCCGGAGCAAACACGCCGCTTGTATCACTTTCTTTAAGCCCGATATTACCGTCGCCGTCTATTACTTTAAATAACAAAGTGTATATTTTATTTTTATTGCCCAATAAATCCGAAGAGTCTTTTAAGGCAAGCTGTTTAAACTCGATATTCGGGATGTTTGAATATTGTTGCGGTGCAGGGCAGGCAGTTAAAATATTTAAAATTAAAACTAAGAATAAAGCAAAAACGGTATTTTCTTGAAGTTTCGGCATTATCGTTTTTCTTTTTTTTTGTTTCGAAAAAATATTTTTATGGGCACGCCGGTAAAATCATAATGTTCTCTCAATTTATTTTCCAAAAAGCGTTCATAAGATTTTTTTACATAGTTGGGCATATTACAGAAAAATGCAAAAGCCGGCGAATGTGTCGGTAATTGTGTAACGAATTTTATTTTGATATATTTTCCTTTGTGTGCCGGCGGCGGATTATGTTCTATTTCTTCAAGCATCACTTTGTTCAATTCAGAAGTGGGAATCACTCTTCTGCGGTTTTCAAAAACTGTTAAGGCTGTTTTCAAGGCTTTAAAAATACGCTGTTTTGTTAGAGCGGAAATAAATAAAACGGGAACATCATTAAAGGGTGCAAGTTTGTTGCGAACCTCTTGCTCATATTTTTTTAATGTTCCGGTATCTTTTTCGTGCAAATCCCACTTGTTTATCAGAACAACAACGCCTTTGCTGTTTTTTACGATGAGATTAAAAATTGCCAAATCTTGTGCTTCTAAACCCCTTTGTGCATCTACGAGCAATAAACACACATCAGAATGTTCTATTGCCTTTAAAGCGCGCATAACAGAATAGTATTCAATATCTTCAAAGACCTTATTCTTTTTTCTTATGCCGGCAGTATCCACCAAGATAAAATCATAGCCGAATTTGTTAAAATGTGTATTTATGCTGTCTCTGGTTGTTCCGGAAATATCGGTAACAATATTTCGCTCATCTCCCAAAAAAGCATTTATAAGCGATGATTTTCCCGCATTGGGTCTGCCCGTTACCGCAATTCTCGGTAGGCTGTCGTCTTCGTCATGGTGTTTCTCCGAAGAAAAAGCATTGGTTACCGCATCCAATAATTCGCCGGTTCCCGAACCGTTTATGGAAGATATATTATAGATTTCCTTGAAACCTAATCTGTAAAAAACATTTGCCTCATATTGAATTGCCGAATTATCTACTTTATTAACAGTCAAGAAAACCGGTTTGGGATTTTGCCGCAACATTTTTGCAACTTTCTCATCTAAATCTGTAATTCCCGTGGCAACATCAACCAAAAAAATAATAAGATCCGCTTCTTCAATGGCAATATGCACTTGTTTTCTGATTTCTTCTTCAAAAATATCGTTTGAGCCGGAAACATAGCCGCCCGTATCAATTACGGTAAAATTTGTGCCTGCCCATTCCGATTGTCCGTAGTGTCGGTCTCTGGTAACCCCTTCAGATTCATGAATAATCGCTTTTTTTTGTTGGGTTAATCTGTTAAACAAGGTTGATTTTCCGACATTTGGTCGTCCTACTATTGCTGCAATATTTGCCATTTTTTCCGGTATATTTTTTGCAAAAGTAAGAAAATAATATCGAATAACTGATTTTTAGCCTGTAAGAAAATACTAAAATCTCAAAAATTACGTACAAACATTATGATTTTAAATTAATTATATTTAGATTTGTGTGTTTTTTTATTAGTTTTGCAGACGAAAAATTGCGTTATGGTCTTGAATGTTAATGAATTGTTATGAGTAAGATTAAGTATGAATTCAATCCTGAGACTTTAAGCTATGAGATTGTAGAGTTTAAGTTTTTTAATTTTTTGCTTAAATCTTTTTTGCCGAAATTTTTAATTTCCTCCGCAATCGGCTTAATTATGTTTTATTTATTTTCAACGTATTTTTTTAAACCTACGGACTTCCTTTCCGATGATACCGGCTATGAATTAAAGTTAAAATCAGAGCTCCTGAATAAAGAATTGAATTATTCCGTAAAAGCATTAACGGAATTACAGCACAGAGACGACGAAGTTTACAGAAAAATTTTTCAAGCAGCGCCCCTTTCCGAAGCAGAACGGAAAGCCGGTTTTGGAGGTAGTACCGCACCAAAAATTTCACCTTTACTTCCAAATGCCGAATTATTAAACAGTGTTATAAAAAAGACAGATATACTCTCTAAAATAATGTTGGTGCAATCAAAGTCGTATGATGAGATTTTTGAGTTGGTTCAAAACACTGAAAAACTTGCTTCCTCTATTCCGGCAATTCAACCCATTGCATTAGATGACTTAACGCGTTTCGGTTCAGCTTTCGGAAACCGTTTTCATCCTTTATTAAACCGGTGGAGAATGCACGAGGGAGTAGATTTAACGGCTCCTAGAGGAACAAAAATACATGCTTCCGGAGACGGAATTGTTTTTAAAGCATCCCGGTCTGGCGGCTACGGAAATGTCGTGAAAATTAATCACGGTTTCGGCTACTCTACGGTATATGCACATATGAGTAAAATATTGGTACGTCCGGGACAAAGCGTAAAACGCGGAGATGTTATCGGTTTGGTGGGCAGTACGGGCTTATCGCAAGCACCGCACTTGCATTATGAAGTAAGAGTAAATGGAAGACCCGTAAACCCGATAAATTTTTATTACGAAGATTTAACGGATGAAGAGTATTATGATATGTTGGAGAACTCTTCGAAATCAGAAACACATATTTATGAATAGATAGAAATTTGACAATTCTTTTATCATAAAATATATATATAAACAGTAAACAGGGGAAAACAAAGAATGGGCTTATTCAGTTTTTTTTATAAAGAAGTTGCCATGGACTTGGGAACGGCAAATACAATTATTATCGAAAATGATAAAATTGTAGTTGATGAACCTTCGATTGTTGCCATTGGGCAGGATAACAAATTAGTTGCATTAGGGCATAAAGCCAGACAAATGCACGGGAAAACACATGAGGGCATTCGGACAATCAGACCTTTGCGAGACGGAGTTATTGCCGACTTTATGGCTGCCGAATTAATGATTCGAGAAATGATTAAAATCGGCACCTCCAAATCAAAGTTTTTTTCTCCTTCCCTGAGACTCGTTGTTTGCATTCCCTCCGGAAGCACCGAGGTTGAAATCAGGGCGGTTCGAGATTCATCCGAGCATGCCGGTGCCAGAGAGGTTTATATGATATACGAACCAATGGCTGCAGCTTTGGGTATGGGCGTTGATGTAGAAGCACCTTCCGGAAATATGGTTGTAGATATAGGCGGAGGAACAACGGAAATTGCCGTTATTTCATTGGGAGGCATTGTAAGCAATCAATCCATTCGTATTGCCGGTGATGATTTCACACAAGATATTCGAGAATATATGCGTCATCAACATAATATAAAGATTGGGGAAAGAACTGCTGAAAAAATTAAAATTGAAGTGGGGGCGGCAACTCCCGACTTGGATGTTGTCCCGGAGAAATTTATTGTCAGAGGTCCGCATCAGATGACTGCATTGCCCATAGAAATACCTGTTTCCCACGAAGAAACGGCGCAATGTTTGGATAAGTCTATTGCCAAGTTGGAACTTGCCATTATTAATGTTTTGGAAAAAACACCGCCCGAATTATATGCGGATATTCACCAAAAAGGAATTTTTCTGACAGGTGGCGGAGCTTTGTTAAGAGGTTTGGATAAACGACTTACGGAGAAAACCAATATTCAGTTTCATGTGGCGGAAGATCCTTTGCATGCCGTAGCAAGAGGAACCGGTGTTGCCTTAAAAAACATTGATAAATTCCAATTCTTGATACGATAAAGAACCTTAAAAAAGGCTTTTAAAAAATAGAGATGAAAGATTTCCTGAGTTTTATAAAGAGCATCCATTTTTTTTTATTATTTCTCTTGCTTGAACTCATTTCCATTTTCTTTGTCGTCAGAAATAATGAAAAGGCTTTTTTATTTATTAATTCGGCAAATGTCGTCTCCGGCTTCTTTCATGCGCGCATAAATAATATTTCCGATTATTTTTCTTTGCAATCGGAAAACAGCAAACTGGCGGAAGAAAACAAGCGTTTGCGAACGGCATTATTCTATTTAAAACAAACGGATGAACATTACTTGAAAAGGGTTGAAGATTACGGCTTATTCTATAAATCTGCAAAAGTTGTAAAAAACTCAATTAATAAACCGCATAATATTTTAACGGTTGACAAAGGTCGTTCGCAAGGCATTGTGGAGAATATGGCGGTTGTTTCATCCGGAGGAATTGTCGGAATTACTGCCGTTGTCGGAAAGAATTATGCTACCGTAATTTCAGTTCTTAATACAAAAGTCGGATTTAGTGCAAAAATTAAAAGAACAAATTATCACGGCATTGCAAAATGGGACGGGACAAATCCGGAATATGTCCTTTTAACGGATATTCCCGTTTATTCTTCTTTGCAAAAAGGCGATACGGTTATAACCGGCGGTTATTCGGCTATTTTCCCCGAGGGCTTGAAGATAGGAACCGTTGCAGAATTTAGTAAAGATACGCAAAGCACCTTTTATAATATAAAAGTGAAATTAGAACAAGATTTCAGAAAGCTTAACCATGTTTATTTAATTGACCGCAGAGGCAGTCAAGAAATTATCCCCTTAGAAGACAGCACAAATATGCTTTACCGCTTTAGCAGGCACAGTCTTTGAGGCAAATTTTTTGTGTGATGCTATAGGTTAAGCTATGTTATTTATTCAAGTATAAATTTCACAGCTACTTTTGATGAAAACTTCATTTTTTCAAAATCAATTATCATTGGCTCGCTGTTTCCGGAATTTCCATAATCTCCATAAATTGAAGAAGTCTCTCGCAGTTTCTCGCAGCAAATGCAACACATTAAAAAAAAATCTTTATAAAAGATTAGGTTAATACACTTGATTATTGTTTATTTGCATAAATAATTATAAAAAAATAATAAAAATACATCAAAAATGGAAAAAAATAATGTAAAAATAACCTTTGCAGGAAATCCTATGCCTTTATCGGGAAAAGAAATTAAAGTTGGTGATAAAGCACCCGAATTTACAACAGTAGGTTTAGATTTAAACCCCGTTGCTCTTTCCGATTACAAAGGAAAAGTGAAAATAATTTCCGTATTTCCTTCATTGGATACAGGGGTTTGTGCGCTTCAAAACAAAAGATTTAATCAAGAGGCTGCTCAAAACAAAGATATTGCGATTATATCTATATCTACTGACTTGCCCTTTGCACAAAAACGCTTTTGCGGTGCGGAAGGCATTGATACTGCAGTTACCATATCTGACCATAAAGACTTGGATTTTGGCGCAAAATACGGTTTTGTTATGGAACCTTTAAGACTGTTGGCTCGCGGCGTTGTTGTGGTAGACAAAGACGACACCGTAAAATATGTAGAGTATGTGCCGGAAGTAACTACTGAGCCGAACTATGATGCAGCGCTTAAAGTTGCGAAAGAACTCGTGTAAAGTAAAAAAGAAATCTATCAGGAGGCTGTCCGAAAAAACGTTATTGCAACCATAAAAAATGAAGTGGAAAGCAATTTAAAAATTCTCGAAATGAGGTTTTGTTAATTTTCGGACAGCCTCATTTTTTTGCATTTATCCCGAAACCTCCGGTTTTATTTTTCGATTTTGGAAATAAATCGCTTCTCTTGAATTTGTCGAAATGGGCGAATTAGCCAATGTGCGAAATTTTATTTGGTTGAGTTTGCAAGGTGTTAAAATTTTCAAAAAAAATCAATTTCCCTGTACCCTCTTCTCCAAGAGGGAATTTGCTGTTTACCAAAAACCATGAAATCGTAAAAAATACGCTCGTAGCAAACAAACTCGAGCATTTTTTACAAAAGTCTCGAAATGCGGGTTAATGTCGGCATCGTTTGACTACATGGTTTTGTCCTGCTTGTTTCTATTTTGTCGATGCTACTTTATTGTCTAATAAGTTTTTTTAAGGCTTCAATTTCTTGTCTTAAACTTTGAATTTCTCCGGTTTGAGTATTTACTTTGTTTTTTAATATCCGGTTTTCTGCGGCTTGGATGTTTACTTGTTTTTTTAAGCTGATAATTTGCATTTGTTGGTTTTCAACTGCTTCTAAGGTCTCAAAGTGCATCCGTGTAAGATTGATCCCGTCTTTTTCTTCTTTGGAAGCAGTAAGCCAAGGCAGATGTTTGTTTTTAATGATAAACTGTTCGGTTTCTAAGATGCCGTATTTTTTTTGATAGTTGTCATCAAAAACAAAGTCCGGTTTGGAGTATTTATCTTTTCCCGATCCATAAATGATGTTGCCAATAACACGAATATCTCCGTTTACCTCTAATTTTTTATCCGGGCTAACTGTCCCGATACCTACATTACCACCCATAATTGCCATGGTGTTAGATTGGATAATGGTATCAATATGCGTGGCATTCCAGTCATAAAGGCCAATTCCAAAAGAAGACACGCCTCTTGTATTTATAAGTGTTCCCATTGCTGTGCTTCTGTTTCCGCTTGCCGTTGTTTTTATTCCGATTGCCATGCTGTTGTTTCCACTTGCTTTTGTCTCTTTGCCTATTGTCATACTTTCTGCTCCACTTGCGTTTGCGCTTATTCCCAGTGCCAAACTTCCTTCACCGCTTGCGCTTGTTGCTATACCTATAGCCGTACTTTCGGCTCCGCTTGCACTTGTTTCTACCCCCATTGCCGTGCTTCCGCTTCCGCTTGCGTTTGTTCTTATGCCCAAAGCCGTACAAGCATATCCGCTTGCTGTTGTCTCGTATCCTAAGGCTGTGCTTGCTTCACCGTTTGCACTTGTTTTAAATCCCAATGCCGTGCTGAAATGTGCGGAGGCAATATTGTTATATCCGAGTGTAAAAGAGCCGAAACCGGTTGCCTCGCTACCCAGACCAAAAGCAAAAGAATAATCGCCAATCGCTTTAGGAGCGACCGTTTCGTCCCATGCAAAAGCATTGGATATACCTCCGGGACAGCCGCTTCCAAAGGCAAAACTGCGTAAGCCGATTGCCTGAGATTCTCGCCCGAAAGCATAGCTCTCTACATTTAAGGCTTGGGCATCCTGTCCAAAAGCAAACGAGCTGGCATTTTTTGCCACTGCATTGTAACCAATGGCGGTGGAGTAATCGCCTTTTGCTTGGCATTCATAACCAATGGCAAGCGAGTTTTCGCCAACGCTGTCAGCATGTTCTACAAGTAAACGCCCGGCCATAAAGGCATTCTTTTCCGGGTACCACAATACCCGATTTTTTCCGTTTATAAGTTCGGATGTTGTTCTTGTGCTGACATCAAACTTATTTTCTTTAATGCCTTTGTTTATATTATCCTCTTGCACGGCAAAGCCTCCTATTCGTGTGCCGGCAGGGTCGTTGGGTATAATTATTTTAGTGCTGTCGCCGTCCGTGTAAAAATTATATTTTGCTTCGCCTTTTCCGTCTTTCGCCAAAGCATAACGCCCAACGGCAAAACCTCCGGAAGTCCCCGATGCTCCTGCCGTTTCTTGTCCTATTGTATATATACGCGTACTGTCCGGTGTTACTAAAAATAAGTTGTTGTCTTCGCTTGCTTTTCCGTCTTTTGCCAAAGCATAGCGCCCAACGGCAAAACCTCCGGAAGTTATTGAAGTATTTGCTGCGTCTTTTATTATGTTAAATTTTGTAAGTTGTGGTGTAATAACCATTAAAGGATTACCGTTTTTGTCGAGAATCTCCATTAAGGTGTCGGTATCACTTGTGGCTTTTATCACCAATTTTTTGTTCGGTGTATCGGTGCCAATGCCCACATTGCCGGCATTGTAATAGACCGAAGAACCGTTTTGCGACCAGGTGTTTGTTCCCGCCGTACTTCCCGCATACAAGGCATAAGGCACGGACAACAGACGACTTGCTCCGGCATCGGTATAATCATTGCCGCCGGCAGGGTCTATCTCAACTTTTAAATAATACACATTGCTGCCCCAATCTATTGTTGAAAAATCTTCTGTACTTGAACCTTCGCCTATATTTAAAGTAACCAATCCAAAAGCATTGCTTGTTTTTGCCCATGTTTCCGTGTAAACGGAAGTCCCTGTTTCGCTGTCTTGTATAATGCTTATGCGTAATGAAACTGCTTGGTTGGCGAGGACTTCCCCGCTTCCGTTTCGGATGATCGTTTGGTAATTAAATGCTTGGGGGGCTTGCCCCTTTGCTTGATGATTAAAAATAATCGTTAATGATATGGTGAAAAATAATATAAAAATAAGATTTGCATTTTTCATAATGTTTTTTTTTAATGTATGATAAAATATAAAAGTAGAGATAAAGTATAAATAAAACTAATTTTTTTGAGGATACTTCTGTTTGCTTCGATTTGAGAATCGGCACACTTCCTTGCTGCTTGCATCCGGCACTCGTATTTTTTCTGCACAAAAAAAATGAAGTCTTGCAGAAATAATCCTAAAATTTGTTGAGTTCAAATTAAATGTTCTATGATTCTGTATGATTCCAGCCTTGTGCTTTCAACTCCACTTCGCTGTTGTCGGATAAAACCAAAAAGTTTCCTTTCGATTGTTCTGTTATATGTCCTATAACACTGATTAAAGGATTATTTTTTATGGCATTATAATCATTTTGCGAAAGGGTGAACAATAATTCATAATCCTCGCCGCCGTTCATGGCAAAAGTAGTGGAGACAATCATTGTTTCTTCTGCAAATTTCCGAGTTTCTTCGGCTAAGGGTATTTTAGCATCATAAATTCTTACGCCGCATTTTGAATTTTCGCAAATATGCATGATTTCGGAAGATAAGCCGTCAGAAATATCAATCATTGAAGTCGGCTTAATCTTTAACTCGTCAAACATTCTTATAAGGTCGGCTCGGGCTTCCGGTTTCAGTTGTCGTTCCAAAATATAATCATAGCCGCTGAGTTCCGGTTGAATATTCGGGTTCGCTTTAAAAACTTCCTGCTCTCTTTGCAATACTTTAAGTCCGGCAAAAGCACCGCCTAAATCCCCCGAAACACAAAGTAAATCGTTGGGTTTTGCTCCGTTTCTGTAAACAAGTTTTTCTTTTTCGCCTTCGCCGATTGCCGTAATACTGATAATCAGCCCGGTGTATGAGGAACTTGTATCGCCCCCTATGATGTCAATATTATAAGTATCACAAGCCAGTTTGATGCCTTTGTACAGTTCGTCAACGGCTTCTAAACCAAACCGATTCGACAAGGCAATGCTTACGGTAATTTGTTTCGGGACGGCATTCATGGCAAAGATGTCCGACAGATTTACAATAACCGATTTATACCCTAAATGTTTTAAGGGGGTATAAGATAAATCAAAATGAACTCCTTCTACCAAAATATCGGTAGAAACAACAATTTGCTTGTTTTTGTAATCAAGAACTGCTGCATCGTCTCCAACGGCTGTGCGCGTGGACGGATGTTTTATTTCTAATTTTTCGGTCAATCGTTTTATCAGTCCGAATTCGCCTAAATCGCTTAAATTTGCCATAAATTTTTATTAAAAAAGAGCTGCAAAGATTGAAAAACTTAGGCAGATAAAAAATTTAATATACGCTATTTTTAATACTTGCGTTTTTACATTAGATATTAATTATTACTTTTGGCGACTCAAAATGCTTTGATTAATATGAAACATTTGCTGTTTTTATTATTGTTTTTTGTTTCTTTATCTGTGGGCTTTTCCCAAGAAAGGGATAGCTTTATGATAGAAAAATCGGAGATTTTACCTGCTGTTTCAGGCACCGGCAGAGTAAAGATTTCTCAAAATATATTGCTTCGCAAACTTATAAAAAAACATATTGACATAAACAACGATACCTTTGACGGATGGCGCGTGCAAATTTATTTCGGCTCGGGAAAAAAAGCCATGACAGAGGCACAGGATACCAAAAAGGAATTTTTAACGCGTTACGGGAATAAAAACGGTGCTTATATTGTTTATGATTCGCCATTTTTTAAAGTAAGAGTGGGAGATTTCAGAACAAAAACGGAAGCCATGTATTTTAAATCGCAAATTGAAAAAGTATTTCCTGAATCATGGGTAATTCCGGATAGGGTGTATTATCCGCTTGAAAGCGTTGAGTAATTTTTTTGCCGTGATGAAAAAAACTTTTGCCCTTGCTGTTTTGATACTGTATTCATTATCTGTATTTGCTCAAATTGTTAATGTTGAGAAAAGAAGAAAAAAAAAGCAAGGTTTTCAAGCAAATATTGCCTTGGATTTAAACCTGAAAGAAAACGGAAAACTCTTTTTCAATTTAAAAAATTCTATTGATCTTCAATATGCTCGCAAGGCACATACTGTAATTTTTTTTAATAATATCCAGTTGCTTAATATCGATAAAGGTTCGTTTATTAATAACGGGTTTCAGCATTTGCGTTATAATTATACGATAAAAGACAGTAGTTTTTTAAGTTTGGAAGCATTCGGACAATATCAATACAATGAGCAAAAGTTACTGAAAACAAGAGTAATTGCAGGCGGCGGACCGAGATTTGCTTTGTTTGAAAACAAGAAGTCCTCTTTCTATATTGCATCTTTAGCCATGTTTGAATATGAATTGCTCTCGGACAGTTTGCAAACGGAAACAAGATTTTTTCGAGGCGATTTTTATATGAACTTTCATCTTAATATTAACCAACTTGTTTCATTCAGCAATATTGTTTACTACCAGCCGGTATTTACGCACTTTACTGATTTTAGGGTCTCGGGCGAAGCCGGTTTGTTCTTTAATATTAACAGATATATAGGATACAAAGTCAGCTTTGCAATTGATTATGATAATCACCCGCCTGAAAATGTGCAAAATACGTTTTGGTATTTAAGTAATAAACTGGTTTTTAAGTTGTAGGTTTTAACCCGTATTTCGAGACTTTTTCAAAAGTAAAGCCAAGTATCTAACTTTTTTTGAACGGCGCAGTCCTCACGTTAATTAAGTTGGAAGCCGGAAGTTGGAAGAAAATTGAGAGCTGAAAATTGTTAAAGACCTTATTTTCGGTCTAAACCTTAGTAGAAAAAGATAATCAAAAAAATAAACCTTATTACCTTATTTTTTATTGCTAAAAGCCAAAACCAAAAGCCGATTAAACAAAGAGCGCAATTGCAAAATCTCTCTTGGAGAAGAGGGTGTAGGTAGATTGATTTGTTTGATGAATTTAAAATGCGATATATTGAACAACTTGCAAGTTTAGTTAGATGGAATTTCGAGACTTTTTTTAATCAAACCGAGCAGCTAAGCTCTATAGTGCTATGAGGCTTTATTAAAACCGAGTCTTGCTGTTTGTTTATATAGCGAAGTCTTTTATCTTTGCACTCATATTTTTTAATTTGAAAATTAAAACCTGATGAGTGAAACTTCAACAAATTATAATCCGCAAAATACAGAAGATAAATGGTATCGGTATTGGCTTAAAAACGAATTTTTTAAATCGGAACCGGACGAAAGAGAGCCTTATACAATCGTAATTCCCCCGCCCAATGTAACCGGCGTTTTGCACATGGGGCATATTATGAATAATACCATTCAGGATATTTTAATCCGGCGCGCACGTATGCAAGGCAAAAATGCTTGCTGGGTGCCCGGAACCGACCATGCTTCTATTGCCACGGAGGCAAAAGTGGTTAATAAATTAGCAGAAGAAGGCATTGATAAAAACACCATAAGCCGAGACGAGTTTATGAAACATGCTTGGGAGTGGACACATAAACACGGCGGAATTATCTTGGAGCAATTAAAAAAGCTTGGAGCATCCTGCGATTGGAGCCGAACAAAATTTACGCTTGATGAGGATTTGTATCAAAGCGTGATAAAAGTTTTTGTTGATTTGTATAATGAAGGGCTTATATACAGAGGCATTCGAATGGTTAATTGGGATACTAAGGCAAAAACGGCTGTTTCCGATGAGGAAGTCGATTATAAAGACGAGCAATCGAAACTCTATTATGTACGTTATAAAATTGTCGGCACTAATGACTATTTGACCATTGCTACCACACGACCTGAAACCATTATCGGCGATACTGCCGTTTGTGTGCATCCGGACGATGAGCGTTATGCAGATTTAAAAGGGAAAAAAGTTATAATTCCTTTGGTAAACAGAGAAGTCCCCGTTATTTATGACGATTATATTGATATCGAGTTCGGAACCGGAGCCTTAAAAGTTACCCCCGCACACGATGAAAACGACTATGCTTTGGGGCAAAAACATGGTCTTGAAGTGATTGATATTTTTAATGACGACGGCACAATCAGTAAAGAAGCCGGCATATACGAAGGCATCGACCGTTTTGAATTGCGAAAATCCATTATCGGCGATTTGGAAGATGCGGGCAATCTTGTTAAAATTGAAGATTATGTTAATCGGGTAGGCTATTCACAAAGAACAGATGTTCCCATTGAGCCTAAATTGTCGATGCAGTGGTTCTTGAAAATGGAAGAGCTGGTAAAACCTGCGATTAACAATGTAAAAAACAATACCGTTCGCCTAACACCGGAACGTTTCAAAAATACTTATTTCCACTGGATGGAAAATATTCGAGATTGGAATATTTCTCGACAATTATGGTGGGGACACCGCATACCGGCTTATTATTTGCCCAATAGCAATGATTTTGTCGTTGCGGAAAATGCAGAAAAAGCCCTTGCTTTGGCAAAAGAAAAAACGGGGAACAACAATCTTTCCGAAAAAGATTTGCGTCAAGATGAAGACGTGCTGGATACCTGGTTTTCGTCGTGGCTTTGGCCCATTTCCGTTTTTGACGGCATTAACCACCCCGAAAACAAAGACATTCAATACTACTACCCGACCAATGTTTTGGCAACCGGGCATGACATTATCTTTTTTTGGGTAGCCCGTATGATTATTGCCGGCTATAAGTTTAATAATAACTATCCGTTCAAAGATGTTTATTTTACGGGTATGGTACGAGACGACAAACGGCGAAAAATGTCGAAATCTTTGGGAAACTCGCCCGACCCGCTTGATTTGATTAAGAAATACGGTGCCGACGGCGTTCGTTTCGGGATGATGCTTTGTTCGCCCGCAGGCGGCGATTTGCTCTACAATGACAGCCTGCCTGAGCAAGGGCGAAACTTTTCAAACAAAATATGGAACTCTTTCCGATTGATTAAAACTTGGCAGATTGACGAAAATCTTCCGCAACCGAAACATTCCGCACTTGCCTTGCAATGGTTTGAAAATAAATTTAATGAACAAATAGCCGATATTGATAAGTTATACGAAGATTTTAAACTTTCGGAAGTCTTAATGACCGTTTACAAACTGTTTAAAGATGAATTTTCTTCGTGGCTTTTGGAAATTATAAAACCGGATTATCAAAAACCGATTGATGCAAAAACTTATGGGGCGGTAATTCAAATATTCGACAAACTTTTGCGTATCTTGCATCCTTTCATGCCTTTTATTACCGAAGAAATATGGCAAAGCATTGCAGAACGAAAAGAGGGCGAGAGCATAATGATTGCGGATATGCCGAAAGCAAGCAAGACGGATAATGCCTTGATTGAAAGTTTTGATAACTGCAAAGAAATTATTACGCACATCAGAACGCTTCGAAAAGAAAAAAATATTCCTTTCAAAAATAAGCTGAAACTGCATTTTAAAGATGCTAATAAAAACTATGACCCGACTTTTGAAAGTGTCGTGAAACGATTGGGCAGCATTGACGAAATATCGGAGGTTCCCGAAAAACCGGATAATGTGGCATCTTTTGTTTTGAAAAAAGTAGAATATTTTGTCCCCGTAGGCGACCTAATCGATACAGAAGCCGAATTGAAAAAACTGAATGAAGAACTCAATTATACGCAAGGCTTTCTGAAAGCGGTTTTAAAGAAATTATCCAATGAACGTTTTGTTCAAAATGCACCGGCACAAGTTGTTGAAAAAGAACGAATAAAACAAGCAGATGCCGAGGCTAAAATCAATGCTTTAAAAGAACAAATTAAAAATCTAACATAAAAACAAACCATGAATAAGAACTTTTATTGTGTGATTATGGCAGGCGGTGTTGGTAGCCGATTTTGGCCTGTCAGTAAAACAAAAAAACCCAAACAGTTTTTAGATATTTTGGGAACCGGCAGAAGTTTGTTGCAGCAAACCTATAAGAGATTTGCGGATATTTGCCCCAAAGAAAATATCTATGTTGTTACTAATGAGATTTATACCGAACTTACCAAAGAACAATTGCCGGAACTAAGCACCGGTCAAATATTATCGGAACCGGCAAAGCGAAACACCGCACCTTGTATTGCTTATTCAAATTTAAAGATTAAAGCGCAAAATCCGGATGCGCTTATCGTAACCGCGCCTTCCGATCATTTAATTTTAGATGAAGAGAACTTTAAAGATACGATTTTAAAATGCTTTGATTTCGTTAAAAAAGAAAGCAGCCTGCTTACATTGGGCATCAAGCCCTCTCGACCGGAAACCGGATACGGCTATATTCAAAAAAGCGAGGAAAAAGTTGAGGGTTTTGAACTCATTCGTAAGGTGAAAAGTTTTACCGAAAAACCCGATAAAGAAACTGCCGTGCAATTTGTTGAGAGCGGTGAATTTTTGTGGAATGCCGGCATTTTTATATGGTCGTCAAAATGTATTGAAAAAGCATTTGTGAAGTACTTGCCCGGTTTATATGCCCTTTTTTCGGACACAGAAGCCGTAAAGAACGTAGATACCGAAAGGGCATACATCCAAACTGCTTATGACGAATGCGAAAACATATCCATCGATAAAGGTATTATGGAGCATGCGGATAATGTGTATGTTTTGCCCTCCGACTTTGGTTGGTCCGACTTGGGTACATGGGATTCTTTGTATGAAAATAATACCAAAGCAGATAATGGAAACGTGCTTAATTCCGACAAGATTTTGTGTTATAATACGGAAAATACAATTATAAACATTCCGGGCAACAAAGCGATTGTCGTTGAAGGTCTGAAAAATTATATTATTGCCGAATCGGACAATACACTTTTGATTTGCAAAAGAGATAATGAAGCAAAACTCCGAAAATTCGTAAAAGACGCCGAGGAAAAGTTCGGACAGGATTATATATAAAAGGAGCATTTTAGTAGGAGGGCTTATTTATCAAGTCTTCATTTTGAGGACTTGATGACCACAAAGTTGTATTGAAGATAATAATTTCATCTAAGCAAATTCGTAAGTTATTAGTTTACTGTACTTTTAAGTTTTTAAAAAATCAATCTCCCTACACCCTCTTCTCCAAGAGGGAATTTGCTATTTGCCAAAAAAACATGAAATTGTAAAAAGTTAGCTATTTGGCTTTACTTTTGCAAAAGTCTCGAAATGCGGGTAAAGTTTATTGACAATGCTGCTTCTTATAATCTTGGTTGCATCAAAAAGGAGTAGAAATATTTGCATGATCTACCAAAAATAGGTATTTTTGTAGGTAAAACATATAGAATATGAAATGCCGGATGTCGATAAAAACACAGAGCGGTATGATTATTTGTACCGGGCTAACTTAGGGTGTTCCTATATGACCTTTGAAAATTATAAAAAAAACATATGAAAAACACGTCAATATCCTTAGGGAATTATTTTGATAATTTTGTGCGAAATCAAGTTTCAACAGGCAGGTATAAAAATGTTAGTGAAGTTATTCGTGCAGGGCTTCGTCTTTTGGAAGATGAAGAAAGTAAGCTTGTCGCTTTAAGAAATGCTATCCAAGAAGGAATTGATAGTGGCATTGCGCAGGATTTTGACGCGAAAAAAAATCTTCAAGAATTAAAATTACGACTAAAAAATAATGACTCAATATAAATTAACAAATCAAGCCGTTGTTGATTTAAATGGGATTTGGGAATATACGTTTGTTGAATGGTCGGAACAGCAAGCAGATAAGTATTATAATTCTTTATTAGAAAGTTGTGAAGAAATAGCAACTAATCCGAATTTAGGCAGAAATTATCAAGGGATTAGAGAAGACTTATTTGCAGTTCAGTCAAATAAACATATTATATTTTACCGAATAATTGATGAAAACCTTATAGAAATAACGAGAATTTTACATCAAAGCATGGATATTGAAAGTCGGTTTAAGAATAAAAACCGGCTGTAATACAACAGGACTATAAGCGGTGTCCCCCAGCATCAAGCAAGTAATCTCGAATAAACGACATTTTTATTGCTCCGTTTGGTGAAATTTACAATTACCATTTTGAAGTCTTGATAATAATTTTATTCAAATAAGTTTTTAAGTTGTTTTTTAGTGTCTTGTGTTTGTTGAGGAAATCAATCTCCCTACACCCTCTTCTCCAAGAGGGATTTTGCTATTTGCCAAAAAACATTCTCTTTTATTCATTTAAACAACTTTTTTTAGAGAGTTATGTTTAAGTTTGGTGCTTTTTGTAATTTTTACTGCTAAAATTTATTTTAATTTGCTTTTTTTATTTAACTTTGCGAGAACAAACGAGTTTTGTTAAGTGCAGTGCTGAAATTCAAAGTTTTAGGATTTTTATATTGTTGCTGCTCAACACCAAAACTTTATAAAATTAAATATAAACCAGACTTTGCAATATATGCTTAAAAAATATTGTAAGGTTATTAAACAAAGAAAATATGACTGATGTAATAAAAGATGCGTTTAAAATCGCAGAAGAAAGTCTTAAAGGTTTTAAAGGAATTTCGGTAGTAGAGGTAGATAGTGGCTTATCCTATGGTAGTCATTGCGTAGATGATAATTTTGATTTGGATGCAGCGAGTGCATATAATGCAGAAGTTGTAAAAGCAAAAGTAAATGCTCGAAATGCAATGGGAATCCCGGACGAGATAGAGTTGATGATAATAGAATTGACTAATCAAATACACTTAATAAAACCTACTTTTAATGATAAATTATTAATTTATTTAGCCGTTGGTAATGTAGATAATTTAGGTGTTATAAGATTGGTAATGAAAAAAATATCGGAAAAAATAGATAAAGAATTTAAATTTGAATAAAGAATAAGTGATAAAAGCCTTAAAGAGAAAGTAGTTTTTCGCTAAGGTATTAATGGGTCTGCGAATGTAAACTAGGGCTTTGTTTTCATGTATGAAGAAGAGCCTGGACTTCTTGGGTTTTGCAGCCATACTTTAATGTATCTTAAATTGAGCGAAACAATATCAAAATACTTTAATTTAAGCGTATTTTTATCTAATTATCCTGCCAAATAATTTGTTTTATATTTTTTGATTTGGGAGAATGTCTATCGCCGCATCTGTTCTAATTCTAAGACTGTTGCGGCGATAAAATATTTTGATTTATTTTTTTATCTTCCTTAAGATAATATTTTCATTTTCTTTTGATATTTTAAACAGTAGTTTTTTAGGTTTTCTATATTCAGTCGGTTTTTTAGCCATGCCGAAATAGCTGACGGAATCTACGATAAAACTAATTTTATCTTTGTTAAGAAATTTATATCTTCCATTTACAGTTGTGAAATAATCGTTGCCGCAAGGAGCTACATAAAAACTGGTGTAAATATTATCTTCTTTAAAAGACACTAAAAAACCGGCAAATGTTTGTTCTGTAAATTTTGTTAAAACATATTTTTTAGTCTTAGCGTCTAATCCTATAATTTCATTTGTAATCCAAGTATTCTTTTTTAATTCAGTTTTATAGATATTGTTTTTCTTTTCAATTTTTTGTGCATCCACAGTCAAACTAAAAGATATAAAACAAATTATACTTATGCTTAATAAATTTTTATTTTTCATAATACTTGTTTTTTGCCGGAGGCATTGATTTCTCTTAAATCTTTATTTTTCTTGTTGCATGTTTAATGATCCATTGCGTGTTTTTATTCTCCGAACGCTGATGCTTTTTTATAAATTTTACGGCTTCATTTTTATTTACTTTCAAATAATCAGTAAGGTGGTTCGCCACAGATTTTTTGACAAATTTTATATCATCTTCCATTAAGTTTTCTAAAATTTGAAAAACGGGTTTTGGATTTTCAATAAAAGTA
>PDWI01000864.1_pt1 | contig 49206 bp, 43 predicted proteins | sample 1430891 | NCBI WGS metagenome assembly PDWI01 (sample SAMN01162508, study PRJNA174530) | Oral metagenome, whole genome shotgun sequencing project. | biome: Marine environment; feature: Marine mammal; material: Swab sample of the gingival sulcus; isolation source: swab sample of gingival sulcus...
AAACACTTCAATTTCAAAACCTTACTAGCAAACCCAAAAGCGGCTTTGCCTCGTAAAGAGCGGCGCATTATAGACCGTTTTTAACGGCTGTCAACGACCTGGGGGATTATTTTTGAAATTAGTTGATAATGGCTGCCTCTTGGAGGGAGCTGGCCGGTTGTTGATGCGAGTAACGGCCAAGGTCTGGATAGTCAGTATCGTCATCATCGGATAATCGACGAAGCGTCGCCGCAGCGATTTCAACTTCCTCATTTGTTGGAAGCACATAGACATCCACCTCAGAGCCTGAACTGCTGATCTTGAGCTGACCACTATCGTTGGCGTTGGGGTCAATATCTATACCCAACCATGCGCAACGCTCACAGATTTTGCGGCGGATCATGGCAGAATGCTCACCGATCCCAGCAGTAAATACTAATACATCAAGACCACTCAGCGACGCAGCCATAGTGCCCACCTCGCATGCCGCGCGGTAGGTGAATAGATCTAAAGCTTCATACGCCTCGGCTGCCTGACTTTGTTGCAACTCACGCACATCCGAACTAATGCCGGAGACTCCCAACAAACCAGACTGTCTATAAAGGATCTCCTCAACCTCATCAAGTGACTTCCCGTAATGACGCATTAGGTAGAACACAACGCCTGCGTCAATGCTTCCGCAACGCCGCCCCATCATCAATCCATCCAGAGCACTAAAACCCATCGTGCTCGCAACACTTTTGCGCTCACGCATCGCACACAGGCTCGCACCATTCCCCAAATGCGCAACAATCACCCTGCCATCGGCACGGGAACCCGCCACTTCTGGCAGAGTATTTGCAATATATTGATAAGACAGGCCATGGAAGCCGTAACGAATAACACCTTCCTCAGTCAGTTTGCGCGGTATAGCAAAATGTTGTGAGACGGCAGGCTGGTCTCGATGAAAGGCCGTATCGAAACAAACAACCTGTTTAATATCTGGCCATTTATAGTGAATAGCTTCGATTGCGGCCAAGCTATAAGGCTGATGATTGGGTGCTAAAGGTGTGTACTCGGCCAACTGTTGAACCACTTCTGGTGTAACCAATGTAGGCTCACTGAACCGTGTCCCACCATGAACAACCCGATGACCAGCAGCCATCAGGGTTAATGTCTTTTGAGCATCTAAGTGATCCATGAGCCAGGCACTCAGCTCCTTATGAGAACCCGTTTTTGGCACACTACCGATTCCTGTCAGCCAGTTCTCTTTATCGCAACCCACCCGAAACTCAGGTGCCCCTGTCACGATTTTGCCGATCGAACCTTGTGCTAACAAATCACAGTTTTCAGAGCCGTAAAAGGCAAACTTAATGCTGGAGGAACCCGCGTTAAAAATTAGTATTGCTTCGCTCATAACATTCTCATGGTTACTATTTGAGTACAGACCGTCACCCCAAAGATGACACCCAGAGACCCTCACTCCTCAATTACCTGATGCCAAAGCCACCCTTGATCATGACTGATGGTTTACTTGATACCCGGTAATATGAACGCATCTGATCGCCCAGACAAATTCAAGGCGGCTAATATAATCTAAAATACGCTGCAATGCAGCAATTCATCCAAAATGATGTGAGGGCAAGAAATAAGCGGTATATAGTCTCTGTCTGAAGGGGGGATAACATGATGGAGGACTTAGCAGACCCCACGTCAAAGTCGTAACCGCTAAGCCCTCGGCAGACACACCACCCACCGCACGTAACTGCGTACTTACGGTAGGCGGTATCTGCAAAAACGGGGGGCTACATCATACGGGAGGATAAAACTAATTCGTTTCGCATGCTTCTTTCTCGACTACTGCATCACAAGAGCTGGTATCCCTGTCAGTAATCCCGCCAAGCTCATCTGCCTCATCCAATTCTGGTCTGACTTCAGAACACCTGACCTCTTTCAGTGTTAAGGGTGCAGCTCCCCCTATGCGACCGCCAGGATCCACTACATATTCACGAGAGAACCGCACACTACAACCATTCCCATAGAAAATGGTTTTTGCTCTCAAATCAATGAATTGAAGTGTTGCTAACACTTCAGGATGAGACTTGATATACATCACCATCACATCAAGGTCTGAACTATTTCTGGCATCGGGGGGCTGCAAAGCTTGTGCGACGCCACTAGAAAGACATAAAAGCCACGCAGCCACGTGCATACCAAAACGAGGTATTTTTCCACTCTTAGGGGGCATTTTCTTAAACTCCTTTTTTTGTGTTCCGTTCGGGGGGTAGCCTACGTTATAGCAACAATTGGCGAAATTGGTAGTTGATTTTCGCTACTTTTTGCCTGACTGGCCTAATTGGCTGAACAATGCTTACGGGCTGTTCAATATTTTATGCTAATTTGAACCGATAATTTGAATGCATGGAAAATCACACCACCGACATACGTTCGTCGGATAAATCCCTGAGTAAGTTCCGAAGGCCTGTCGAGTAAGCCACCTACTGTATATGCTAGGAGGGTGTATACCGCAAACCACCTACTGCCTTCACAATAACGACACCTATAAGCTGGCCACTCAAGAGATACATAATGAATACCTCAAACATTGCTGTTTTTATCAATGTTGAACACCTGAGCAATTGGATAACAACCAGAGGCTTGGAGAACCTGCTAGCCATGCTGAACAAGAAAGGCTCAACGGTGGTACGCAAGGCATATGGCAACTGGTCAACGCCAAATATCACACCGCTTCAAAACAACTTAAATCAGCTTGGATTTGAGTTATCAGCCAACTTTCACCCCACCGATACCAAGCACGCGGCAGGCGTCCAATTCACCATTGATGTGACTGAATGCGTGTTGCGTAGGCCAGAAACTAACTGTTATGTACTGGCTACGGGGGATGCCGATTTCTCACCACTGTTTTGCAAGCTACATCATTTGGGCAAAGAGGTGATCGGCGTTGGCCCCAAGTCATCATTGCACAAAAGCAATACGATCTACTGCTCTCAATATATTGCTACAGACAGTCAGACCAGCGCCATACGCAAAACCAGTAGTGGCTACAACCGAGACGCTGCTTTGGCCCGAAATACTCTTCGTGGGCTAGATAACTATGTGCCATGCCAAAAGTTAAAACAGCGTATGCTGGAAATTGATCCGCTGTTTGACGAAACAAAACATGGGTTTTCAACATTTCGCCAGTTTTTAGAATATATTCCGACAATTCACGTAATACCGATTTTGGGCAGCCAAGAGGCGGTTGCTTATCTAAACCACAAAAAGCCCAAACAATCGCCCCCACCTCACTCTGACCACGCAACAAGGATCGTCACTAACCACCAGAGTGGCACTGCATCAGACTATCACTCAACAGTACCCCAGACACCGCAGGAAAAACCAACACCCCATGAGCTATACCGCCATTTCTTAGCAAGTCACCATTGGTATATCGTTCCCAAGCAACAGCTGATCCGTATCTACCACTCATTGCTCAATGTTGACACTATGACCCGCAAAGACCTGGAAGATGTACTGGCCAGACAACTACAAGACGAAACCAATCAGTCTACTATCCGCAACTGCATCACCATTTTTATGAAGTCCGGCCTATTCAGCCTCCACTTGCGAGATCAGCCACTTGCCTCTGACGATAAACTCTGGAAGCTCGAAAAAAATATCAGCTACATCAATGAAATCGACTTTTCGCTCCTGACACGCTTACTGGCAGATATTAGCGAGAATCAACAAGTCGTTGACCTGAAAGCCATTAAAGCGATTCTTTACGGAAAGTATTCAGAGCGCCAATTAGCACAACTCGTATCAGATGCCAGCACTAAACTCATGCCAATTAATGAATGATATGGCAATTTTCACCCATAACACATGGCAAAACCATGTAAAATAAGTGGCCGAATTTGTAAGCCCCCCACCACCTCGCAGGAATAACTTCATGAGAAATGCTAACTCGAACCATACTACACAGTGGGCAAAGGTACGACCCGGTCAGCTTTCAGAAGATTAAGTTTGGGATAATAAAAGGGCACACCTGCACTGGCTTGGATAAGTGCGGGATTAAAACTTGGGGAACTTTATGTTTATCTATGCTTTAAAAATCAGCGGGATGCCGCAAGATAAAAACGTGTTTGAACGATTAAAGCTGATGTTTGGAATATCAGACTCCGCACTGCAAGCAGCAATCGAAAACAACACCCCCCTTATTATTAACAGCTTGGTACGCAACGGTGAGCTTTTCTTTGAGCATGAGCTAAAAGAAATGGGTCAGTCGTTTACTGAGCTTTCCCGCGCTGGATTATCGTTTGTCATCCTGCGCCAACGCTACAACGGGGAATTCAAACCTGTAGCTGATTATACGGCATACCTAAAAATTGGCCGCAAAGCATGGCGTGAAGAAAAGATCAGAGTCGATGCCACCAGTGAATCTCTGGAGTCGTTTTTACATCAAGAAGCTAACTCGGAAGATATGGAAGTGCTACGCCCTTTATTTCCGGCTAATGTCAACAAACTGCTGCGTGACTCTAAGTCGGGGATAATGAAAGGCTCGGAAGTGCTCCAAAAAACCTTTCCTTCGATGAAACGCTCAGATGCCCGACGCATTTTTTATCAGATGCAATTACTGTTTGAAGAACGTGCGGATAAATGGAAAAGCCGCGCCGGTTGTGCCTGGGTGTCGATTTATTTTCTCATGGCAGTGTTGACTGGTTACGCCACTTACGACTGGCTAACCACCAGCTTGTCACTTCACGGATTAGTGGCCGCGCCATTGGCCTTTGTATTGTCAATACTGCCACTAATCAGTTCAGTCATCGCGTATATTACCGCTACCTCACTGTGGGGCTGGAGTCCCCTCGTCGCATTCATTGGCTTTTTCTGGTACTACCTGCCCATTTTATATCTGCTGATTCAATTAATCATTGCTGTGTTGCAGGGTGATGGTGAGGAAAAATGGGAGCAGCTCATAGGTTGTTACAAGGCGAAACCAGTGAACAAAGACAGCGATGATTAGTGCATCATTTAGCAGAAGGCACTTGCCCCATGACACTTAACAAGCCCGCCATAAACCTTATCGACTAGACCCAAAAGAACCATGAATTTCTTGAATGGCTTCACCATTTTACTGATTTACCAGTTAGTTGGTGAATTTAGTGTGTTATATCTAAAACTACCAATTCCCGGCCCGGTGATGGGTATGATTCTCCTGTTTGTGACTCTACTCATTCGCCGTAGAACACCGGAGTCACTGGACACCACAGCCACCAGCGTACTCAGCCATTTATCACTGCTGTTTATTCCCGCTGGTGTGGGCATCATGACGCACTTTGAACGCATCGGCCATGAATGGCTGCCAATCACTGCCGCTATTCTTCTTAGCGCAATACTAACTATTATTGCAACAGCGTGGATTATGCAGGGCTGCCACCTGTTACTGGAAAAGCTGGGTAAACACAATGCCAACTGAACTCACTGATTTATCAACAATTCTCAGGTATTTATCCTCCACACCGCTATTTGGCTTCACCATTACCCTGATTACCTATAGCCTCAGTCATCGCTTATATGTGCGCGCCAACCACACGCCTCTGCTCAATCCGGTAATGACCTCGTCCATCACCTTGATCATTTTTTTAATGCTGACGGGTATCAGCTATGAAGCCTACTTTGTAGGTGCACAGTTTATGCACTTCCTACTTGGCCCTGCCACCGTGGCACTGGCCATACCGCTATATAAGCAGTTATCCAAACTAAAACAAGTTTGGCTTCCGGTTGGCTTCGCCATTTCGGGGGGCGCAACAATCGCGGCACTAAGCTCGGTATATCTCGCACGCCTTTTTGGTGGTAGCGCACAAACGCAATTATCACTGGCACCAAAGTCCGTCACGACCCCCGTGGCAATGGCAATCTCAAAACAGATTGGTGGTTTACCCTCATTAACTGCCGCGCTGGTTATTGTCACCGGCATTTTAGGCGCAGTATTTGGCACGCGAATTCTGGACTTAGTGGGCATTAAAGACAACAGCACCCAAGGCATCGCAATGGGCGTCACCGCGCACGGCATTGGCACTGCCAGAGCATTCCAGGTAAATACCCAACTGGGTGCATTTTCAGGATTGGCAATGGCCCTATCCGCTCTTGCCACAGCAGCCATTGTACCTTGGCTGGTGGGTGTATTAGGCTTGTAAATTGGCTTTCAATAAATCCCTTCCGGCCCTTTGGCCCCACGCCGCAAATCTGTAATTACTTTGAGCCGCTCGCGCTGCAGTGCCGCTTTCACCGCTTCGCCCTTAAAACCTTTATCAATAATTGGTTTGACCGGAATGGCTTTGGTAGCCTCGAACAAGGTTTCGTAGAAACTTCCCTGCAAATACTCACGATCCTCGAAGCCGGGTCGTCCTCTACTGTCCGCCTTACTCACCAGCAGCAACTGCTTAAATCGCTCAGGTTTCCGATAAGCATCCGTCACCGTCAGCACCTTCAGCAGGGTCTTCGGCTTCAGCTCAAAGGCACGGTGTATATGTGTATGATACTCACAACACAACTCAGCCAGTTGGCGGTACGCGTTCGGCACTTTCAAGCGAGTACAAAGCGCCTTAACCAAGGGCACACCTGCCGCTTCGTGACCATAATGATGCGGCAGAATATCGGCTCGGGTCACGCCCTTGCCAAGGTCATGGGTCAATGCAGCAAACCGTGTCATGGGGTCATCTGTCAGCAGGCAACATTGCTGTAATACCATCATGGCATGTATGCCTGTATCCACTTCAGGATGGTAAACCTTGACCTGTGGCACACCAAATAAGCGATCAATTTCAGGAAACAACACTTGCAACGCACCGCATTCGCGCAGTGCCAAAAAAAACTGCTCAGGGTTTGGCTCTTGCAGGGCTTTAGCCATTTCCTGCCAGACCCGCTCGGCCACCAAGGCATCCACCTCTCCGTCGCCGACCATTGCCTTCATTAAGCGCATGGTGTCATTGGCAATACGGAAACCCAAGCGATGAAACCGCGCTAAAAAACGGCTAATTCTCAAGATTCTTACCGGATCTTCGGCAAAGGCGGGGGACACATGCCGCAATATCCGCGCCTGTAAATCCTGCTGGCCGTGATATGGGTCTAACACATTCCCATCAGCATCTTCGGCGATGGCATTAATAGTCAAATCACGACGCGCTAAATCCTGCTCCAACGTCACGTCCGCAGCCGTATCAAACTCAAAGCCATGATAGCCTGCCTTGGTTTTGCGCTCAGTACGCGCCAATGCATATTCCTCATGGGTCTCTGGGTGCAAAAAGACCGGAAAATCCTTACCCACAGAACGATAACCCGCCGCCTGCATCTGCCTGGGACTTGCACCCACCACAACCCAGTCCCGATCCGTCACTGGCATCCCCAGCAAACGATCCCGCACCGCACCACCAACCAAAAATACCTTCACTTAGCACCCTATTATCTTGTTTTTATCCCGCTGCATTATAGGCTTGGGCGGGATAACAGCAGTTTTCAACTAAAAAACATTAACTTTAATAAAAACAACATATTATATTGTTTTCATGTAACTTTATTATTATCCACTGGCAGCGCACTGTCGAATGATGAGTCCCAGATTGTCAAGAAGTATAGTAATGCACTATTCATTTTGTTTATTCGATCAGTCTTTTACAGCATAAGCTCGGTAAGCCAGTAGTACCTTGGGACTTTCTTCTTTTCTTTGTTCGACTAGCCAGAACGGCAAGTGCCATGCCACCCTAAAGCACACACCCTCACATAACGACAAATGATAAGAATACTTTTGGTTTTAAAGCGACGACCCTTATAGTGTAAACAATGTAGACCGATTCCGTTTTAAATCTGCGGTTTAATGTACTTTTGTTGATAATTGGATTTTTCTTATGATCGAGCCATCCATTCTGGCAGTATTTTTGCCAACCTTTTTCTTCGTATCGGCCACCCCCGGTATGTGCATGACGCTCGCCATGACAATGGGCATGACCATTGGTATAAAACGCGCACTATGGATGATGATGGGGGAGTTGTTAGGCGTTGGACTGGTGGCCGTTTCTGCGGTGATTGGTGTGGCTGCCATCATGCTGAACTATCCACATTTTTTCACCCTGTTTAAATACCTTGGCGGCGCTTATTTGTTTTATTTAGGCATCCAACTGTGGCTATCACGCGGCAAAATGGCAATTTGCGACGACTTCACTACTGGCTCAACCGCCACTCGCCGAGAGCTGGCAATGCAAGGCTTTATTACCGCCGTTGCCAACCCCAAAGGCTGGGCATTTTTTATCGCGCTACTACCGCCCTTTTTGAATCAGGAACATCCCATCGCGTCTCAGCTTGCCATACTCGTTGCAATCATATTAGGCATTGAGTTTATCTGCTTATTACTCTACGCCAGTGGTGGCCGAACCTTGCGCAAGATTCTGGAAAAAAGTGGCAATGTCCGCATCCTCAACCGCATCGCCGGTACATTAATGATGGGCGTTGGCGTGTGGTTGGCAGTGGGTTAGTAGCCGCTTGGCCATTGAATGTTTGTGTCAGGTTTGGAAGGTAACGTCTGTTATCACAATTTAATGGGATTGGTATAACATACGCACTATTGTCGAATAACAGGAGTACGACCCATGACCATTAAGCTCATCAGTTTTGCAATCTGTCCCTTTGTACAGCGCTCTGTCATGTTATTGGAGCAACTGGGTCGGGAATACGAGATTGAATACATTGATCTGGCCAATCCGCCGGAGTGGTTTTTAAAAATTTCACCACTGGGCAAAGTGCCGGTAATGCAAGTGGGTGACACGGTATTGTTTGAATCTCACGTTATTTTGGAATACCTGAATGACACCGCAGAGCAAGACCGGCATCCAGCTGATCCTCTGGAAAAAGCCCGCCACCGCGCCATGATGGAGTTTGGCTCGGCCATGTTAGCCAGCTATTGGATGGTCACATCGGCGACAGACCAGTACGCCTCCAAGCAACGCTGTGCAGAGCTAAAAAGTCAGCTAGGCACACTGGAAAACAGTATTTCATCTGCGCCATTTTTTGCTGGTGAAACGCTACATTTGATTGACTATTCATTCGCGCCATTATTGCAGCGACTGGACATTTTAAAGCGTCACTACATCCCCACTTTATTCGATGACTTTCCAAAAGTGACGGCATGGAAAGAAGCCATATTGGCGCTGGATGTACTAAAGCGCTCCGCTGTACCAGACTTGGAAACCAGGATATTGCAGGCAATCGCGGGGATGAATTCTTACTTGCTTAGTCAGAAGAATCCTTAACCAGACGAATGGCCGCACCGTTGTTTTTGTCACTGCCGCTGTCATTGCCATCACCAAATAGCACTACCCAGGTATGCGTGTTATTGATGTAAGGTGAGGCCGTCCAGAATGCCGTTTCCGGCGTATCGGGAAAAACCGAGTCATTAATCGCCGGATACGCGCAGGCGCTTTCGACAATGCTAAGCAGCTCTTTGATGTTAGGCAAACGCCACTCACCATCGGTTAAAGCCAAGGCCTCAACCCAGCTCAGGGAATAGGCCGCACCGGCACAGCGCGATGTCGCCGAGTTCCACGTCTGACCAGCTGCGCAACGCTGCCACGTCAGATTGGTACGAACGTCTTTCACTTGGTCGCCAGATATTTTGAAGCGTGCATTCGGGGTGCTTGCCACAATGTCATCATTACAGGACTGCGCCTCCGCTGATGCTGTGCCAAACAGCAAACTCAGCGTCAAAGCTAACTGTACTCTCACTATCATTTTCTGTGTCATCATGGCCTACCCGATTATTTCCCATCACTCACTAGGCGCACTCGCAAGCTTTTCACCTTATCTTCCTTGCTGCTGCCACCGTAATTAAAGTTTATCGCCCACGCCTGATCGCCAGAAATGGTTGACGAATACACCGAGGTTGCTGTCCAGTAAAGATCTGAGCGAGTCAGCGGGAAAAAGCCTATATCAGCCGAAGGGTTCACTGTACCGTAGTTGACAATAGACACCAATTCATCGCGTGTTGGCATACGCCAGTTGTTCAGGCCGCAATACTTGGCATCATTAACCCGCTTTGCAAAGGCTTGCGTATTGCAATAGCTGGTCGAAGCCGCTGCATCATACCCCTCACAGCTATCCGTACTGCCAGCGGCGGAACCTAGGGTACCGGCATTCGTGCTGAAATCAGTGCTGTACCAAGTGAACCGATCATTCGCATCATGTACCCCGCCATCATCGCGCTTTACTTCCCAGACCAACCCGCTGCGCTGGTCTTTAACGCACGTCCAACTACCCGCAGACGATGGCAATTCATTCCCATTACTATCCAGCTTGATGAATTTAAAACCGGCATGACCATCCGTGCTGTCCGCAGCACTAACATCCCAGCCTTTATCTGCATCCTGATTTGGATAAAAACGGGATGGGCATGTCACATTCACTTTGCCCGCCTCACGGCATACGGTAATCCCTGTATCATTTAAGCCAAGACTGGGGCGAGCAGTCACCACCGCACTGGCCTGACTAAAATTCCCCTCATCATCTTCCGCCACAACCCGAAAATAATACAGTTCCTCATCGGACAGATTCTTAATATGCAAAGAATGACCGGAATTAACCTTCGTCACCGCGCCTGCTGCATAATTCTGACACTGATCAAAGTTAACAATATCCGCAGTGGCGGAGCACACCTTAAAACCTGTGGCATCCTTATCTTCATCCCAGGTTAGCAAGACCGATTGATACGCCGATACCGCGCTCACGTGGCTGGGCATATCGACCTTTGACGAGGTTCCGCTGCTGGTATTATTTTCATAGGTGATGTCGTTGTACTGTGGGCCACCACTGCCCAAAATAGACAATGTGCCCAGTATTACTACACCCGTTTGTAAAAAAATAGCCTTCATGGAACTTATGCCTTGTTGATTTGGGTGATGGTGAAATACGCGGCCACACCCCCCAACACAATCGCCAACATATCACTGTGACTATAACGACCATTTGCAAAATAATCGGCAAGGAGCGTGGGGAAAAAGTGAACCTGATCAACCGCCAAGCGCTGACCCCACTCAAACACACTATTGATAATGACCCAGAGCAACACCGAATACAATGCATATTTGCGGTCACTTATCCACCACGTCAGCAAGGAAAAGGCATATACATGCGCGAAACTGGGCAAGGCATTGATCAGCGGATGATTGAAAAAAAACCGCTGTTGATTGCCAATACCCAAGGCCTCATAACACACGGTTCCCTCACGAAACCACAGGTAAAACAAGGCCGTGATAATGAGCGGAATAACAATCAATGCGGGTAGCAAAAACTTTTTCATCAATCAATCGTGACCCATCACGCTCTGAATCACCCTTATGCTCCACACCAGCGCTCGTTTAATCCCCTCTCCCCGACCCTCTACCCTTTCCAATAGCCTCGGAGAGTTTTTGCTGGATAACCTCGGCAAAGGTCTGGCCTCCATGAAGACCTGTCATATCCCACCACACGGTATACCCCAAGGCTTCGAGTGTTTGGGAGAGTATTTTCGCCACTTCGACATCGCGTCGGCTATAGCTGATAAAAATATCGGTCATATCAGGCACACAGTAAAATTGGGAGGCTAAGGCTGAATGATAAAGAATTTAAGGCAGTTTGACACCTTTTAGCCAATGCGCCTCGTCATTCGTGCATCCATTCCCTTGTTCCATTGCCACATCTTGCCGCTATGGCTGATCAAAATATCGGTCACACGGGTTCTTCTACCGATAAAAATTAACACCAACCTTTGAAATGGCATCAATTATGGGATTAATTTCCAATCAACGCCAGATAGTCCGCCTCAGTCATCACCTGCGTTCCCAAGGCTTCGGCTTTTTCGATCTTTTTCGCCCCGACTTTTTCGCCAATAACCAATATCTCAGTCTTTTTATTCACACTGGTTTGCACGTTCGCCCCAAGTTGACGCGCTTGCTCCTGCATTTCGGGTCGTGGCCGCTGCATGGAGCCGGTAAAAACAATGTATTTACCACTAATCGGGCTGTCAATAGCCGCCACTGGTTCATCTGAGATCAGCTTAAACCCAAGCTTTAGCATGGCTTCAATTACTGGCCAGCGTTGTTCGATTGAGCGTGGGATGGCATCGGCGGTTATTTCACCAAAGCCCGGTATTTCAATGAGCTGTTCGCTGGTGAGGCTGTGTAGGGTTTCCAGCTTGTGAACACGTAGTAGCTTGCGGGAGTCACCACGCCCCAGGTGGTCAATGCCAAAGGCGGCCAGAAAACGCCAGTCTTCCACGGCTTCGCTGCGGGATCGTTCCAGTTGCGCCACCAAATTGCTGGCCTGCTTTGCCCCAAAGCCCATGCGTTCAAAGTCTGCGGCTTGTTGCTGGTAGATCAGCGGCAGTTCGCAGATATTGTTCTCAACCAAAACGGCAATAGTGCGCGGGCCAAATAAATCCACATTGCCCAGCACACTGAAAAAATGCAGCAGACGGGCTTCAAGCTGTGCCACACATGCATCGCCCTGACACACCAAGAAATCGCGCTCCATTGCCGCCGGTGCGTCACAGGCAGGGCATTTCTCAGGAATCACAGCATCCTCGCCTTCACGAATCACCGCCAGAAGTTTGGGGATGACTTCGCCACTGCGCACAATTTCAATTTCTGCGCCAATACCAACATTCAGGTTTTTGATATTGCCCGCATTGTGCCCCGTGACATTAGAAATATCGGCACCGGATAAGTTGATGGTTTTTACATTCAACACAGGCGTAATACGGCCAGTGCGGCCAGTTTGCCAAGTAATGCCTTCAACCGTTGTCAGGGCGGTTTCACCCTTGAGTTTTTTGGCAATTTGCCAGTTGTGGTGATGATTGGTTGAGCCCATTACCTCACGCAGTTCGGGGTTCAGCACATCAATCACACTGCCATCGACGGGATATTCACAATCCTTTTCGACCTTGGCGCACAGGGCTTCGACATTGTTTCTCAGCGCCTCGGTGTCACATTGTTCAAAGTTAAGTTGTGAATAAGGCACGAAGCGAATCACCTTATCCTGCATGGCTTCAACGGCTTCTTTACTGAGCGTATCAGCACCAATTAAGCCCGTGACAAAGTTGCGAGGGTGGGAGAATTGATCGCTGAGATTTTCGTTAAAATAGGCATTGCTAATGACAATCTCGCCAACGCCAGTATTTTCACCACCAACCGTCACCAGACCGCGTGCCAGATTGCGGCTAATGTCATTGCCCAGTAGTCCATTGCCACGTGTCACCAACAGACCATCACGGTAATTTGCCGCCATGCCATCCAACTTTGGGGTAATCCGAAATTGTAGTGCTGATTCGTCAATGCCCAGCTTGTTGGCAAACTTGACAACCCGTGTCACAAAAGCAGTCACTTCTTCCTGCGTGTACGCCTTGTCTGTGGAAAGCATTGGCGTGGCATGGCGTACTTTTTTGACCGGGCTCTCAGTATTGTCTGCTTCTGGCTCAACGGTGTTCAGGAAGGGATGATCCGCTTCACGCAAGCGCAACTCAGCCAAATAGACCTGATCGTATGTGGCATCCGTAATCAGTGGCTGACCGCTACGGTAGGCCTCATTTGCTGTTGTCAGAAAGGCGACCAATTCACCTGTGGTCATTTCCGTGGCGGGTTTAATGACTTGGCTCACGTGTGCGCTCCACTACTCTACTTATTATTATCATTATGCGGATGGTAGTCTTCAAACGTCTGATACGCCTGATCTTCTTCCGCGTCTGTGTAGTTTTTTCCAGATTCATCATCGTCAGACCACAGTGCATTGGCTTGTTCTCCAATGCTACTCCCTGCAGCCGCACCTGCCGCTGTTGCCGCCGCAGAACGTGGCTCGGCTTCACTCTCAGCCTTGCCGTCTCCCGCTTCCAATACGGCTAGGTCAGCGTCTTGCCGTGCGTTTTTTTGCATAGCATCGCGGGCATCACCGGCTTCTTTAATACGCTGTCCGAAAAACTTGCTCATAAACAAGCCAAGCTCAAATAGCAGCCACATGGGAACGGCCAGTAATATCTGGGAAATTACATCTGGCGGGGTCAGTATCATGCCGATAACGAAGGCCCCGACGATAACATAAGGGCGTTTGCCAGCCAGTTTTTCGGCGGTAGTAAATCCGGTACTGATCAATAAGATGGTGGCTATTGGCATCTGAAAACTGAAGCCAAAAGCAATGAACATCATCATTACAAAATCAAAGTAAGAACTAATATCCGGGCTGTAGGTGGTGTCTGCGGGAGTGAAGATCGGCAGCACGATAAACATCATCGGCAGCAACACCAGATACGCAAACGCCACACCCAAATAAAATAACCCAACGCTGGAGGTCAGCAATGGCAGCACCAGGCGTTTTTCATGTTTGTATAAACCCGGCGCAACAAACTGCCATGCCTGATAAAACACATACGGCAAGGCGACCAAGAAAGCGATCATCAGCGTCAGCTTGTACGGCACCAGCAAGGGCGCGGCCACGCCAATGATCAACATGTTGACCCCATCGGGCAAACTATCAGTCAGTGGCTTGGCAAAAAGGGCATAAATATCTTTGGCAAATGGAGCCAGCACCAGGAATATCACGCCCACGGCAATGACCATACGCAGCATACGGTCGCGCAGCTCGGCCAAGTGACTGACGATGCTACCGAGTTTTGTTTCTTCGTCTGGTGTGGTCGCTTTAGTCATTGCGTTCAGGGCTGGTCAGATTAGTGGTGTCGGAATGTTTTTGTTCCGCCGGTGGTTGTTTGATGTCCGCTGTCACGCTTTCCACACTGGACTGAATGCTCTCCCGAATGTCGCTAGCTTGCTGGCTAATGTCTTTCGTAGTTTCCCCAACCATATCACGCAACTCATCAATTTCTTTTTTCTGACTTTGCAGCAGTTCGCGCATTTCAGCCGCATTCAACTCACGCTCAATATCAGCTTTTGTGGTGTCCACAAACGCGCGCGCCTTGCCAATCCACCCCCCTACTGTTCGAGCAACACCGGGTAGGCGCTCAGGCCCAATCACCAGCAATGCGATAACGCCGATGACGAGGAACTCCAGAAAACCTGCATCAAACATGCGAACACCTGCGTATTGGGATTAAACCTTGTCCTGGTCTTTCACTTTGACTTCCGCATCAATGATCTTCGGATCTGCTTGAGCGGTCTGGCCAACGACTTCTTCCGTCTTTTGCTCCGCATCCCCTTTTGCATCGTTCATGGATTTTTTGAAATTTTTAATCGCACCGCCCAAGTCACCCCCAGCATCACGTAGGCGCTTCGTACCGAATAGCACCAGAACGATTAACAAGATAATCACCAATGAACCCACGCTAGGCATACCAATCGCTAACATTCTTTTTTCTCCTAATTAATCAGTTTTACGGCTGGCTTTTTCCACCAAGCCCGATGTACCAAAACGCCGCTGAAGCTCCTCCAGAACCGCATTCGGGTGTAAATTTTGTTCAGCCAATAACACCATAGTATGAAACCACAGATCAGCGACTTCATAAACCAGCTTATCCGGCTTGCCATCTTTAGCGGCCATCACCACTTCAGTGGCTTCCTCACCCACTTTCTTTAAAATGGCATCGGTGCCTTTATGGTAAAGCTTGGACACATAAGAACCATCAGGGGCTGCTGTTTTGCGAGCTTCCAATACCGCAGCCACTTCACTAAGCGTATTCTGTGTCATAACCTGACCTCAATCCCCTGATCCGCCATATATTGTTTGGCTTCGCCCACGGTGTATTCGGCAAAGTGGAAAATACTCGCCGCCAATACCGCATCCGCTCCCCCTTGAGTGACACCATCGGCTAAATGTTGCAACGTACCCACACCGCCGGAAGCAATTACGGGGATATTAACAGCATCAGTGATAGCTTTGGTTAAGGGAAGATTAAATCCTGCCTTGGTGCCATCACGATCCATACTGGTTACCAGCAGCTCACCCGCACCATACTCCGCCATTTTCTTGGCCCACTCAACGGCATCAATGCCTGTATCCTTGCGCCCGCCGTGGGTGAAAATATCCCAGCGATCCGGCTCGCCCTCTGCGCTGACTTTTTTTGCATCAATGGCAACCACAATGCATTGTGAGCCAAAGTAGTTCGCCGCCTCGCGCACCAGTTCAGGGCTAAAAATAGCCGCTGTGTTAATGGATACCTTATCCGCGCCAGCATTCAACATACGACGAATGTCTTCCAACTCACGAATGCCGCCCCCCACAGTAAGGGGAATAAACACTTCGGAGGCAATTTTCTCTACCATGTGTACCGTTGTTTCGCGGTCATCCGAGCTGGCGGTAATGTCCAAAAAAGTGATCTCATCAGCACCTTCACGATTATACCGCGCAGCCACCTCGACCGGATCACCGGCATCGCGGATATTGACAAAGTTCACGCCTTTCACGACACGCCCATTATCAACGTCCAGACAAGGAATAATGCGTTTTGCCAAAGCCATTAGCGAGCCACCGAATCAACGTATTGCTGCGCTTCGGCTAAATCAATCGTACCTTCGTAGATTGAGCGTCCCAGAATGGTTCCGCTAATGCCACGAGATTCCACCGCGCACAAGCCTTTGATGTCGTCCATATTGCTCACGCCACCGGAGGCAATTACCGGAACTGACACGCTATCTGCCAGCCTTACCGTCTCGTCAATATTGACACCTTGCATCATGCCGTCGCGGGCAATGTCCGTGTAGACAATCGCACTCACACCTGCCTGCTCAAACTTTTGTGCCAGATCAATCGCGGAGGTAGTGGAGGCTTCAGCCCAGCCATCAGTTGCGACCATGCCATTCTTGGCATCAATCCCGACAATGATATGACCGGGGAATGTTTTGCACAGGTCAATGACGAACTGCGGGTCTTGCACGGCTTTAGTGCCGATAATGCAGTACTGCACACCCGCCTCCAAATATGCCTTTACAGTTTCCTCATCACGGATTCCCCCGCCAATCTGGATTGGCAACTGCGGATGTTTGGCGGCAATCGCCTTGATGACCTCACCATTGACCGGCTTACCCGCAAACGCACCGTTTAAGTCCACCAGATGCAGTCGCTTGGTTCCAGCTTCGACCCAACGTGTCGCCATATCGACCGGATTATCCGAGAACACCGTGACATCATCCATCAAGCCTTGACGCAGGCGCACACATTTTCCGTCTTTTAAATCAATCGCAGGAATCAATAACATTAGCTTTGCCCATCCCATTGGGTGAAATTTCGTAATAATTGCAAGCCACCATCCGCACTTTTTTCGGGATGCGACTGTATGGCGAATACGTTGTCTTTAGCGATTGCACTGGCGTAGCGAATGCCATATTCCGTAGTACCAGCAACCAGTGACGGATCATCAGGCTCGACAAAATAACTGTGTACAAAGTAGAAACGACTACCAGAATCAATGCCTTTCCATAAAGGATGATCTTGCGTGTGCTGGATATTGTTCCACCCCATGTGCGGAATTTTCAGGCGCTCACCGGATGCATCAGTACGCCCAATGACCCCTGCAAAGTGGCGAACCTGACCTTGGTACAAACCCATGCAATCCACGCCACCGTTTTCTTCACTATGCCGCATCAGGACTTGCATACCCATACAGATACCCAGAAATGGCTTGGTTTTAGCAGCTTCCAGCACCACATCGGTCAGTCCACACTTTTGCAATTCACTCATGCAATCACGCGCCGCACCTTGCCCAGGGAAGACAACACGATCCGCCTTCAACACATCGTCTGCGTTGGCAGTGATTTTAACCTCGGTATTTGCGGGAACCACATGCTGCAATGCCTGCGTCACGGAACGCAGATTCCCCATGTTGTAATCGACAACAGCAATAATCGACATGATTCACAGCCCTTACAACGCGCCTTTGGTGGAAGGCAAAATACCCTGCATACGCTCATCATGCTCCGCTGCCATGCGCAGGGCGCGGCCAAAGGCTTTGAAGATTGTCTCTGCAATGTGATGCGCGTTGCGTCCCCGCAGGTTGTCAATGTGCAAAGCCACCTGAGCGTGGTTTACAAAGCCCTGAAAAAACTCGTGGAATAAGTCAGTATCAAACTCACCAATATGGCTGCGTTTATAATCAACCGGGTGAATTAAGGTCGGACGACCACAGAAATCAACCACCACACGCGACAACGCCTCATCCAGTGGAACATAAGCGTGACCATAGCGGCGAATGCCTTTTTTATTGCCAATCGCTTTGGCAAACGCCTGCCCCATCGAAATCCCGATGTCTTCCACCGTGTGGTGCGCATCGATCTCCAAGTCTCCATTGGCACTCACTTCCAGATCAATCATGCCGTGGCGAGCGACTTGTTCCAGCATGTGCTCCAAAAACGGAACCCCCGTATCAAAACGTGCCTTGCCGGTGCCATCCAAATTTACAGAAACTGTGACCTGTGTTTCCAAAGTATCGCGTTCGATAGTAGCGGTGCGGTCTGCCATAGTTATCATGCCTTCCATAATAATTGCCGCATGATAACACAAGGCCTCTGAGGAATAACCCTTGCTCTGCGTATCATTTCTCCCGGTAAAATTACGTCTTTTACGCCGACGGTTTTTAAAGCAATGCCGCGCATCATCACATCAGTTTGACTAGAACAGGACAACATAAGAGTTACGGATAGCAACTGACTCACTTCGTCCGAATAAAGTGAACTAAACAGATCAAAGTTTGGTCTCTTAACCCTGTTCCCGATACAACGGATTGTAGCGGGTCACTGCAAGGCTTCAGGCATGGATAGGAATAATAAGCAATCAACATAGATTATCGGTGAAATTTCAGTTAAAAATCAGTAAAAACCGCTTGAATCAGAAAATACACCGCTATAAGATTTGCGCTCCTTGGGCTTGGGGGGCCTTGCAAAGTTTTATCGGGCTTTATAATTATTATGTACATTTTATCATTCAAACGTGTGCTGGTTCTGGCACTAGTGGCTGTGTTACTACCTTTTGCAAATACTGCTTTTTCTCAAACAGAATCAAAATCTTATGACACCAGACAACTGATTCGCGACGTTGCCATTCTTTACCGAAAGCATAAACTCGCGGAGGCTGCTAATGCTGCAACAGCACCAACTGAAAAAAAATCAGTCATCGCAAAAAACCTTAAAAAGAAAAATACCAAGACAACTAAAAAAGCGATTAAGCGTAAAGTCGCTAAGAAAAGAACTCAATCCAGAAAGTTTGTTCGTAACAACAAACAACCCCCATCTGGCTTTAAAAAGAGAATGATGGTTACGGCTACAGCTTACACTTCTCACGTTAATCAAACGGACAGTACGCCAAACATTGCGGCATGGGGCGATCGTCTGAAACCGGGTATGAAGGTTATCGCAGTTTCCCGCGACATGCTTAACAAATACGGCTTAAAGCATCGCTCAAAGGTTCATATCAAGGGCTTACAAGGTGAGTATCTGGTGTTGGACAAGATGAACAAACGCTGGAAAAAGAAGATTGATATCTACATGGGTAAGGATCTAAATAAAGCATTTAAATGGGGTCGCCGTAAGGTAGAGCTTCAGTGGAACTGAGCATGCCATCATGACTTCAATATGAATTTATCCAAAAGCCCTGCCAGTCCACGCGCGACTGGCAGTTGCGGCTGAATGTGTATTGCCGTTCCATTCGGAGCCAATGACCAGATTTCACGCACCTCAGTGTTGGTTACAGCGATACAAACCATCTGTTTAATCCCAACCTTTGTGTAGTCCCTTAACCAGCCCCAGTCATTAAGGATGTCGTGAATCCTTTTGGGCGCAGTTTTTTCTATTTCCTCTCTCGCAAAAAATTTATCTTTATCGGCCCTGTTATGCATTGACCATTTCGTCCCCATATCCAAGCAGGGCCTCAAGCTTTTATAAATATATCAGTGACTAAACCTAATAACTGCTATATTCAAGGGAGGTAGCAGGCGTTATTGAGATAAAAACAAACCACCCTGCTCAAAAGTGGATAATATCTGAGGGATTTTGCAATGATGTTACAACAGAGGGTGTTGCCGGTGGCTTTCTCGTTGATCGCAGCGTTTGGGCTTGCGAATTGCGGGGGGGCGGATGCGGACTCCGAAGTAACCGAAACCAAAAAAGCAGCAGAGGAAAGTCGGGTGGAAGTAGAGACCCCCGCCGGTAGTGCGCCAGAGGTTGCCTTTAACTGGGCAAAAGTCAGCGGGCGGCACACGAAGGGTATGGTTCCGCGCAATTCACCTGTGCGGGTTGAGTTTAACCGTGATGTCATCTCACCAGATGATGTTGGCAAGGATGCCACAAAAGTCATTAAGCTGACCCCAAATATTGAAGGAACAGCGACCTTTGTCTCACCAACCGAGCTGGTCTTTGTCCCCGAAAAGGCACTGACCTCTGGCGCCAGTTACACCGTTGATATTTCTCCGATTGGCTTGAAAGACATTCCGGCCAGTGCCACGCCGTATCGCTTTAACTTTAGCGTGATTCCGCTGGAGTTTGAGGTCAAAACCAATGCCTTGGTGGCTGCGGCGGATACGGGTAAGCGCATGACACTGACTGGTGAATTACTCACCTCTGATCGGGTTATGCCGGATAAAGTGAAGAAGATGTTAACGGCAAGCTTCCAGAACAAGCCATTAACTATTGATTGGCAGTTTGCCGATAACGGAAAGCAGCATCGCTTTACTATCAAAGGTATTGAACGTGAAACCTTCGCCTCGGATGTGGTGTTAAGCTGGGACGGTGCAGCTATCGGTATTGATCAGAAAGGCAAACAGGAAGTCTCTGTTCCTCTGCTCAACCAGTTTGATGTCATTGACATGGCGGTCATCCACGATGTGGGTGTTAATCCTTACATTCAGGTCAGTTTTTCCGATCCACTGGACTCGTCCGTAAACTTGCAGGGTCTCATCCAGATTAAGGGCAAATCTTACGAAGAAGATAAAAAATTCACGGTAAGTACAGAAGGCAGCCTGATTAAGATTTTCCCGAAAGATAATCTTTCTGGTAGTTACACCATCAATGTCAATCCGGGCATACGCAGTGAGGGCGGTCAGTCGCTCACCAAGCAACTGTCCCGCACAGTTCAGTTCGACCTGCTACGACCTCAAGTTGCCTTTATTGGCAATGGCTCCATTATGCCACAAGGCAGTCGTTTGGAGATTCCATTTAAAGCGGTGGCAGTGAATGCGGTCGAAGTGAGCGCATTTGAAATCTATGCCGATAACATGGGGCAGTTCCTTCAGACTAACAACATTCATGGCGATAACGAAAAAGGTCGTGTTGGACGTTATTTATGGCGTAAAACCCTGTCTCTGAGTGCGGCCAATTATGACCAGTGGAATCGCTACTCTATTGATGTCACCGATTTGATGAAGGATTACAACGGTAGCCTGGTTCGCTTGGAGTTATCAGTGAATCGTCAGCATTCTACTTATGCCTGCGGCATCACCAAGCCAGTTGCTGATAAAACCGCGCCCCTGCTTAATATGGAAGATGACGGCACGAAAGAGCCAAGTGGCTGGGATGGCATTAGTAACTGGTCTGAAAACAATTACAACGATTACAACTGGCGGGAGCGTAATGACCCATGTAAGGACTCTTACTATGTCGATCATCAGGATATGGTCACTGCCAGCAATAATTTCATCGCTAGTAACATTGGCCTGATTGCCAAGCAGGATGGTCACGGTAATTTGCATGTTATTTCCACCGACCTGCGGGATGCCAATCCGCTGACAGGCGTTGAGCTGGAAGTACGCAATTATCAGGGGCAGGTCATGGCGACCGGTACTACGGATGGCAAAGGCTTTGCTGACATCAAACTGGATGGCACACCGTTCTTGCTGGTGGCTAAAAAGTTTTCGGATACCGCATATTTAAAGCTCAATGCTCGTACCGCACTCACCGTCAGTCACTTTGATGTCGGCGGTAAAAAGCTGGAAAACGGACTGAAAGGTAGTATCTATGGTGAACGTGGCGTGTGGCGGCCGGGTGATGAAATGTACCTGACGTTTGCCTTGTTCGATAAAGATGACAGCTTACCAGCGCATCACCCTGTCACTATGCAGTTAATCGACCCGCGTGGTCGAGTGGCGGCCAGTAAAACCAGCACAAAGTCGGTGGGTGATTTATACCCCTTCGTATTTAAAACCAGCGAAAACGATCCCACCGGAAACTGGATTGCGCGAGCACACTTAGGCGGCAGTCGTTTTAGCAAGAACCTAAGTGTTGAAACTGTTCGCCCAAATCGCTTAAAAATTGATTTGGATTTTGGTACTGAAACGCTTTACAAGTCAGATGGTGCACCAACCGGTACGCTGTCTAGTCGCTGGTTACACGGTGCCAGTGCCGAAGACTTGAAGGCCGATATTGCGGTTCGCTTCAGTAGCAAGCCCACCAAGTTCACTCGCTTTAGTGACTACAGTTTTGATGATCCGGTACGCGAGTTTAGCGGTGGCGAATCTGCAATACTAGAAGGCCGTTTAGATAAGGACGGCAAGCTGCAATTTACCAAAGACTTTGCGCCCAAAACGCAGCCACCAGGCATGTTGAACGCGCGCTTTACCAGTCGCGTCTTTGAAAACAGCGGTGCTTTCAGTATTAGCCAGCAATCCATCGACTATCACCCGTTTGAGCGCTATATCGGTGTGAAGCTGCCAAAAGGCGATGCCGTGCGTGGCATGTTATTAACCGATACCAAGCACAAGGTTGAACTGGGCAGCCTGACAGCGAAAGGCGAGCCGGTGAGCATGAATAAGGTGAAAGTCACCTTATACAAAATCAACTGGAAATGGTGGTGGGATAAGTCTGCCGAGTCGCTGGCGCGTTATGCCGATAGTGAAAACGCCGCCAAGCTCCAGGAGAGCATTGTTAGCACCAAAGATGGCGTGGGTCAGTGGGAGTTTGAGATTAAGTACCCTGACTGGGGACGCTACTTAGTCCGGGCCTGTGACCTGCGAGGTGATCATTGCAGTGGCCAGATTGTCTATGTGGACTGGCCCGGCTGGGCAGGACGCGCTCAGGAAGAAGGCAGTGGCGCTGCCAGCCGTCTGAACCTGTTTACCGATAAGCAAGCCTATGTCGTCGGCGATAAAGCAGTGGTGCAGTTGCCACCTGCTACCGAAGGACGCGCCCTACTCACGGTAGAAACGGGTAGCGAGATACTCAACCAGCAGTGGATTGAGTTTAGCGACAAGCGTACCAAGGTTGAGATACCCATCACTGCAGCAATGGCGCCAAATGCTTATGTGAATATCACCCTGCTACAGCCGCATAAAGACAAAAAGAACGAGCGTCCGTTGCGTCTCTATGGAATTGTGCCGATTGAAGTCGCTGACCCAAATACTTATTTGAAGCCAGTGATTGAGGCAGCCAGTGAGTGGAAGCCCGAAACCAGGCAGACGATTAAAGTCTCGGAAAAAGACGGCAAGGCCATGAATTACACGTTAGCCGTGGTGGATGAGGGCTTGTTGGGACTCACCAACTTCAGCACACCTAATCTGCACCGTGAGTTCTATGTGAAGGAATCACTGGGGATTAAAACATGGGACTTGTTTGACTCAGTAATAGGTGCGTATAACGGCAGTTTGGAGCGAATGCTGGCGATTGGTGGTGGCAAGGCCGAGGTGGACCCGGATGCAAACCGCAAACGTCGCTTCCCACCCGTGGTTAAAGTGCTAGGGCCGTTTAGCCTGAAAGCTGGAGAAAGCCAGGAACATGAAGTGACCTTGCCGCCTTACCTTGGCGCGGTACGCATCATGTTGGTGGCAGCAGAGCACGGTGCCTTTGGTCGTGCCGAGGAGGAGGTGTTAGTTCGCCAGCCGTTAATTTTGCAAGCCAGCTTGCCAAAAGTGTTAGGCACTGAAGAAACATTTGATGTGCCCGTGTCTTTGTTCGTCACCGATGACAACATCAAGAACGTCTCGTTACAGGTTACTACAGATGACTTCATAAGCGTCGTAGGTGATGCGAAAACGTCACTGGCGTTTGCCAAGACTGGCGAAAAACTTGGCTTTATTCGCCTGAAAACCAAGAATCAGGTGGGACGCGCTAAGTTGAAGTTTGTGGCCAGCAGCGGCGAGCACCGCTCAGAGTCTGATATCTATATTGATATTCGTCGGCCAAATACGGTGACCACCCGTGTTGCAACACACACTGTTGAGCCGGGCAAATCCTGGAAATATGACTTCCAGCCTTACGGTTTGCGCGGTACAAATAGTGCCTCTCTGGAGCTATCTGCGGTGCCACATCTGCACCTGGAGCGCTACTTGCAGTATTTGCTGCGTTACCCGTACGGCTGTCTGGAGCAAACCACTTCGGTGGCATTCCCACAGCTGTATATTAATCGCCTAATGCCATTGAGCGAACAGCGCAACAAGGCAGTGCAAGCGCATATTAGTGCTGCCATTGAGCAAATGCGTAAATTCCAGACGGCGCAGGGCGAGTTTAATTACTGGCCGGGTGCAGACCTGCATAACGCATGGGCGAGTATCTATGCCGGTAACTTCTTGGTCGAGGCCAAGAAGCAGGGCTACTTAGTGCCTCCAGCCATGTTATCCGCTTGGTTGACTTACCAAGGCGCAGCGGCGCAGCGTTGGGAGCAAAGTGCAGCGAATGACTCACACACACAGGCTTATCGTTTGTATGTGTTGTCATTGGCGGGCCAGCCACAAATGAGTGCTATGAACCGCTTGCGTGAGTCGCAAGACCTGAGTCGCAAGGCACGTTGGATGCTGGCCTCGGCGTATCATAGTATCGGTCAGCCCGATGCAGCCAACAGCATCATTGCAGGCATGAAGCCAGCGGTTGAAGCCAATGATAAGCGGGATGATACCTTTAGCTCTCACTTGGGCGATCTGGGGATTCGACTGACCAATATGGTGGCCTTGGGTAAGCGCGATGGTGCAAGCCTGATTCTGGAGCAGATTAGCGAGCAGCTAGGCAAGGATCAATTCCACAGCACACAGGGAATTGCCTGGGCGCTGATGGGTGCGTCTCATTATCTGGGCGATGACAAGCGCGTCTTTACAGCAGACTACACGTTGGGACAACTTGACTCTGCCAAGATTGAAAGTGACAAGCCATTGTCTAGCAGCAATCTACCGGCAACACAGCCAGCAGCCTTAACGGTGAATAACACCAGTGGGGTTCGCCTGTATGCCAGCGTGATTTCTCATGGTGTGCCCAAAACTGGCGATGAGAAAAACCTAAGCGAAGGCCTGAGCCTAACGACGCATTATAGTGACAACAAAAAAGGCAGTACACTGGACTGGGGTAGCTTGCCAAATGGCAGCAGTATCCCTCAGGGTACAGATGTTCGTATATCGGTGACGGTCAAAAATGACCATCCTGACAAGGTGGAATATCTGGCACTGACCTTACCTGTTGCGGCGGGTTGGGAAATCCTCAACGACTTAGGGCAAACAAAATCATCGAATCTTTATCAATATAAAGATCAGCGTGATGACCGTGTTCGCTACTATTTCGACCTGAAAAAAGGTGAGGAGAAAACCTTTACTATCGTTGCCAATGCTGCGTACCTTGGTCAATTCTATGTGCCGCCCATTTCGGTGGAAGCTATGTACGATGGTCATCTCCAAGCGCGTGAGCGCGGTAAGTGGGTGCATGTTGTAACGGCTGAGGAAGCGGCAAAGGCCCAGGCCGCTACCACCAAGACCATCAGCACAAAGCGGGCTTACCTGTACAACGACAGTAATGATGAGTCCATCACAACGATGTTTGTGATTGCTGGCGACAAGGTGACTGTGCTATCCGAAGCCAAAGACGCTGAAGGTAAGCTATGGTACTTCATCCGCTTTAACGGTCGGAAAGTGGTGGAGAAATGGATTAAAGCATCCACCACGGAGTAAGCCCCGTTGCTGATCACTCCAACAAGCCTATGCCGGAGTAGCTAATGCGACATAGGCTTTTGTTTGCACTGACGGCTTTGCTGTTTGGCATCTGGTTTTATCAATGCCTGCCTGAGCCGCTGTTTAATGCGCCGTACTCCAGCGTTCTGCTAAGTCGGGAAGGCAAGCTGATGGGCGCGCACATTGCCAATGATGAGCAATGGCGTTTTCCACCGGTTAAGCAGGTGCCCAAAAAGTTTGCCGCCAGCCTGATTGCCTTTGAAGATAAGCGTTTTTATCGACACCCCGGTGTAGACCCGCTGGCACTGGCGCGTGCTATCCGCCTAAATGTACAACACGGGCGTATTGTCAGTGGTGCCAGCACACTTTCCATGCAGGTGATCCGCCTTTCTCAGCACAATCCACCCCGCACCCTTTGGAATAAAATACTGGAAGCCTTAAAAGCGATTCGTCTGGAAACCCGCTTTACAAAAGACCAAATCCTGAATTTATATGCCAGCCATGCGCCCTTTGGCGGCAATGTGGTTGGTTTGGAAGCCGCTTCCTGGCGTTACTTCGGACGCGCAGCGGACAGGCTGTCGTGGGCAGAAAGTGCCATGCTGGCAGTATTGCCCAACAGTCCGGGACTAATACATGTTGGACGCTCCCGGCAACGACTCAAGGCAAAACGCGATAAATTACTCCTGACCCTAAAGACACATGACGTTATTTCGGAGCTAGACTATACACTGGCTGTTGCTGAACCATTGCCACTAAAACCTGAGCCGCTGCCACGCCTGGCACCACACTTGCTGGATACACTGATCCTGAAACACCAGCGATATTCGCCGTCACAGGCTCCTCGCTTTCATACCAGCCTTGCCTACAATACCCAACGTGCCGCATTGCAGATTGCAAGGCATCACGGCGAGACACTGGCGCTGCGTGGAGTCAATAATCTCGCCATGCTGGTCATCGACAATAAAACCTTTGAAGTGCTGGCCTATATCGGCAATGCCCCCAGTGACCGAGCCAATCAATTTGGTCATGCCATTGACCTAATCCCGCGCCCTCGTAGTACGGGCAGCACCTTAAAACCTTTCCTGTTTGCCAGCATGATTCAGCAAGGCGAGCTTTTGCCGGAAACATTAGTGGCCGATACGCCCGTCCGCTATTCTGGCTATCGTCCCAAAAACTTTAATCGAGACTTTCGAGGCGCAGTACCCGCCCGTTCCGCATTAGCCAGCTCGCTGAACATTCCTGCCGTGAATATGCTGAGCTACCACGGTGTCGAACGCTTTTTAGATACACTCAAAAAAATGGGACTGACACATTTGCACCGCAATGCCCGTGATTATGGTCTACCGCTGATACTGGGTGGGGCCGAGGCGAGTCTGTGGGAGCTAACCAACCTCTATGCCAATCTAGCTTTTATCGCCCAACAACATCACGCTTCAGATTGGCGTTTTTACCGACAGGCTACACTGGATGGCATCGTCCAATCTCAGTCGGATAATCCATCGGATGCCAAAGCGCAGCTTACAAAAACTCACCGCATCAACACCATTAGCCCGCCTGCGGCATGGATGACCCTACAATCCTTATTAGAAGTCACCCGCCCCGGAAGTGCAGGCTACTGGAAGCGCTTTAACAGCACCCACAAAATTGCATGGAAAACCGGCACCAGCTTTGGGCACCGTGACGCTTGGGCAATTGGCACAACCCCCCAATATACGGTTGGTGTCTGGATTGGCAATGCCTCAGGTGAAGGTCGCCCGGGGGTGACTGGCGTGCAACTCGCCGCGCCGATGATGTTTGATATGTTCAACCGCCTGAATCTGGATGACTCATGGTTTGAAAAGCCCAGCGCGCAAATGAAGACCGTGAATATCTGTAAAGACGATGGTTTTCTGGCCAATGAGCTGTGCGAATCCAAACCCTATGACATTCCGCAAAGTAGCCACTTCGAGCGTATCTCCCCCAACCACCAACGGATTCATGTGGTCGGGGAGGATGATCATGTAAAACGGGTACACAGTGGTTGTGAGTCGATTAGCAATATGCAGACACGGCATTGGTTTGTCCTGCCGCCGGATCAAGCTTTTTACTACCAGCGATTCAATGCCAACTATCAAGCATTACCTGATTGGCGTGAAGACTGTGAAGTGATGCTGGATGTATCAGAATCGTTGAGTGAAAACCCTATTTCATTAATTTATCCACGCCAGAATACTCAGGTATATATTCCAAAAGATTTAGCCAATGAGCGCAGTAAAGTAGTGTTTAAGGCAGTACACCGCACACCTTCCACACAGATATTCTGGCACTTGGATAATACCTTTTTGGGCACAACTCAAGATATTCACCAGCAAGCCATCTGGGTTCATGCGGGAAAACATGAGATTACGCTGGTTGATGAAAAAGGGCAGCGTGTATCGCGTCAGTTTGAGGTATTAAGTGAGTAAGAACGCAATTAATCGTCAAAGCTGTAACGGAATGTTTCTTCATTCTGCCCGCGCAGCACACTGATTGACAGTTGATCTGAACTGATGAAATTATACAAGGCATCCTTTACCGTTGCCGGATCATTCAGGCGAACACCATTGAGCTCTGTCACGACATCACCGGGCCTGAAACCAATCTGATACAACAACCGCAAGCGATTGCTCAGATGTAAGCGGAATCCTTTGACCGCACCATCCATCAACAACGGCTCTGGTGCGGTGTATTGTGCCAATATCGATGCATCATTCATTATATCCTGACGTAATTTTTTAAGGTCTCGCTGCCCTAGATTATGACCACTACGCCGCCGTGAGCTGGATCTTTCTGTCGGAATGCCTCGGTGCTGACCTGCCATGATGTTGGCCGACACCGCCTTACCTGCGCTTCGCCGTGGCCGCGTGGTGCGTGATGGTGTTGGCCGCTTTGTGGCGGTGGCAGGCGCGGGCGTGGAGGCCGTCGTATTTTTCCCCTCTGATAACGATATCTCCTGACGCACGCCACGATTTTCTACCACGACTTTATCTACAAAAATTTCTGTCAACTTCACACCCTCGGCAATACTGTCTCCCTCTTTATACATCTGCTGGTGGCCACCAGAGTGCGACATAATCGCAAAGCTGCCGATTTTGGCCGTTGGCTCTGCGGGTTGTGCCGTTTGTGTTGCATCCTTTTTTTCGGTGTCGATGCCAAATAATGCATCCAGATCCATTGAAATTTTTGCCACGATATCATCGGCTTTATGCAGCGGCAATGCTTTAAAGCTAGCCTCTGTACGTCCATCTGAGCGTTTTTTTGCCCATAAGCCGTGTAAGTTTAATGCCAAAGGTGGCGCAACAGTTTTGGCAGGCTTGGGTGGTGGGTTAGTGGCTACAGGTGATTTTTTTATCGGCACGGGCCGCCGCTTTACCTCACCAAATAAGTGATTATCCGCAATAATTCGACCAAGGTTCAGTGCTCTTTGATTGACAATAGGGCTCTGCTCACGAGATACCGGCGCGGCCGAGACATCCTGAGGTGGCTCGAATACCATCCACACCAGTTTTGCCAGCGATGCAGAAAAAGCCATCACTAACACTGGCACGGCGATACCGGGCAGGCGCTGTAACAGAAAGCTGTTTGAAAATCTCATAGATTAATCGGGCAGTTTTAGGGACTATCTTTTTTATTATCATTCCCATATTGGCGGGGCCAATCAAGATGCTAAACAGGGGGGGTTACTAGACACAGTCATTTCCGACCTAAGCAGGCGAATCAACGATAAAACGAGTTAAACATCTCCCCAGTGACTTTGGCACGCGGCCAAGCCTGCAATGACAGCCGTTTCCGCGCGCAGGATTCTTGGACCAAATGATACTGTTTGAATTGCTTGTTGCTGTATCAATGCCACCTCATCATCCCGAAAGCCACCTTCTGGCCCCACTAATAATGCAATAGGCTGCTCAGGTACGGTCAGTTCTGTCAGTGTTTTATTGGCTTCCGGCAACATGGTAATTTTCATCCGGCCATCGTGTGTTGTCAGGTAATCATGTAGTGGCTCAACGGCGAATAACTCAGGGATACGGGTACGGCCAGATTGCTCACAAGCACTATGAATAATCCCTTGCCAGTGCTGGATTTTTTTCTCCAGACGACTTGCTTTCAGATTAAGTACCGATCTCGCAGCAACCACAGGTTGTATAGCAGTCACTCCCATTTCAACCGCTTTTTGTATCGCAAAATCAAACTTGTCAGATTTGATCAACGCCAACACCAGGCTGATGTCCAGCGATGACTCCCGATCTACGTTATCAAAATGGCTGATTGCCACACTGGAGCTGCGTTTGCTGACTTCGGTGAAATGCGCGTGGTATTCGCCGCCCCGACCGTTAAATAAAATCAGCGGGTCGCCGACTTTGCCACGTAAAACCTGTACAGCATGGCGATGCAACGCCTCTGGCAGGCTAATGATTTGGTCACAAGCGAGTGCTTGGTCAATATAATATCGGGGGATACGCACCAGAGGGCCTCGGATGATAAAAGTGATGAAATCTACCGAGCATCATAATGCCCGTTTGAGCTGCTGACCAGTCCGCCGACGGTATTCCTGCTTGATTGGCTTCACAACGATTATTGGCAAATTTCAGGCCTCGTCTTTGAGCAAGGTCAGTAGTGATATGGTCATACGCGCCGTTGCGCCCCACAGCAGGTAGCCATTATATTTTTTGAAATAGACTACCGGAATATCAGCCCCGTTAAATTGACGATATTCCAGCGAATGATTTTGTGGATCTGCCAGCCAACGCAATGGAATAGTAAAAGCGGCGGCCACTTCGCTGCTTTGTAGTGTCAGCGTATAAGGCCAGGGAATTGTGGCAACGATTGGTGTAATCTCATAATTGCTAATGCTGTAATGATGATTTAACTCGCCCAAAATGCGCACATGAGCAGGCTCAATACCCACCTCCTCATGCGCTTCACGCAATGCCGTCATTTCCAGCGACTCATCACCTTCCTCGTATCTGCCACCTGCAAAAGCTACTTGGCCACTGTGCCGATCTTTTTCATGCTCTGTTCGCTGGATAAATAGTATGTGCCACTCACCATCCTGTTGAACGAAAGGGATTAATACCGCGGCTTTTCTCAAGCGTGATGATAATGCATCGCGCGGCAGGTCATGAGTGGGTGCTAGCGTTGGCTTCAGGCGTTGGCGAATTGCATCGTGGCTTAGATTAGCGAGTTTATGCACAGTGATGACCTCGTATTGTTTTGTGTGACTGCTGCTTATAGCTCACTCACTGTCGAAAGCATTAAAAAAGAAAAGCGCTCAATACGCCTGACTCACCGACGAGCAAGCAAATAACAGAAATAACTCCCGCCCAGTGCTCCGGTGATAATACCGATTGGCAACTCCTGAGGTGCTAATAACTGTCTTGCGATTATATCAACACATAACATAAATGCGGCCCCAGCCAGCGCACTGAAAAAGAGCAGCACCCGATTATCTCCCCCCACAATAGTTCGCATGATATGTGGGATAACGAGACCAACAAAGCCGATTGTGCCTGTCAAAGAAACAATCAGGCTAGTCACCAGTGTTGCAAGCAGCAAAATGACTACTTGCGTTCGCCGTACCGAAATACCCAGCGCAGCGGCGGTTTCTTGCCCCATCATTAACGCATTTAAACTACGCGCATTCCAAAACAATGCCAACACACCAAGGCAAACAAAAATACTCGGTAGCAATAGCAGCTCCCACGTTGCCCGCCCCAAGCCACCGAACATCCAGAAGACGACCGACTGTGCTGCCCGTTGGTCACCAAGGAAAATCAAGGCATTGGTTGCTGCCATCAATAAAAAGGTAAAGTCATGTAGAGAAACCAGACAGCCGATGTTTAATTCACGAAGCTGCAGCAGCAGGCTGAGCTGGTTGGATATATCAAGGTGATTACAAGGCTCATCGAGCAGCAACAATTCCGGCTCTTGTACCAGTACTCTACATAACAGAACACGTTTGCGCTCTCCACCGGAGAGTTCGCTAATGTCACGATGCAAATAGTCTTGTAGCTTAAATCGCTCAATATTTTTGTGGATGACCGACTCAGCACGCGAATCTAAGCCTGTAAGCCAGTGCTGGTGTGGGGTGCGTCCGGTGCGAATGACAGCTTCCACTGTGAGCTGAAAGTCAGCAGGGGATTCTTGGGTAACGGCGGCAATTTGTTGTGCTCGTTTTTTCAGTGGTAGCTGTGACAAGCGCTTGCCGTTAAGGTAGATATCGCCCTGATACTGAGATTGACCACCATAAAGGCAACGCAACAATGATGTCTTGCCTGAACCATTGGGGCCTAAAAGGCCGACAATTTCTTTTTCATTGATGTCGAAACTGACATTCTTTAACAGCTCACAGCCACCTTCTACTGTCAGCGTCAGATTTTCCGCCCTAAGTAGATGTAAAAAAGCAGTACCTGCCATAGCCGATATTAATTAAGCATTGTTGTTACACGCGGTATCAATCACATCGTTTACAATGCACTTTTTGGTCGGTTCAAAATCATGGAAAAACAAACAAAACCAATGAGTCGTAGCCACCATGAGCGTGCCGCTCAGAGCATGGAGAATTTTGTGTTATATGTCTCCAGCCCCTGGCGTGTTGTGTGGGTAAATTTTATTGCAGGTGTGTTCCGTGGGCTGGGGGCTGTGATTGGTGCATCTATCGTCATTGCCATCATCATCTGGTTGCTGAGTTTATTTACCCAAATGCCACTGGTAGGGAAGTATGCAAAGGATGTGGAGGACATCGTGTCGGGCTATGTCAACGAGGTGAACTACAATGACGAGTTTGAGCGTATCGAGAATGTGCTAAATAACATTGAGACGCTGCTGCGTGATCGGTCTACACTCATTACTTCTGAGCAAGCCGATGATGCTACACCATCAAAAGCGGAAGCAACGGCCGAAATCAACTAGCTGGTTACCAAGTTAAGGTATGTAGCCCAACGGCAATGCAGTGGTATCAACCACTTTGCGTAAGATGAATGATGAGTGCACACCTGTCACACCTTCAATGCGGGTAATTTTACCCAACAAAATATTGTAATAACTATCCAGGTCAGGCACGGAGACTTTCAGTTGATAGTCGGCAGAGTTCCCCGTAATCATGTAGCATTCCATGACTTCAGGTATGTCCTTGATCGTTTCTTCAAAAGCCTCAAATCGTTCAGGGATGTGTTTGTCCATACTGATATACAGCAACACAATGGTATGTAGATTAACCTTACGCTCATTAATCCTCACGACACGTTCTGCAATAACGCCACTTTCTTCCAAGTGTTTGACTCGTCGTGAGCAAGGCGCAGCGGTCAGGCCAACGCGATCAGCTAATTCCTGATTCGTGAGTGAGCCATCTTCCTGTAGCGCTTGCAATATTTTTTTATCATACGAGTCTATCGTAGTATTTGCTTTCACTATTGCATCCCTTTGCGATAGATATTTTCTAAAAAGGCTATATTTTTAAATATATCATGCGAGGAGACTGGTTTTAGCTTTTTTTTCGCAGTTTCATTGCTCAACAATACAACTATAATTGGCCGACTACTCAATTTTTCAGGAATTAACCCGTGTTTGACCACAACAAATATATCCCATTTCAACCCATTTCATTGACCGACCGTACTTGGCCGGATAAGCAGATTACTCAGTCACCGGACTGGTGTAGTGTCGATCTACGCGATGGTAATCAGGCGTTGATTAACCCAATGAATGTTGAAAAGAAGACGCAGCTGTTTCTTCATCTGGTCAAAATAGGTTTTAAAGAAATTGAAGTGGGCTTTCCCTCCGCGTCTCAACCAGATTTTGACTTTGTGCGTAAGCTGATTGTTGAAAGCTTGATTCCTGATGATGTCACGATTCAGGTATTGACTCAGGCCAGAGAGTCACTCATTGCCCGGACTTATGAGTCGTTAATCGGTGCACGTCGTGCCATTATTCATGTCTATAACTCAACGTCCATTGTGCAGCGTGAACAGGTTTTTGGTTTAGACAAGGAAGGCATAAAAACAATCGCGGCCGAGGGAGCACGGCTGGTGCAGAATTATGCGACCCAATACCCGGACACAGAATGGTGCTTTCAATATTCGCCAGAGAGCTTTACTGGCACAGAAGTGGAGTATGCCGCAGAAGTGTGTGATGCGGTAATTGCTGAGTGGAAGCCAGAAACAGGGCGTGAGGTGATTATCAATCTTCCGGCTACGGTTGAAATGTCAACACCCAACATCTTTGCTGACCAGATTGAATTATTCTGCCGTCTGTTAAAACAGCGGGATCAAGTGCGCATCTGCCTGCACACACATAATGACCGAGGTTGTGCTGTTGCCGCCGCTGAGCTTGGAGTAATGGCCGGGGCAGATCGTGTTGAAGGTACACTGCTGGGTAACGGCGAGCGTACCGGCAATATGGATATTGTTACAATGGGGATGAATCTTTATTCCCAGGGTGTTGATCCTAAGCTTGATTTTTCAAATATTCAGGCGGTGATCGATGTGGTTAAACATTGTACTGAGCTACCCGTTCACCCCCGTCATCCTTGGGCTGGGGAGTTGGTCTATACCGCATTTTCTGGCAGCCATCAGGATGCAATTCGTAAATCCATTAAGTACCACAAGCAGCACAATCTGGAGCACTGGAATGTTGCCTACTTGCCTATTGATCCGGCCGATCTGGGTCGAGAGTATGAAGCAGTTGTACGCATTAACAGCCAAAGCGGTAAAGGTGGCGTTGCCTTGGTGCTTGAACGTGATTATGGCATTGAGTTGCCTAAGTGGATGCACACGGAACTCAGTCAGGTGGTACAGCAAGCCGTTGAAGCCAGCGGGGAGGAAATCTCTTCTAGCAAGATTAAGTCACTATTCGATACACACTTCACTGAAACAGCGGAGTCGTGGAGCTTAAATTGTTTTGATTTACATACAGAGTCTGGTCAGATTTCGGCACAGTTTACGGTGGGCGATGGCCCGGTCATTCACGGACAAGGCACAGGTGCCGTTGAAGCACTGTGTGATGCTCTAACCCAAACCTATGGTAAAATCATCGAGGTGATTCAGTTTGATGAGCATTCACTATCCAGAGGCACAACGGCACTGGCGCAAGCCTGTGTTGGTCTGAAGGTTGAGGATACGCGCTACTTTGCAGTCGCGGTCAACGAGGACATTTCAACTGCAGCACTCCAAGCAGTGTTGACCGCTTTTTCACGTAGCCAAACTTGACCTGCGTCAGACTAATCAGCCTTTGATTCATCAGAAATAATCTGGCTCGTTGCCAGATTTCCATTTGATATTGCAGCCTAGTGATGCCTTTTGCTCGCTGGGCGCAGCTTCTCCCGCCAATAGCAAGTCCACCGCGTTCTGCATATCCTTTCCTGTTACAGCCACGTCATTGCCGGGACGTGAATCATCGTATTGACCACGATAATAGAGTTTGTGATCAGCATCAAATAAGAAAAAATCAGGCGTGCAGGCCGCTTGATAAGCTTTAGCAACGGCCTGGGTTTCATCGTAAAGATAGGAATAAGTGAAGCCATGATTCTCTGCTTCTTCGGCCATCTTTTTGGGGCTATCAGCTGGATAGTTTTCAACATCGTTAGCATTAATTGCAATCACCACCAAACCTTTGGGCTGGTTCCGCTTCGCAAACTCGGTAAAGGAATCCCGAATGTGGATCACATAAGGGCAATGATTACAAGTGAACAATACTAGGACAGGCTGACCAGCATAGTCACTCAGGCTAACTGTGTTTCCTGTCAGCGGCTCCGGCAAGCTGAAGTCAGGCGCCTTGATGCCTAGCTCCAGCATAGTTGAGGGTGTTCGTGCCATGATTTCACTCCATTATTTTAGATTGGCGAATCAAGGTAACCTTTTTTTCCTGATTCGCCAAGTCACAAATAATATCGTCAAATCACATACTGCTTAGCGCTTTAATAGTGCCTGTACTGCGGCAGAATCTAAATCACTATTGCCACTCGTTATAAGTGCAGAATCCACGCGTGCCAGATAAATTCTGCTTGGTGACTTAGAGGCTGCCTTAGCCGGAGCTTTGGCCTGACGATCAACCGCTGGCTGTTTAGTGGCATTTAAGTATTGGCTGGCTGCCAACAACTGTGCATCGCTAAGCTGGTTTTGCTTTTGCCTTCTGAGCACCGATGCTGGAGGTGATGTTTTCGCAAAATACAGTGCCGGATTCACCTTTTGATGAGCACGTGTATAGCGGTAATGCCCCGTCATTGGGAAGCGGAATAAAATATCTTCAATGACTGGGCCTGCACCAATATTATGTGAAATCATTAAACGGTTAGGGTCACTGGGCGACCGCTGGTTGACCACAACGCCAATGTGTGGGAAGTCAGGCCCAACCATCCAGGTCACTAAGTCACCCGGCTTATAGTCCCGTGGATTTTTGGAGCGAGGTAGCTCCGCTTTGTGGCGTTTAAAAAATGCCTGAAGGTTATAAACACGTCGGTGGTCTATATTCGGATCTGGCTTGTTCAAGCCCCACTTTGCTAAATTTGGGTAGGCATAAAAATCGTTGCTAATGTCTTTATGAACTTCTTGTTGCAAATCGATGCCTAAACGGCGATAGGAGCGAATAACCACATCGGTACAAACGCCCATTGTTTTTGGTACATCTCCCCAAGGGTAACCAATTTTCACATAGCTGCCATCGTAACGTACCCGATGCTTGGTTTGAGTCCGCGCAATCGCCGCACTCGATAACGCATACCCAAATGCATGGTTCGGATCAATACGACTAATTCGCTTGTGTGCTCTTTTTTGAACAGAACGCCGAGCTACTGGCTTGCTGTATGCCGCCTTTCTTACCATTGCCTTTCTCACAGGCTTGCGGACACTAGCCCGAATCGTTTTGGGTACGCGAGTCTTTCTGGAGGCTAACTGAATCCGTGGTCTGGCAATCTTACTCTGTACTAACCGTTGCCTTTGGCGTACTGGCTTGTTGATTTTTGCCACCACTTTGGTACGCACCTTGGCAGGCTGAGAAGTGCGACGAACGACTTTATGCAACGGGCGTTTTTTTGTAACTCGTGAAGCGGAGAGGCGAGATTGAACTGTTTGATTTTTTCGTGGAGCTGCCCGCTTTTTCCGTGGAACGACTCGAACCGGCGCAGGCCTATGATAAGTTGCGCGTTTTGGTGTGGATGCTCTCGCCACCCGAATAGCCTTAGGCTTAGCCCTGACTGCAGCTTTCGCTTTCTGCGGTTTAGCAATAACCACAGCTGCTTTCTTCACTTCCTGCTTTTTCACAGAACCCGGTTTAGCCATTGCGACAATGGCTTTCTTTTTCTCCAACGATTCAGCCTTAGTTGGCTTTTTACTAAGCTGGGCCGGTTTTAGCGGTTTTTCCGCACTAGGCGTTTTATTATTATCAGTTGTAGTTGGATTTGCTGAACACGCAGCAATAACGGTAGCGACCGCCGCGTAAACGGTCAAACTACTTAGATTCCTTCTCATTTTCATTCTATTTTCCTAGCGATTATTTTTATGCGCCACTCATCGCTACCTTGAAAATCCATCATCATCCTGAATGGGTTAGATATCCAGGTTCGATACCGATAGGGCATTATTTTCTATAAACTCGCGTCGTGGTTCTACCAAGTCCCCCATCAGCGTGGAAAACACTTCATCCGCCTGGTACGCATCCTCAATAGTCACCTGCAACATGCGCCGAGAGTCTGGATCCATTGTTGTTTCCCATAACTGACTTGGATTCATTTCACCAAGTCCCTTATAACGTTGGATATTCAAGCCCCGCGATGCTTCTTTCATTAACCAGTCCATCACCTCATCGAAACGAATAACCGGCTCCCTTTTCTCTCCACGCTCTATCCATGAGTGCTCTGTCAACAAACCTGTCAACTGTTGATTCAACTGGTGCAGACGCTTGATTTCTTCACTTGCAAATAAACTATCACTGAACAGCAATACTGTATCAACCCCATGCATACGGCGAGTTACATGCACACTCCAGTTGCCGGCCTCTGTTTCTTTTATTTCAGACTGATAGTGACGCGTACCATTAAATTTATTATTGAGATTTTCGCAGACACTAGCCAGCCATGACTCAACCATAGCCTGATCCAACTGATCAGAAGCTGAATCGGTAAATAGCATCGATTCCAGGACTTCACTATCAAAACGCTGCTTTAAACGAGCAATATCTTCTGTCACCTGCATGTAGGCATTAACCAACCTTGCTAAACCATCACCTTTAATTCCTGGTGTTTCTTCATTAGTCACCAGCACCGCACCGTCCAATGCGATCTGTAATAGATGATGGTTCAGCTCTTTATCGTCTTTTACATACTGCTCGCGTTTACCTTTTTTCATTTTATACAACGGAGGCTGAGCAATATAAACGTGGCCTCTTTCGACCAGCTCGTGCATCTGACGATAGAAAAATGTCAGCAATAGTGTGCGGATATGTGAGCCATCGACATCCGCATCGGTCATAATAATAATGCGGTGATAGCGCAATTTATCGGGGTCAAACTCCTCTTTACCGATACCGCAGCCCAACGCAGTAATCAGCGTTCCAACCTCTGCCGATTGCAACATCTTATCGAAGCGAGCTTTTTCAACATTGAGGATTTTACCCTTTAGCGGCAAAATCGCTTGTGTGCGGCGGTCACGCCCCTGCTTGGCAGAACCACCCGCCGAGTCACCCTCCACGAGATATATTTCAGAAAGTGCCGGATCTTTTTCCTGACAGTCGGCCAGCTTACCCGGCAAACCTGCGATATCCAACGCACCTTTGCGGCGTGTCATTTCGCGGGCTTTTCTAGCTGCCTCACGCGCCCGTGCCGCATCAACAATTTTGCCGGCAATAACCTTAGCCTCTGTCGGATTTTCCAGTAAGAAATCCGCCAGATGCTCGCTCACAGCCGACTCAACAATTCCCCGAACTTCAGAAGAAACCAGCTTATCTTTTGTCTGTGAGGAAAATTTTGGATCCGGCACTTTGACGGATAAGACTGCTGTCAAACCTTCACGCGCATCATCACCCGTCGGATTAACTTTTTCCTTTTTCAGCAACCCCTCACGTTCCAAGTATTGATTTAAGGTGCGCGTCAGTGCCGCTCTGAAACCTGCTAAGTGAGTACCACCATCCCGTTGTGGAATGTTATTGGTGAAGCAAAAAATATTTTCCTGATAGGTATCATTCCACTGTAGTGCCACCTCAACACCCACATCATCCTTAGTGGTCGCGATATAAATTGTATTCGGATGGATGGATGTTTTCTTGCGGTTCAGGTGCTCTACAAAGGAACTAATTCCTCCTTCATATTCAAAGATCAGGGACTCTCCCTCACCTCGCTCATCCACCAGATTAATACGCACACCTGAGTTCAGGAACGATAGCTCACGCAATCGCTTGGCTAAAACATCGAAGCTAAATTCGGTTATTGCAAAAATATCCGGACTTGGTAAAAAGCGTACTGCCGTTCCAGTTTTCTCTGTCGCCTCACCCTTGGCCATACGACCTAGCGGCTCACCCAAGCGATACTTTTGAGTATGCACGAAGCCATCGCGGTAGATCGTCAGCTCCAGCTCCTCGGAGAGGGCATTAACGACCGACACCCCCACACCGTGCAAGCCACCGGAAACCTTATAGGAATTATCATCGAACTTACCACCCGCATGTAACACGGTCATAATAACTTCGGCAGCCGATACACCTTCTTCCTCATGGATATCTACGGGAATACCGCGGCCATCATCCGCAACTAACACTGAGCCATCATTATGGATAACGACCTTGATTTCAGAACAGTGTCCGGCGAGTGCTTCGTCAATCGCATTATCCACAACCTCAAACACCATGTGGTGCAGACCTGTCCCGTCATCGGTATCCCCGATATACATTCCAGGACGCTTGCGAACCGCCTCTAAACCTTTAAGAACTTTGATATTGGAGGAATCGTAGGTTTGTTCTTCTGACATGCAATTTACCTTATTTTACGCTGGCCGGATTATAACATTTTGTCTTGCAAAGAATAGTTAAACGCTTGAATTTTTAAGGGTTACACTGTTGTGTAACCACCCCATGTTTCACGTGAAACATTCGATCAGAACCATGCAGTGGAATTATTTCGGGATGTGTCGTTGTCAGTAATAACTGTTGGTCAAGCTCGCGTAGGGTCGATAACAGACGCGTTTTATTATCACTATCCAACTCGGCAGGAAGATCATCAATCGCAATGATTCCCTTTCGTTCATGACCAATATCAATGCTCCGGCTTTGCGCCAGCAACATCGCGATGACGATTAATTTAAGCTGTCCGCGAGAAGCAGTGTGTTGAGCCGGCTGTTGATTAAACATCACCCGAAGATCAGCGCGGTGCGCACCCGATAATGTCCGTGCCGATTTAATTTCGCTATCCCGCCGTTCTGCGTAAAACGTGCGTTGAGCCTCCTCACTCAATTCCACTCCTTTAGGAAACCCTGTCGTCAACTCAACGCTCAAACAATGATTTTCCAAGAGTGCCGACGCTAAAAAATTTAATTGCGGCTCAAGCACCAACAGGGAGCGATCACGGTAGTCCTGAATTCTAATCTGCGCTTTAATCAACTCATCTGTCCACACAGGTAGTGCAGACAAATAAGCTGGCACTCGCAAACAAAGATTGCGTTGTTTCAAAATGCGTCGATAGCTTTGCCACACCTTGTGGAACTCAGGGAATAAATAGAAGGCAATCCAGTCGATGTAAGCACGACGCAAAGCAGGCGAACCAGTGAGTAGCTCAACAGAACTGGGATCAATTACAGAGACTGGGAGAAAGCGGCTCAGTGCGGCCTGAGTATGCAGGTCTTGCTGATTGACGCGTATGCGAGTGCTATGACGAGTCTTTTCAATACCGATATTAAAGTGATTATCACCATCCGAGCTCTTTGCCCGAATCAGCATAGATTCCTCACCATGACGAATCACATCTGCAATCTGGGCACTACGAAATGAGCGCCCTCTGGACAAGATGGTAACTGCCTCCAAAATGCAAGACTTCCCTGAACCATTGTTGCCACAAATCAGATTCACACCGGGAGAGAGTGCTAGCTCAGCCGCTTCGATAATTCGACAATGGCTAATCGACAGTTGCTCAAGCAACACAACAAACAAATGGGGTAAGCTTAGAGCCTGATTGGCATAACCACATAACGCACCCCTGTATCGTCGGATGAAGATAACAGGGCACTGGCAGAAGCACTGGTAAAGTCAAAATCAATCATCTCGCCTTCCAGATGATTCACCGCGTCCAGCACATAACTAACATTAAAGCCAATCTCGAAGACATCGCCACTGTAATTAATGTCAATCTCCTCCTCAGCCATTTCCTGCTCAGGGTTATTCGACATCAATGTCATGACACCCGCATCCAATCGCAGGCGGATACCCCGAAACTTTTCATTAGAAAGAATCGCCACACGGGCTAGCGTATCCCGAAATACAACCCGATCCAACTGCACTGAAACAGTTGTCGCTGAAGGAACAGCGGCCTGATAATCGGGGTACTTACCGTCAATCAATTTTGAAGTAAAACGGACATTATCCTTCTCAACTCGAATGTGGTTGTGACTCAGTTGGACTTTAAGCATCACATCAGAGCTAGACTCTAAAATGCGTGACAGCTCCAGCGCGCCTTTGCGTGGCACAATAATAGCGGAACGATCCGTCACCTGAATACCGTCATCGTTCAGCTCACACAGCGCCAAACGATGCCCATCCGTTGCAACCGTGCTAATGCCACCAGACTCAATATCCAGCAATAAGCCATTCAGGTAATAGCGCACATCCTGATTGGCCATACAAAATGATGTCTTATCCAAAAGTCGTTTAAACTGGCTCTCAACGATATGAATTTCAGTATCCAGCGGGATCTCGTCTAGCTCTGGAAAATCTTTTGCCGGTAAGGTAGCCAACTCAAATCGACTGCGACCACCTTTAATGCATAGACGTGCGTCTTCTGCGTGATGCTCAATCAAAATAAATGACTCTGCGGGCAAAGCCTTGGTGATATCCAACAGCTTCCGGGCAGGCGCTGTCACCGCACCTTCTTCGTCCACCTGGATGTTAATAGCGGCGCTTAATTCAATCTCAAGATCGGTGCCGACCACACGAAGCTGGCCGTTGTAAACACTGAGCAGTACATTTTCCAGGATCTTGGAGGTGTGTCGCTTTTCAACCGCTCCCACCACATTCGTCAGCAGCTCAACAAGGGTATCTCTGGACACTGTAAATTTCATAATCGCTCATCCATTCTATTGTCTTAACTTCGCAGGGTTCTGGATAAAATCCGGTGCGCTTCTTCAAAGGGGCTGTCCGACTGAATTAATTCTCGCACTTTCCGACAGGCATGCAACACGGTTGTGTGATCCCGGCCACCAAACTTCTCACCAATCTCTGGCAAACTATGGTTGGTCAACTCCTTAGAAAGCGCCATTGCCAACTGCCTGGGGCGAGTAATATTCCGAGCACGACTTTTTGAATCAAGATCTGTCACCCGAATATTAAAATATTCTGCCACTAATTTCTTGATTCTTTCAATCGTTACCATTTTATCCATGACCGCCAATTGGTCACGCAAGGCATCCTGCACAAAATCCAGCGTGATCGTCTTACTATTGCGTAAGCGCAAAATGGCAATCACCCGCAACAACGCACCTTCCAGATCCCGGATATTGGAACGGAAGCGACGCGCGATAAAAAAAGCGACTTCGTTTGGGATTTCCAAACCCTGGCTTTCGGCTTTCTTTCTCAGAATAGCGACGCGAGTTTCCACATCGGGCGGTTCGACTTCAACACTTAAGCCCCAAACCAGGCGCGACTGCAAACGATCATCCAGATTTTCCACCTCACGCGGCAATCGGTCACTGGTCATAATGATTTGCTTTTTCAGCTCCAGCAACACGTTAAAAGTATGGAAAAACTCCTCCATACTTTGCGTCTTGTTGGCAAAGAACTGAATGTCATCAATCAGCAACGCATCAACCGAACGATAGTGGTTTTTAAATTCTTCCATACGGTTATGACGCAATGCCGACACCATACCATTCACAAAGCGCTCGGAGTGTAAGTAGACAACATTCGCCGCAGGATCACGGGCTTTGATCTCATTGCCAACCGCGTGCATCAAATGGGTTTTGCCCAAGCCAACCCCACCGAAGATAAACAGCGGGTTGTAAGAGATCCCTGGATTATCAGCCACCTGTAGGGCAGATGCGCGAGCCAACTGGTTGGACTTACCCTCCACGAAGTTATCAAAACACAACGAGGGGTTCAGGTTATTGGGAAATGTCAGCTGATATTTACTATCAGACAAACCTTCAACAGATGGTCTTGATACAGCAGGGGCATGGGGAGCACTTACTGATTCTTTATGGACAACACCAGTGAGCGCTTCATCATAGGATAAGGCTGAGCTGTTCACCGATGGCGATGGACTCTCCTCAGCAGATTGCTTCAATCGTTCAGGAATCGCATCCACACTACCAATCTGTAATCTGACCTGAAAGCTATCATTACGCTTAACCTGGCGAACCACGGAGACAATTTGCTCAAAGAAATACTTCTGTACATGCTTTAACACATAGTCATTTGGTGCCAATAGCAGCAAAGTATCATTAAACTCCTGACCTTGCAGGGTTCTTAACCAGGTATTCAGCTCATGATCTGGTAAGACATAAGCTAATTTTTTTAAGCAATCAGACCAAAGCATAGGGCAAGATATTCCTGTGGCGGTTCCAGAAAAGTGGGCAGACCAGTCTACAAGAAACCTTGTTTTATCCACAATAGTTAATTAATTATTTTTCTACCGACCATCAATGACAAAACTAACAATATGATTTGCAAAGAAAAATAGAAATAAGCAACACACAACAATCAAGCATGATCATTTTTTAATCAACTCTATTTGCGGACAAACCATCCCTTCTCTACGATTTACGTTAAGTGTTTGTAATTCAAGATATATCACAGTATAGAGCCGATACTTTCAGGCTGTGCACAGACCGAGGTACAAACCGATGGGAAAGCACTGGATAACTTGGGGATAACTAACAATCCTGTTTTATCCCCAATTTACCCACACGTTACACAAGCGTTAAACAAAACCCATACCGCAGGTAACTGAAATACAAGTTATTGATTAAGTAGCTAAAATTGAAAGCATCCACACAAAGGAAGCTCTTCTACTATTACTACTAGGTTTTTAAATATTAAATAATAAAAACCGTTAGCTACCTCATACCATTTCCATTAAATATTGGTACTATCCACACAGTTTGTGTCAGGTTTGGAGGATGATGTCTGATATCACAATTTAATGGGATTGGTATCACATGACTCACCCAAGTGGGACAACAAGAAGCGACAATAAAAACATTGACAAACACAAGTCATTGCATTATTTTCCTCGGCCTTTGCCATGCCGGTAATTTTTTGGCAGGTTAGCTAAATAACGTTAAGTCAGGTTTACTACCATGAAAAGAACATTTCAGCCCAGCAATCTTAAACGTGTACGTACTCATGGTTTTCGTGCACGTATGAGCACCGTTGGCGGACGTAAAGTCATTAAGGCACGCAGAGCAAAAGGTCGCGCCAAGCTTTGCCCATAACTTTTCCAGCTGGGGCTTTGAACTAAGCCCCCAAGCGGAAAGATTGTATGACGGGGCAAAGTTTTCAGCGACAAGACCGACTCACTAAGGCAGAAGAGTTTCAGTATGTGTTTGCTAATGCACGGCGATTCGGCAATACTAATTTTACCCTGTTAACCAGAGAGAATGAGCTTGGCTATCCTCGTCTAGGATTAGCCATCGCTAAAAAGAACGTAAAGCTTGCCGTAGGTCGCAACCGTATCAAGCGACTAATACGTGAAAATTTTCGTCATCACAAAGCTGGTCTCCCCAGCATTGATATCATTGCTATGTGTCGTAGCGGAGCGGTAGAATTATCGAACCAAGAAATTCGCACACAACTGGATGCTCAATGGCGATATATTTGTAAAAAACTCCCAGGATAATTCATGGAACAACAACGCCCATTGTTATACCTCATGCTGGCTTTTATTACCTTCATGATCTGGTCTGCCTGGCAGGAGCGACATGCACCGCCACCGGTTAATACTGCAACTGCTTCTCAAAGCAGTCTTCCGGCAGGAAAAAGCAATCAGAGTGATGTTCCGCAGACCCAGAATTTGCCTGCGGCTCCTGCAAACTCAGGGGTAAGCCATGCAAATGCTGTCACTGGCAAAAATATCCGTGTTAAAACCGACGTATTGGATTTACAAATTAGTCTGACGGGCGGCACTATTCTTCAAGCTGACTTGCTGACCTACCCGGTTAGCCTAGAGGAACCAAACCATCCCGTCCGTGTGTTAGATAGGCGAAAACAGTACGCTGCGCAATCCGGTCTGGTCACCGGAGATGGCAACTCCGACAGAGCGCCCAATCACTATGCTGTTTTTAGCGCCCCTCAGTCTGAGTTTGTGCTGGGTGATAGTGATGTGTTAAAGGTCCCGTTGACATGGGTTGGCGCGGATGGTCTGAGTGTGACCAAAACTTTCACCTTTAAGCGTGGTGAGTTCCTGGTTGATGTGACCCAAACCATCAACAATACGTCTGGTGAGACTTGGGAAGGGAGTGAGTATCACCAGCTAACGCATGGCACATACGAAAGAGAAGGTATGGGGCTAACCGCAGTATCCTTTGTCGGTGGTGCGTATTGGGATGATAAATACGTGAAAGTAGCCTTGGATGATATTCAGGATAGCAACTTGGCACAGCCCATTAAGGGCGGCTGGACGGCAATGTTGGAGCACTATTTTATTAGTGCATGGATACCCGGCCCTGAAGCGGAAAACCACTACTACACAAAATTTATTAAAGAAACCAATAACCATATTTTGGGTGTGAGCTCGCCGTGGCTAACTGTTCCAGACGGTAAGGCAGGTACATTTAAAAGCCAGTTTTACGTTGGCCCAAAAATACAGGAAAATCTGGAAAAAATGTCGCCGGGACTGGATCTTACGGTGGACTACGGCATCTTTAGTTTTGTCTCAAAGCCTATTTTCTGGATGATGAGCAAGATCCACAGTGTCGTATCTAATTGGGGTTGGACCATCATTATTATGACCATCCTGATTAAGATCCTTTTCTTCTATCCTTCAGCTATTAGTTACCGCTCAATGGCCAAGATGAAGAAGCTTGGGCCAAAGATTAAAGAGATTAACGAAAAATATAAAAACGACCCACAAGCAAAGCAAAAGGCGACGATGGATTTTTACCGCAAGGAAAAGATCAATCCGCTGGGGGGGTGTTTACCCATACTGATACAGATGCCAGTGTTTATGGGCTTGTATTGGGTGTTGCTGGAAAGTGTGGAGCTGCGTCAAGCACCATGGATTTTATGGTTTCATGACTTATCAGTGAAGGACCCGCGCTTCGTCCTGCCTATCTTAATGGGCTTGAGTATGTACATTCAGCAACGTCTGAACCCACCACAAGTGGCAGACCCAATGCAGCAGAAAATCTTTCAATTCTTACCAGTCATCTTTACCGCGATGTTCCTGCTTTTCCCGGCTGGTTTGGTGCTGTACTGGGTAGTGAATAACGTGTTGTCTATCGCACAGCAATACGTTATTACCAAGAAAATCGTGGGCGATACTGCCCCGGTGCTCAGTTAGGCTGTTAGCCTAATGACTGCACATGACACCATCGCGGCCATCGCTACTCCGGCTGGTCGCGGTGGTGTTGGTATCGTCCGCCTCTCTGGGCCTGAAGTTTCGCAAATTGCCGAGGCCATGCTGGGCCAGCTCACCCAGCCATATCGCGCATCACATCGTCAGTTTCTTGGCTCGGACAAGCAAGTACTGGATGATGGTGTGGCGATTTATTTCCCTGCACCCAACTCATTTACTGGAGAAGATGTCCTAGAGCTGCAAGGTCACGGTGGCAAGGTTGTCATGGATATGTTGCTGCAAGCCTGTCTGCAATATGGAGCCAGACTTGCCCGGCCCGGTGAGTTCTCGGAACGTGCATTCCTGAATGATCGGCTGGACTTGGCACAGGCCGAAGCCATTGCTGACTTAATCGACAGTAGCAGTGAGCAAGCAGCTCGTTCTGCCTTGCGCTCACTGCAAGGTGATTTTTCCACAGCCATTAACGCTTTGCTGAAACAAGTTATTGAGTTACGCATGTATGTGGAAGCAGCACTGGATTTCCCCGAAGAGGAAATAGATTTTCTGGCGGATCAGCGCGTGGTTGAGCGACTGGAAAATATCCAACAACAACTGCACGATATTTTCAATAAAGCCAAGCAGGGTAGTCTGTTACGCGAAGGCATGCAGTTAGTGATTGTTGGTAAACCCAATGCTGGCAAATCCAGTTTGTTAAATGCACTGGCTGGGCAAGATACCGCGATTGTGACAGAACACGCTGGAACCACCCGTGACGTCCTGCGAGAGTCAATTAATCTTGATGGTATGCCATTGCACATTATTGATACTGCGGGGCTACGCCATAGCGATGATCCAGTGGAGCAAATTGGCATTGAGCGGGCGTGGAAAGCCATTGATAATGCCGATCTGATCCTTTTTTTGGTGGATGACACGGAGTCTACTGACTCAAGCCACCATGAACTGCTGGAGAAAATGCCAGCGCACCTGCCTCGCATTACAGTGCGTAATAAAATTGATAAAAGTGGGCATAAGGCAGGTCAGCATGACGAAGACTTGTATATATCGGCCAAGCAAGGCATTGGTATCGACATATTGCGTGAGGTGTTGAAGCAGCGCATGGGGTATCAAGATGATAGCGAGGATCTATTTATTGCGCGGCGTAGGCACTTGCAAGCTTTGGAGGAAACCCAAGCTGCAGTGAATCGGGCAGATGAGCAATTGCGAGTGTTTAATGCCGGTGAGTTGATGGCTGAAGAGCTGCGGCTGGCACAGGACGCGTTGGGTCAAATTACAGGAAAATTCACACCCGATGATCTACTGGGAGAAATTTTTAGTTCGTTTTGTATTGGCAAGTGATGTGAATGTTTCATGTGAAACATTCTAATGGCAATGCTCAATCATCTTGCGATATAAAATAAGCTATCTGCTTCGGGGAGGGATGGCTGTGGCCGCGACATTGGACTCCGTAATCCCTTGAGCAACAGCAGCGAGCGGCTAGAACAAAACCTAGCGCACTATGGGGCAGTGCGGGTTTTGATCAGTGCGGGAGAGAGTTCGGGGGCGATTTACTTAGGCAGACGCCCCAATAAATAAAACGCATCATTAGGCCGGATATTAGCCATATTCACCAAGCGATTGGATAATCCAAAAAATGCTGTGATTGCCCCAATGTCCCAAATATCATCTTCTGAAAAGCCCTGCTCACGCAATAACGTATAATCGGCCTCCGACACTGTTTCCGCTTCTCGACAAACCTTTGCCGCAAAATCTAACATCACTTTTTGCCGCTCGGTAATATCACTCTTTCGGTAATTGGTTGCCAGCTGATCTGCCAATATCGGATTTTTGGCACGAATCCGCAAAATCGCCCCATGCGCCACTACACAATACAGGCATTGATTAAGACCAGAAGTAGCCACCACAATCATTTCACGCTCGGCTTTGGTCAGGCCGCCATCCTTTTCCATTAACGCATCGTGATAGGCAAAAAATGCTCGAAACTCAGCAGGTCGGTGCGCCAGTGCCAAGAATATATTGGGAATAAAGCCAGACTTTTCCTGAACCTCCAGAATTAACTCACGAATATCTTCCGGCACTTCCGTAAGCTCGGGCACAGGATGGCGGCTAATTGCATACTCAGACATAAGACTTCCTCCGGTGAAATAGTCATAAGCAAAGTATACTGCGGGAAAGGTCGGAGACTTGCAGGTTTAGCTGGTGAGTTGTAAAGCAACGGTAAAAGTTTGCTGTGGTGGTTGTTACTCTGCTTGGGTCACGGCAGGTTCGCGAAGGTTGATCTGCTGTTAGATTTGGGCAGTAAGCACGGTATCTGGGCAATTGAAATAAAGCGCAGCCTCGCACCTAAAGTTAGTAAAGGCTTCCACTCACCAGTCAGCGACATCCAGCCGGATAAAATGTTTGTGGTTTACACGGATCAGAAGCGTTACCCCAAGGGCAATGAGATTGAGGCGATTGGCTTGGCAGAGCTTTGTGGGCTGTTGCAGGCTTTGTGAGTTTGGCGTTTTATCCCTTTGCCAGATATCACCCACCTAGCCCGAAGACATTAAACTCGGCAGGTACAGTGCAATCTGCGGAAATATCGTAATAATCACAATCGCCAGCGCAATCATAAAGAAAAATGGCAGGGCACATTTTGCCACATAAAAGATATTCTTTCCGGTTA
>PDWI01000865.1_pt1 | contig 49186 bp, 37 predicted proteins | sample 1430891 | NCBI WGS metagenome assembly PDWI01 (sample SAMN01162508, study PRJNA174530) | Oral metagenome, whole genome shotgun sequencing project. | biome: Marine environment; feature: Marine mammal; material: Swab sample of the gingival sulcus; isolation source: swab sample of gingival sulcus...
TATCTCATGATATTGTGGGCTCAAGTTTCTACTTAAGATACCCGGATAGCTCTGATTATCAAGATAAACCCTACCGAATAGTTTTAGTTAAATTCTAAAATTTCGGCTAAAGATATAAAAAAACTTGCAATATTTCTTGCAAGTTTTTTTTATACACAGAATCGGCAAGTTTTCGTTCAAAGAAATAACAAAAAAAACAATAATCAATAAAAAATCAATCTCCCTACGCCCTCTTCTCCAAGAGGGAATTTGCCGGTGCGCGCTCTTTGCAGAAATTTGCGCTTTTCGCGGTTAAGAATTACCGCCGGCAAGTTTTTTAATAAGGTAATAAGTTTTTTTCTACTAAGGTTTAAACCGAAAATAAGGTTTTTAACAATTTGCAGTTCTCAACTTTCTTCCAACTCCCGGCTTCCAACTTCCCGCTCTAATCGGGTTTTAATTTTTCATTCATAATTACAAATCAATCTCCCTACACCCTCTTCTCCAAGAGGGAATTTTGGTATTCGCCCAAAATCATAAAAACAGCAAACAAGCACGAGCTGTTTTTTCTTCCGTCTTTGGTCTTCCGACTTTTGCACCTTCTATAAAGTTAGATACTTGGTTTTACTTTTGCAAAAGTCTCGAAATGCGGCTTAATCGGCTTTTGGCAAATGAATAATTGACAGGCAATAAAAAAAGGCTCACAATTAATTTGTGAACCTTTGTTTGGCGGTCCGGACGAGACTTGAACTCGCGACCCCATGCGTGACAGGCATGTATTCTAACCAAACTGAACTACCGGACCTTGCATTAAAGCGAGTGCAAATATAAAGCATTTTTTTATTTCCAAAAAAAATAAATGCTTTTTTTTGGAAAATTTATTAAAAAAAATAGCAGGTATGCTACAATCAACTGATAAACAGTCTTTTGTAGAGTGCGCTAAAACGGCAAATAAATCAGTTTTTTTGTTTCAAAGAAAGCATCTTTATAAAAATCACTTAAACAAAAAACTTTTGGCTGCTTATATTGTTTAATTTCTTTATCAAAATCACCGCCTTTTAAATACAAGATGCCGTTTCTGTCGTTTTTTTCTTTAATCAAATGCTTTACGCCGGCATAAAAGCCGGGGAATGCCGTAACGGCTCGCCCGGTAACGAAGTTAAATTTATCTTTGCACTCATTGCTTCGTTTTTTTAACGCTTCTGCATTTTGCAATCCGGTTTCTTTTATGATTTCATCGACCACTTTTATTTTTTTCCCGATAGAATCAATTAAGGTAAAACGGGTTTCGGGGAATAGAATTGCCAATGGAATGCCGGGAAATCCGCCCCCGGTGCCGACATCGACAACTGTTTCATTTTTATTAAATCGAATACATTTGGCTATTGCCAAAGAATGCAAAATATGGCGAACAAAAAGGTTTTCAATGTCTTTTTGCGAAATAAGATTGATTTGTTTATTCCAAAAACGATATAAATCGGAAATATGATTAAACAGACTTATCTGCTTATTCGTACAATCGGGAAAATAATTTTTTAAGTCAAGAAGATTGCTCTCATTCATAATTTTAAGGTCAAGGCTGTTTCCATGCAATTTTTCTATTAAAGATATACTGTATCGATACAACTAAATTTATCAAAGGCACCAAAAAGTCAAAGATAAAAATAAAAACTGAATTTCTTTGTTCTTTCATTCTGTCGGAAAAACGATTGAGCAAAAACAGCAGCAAAAACAGCCGAAAAGCATAGAGTAAAACGGTTGGTAAAACAAAGTTTGCAGAACTAAGCAAAAACAAGGCACTCAGATAAAACAAAAAACGCGAAAACACTTCCAAACCCAATAAAAACAAGTGTATTTGCCTATACATAAAGCCTGCGGAGAGATGCCGTTTTTTTTGCTTTAAATAGGCTTTAAATGTTGCTTCGGGAACAGCGATTGTTTTTGCGCGGGCATCGATATTAATTTTCACATTTGTTTTGTTTGCCGCTTTATTGACAAACAAATCATCATCGCCGGACAGGACATGTTGATGCCGGGAAAACCCTTTTTGCTGCTTAAAAAGAGACTTTTTATAAGACAGGTTTCGCCCCACGCCCATATAAGCCAAGCCTACAAGAGCAAAAGACATATATTGCATTGCATTAAATAAGGTTTCAAAACGAATCAATTTATTCAGAAAGCCTTTTTTTGCTTCATAGCCTCCGTAGGCAAGCACAATTTCGGTATCTTCGGAATAGCTATTTGCGATTTTTTGCAGCCAAAAAGGAGAAGCGGGACGACAATCGGCATCGGTAAAAATTAAGACTTCATTTTTTGCCGCAGCAACAGCTTTACTTAAAGCCGCCTTTTTATTTCCGCCCTCATTGCGGGTATCGGCATCTAAACAAACAAGGTGTTTATATGACGCGGCAAAATCTGCAAGCACTTCTGCACTTGCATCCGCAGAGTTATCATTGATGACAATCAATTCAAAATCCGGATATTTTTGTTCGAGCACAAGCGGCAGAAAGGCTTTTAAATTTTCGGCTTCGTTTTTTGCACTGATAATTACCGACAAAGGGAATGTTTGATTATCCTTATTTACAGCTTGGCGGAATAAAACGAGTTTTAGAAAAAAATGCAAATAAAACATCATTTGCAAAGCAAATGATGCAATAAAAACCCCGATTAAAATTTGACTATTCATAGACCAGTTAATTTTATTGCATCATTGCATACAAGGACTTTGTCCAAGCGACAAAATTTTTATCGGACAATTATTTTCTCCGAATAGAGCTTGTCTTTTGAGTTTATTTTTATAAAATATATACCTGCCGATAATTTAGAAACATCCAGCGAAGCATTGTTTTTAATAATCTTATCGATAAGTTCTTGTCCTTGAAGATCAAAAATGCTAACATGCAAGTTGTTCCCGGCTTCATCCAGCGAAATAAATAATCGACCTTGACTTACAGGATTTGGAAATACGGAAAAATCTTTCATCGAAAGTTCCTTGCATCCTACCGAGCCGCTTGCTCCGTAAACAAAACTTAGTGAAGTTGATTTTTGCCATTCATCGAACTGATACAAAAAGTTTTCCTTTTTAATGACCGGGTGTTTTATTAAAGCGATAAAATAATCATCAAAATAAACAGGCTCAGTCCAAGGACCATAAACATCTTCTATAGCAACCGAAGTATCGTATTCGTAGGTAGATTTGAAACCGCTTGTTGTTTCTTTACTGATGATATTTTGATTTTCATCATATACAAAATCTATTTGCCTTGCAAAGGATGTGCCGTTGTAGTCAATTAAAGATATTAGCACATCATCTGCATTATAAACATATTCCCGTTTCTCTAAAAGGCTTTGGTCTGCATTTAAGATGCGTTCAATTTTATCAATATCACCATTTGTTTTATAATAATATTGGTCATAGAAAGCATCTGTCCACGGGTCTCCTTGCTGACATTGAATGCGGTCTATTTTGCCGCCGGGCAAATAAGTATAAATATATTTCAAATTATTCACCCAAGCTTGCATGTCCACAGAAAACAATTCTTGTGCAGAAGAAAGCAATATATCCGTCTCGTCAAATTCCCTGACAGTTTTGCTTATAGCTGCGGTAGCAGAGCCATCGGTATCATAATATATTTCCTCCACAAAACTATGACCGGCTTGCTCATAATAGCTGTATTTTATTGTATGCCTAATTGAGTAATCGCCCTTTAAAGCATTATGCCGGTAAATATTTATGGTTTCTAAATTGTCTGTACTTGCGTTGTACAAAACTTCGTGAAATTCTGAGGGCGTTTCAAAATTTTGGAAATCATCTCTGTAAAAATACAAAGAATCAAAACGAATGGCATTAGCCCTGCTATTTCCTTTTGCATAAAAACTTTTATGCAATTTTAAGGGATGAACAGACAGCGGGAACTTTTGTGTGTTTTGTGCTTTTATTGAAGCATTTAGCAACATCACTGCTACGAAAAAGAAAACATATTTTTTCATATAAAATCATTTTAAAAAATTATTAATTTAATTAATTTTCGTTTTACAATATGTATCTAAATGCCAATTAGGGCGCGAAAGTAAATATAAACTTTTGTTTATACAAAAAATAAGATTTTTTTAAGCCGCATTTCGAGACTTTTGCAAAAGTAAAACCCAAACGCTAACTTTATAGAAGTTTCAAAAGTCGGAAGCTCGTGTTTTGTTTGCTGCGAGTGTGTTTGTTTGCTATCTTCATGTTTTTTGCAAATAGCAAAATCCCTCTTGGAGAAGAGGGTGCAGGGAGATTGATTTTTTGAAAAAATTAAAATGCAGTTTAGCAACTTGCAAATTTAGTTAAATGGCATTTCGAGGCTTTTAAAAAAAGCCTCGAAATGCGGCTATATAAAAGGTGCAGGAGCTTTCGCCCTAATGATGATGATGGTGGTCATGGTCGTGCTCGTGGTCATGGTGGTCATCACACATGGTCATATTCGGGTCAAGCTCTATAAGTTGTTTGCTGCCAAGGCTTATTTTTCCTTTGCGAATTAAAAAATGAAATGCTTCATCGGCATTCATTCCGTTTTCGGAACAAGCAAAGAAGCGGGCATTTTTACCAAATTTTTCGTTTATGTCTTTAACAAAATCAGCTTTGTCGGAATATGTTTTTTGTGTTCGTTGCATCATCTGCAATACTTCATGGATATGTAATTCGTTCATTTTATTTGTTTTCTTGTTTTTCTATTTCTGTATTTATATATAACAACAACTCATTTAAGTCTTCTCCGGACATGGCGGCAACATCTTTTATTCGTGCAATTTTGCCTACGGTTTTAAAAATAAGCGGATTGTTCAAATTTGAAAATATTTTGTTGCGGGCAATCATGCGTTCTTTCATAAACGGATACTGCAAAATAATGTCTGCTATTTTTGAATTTTCTGTTATCATTTTGTTTCTGTTTTATTTTTTCTTTCTATTCCCAATCCAATAAGCGTTGTTCGCCTTTTAGATTTCGAATAGTTGTGCCGTCGTAGGTAATTTCCAAAACACCTTTATAATGTCCTTCATGGTCTCGCACGGCAAAATATTGAATATATACAAATTTATCGTGAAAATCAATCCAGAAATTAGCTTCGTCGCGTTCTCCTTTTTTAAAAGCATCTACAATTTTTTCTACAATATGTACGCTTTTAGGCGGATGACAATACCTCACCTGACGACCGATAATACCCGGGCTGCGAGGAAAAACACGGTCTTCTCCTTTGTTATAATAACGAACTTCGTCAAATTCATCCACATAGGTAACATCAAAAGGCAGATATTTGAATATCAAATTTATTTGCTCCGGAGTAATACTTCCTACTTCCAAATTAATGCCTCCAACTTTACTTTGCGTGGCTTCTTCCGGATTAAATGCCTGAGCTGCGGCTTGTGTTTGCGGAGCTTTTTGCTCATCAGCATCTGCTTGTCCGGGATGTGTCCATTTAGGATTCCACAGCACCGGTTTTTCAATATAACACCAACCGATTTCTTCTTCGCCTTGACAAATGGCAAGCCAATCGTCTTGCGTTAAAAGTTTAGATGCTTTTGGCAGCAACACTTTCTCCTCTTTTATGGTCATTTCAAAGGCATTTTGCTGCAATTCGTCCAAAACCTTATAGGCTTGGATTTTATCTTTTTCTTCTACCGTTTTGGCAAAATCTTTAGCCACGCCTCTAATGGCATCGTGAATGCTCCACATAATGGTGCTCGGATGACTGAAGCCTCTTTTTTCCAAAAAGGGAAACAATTGATTTTCTTTTCTCAGATAATGGATGTTGAGCAAGAGAAACTGTTTTGACAACAATGCCCAATCAGAATATAAAGTCTCAAAGCTGTTCTTATCCGCAACCAAGCCTTTGGCTCTCTCACACAGTTCTTTAATCTGTTTATTTTCTGCCAAAAATGTATGCACCGGATGTCCTTCCGGAAAGGAACTCAAATCTTTTCCTTTTATTTTTTTGTCAATGATGCCAAACACATTTTGCTCAATACTCATGTGCTGTTCCACATCGGCAAATACACCGTCGTCATCTAAACCTTGCGCTACTTCTGAAACCTCTTCGGCAGTAATTTCCGGCACATAATTCATGAAAATATCAATAAATTTATCTGCTTGTTCTTTTTCGCCTTTTGCCAAAGCGGTCATTATTTGTTTTAATAGTTCTTTTTTGTCTTTCATATGTTTTTATTTATAATTTTCAAAGGTCATATAGGAACACCCGAATAAGCTTTATTACATTTAATTTTATTAGAGCGGAAAAATAATCATTTTTACTTACTGCACTGTTTTTTCTACTCGTTGCACATTATCTTGTTTTGATAAAGACAGGCGAACAATGCTGTCTTCCAATGCAGAAAGGCTATGCGGCACATTGCTGTTCAAACTCAAAATGGCACCGGTTTTTAAAGCATGTGTCGTGCCTTCCACTTCAAAATTAATTGCTCCGGATATAAGATGTACAACAATGGGAAAAGCCGTTTGGTGCTTTTTCATTTCTTGTCCTTTTTTCATCATAATCCTTATTTCTTTAGAACTTTCCGATTCTAAAATAAGTTTAATCGCAGGTTTATCCTCATTATAGTTTTTGTCTTCATTGAAATTTGCTGTTTGCATTTTTGGGGAATTTAATTATTAATTTATCATTGTTAAAGAATAAAAGACTTGCTTGTCTTTTATGTGTCTAAAAATTTTTTATTCAATCTTTAACCAAAATTTTTTTGGTTTGTTTTCTACATATAACATTTCATATATGGTCTTTGTTTCTAAAAGTTTTGTAAAACCGGCAATAATTGGTTTTGATTCAAAATGCAAGGGACAAGGTTGTTCACTGCTGCAACTGCTCAATCCTAAGACACAACCGCAATAAGCATTTTCTCCGTCAAATAAGGTAATAATATCGCTTAGCTTAATTGTTTGCATCTTTTCTTTATTCATAAAAAAACCGCCGTAAGGTCCTTTTACAGACCGGATAATCCCGTTTTTTGTCAATTTTTGCATTATTTTTCCGGTAAAGGCTTCCGGAGATTCTATGGCTTGCGCAATGGCTTTGACACCGACTTTTTCTCCCTTCTCCGATTCTCGGGCAACATAAATTACTGCACGCATACCATATTCACAAGCTTTTGAAAACATATTTATTAATTGATTTCAGATACAAAGATAATATATTTTTTATAAAAGATAAATTTATCTTTTATAATTTTTATTTACGGTCTTATTATTTTTATAACGATAGCGTTTATACCAAACGACAAAACCCGAAATAAGCACAAAAAGCGTCATTAATCCGATTAAAGGAACGATAAGCACATAGAGCATTCCCAAAACAGATTGAAAAATGCGTGCCGTATGTATTTCTAACATTAAGTTCCACAGCGAAATAGGACTGCTTTGTATTTCAAGTGGCATATTAACGTCCTCAGTTTTGCCGTTTATTTTGCAAAGACCTTTGTTATAATCAAAAAAGCATTCTTTACCCTGAAAATCGGCAATGTATCCGCTTACCAAATATTTGCCAATGGGCGGTCCTTTGCGTTTGGGTTTTTTATAAGGCTTTTTCGTAATATAATCTGTGATTGCCCCTGTTTTTATATTCCAAAGAAACAGCCCTTCAAAAGAACCGACAAGATACTCTTTGGCATTTTTTTGTTCAAAAACCGTAATCCCCATAACGCTGACCGGAGCATGTTGCTTGAAAGGATTTAATTCTTCTTTGAAAATATCCTTACTGTGATATATGCCGGAATTGGTGCCCAAGATAAATATTTTATTATGCGCATCGTAATGAACGGTTCGGAGTTTGTCGAACCAAGGGTTATCGCTGTCTAAGGTAGTATAAGGAAGTTTGCTCACTTTGGACGAAGCAATAGTTATCAATAAAGGGGGGCGCAAAAACATCCCGGTTAATGTGGTGATAAACAAAAAAATCAAAGTTGTCCAACCGATTTTATTATGCCGGTTTAAATTCCAACGATTGCTGTTTTTTAGTTTCTTATACGGCTTATTTTTTTTCTTTCTGCCTTTAATAAGGTAGGGATTTATAAATAAAATAACTCCTGTCATTACCAAAAAAATAAAGATAAGCGCAATGCCGTCAACCGCAATTTTTCCCGGAGTTCCAAATATTTCGCCGCTGTGTATTGTCCATAATGTTTTAAACAGGCTTATTTTATCTTTTTGCCCTTCAGCGGCAGGCAGTACATGTTTCTTGAAATTTTTCCCGTCAAGAGAACTCAATAAGAAAGAGCGGCTTAAAACCAATAAAGTATCATCTTTTTCGCATATATCCACAATGCGTTGGTTTTTGAGCGGCAAGGGTATTTTTTGCCATTCCTGTTTCTTCGGATTTCGATAATACAGTCCGAATAATGTGCCGGCATACAGTTTTCCCGCACTTGTTTTATAAACCTTAGCCGTCTTTTTATTGTCTATGCCCTTAGGCAAGCCTTGATTAAAATCGGAAAAATGACTGAAGGTTTTATCCGTCAGCCATATCCCGATATTTCCGTAAACCAGACAACTGTCTTTGCCTATCGGTTCCGATTTTTTGACCGCAGCCAGATTCCAATTATTCAACTTGTAATTACCGGGCAAATATTTGCGCGACACATCGCAGGATGAAAACGTTTGCCTGTGATTAAGAATAATACCCGAAATGGCAAAAAGCAATAAAAAGAAACTTATTATTATACCTATTAGGTTATGATATTTTTTTAAGAATTTTATCATTAAGCTATTTTAGCTTGCGGAGTAAAACTTATTCTTTTTTCAGATTGGTGCTTCCGTCTTTTTGATAAAAATATTGCATTTTCACATATCCGGTTTGGGCATCATCATTGTAAAAATCCTTTAACCATACTTTCACATATTTCCCCTTAGCGGTTTTTATCACAAAAATCTCGTTTGTAATATTATATTTGGGCGGCGGTCCCGTAAAATATAACCATTTAGCCAAGACGGTGTCGCCCGGAACCGTAACTTTGTCTTGCCAGTTTCCGGCTACGTTTACAATGGAAATGCTGTCGTTTAAAGAGTAGCCGGTAGTGGGCGCAAGTTCAACGGACTCAAAATCAACTTTGCCCATACTTATACTGCCTCCTTCGCCCACACCTGCTGTACCGCAATTAAGCCTTACGTCAAATCTATGGAAAGCGATGTCCCAATCGAGCGAATTTTTAAAATCTTCAATGGCAACTTCTTTGTTTTGGTCAAAAGAAAAATAGACCCAATTTTCATAGGCTCTTGCATCAAAAACATGCGTATCATATTTTGATTGTTCTTCTTCCTGTGTGGGTTTAGTTTTTTCTTTCTTACAAGAAAAAACAACTGTCATCAAGGCAATTATTATTGCCGAATTAATTAAATACTTCATATTATTTTATTTAAGAATTTATCAAATTTTAAAGTTATTTTTACAAAAAACAGTCTTCCGGTACCGGTATAGCTGTTAAAAGTAATCATGGGGGCTTTATAGTTGAATAAATTTTCAACCCCCGCCGTTACGGCTATGCTTTTATAAAATTGTTGGTGCACTGCAAGCCTGCATATCATATAGCCCTTATAAGAAACAGGGTAAAAAGCATTTACGGTGTCTTTCCCGACCAACAATTCGTCTTCGGCATAAAATTGTTTTGCACCGATGTATCTTGCCCCAAAATTAACATTCAAGCTGTAATTGGTTTTATTTAGTGCATATTCAGCATTAAAATTTGCCGAATGTGGGCTTAATGCAGACAATTGTACTTTATTTTCATCATTTTTTTCTTTCACATACGAATAAGCACCCGACATTATAAACCGCCAAAGTTTCAGCTTAGCAGAAACATCACAACCATACAGCGTTGCACGGCTTATGTTTGCAAAACGATAAACAGTCTGGTTTTCTGCCCAAACGCCCTCTATTTTGTCTTTAAAAGCATTGTTGAAAACAGTTAAAGAAGTGTGAAAATTATTGCGCGTATATTCCGTTGAAAGCGAAAGGTATTGGTTTGTTTCGGGACGTAAATTGGCATTGCCCTCAATCATAAACATATTCAAATGGTTCCAGTTCATATACAACTCTTTAAGGTCGGGCGAACGATAGCCCATGGCATAGTTGGCTCTTATACGCCAATCCTTCAAACGGTACATTAAAGAGGCTTTGGGAGTTAGACGAAAATTAAAAGCCGTGTTGTATTGCGCCCGCAATCCGGCTACGGCACTTATTTTTTCGTTCAACTTAAATTCATCTTGCAAAAAACCGGTGTATGTATCATTGTTTTTGTCAATGAGTTCGCCATATACAAACATATCCGTAAGCAGGGTTTCTCGCAAAAATTCCGCACCCAACAACAGCTCATGCCGCTTTATTCGATGACTTACCACCGCTTTGGGGTTAAGAAATTTGTCTTTGTAATTCAAATCGGCTTTGAACAAACGCTCTTTGTAGTCATACTTATTATATATGTCGGAAGAAAAAGAAAATATTGCATTTGTATTTTTCGATGCCTTATAATTTAACTTCACGCCATATCCAAAGGCATCATAATAATCATGCTTTTTGTCTTCCTTGTAAAAATCGTATTTATGCCTGTTATAATAATGCACATCCATGCGAATATCAAGATATTTATTGATGCGATAATTTATTTTCTGCGAAGCAGAAAGTTGCTTGCTGCCTTCAATACCTGTGGGGTCAATATTGCGTGCTTCATGAATGATGGTATCGTAATTCACATATTTTTTAGTCAAAGAATCGGTATCATATAAGGTATAGCCGTCGGTATTTTGGAGTTTAATGACCGTTTTTGCTTGCCATGATTTAAAATTTAAACCCAATGCCATATTATGTTCCATATTGGGTCTGTCAAGATTTTTTTTAAGCTCGGCATGCGGGTCTTCGGCGGAAATGTCTTTGTAATTATATTCGGCAAAATTTTTATATTGTCCGGTAATTTCGGCATGTACTTTTTGTCGGTATTTTTTTGTAATAATATTTATTACTGCCCCCATAGCCTGCGAACCGTACAAAGCAGAAGATGCCCCTTTTACGATTTCCACTCTTTCGATATCTGCCGTATTAATCCTGTCATAATCAATATTGCCCCGCGTTTCGCCGGCAAGGCGTTCGCCGTCTATTAAAATAAGGATATTTCTTCCGCCAAGCCCTTGCACATCAACATCCTTACTTGTGCCGTGCCTTTGAAATTGAATGCCCGGCACCGCCGTTGCCAAAACATTTTCTATATTATTTATTCCTTTGCTTGCAATTTCCTTTGATGTTATAATCCTCGTTATAACAGGCGCATCTTTAAGCCGTTTTTCTGTGCGTGTCGCCGTTACAACAATCTCATTAATGTGCATCACATCTTGTTGAAGATGAAAAGTAAACTTTGTCTCCGTTCCGGCATTTATGGTATCTTTTAAGGTCTTGTAGCCGGTAGCACTGATAGTTATTTCGGATAAAGCGGGAAGTTTAAGTTTTACGAAACCGTTGAAATCCGTTTGAGCATAACTTTGTTTTTCTTGCTTTATGTCAAATATGACTATCCCGGCAAAACTAATTGGATTTTTAGTATCTTTTTCTATAACATGAATTTGACATTGATGCTCCTGAGAAAATATATTTGTGTCAAAAAATAAAAAAGTGAGAATTATTAAAATAAATATTCTATATTTTTGTTTTGCCTTTGTCATCTTATACCATGATATTTTCCGCATTAACACTTATTTTATTGTGTATGCAGCCCTCACTACGAAGACTTGATGACCACGAAGTAGCATCGAAGATAATAATGCGGATTAAGATTTTTTGTCATAATTGCAGCGGCAAAATTATAATGTTTTTAATAAAGGACAAATTTATCTTTTAATAAAACCCTGATTTTTGTTTTTCGGCAGACCAATCATTGACAGCTAATTGGCTTCAAACAATCAATTGTCAGTCGAAAAAACAATCTCCCCAGCCCTATTCTCCAAGTAGGAATTTGCCGTTTGCAGAAAGCCATGCAATAGCAAAGGACGCACTCCGGGCAAACAAGTGCAAGCGGGATAAAGATTTTTATATATTTTCGCAAAAAAATAATCGCTTAAAAAATAAAATTATAAAAATGGATTATATTAGTTTAAACAATACAAAAGAGCTTCAAGAAATCCTAAGTCAAAACAATGCGGTCTTAGTGTATTTTTCTCATGCTCAATGTAATGTTTGCAAGGTCTTGAAACCGAAAATCTCGGAGCTACTCGAAACAAGCTATCCAAATATGCTTATGTGCTACGCCGATACGCTTGCAGCACCCGAACTTGCCGGACAAAACAATATTTTTTCTGTTCCTACGGTAGTGTGTTTTTTTGCCGGGCGCGAAACATTTCGAAAAAGCCGAAATATTGGGATTAGGGAGCTTAGCGACTTAATTAAAAGACCTTATGAAATGGTATTTGAATAATACGGGCTAAGGCAAAGAATCCAACAAAGTTTGCAAAGAAAATTCGTCGGTAATCAAAACATCGCGTGCTTTACTTCCTCTGGACGGACCTACAATTCCGGCAGTTTCTAACTGGTCAACAATTCTGCCGGCACGATTATAACCAATTGCCAATTTTCTTTGTACCAAAGAGGTGGAACCTTGCTGATTCATTACAATTATTTTTGCAGCTTCTTCAAACAGTTCGTCTCTGCTTGCCAAATCAACGGCTCCGGGTGCATCATCCTCGTCTGTTTCGGGTTCGGGCAATAAGAAAGGCATCGGATAGGCTTGCTGACCTTCAATAAATTTTGTAATTTCTTCCAGTTCGGGCGTATCAATAAAAGCACACTGCAAACGGATTAAATCACTGCCTTGCGTAATAAGCATATCGCCCCTGCCTATCAGCCGATTGGCACCGGGACTGTCTAAAATGGTTCGGGAATCGATCATTGAAGCAACCCGAAAGGCAACTCTGGCGGGGAAGTTTGCCTTTATAACACCGGTTATAATATTGGTTGATGGTCTTTGTGTTGCCACAATCAAATGAATGCCTATGGCTCTTGCCAATTGAGCCAAACGGGCTATGGGCAATTCAATTTCCTTGCCGGCGGTCATAATTAAATCCGCAAACTCGTCTATCACCAAAACAATATAAGGCATATAGTTATGTCCCTTCTCCGGATTTAACTGCCTTGAAATAAATTTCTTATTATACTCCTTAATATTTTTACAACGTGCTTTTTTCAGCAGTTGATAACGATTATCCATTTCAATATTTAAGGAATTTACCGTATGTACTACTTTTTGATTGTCGGTAATGATAGGCTCTTCGGCATCGGGCAAAGTTGCCAGATAGTGTCTTTCCAAGCGTTCGTACATAGTCAGCTCGACCTTTTTAGGATCCACCATAACAAATTTGAGCTGTGCCGGATGCTTTTTATACAACAAGGAGGCAATCATGGCATTAAGCCCTACGGATTTTCCTTGCCCGGTGGCACCGGCAACCAACATGTGGGGCATTTTTGCCAAGTCAAAAACATAGGATTCGTTGGATATGGTTTTTCCCAATGCAATGGGCAACTCCATTTTAGATTCTTGAAATGCCGCCGATTTAACAACCGATTTAAAAGACACGATGTCCGGTTTTTCGTTCGGCACCTCAATACCGATTGTTCCTCTGCCCGGCATGGGCGCAATAATCCGAATACCGAATGCCGCCAAACTTAAAGCAATATCGTCTTCCAAATTACGAATTTTTGATATCCGCACGCCGGGTGCGGGCACAATTTCATATAAAGTAATGGTTGGACCTATTGTTGCCTTTATTTTTACAATCTCAATTTTATATTGCTGTAAGGTATGTACAATTTTATTTTTATTTTTCAGCAACTCTTCTTTGGTAACCTCTATGGCGCCCGCCTGGTGGTCTTCCAATAAATCAACGGGGGGCAACTTAAAATGTTCCAAATCCAAAGTAGGGTCGTAATTTACAAGCGGTCTGTCTTCAACATTATCGGAAATTATATCTTTACCCTCGCTAACATGCAAGTTTAATCCGTTTTCTCCAAGTTTATTAATCTCATCATCAATAAAATCTTTGATATTCTCGGTTTCTTCGGCTGTATCATCTGCCGATATATTGGTGTCTTCAATTTCTATATCAAAATCGTTTTCAAGCTCTTTTCCCTCATCGGTTAATTGATAGTTTCTGCGTTCTGTTGTTTTAACTTCCACGTCTACATCTTCATCTAAATCAAAATCTTCATCCAAATCAACAGAATTTCCAAGAGTCATTTTTTCTTCCGGTTCCGGCTCTTCGGCTTCTTCTTTCGGACTTTTATTTAGGTGTAATTCCGGGATTTTAATGCTCGGCAATTTGATTTTCTTTGCATTTTGCTCAAAAAATGATTTTAATTTATGATTAAATTCATCAATTGTCAGCATTAAAAAGCCCACAAAAGAAACAATCAACAAAGCTGATTCGCCCACAATTCCCATGAATGATTGCAGCCACGCATGCAAATCCCAACCGAACTTGCCGCCCAGAATGGGGTTTGTATTCCCGAACAACAAAGAAATGCTTACGGACAACCAAAAAATAAGAAAAACGGAATTTTTGAGAAGATAAAAGAAACTGCGCTTGTAAAGGTTCAAGAGTTTAAGCCCGAAAACAAAAAATACAATGGGAAACAAAAAGGACGCAATTCCAAACCATTTGTAAACAAATATATCGGAAAAAAACAAGCCAATTTTGCCTACCGAATTTTCGGTATTTACACCGGTTTTGAAAATATAGTCAAACCAGCCTAAATCCAAAATGTCTTGGTCTTGCTGCCATGTTTGCATAAAAGAAGCAAAAGATATCAGCAACAAAACCGCCAAAAGAACAAAAAACATTCCCCACCAAGTTCGGAACTTTTTGTCATTCACTTTGTTTTGAATTTTGCTTTTGACTGATGCGTTTTTTTTTCGTTTCGATGTTTTTTTTGCCATTCAATTTTGTACTTATTAAAACATACAAAGATATAGTTTTTTCTTTAACTCGTGAATTAAACCCGAATAATTATCTCCGATGCTACTTCGTGGTCACCAAGTAATCTATTGCGGTCTGCATCCTCTTCAAAATAAGACACTTTGTTTGTTAAGCTGCATTATTATCTTCGATACTACTGCGGCTTAAAGGACTTCAATTAAAAATAAAGGCTATATTTGCAAATCAAAGATATTCGAACTAAAACATTTCAACAATGGGAATTATAAAGAAAATAAAAAATGCCATGCGTCAATTCAGCGGAGGCAATGCAAAAGTAAGCATTTCTATTGACGGAAATGCGATTAAAGACTCTATAAAAGTTCGTGTAAAAGCTGATATTAAAGAAAAGACTCTTGCTGCAAAAAAAATATATCTTTGGGTTAAAAGTACGGAACAAATTAATATTCCCAAAGATGCACTTCCGTTAAACCTTACCGAGCACAGTTCTTTGGGCATAAAGCTGAGTAATGACATGTATCCGAAAGAGGAGTTTATACTTGCGGAAAATCAAACACTGAAAAAAGAACAAAGCTATACATGGGACATTGACATCTCCTTAAAAGAGGGCGCAATATCCTCATACAAGGGCATGTTTGCCTCTCATGAATGGTTGTTTTATGCCGGCATTGAGGTAAAGGGCAACGACCCGGATTCGGGCTGGCAAAAATTTGATTTGTTTTAAGTTGCTAATGTACTTCGATTTAATGTTTTCGAAAAATCAATCTCCCTACACCCTCTTCTCCAAGAGGGAATTTGCTATTGCGTTTTTTGTTTAATCAGTTTTTGGCTCTCTTTGGCTTTTAGCAATAATAAAATAAGGTAATAAGGTTTATTTTTTTTGATTATCTTTTTCTACTAAGGTTTAGACCGATAATAAGGTCTTTAACAATTTTCAGCTCTCTATTTTCACCCAACTTCCGGCTTTCAACTTCCCGCTCTAATCGGGTTTTAATTTTTAATTACTTACGTGAGGGTTGCGCTGTTCAAAAAAGTTAGCTACTTGGCTTTACTTTTGAAAAAGTCTCGAAATTTGGCTTAATAAGTTTTTTATGTGTCCTTTGGCTGTTGTCCAAATAATACTCAAGAAAATAAGTGCCAACAAAAGGATATTACTTATCATATTTGCCGTATTCGCAACAGTCTTTCCGTAGCGTAATTCGATATCATATTTCCCGGCAGGCAAATAAACGCCTGTGAAGCCAATGTTTGCCACTATGTTTTTCTGTAATGTATTATTGGTATATATTCTCCAATTTGTATCATGCAGAAAAGAGAAAAATATCATACGAGGCTTGCTTAATTTGATTCTGCCTTTTATGTGGTCTTGCCGGAAATAGTTGGTTTGTAAACTTTCAGCAATAAGACTGTCCGCATCTGCACGCAACATTTCTTTGCTGTAAACGCTGTTGTTTTCGGGCAAATATTCAGTCAATTCAGGATATTGTTCAAATACACTGTCGTTTAGCACTACGGCTCGCATAAGGCATATATCTTTTTGCAAATTGGGAAGCTGCTCAAATTTGCTGCGTCTAATTTTTTTCTTGTAAGTATATCCGAGCGGCAGAAAAAAGTCGTTTTTATAGACCGTAACATCGCCGAATTTTTTCAGAGGGCTGTATCCGAATACCTTAAAATAAGGGTTTTCGGATTTTGACAACATATATTTAACATTTACCGCAAGAGCGGGTAAAGCGCGTGAACGTACGCCCGGTGCCCAACGCGCGGCTGTTTCATCGCCCGGAGATATTATGCCGGTGCTTTGCAGAAAATCTATATAATACGGGTTTTGATGTGAAGCATACAAAGTGGTTCCGAAATAGTTTTGCACTTTTGCATCATTTAAGCTGCCGTGTACCGCACCGCTTGATGCGTAATCTTTTTCTGTTCGATAAAAACTGCTGTCGACGGATTGCAAGTATTTTACTGCTTCTATGCTGTAGTCGTTATAGCCTTTTTTTGATAAAAACTCTGTTTTGCTTACCGTATCGCGGTCGTTTACGGTTTTGTTTGCCATATAAACCGGCTCAAACACCACCAGCAATGCCAATGCTGCCATGATGTAATTTCTTTTTTCGGGAAATTTGCTTTGCAGGCTTATGGTCAATGTGTATGCCAAAATAAAAAATGCGGCAATTAATTGCACGGATTTTACAATCGGCGAACTTTGTAAACCTGCTTGATGCAAATATTCATCGGAAAAATAGGGGAAAAACAGCAGCACAAGCCACAAAACAGCCGAAGCCCATAACAAAGAAATATTTATTTTGTTTTTTGTAAGCAACTGCTCTAAGCCGAGTAAAGCAGGCAAAAGCACCGCAAAAGGCAGATAAAATGAAAAAATTCTATAATAATCGCCAAAGAATAAAAAATAAGCACGCCTAAAATAAGGAAATATTACAGGAAGCAGCCAAAAGAGAAAAAATAAGCCGTAAAGGATACGCCCTTTTCTTTTTTCAAAGAATAAGAATTGCGGAAAAAGTATCAGTGAAATACTGCCGATATAAAACATCGGTGCTTCGTAGTAGTTATAATAGCCTTTATAATCAGATATAAGCAAGCGATTTCCGTTTATGAATTGTTCTTGTATGCGCCCGCTGCCGAGGATGTCGTTGGAAAAAAAACGTAGGATTGCCGTTACGTTATGAATAAAACCGCCGCCTGCAAATATTGAAATTTGCTGCATTTCTTCGGCTTTATTCAAATTGCCCGAAACGCGAGGGTCATGCATTATGCTTGTTATGCGTTGCAACAAAAAAGGCATATTTATCAAAAATGCCAAAACAAGCACCAATCCCGATTTTGCATAAAACAATAATGCCGACTTAAAGTCGTTTTTTTCCAAAATTACACGCAATACTGAATAGACGATGAGAAAAGTGCCGAAAACATAAATATAAAAGGGGTTAAAGGCACGAAAAGTCATACTTATCGCTATCAAAAGCAAATAATATCTTTTTTTTAGAAGTGCCTGCTCAAAACCAAACAGCAGCAAAGCAATGTAAAACAATTGGTAGCTGTGTTGATACCAAGTGCTTCCGCCCATCATAAAACCCGAAAAAGAGAACAGGAAAGCACCGACTGATGCCGTTATTTGACTAAATTTTATTGTGCGTAAATAGGCAAAAAATAACATGCCGGCAGCAAATATTTTTAAGACTTCGCTTATGCCCAGCCCGAAAGCAATATTTCTGCCTTGCCACAAATGCAGTATATAAGAAAATGGGTTTATAAAAAAACTTACCCAACTGTTTGCAAAACTTTGGCTGCCTATGCCCGTAGCACTGCCCATTCCGTTTTGGAAAGAATATGCCAGCCCTTCTTCTGCCGACTTGCCTGCCGATACCATAGCCGGATAAAAGGTATTCAGCGTGTCGCTGCCTATATCTTTAAAGAGAAACAGTCGTGTCATAAAAATATAATCTCTGAACACGACCAAAAGCATCAGACCTAAAAAAACACCAAAAACCAAAAACGGATAGTTGCGCACAAAAGTCGGCAATTTTATTTCGGGCAAATTCTTGCTCTTATTGCTGCTCTTTGCTTTGGCGGCAGGCTGTTTTGATTGAGCCGGATTTTTAGTTTTTTTTACTTCTTTTATACGTTTTACCATATACTATAAGTTTGAAACAATCACAAATATATAGTCTCTGAAAGAAAACTCCAAATACTTTGTTACGCTCATTTCTAAAATAGTTGATACCACACCAAAGTAGTGTGTCCTAAAAAAAGAAGCGAACATTAAATGCTCGCTTCTTCTATAAAATGATTATTTTGTTTTATTTAATAATAATCTTTTCGGTTCTTTTTATATTCTCATTCATAAAGTGAATGAAATAAATGCCGGTATGTTCTAAGTCTATCTTATTTGTTCCTTGACTTATTTGCTTAGCATATACTATTTGTCCCGTAATGTTTGTAACTTCAATTTTACAAGATTCCGGAGTTTCAATAAAAACATATCCTTTGCTCGGATTCGGATAAATTTTTATTAACTTACTTATATCATTAACAGACACATTAGATTTAACTTCAACTGCACAAGTTGCCGTGAAACTACCGTCTTCTGTTGTAACCGTAATTGTTGCATCGCCTTCTGCCACAGCAGTTACTAATCCGTTATTATTAACTGTTGCAATAGTTTCATCACTGCTGCTCCAACTTACATTTTGGTTTGTTGCGTTTTCCGGAGTTAAACTTGCCGTAAGTTGTTGTGTGTTTCCTTCTATTATAGTGGCTGTTGCAGGATCTATATTGACACCTGTAACCGCTATAAAAGTCTCTACATGAACCGCACAAGTTGCCGTTAAATTACCGTCTTCTGTTGTAACCGTAATTATTGCATCGCCTTCTGCTACAGCAGTTACTAATCCGTTATTATCAACTGTTGCAATAGCTTCATCACTGCTGCTCCAACTTACATTTTGGTTTGTTGCATTTGCCGGAGTTAAAATTGCCGTAAGTTGTTGTGTCTCGCCTTCCATTATATTTGCCATACTCGGGCTTAGAGTAACATTTTTTACTGAAAAAATAACTGTTACCGCACAGGTGTCTTTTTTATTTTGGTCTTCAGTAGTTACAATGATATTGGCAGTACCCGGGTTTAAGCCTGTTACAAAGCCTTCGCTATCTACTATCAAGATATTATTATTACTGCTTTCCCAAATAAGATTCTTGTTGGTTGCATCTGCCGGAGTAATTGTTGCAATAAGTTGTACGGGGTCGCCTCCTTCAATTGTTTGTGTTTCGGGGATACTAACTTCTGTAACGCTTATTATTGAATTATCTACAATTACTTGACATGTATCGGTTTTATTTCCGTCTTCCGTAGTAACAACTATAGCTGCAGTTCCTTCTGCTACGGCAGTTACTAAACCGTTAGCATCAACGGTGGCAATAGCATCATCTGTGCTGCTCCAAGTAAGATTTTTATTTGTTGCGTTTGCCGGTAATATTTTTGCCATAAGTTGTTGTGTGCCGCTTTCCGGAAGTTTAATTGTATCATTATTAATTTCAACGTCTGTAACAGCTACTGTTGACATTAAATCGGATAATTTTACTTGTACGGCATTTAAAACATTTCTGTCATTTACGTCAGTCGCATTCATATCATTAATAAAAGCAACTAAATAAAGCTCATCTGCATTCCAACTTCCGTCAAGCGTATAAGTATAATCTGCGCTGTAAACATCACCTTTATTAGTAGGCGTGTTAATGGGGTCTCCGAGTCTGGCAGAGATTGCATCTCTTACAGAATAGCGATGTACCCAATTTGCTGCTCCGGCTTGGTTCTGAGCATTTATATGGTCTTCGGTAATCCAAAGAGAAACACCTAAATCGCCGGAAAGATTACTTGCAAATTCACCCGAAACGTTTAAAGCAAGCTCCCCGCTGTTGTTTGTCCCGGAAATATTAACTGTCGCAAAAGAAGGAACAACCTTTCGTTCATTATATTTATTAAGTCCATAAGGGTCTCCATCCCAAAATACCGGACCCGGATCTTCGGTTCCGCTATTATTTCTGTCGAACATCCCTGCCGGGGCATATACCTGACCATTGTAAAATTCGATCATTTCTTCGCTTTCGGGAATGGTTAAAAAGTCTGTATAGTAGCCTGCATGATGAGACATCATAATAAGGTTATCGTTATTTTCAACAATCGGTTCTAAATAATTTAATACCGGCGGGCAATTCGGACAATTTTCCGTTGTAAATTGTTCCAGTAAAACTGTACGCGGTACGGTATTGGAATATACCATTATATCTGTTGATAAGGTGTTGTTTGCTAAGTTTTCTTCGTTATTTACATTACTTATTGTAACATTAACAGTATAATTTGCAGCAAGATTAAAATTGCAAGGAACATCGTGCGTGAAATCATAAGTTTCGCCCAATCCTATATTTACTCCGGATACGCTATACACAGCACTTTCAGTACCGTTGTTGATATTGTAAGTAACATCAAAAGAACTAACTTCTGTTCCGCTATTTGCTACAGTTCCGGAAATCTGAACGGCAGTGCCGACTTGAATGTATTCAGGTATCTCTAAGGCTGTTAAAGCTAAGTCAGGTTTTGCTATTTCACCTATTTGAATCATATCTAATAAGACAAGTCCACCTTCTGTGCTGATATTATTTACATGTTCTCTAAATGCAATATATACATTTTGACCGGCATAATCCGATAAATCATAACTTTTTTCTTCCCAGCTAATGTTGCTGTTTAAAACTAAATTGTCTAATGTAACATTAAAACTTTCTATTGCCATATCCGTAGTAGAAAGTAATATGTCCACATTATTTAGATAATCGGAGCTGTGCGCTATTTGAAAAGTCAATACATCGCCGGCATTAACAAGGTATTGAGGCGAAACGAGCCATTCATCCGTAGGGGTTCCTTGATTATAATCTGTGGCACCGCTTGAAATCCATGTTGCGAAAGCTACTTTGTTGCCACCGTTTGGAGGTACGGAAGCCGTTTCTGTTTGCCAACCCGGCACATTGGCTCCATTTTCAATTGCTTGCCAGCCCGGGTCGCCTATCGGGTTTATCAATGTCCAGCCTGCAGGTGGAAAATCGCCTTCAAAACTTTCAAATATACCATCTCTATGGTTTTCTGTTGTTTTGCCTTTTACTACATTTGGTTTGGAGTTTGTGGCTTTATGCAGAGCAACTCTCTGACCAAATACAAAACTTACAATAAAAATACTCAATGAGAGTAAAATAAATTTTTTCATAATTTTAATTTAAAATATTAATGATTTTATTTTTCGCTACAAATATATAGGATAATTTTAAATATGTTGCAGAACAAGACAAAACAAATGGAGATAATCATTCGGATTATTCTAAAAAAAAGAAGCGAACATTAAATATTAAATGCTCGCTTCTTTTATAAAATGATTATTTTGTTTTATTTAATAATAATCTTTTCGGTTCTTTTTATATTCTCATTCATAAAGTGAATGAAATAAATGCCGGTATATTCTAAGTCTATCTTATTTGTTCCTTGACTTATTTGCTTAGCATATACTACTTGTCCCGTAATATTTGTAACTTCAATTTTACAAGATTCCGGAGTTTCAATAAAAACATATCCTTTACTCGGATTCGGATAAATTTTTATTAACTTACTTATATCATTAACAGACACATCTGATTTAACTTCAACCGCACAAGTTGCCGTGAAATTACCGTCTTCTGTTGTAACCGTAATTGTTGCATCGCCTTCTGCTACCGCAGTTACTAATCCGTTATTATCAACAGTTGCAATAGCTTCATCACTGCTGCTCCAACTTACATTTTGGTTCGTTGTATTTTCCGGGATTAAGTTTGCCGTAAGTTGTTGTGTATTTCCTTCTGTTATAGTTGCCGTACTTGGGCTTACAGTAACACCTGTTGCCGGAACAACAACGGTTACCATACATGTATCCATTTTGTTTTGGTCAAGTGTTGTTACTATAATATTTGCATTACCGGCAGCAACTGCTGTAATTAAACCTTCGCTGTTAACAGTTGCAACTTGTTTATTACAACTTTTCCAGATTACGTTTTGGTTGGTAGCATCTTCAGGAGTAATTGTTGCAACAAGTTGTTCTGTATTGCCGAGATTAATTGTTGTTGCTTCGGGAATGCTTACGCCTGTTACGGCTATCACGGAATTGTCTACAATAACAACACATGTGTCTGTTTTATTTCCGTCATCCGTAGTTACAACGATAGATGCAGTTCCTTCTGCTACGGCAGTTACTAAACCGTTAGCGTCAACAGTGGCAATAGCTTCATCTGTACTGCTCCATGTATAATCTGTATTTGTTGCATTTCCGGGAGCTATTTTTGCCATAAGCTGTTGCGTTGATGCAGAGGCAAGCATTATTGAGTCATGGCTGAGCATAATATTTGTTACCGGTATTGTTGCTTGTAAATCTGAAAGTTTTACTTGTACGGCATTTAAAACGGTTCTGTCATTTACGTCAGAAGCGTTCATATCATTAACAAAAGCAACTAAATAAAGCTCATCAGCATTCCAACTTCCATCAAGCGTATAAGTGTACTCTGCAGTATAAACATCACCTTCATTGGTAGAGGTGCTAATAGGATCGCCTAATCTTTCTGAGATAGCATCTCTTACTGAGTATCTGTGTACCCAGTTTGCTCCTCCATTTGCTTGGTTTTGAGCATTTATATGGTCTTCTGTAATCCAAAGAGATACGCCTACATCATGAGTGGTGCCTTCGAAAAACTCTCCTGAAACAGTTAATGTAAGTTCTCCGCCGTTGTTTACTCCGCTTATGTCTGCGGAAAGTGTTGCCGGTACACGAAGTCTTTCATTTGCTTTGATTTTGCCGTAGAATTTTCCTCCGTCTTCTCCGTCCCAGAATACCGGACCCGGCTCCGGACCTTGATACTCATCATTATCTAATCCGTTATAATGTCTGTCAAACATTCCGCCCGGGGCATATACCTGACCATTATAAAATTCCTCATGAACTTGGCTTTCGGGAATGGTTAAAAAATCGGTTCCGTAACCGGCATGATGTGCCATCATAACTATATGTTCATTATTGTCTATCAGGTCTTCTATTTTTAATAATGTCGGCGGACAGTTTGGGCAATTTTCTGTAGTAAATTGTTCTAACAATACGGTTCTAAGATGTTCAACAACTGTAATTTCTTTTGTTAAAGTATTATTGTCTAAGTTTGTTTCGCCACCGCCGTTTACATTGCTAATGGTAATGCTAAGGGTGTGCGTGCCGGCAGCAAAATCTGCGGGTACATTATGAGTGAAGTCGGCAGTTTCGCCCGGGGTAATATTCACTCCGGTAACATTATATACCGTTGATTCCGTTCCGTCTATAGAATAGGTAACATCATAAGAGTTGATTGTGTCAGTCCCATTGTTTTTAATAGTTCCGCTAATATTTGTTTCTCCGACAGGAACTACTTCATCTGTATTTATACTTAAGGCTTCAGCTTCAACCGGGTCTATTACTCCAACCCAAGCTTTAATGCCTAAATCTCCAAAATTATAAGCGGATAAGTGAACAAAGCCCTGGCTGCTGCCTATGATATCTCCGTAACCGTTCGGCTCGTTATTCGGAGTACTTTCCGTACCTAAAATAAAACCTGTGCCATCTACAGTATAGCCTATGAAAATAGGGTCTGTTCCAATAGTATAGGGAGTTGTTAATGGCACTTCTGTCCAGCCGTTCATTACATTGCTTACGGTTTGTTCGTAGGCAGGATTAGACGCATGGTTTGTTGTGTCAGTCCAAATACATACTTTCAAAGAATTTACGGTATTTGCTCCTGCATTTGATAAATTTACATCTATTCGAGCAATAGTTTGTCCTTGATATGCACTTAATGTTTCGCTAGGGAAATAAGCCAAACCGCTTACGGCAATGGGAGTACCCGGTCCAAATCCTACGTAAGCACCTGCTTCTCCATCTAAATAGGATAACTCAGTAAGGTCTTTAGGATTATTAGACAGCTGCTTTACTTGACGTGACGAATGTCCGTCTGTTGTACTTTTAAGCGCCGTAAAATTTTTTTGTCCGAACATAAATCCGGCAATTAAAATACTCAAAGAGAGTAAAATAAACTTTTTCATAATTTAAAATTTAAAATATTAATAATTTTATCGGGGCAAATATAAGAAACTTTTTATTTATACCAAGTAAGATGATTGTCGTTTGATTTGTGCTTTTAAAACATCTGTTTTTTTATCGGTTTGTGAGAGAATTTAGAATTATCATGTATATTTGTAAAAAATAAAACAATGTCAAAACTTATACTTGTACCCACTCCCATAGGCAATCTTCAAGATATGACTTTCAGAGCGGTTGAAGTGTTGAAAAATGCGGATTTAATTTTGGCAGAGGATACTCGAACAAGCGCCGTTTTACTCAAGCATTTTGCTATTTCAACCGGTTTGTCTTCCTATCACAAATTTAATGAGCATAAGCAAGTGCCGCAGATTATCGCCAAATTGCAATCGGGCATGACCATTGCATTAATCAGCGATGCCGGAACGCCGGGCATTTCGGATCCGGGTTTTCTAATTGTGCGAGCTTGTGTCAGAAACAATATTGCCGTAGAGACTTTGCCGGGAGCAAGTGCATTTATTCCGGCATTGGTCAATTCGGGTTTGCCTTGTGAACGTTTCTGTTTTGAGGGCTTTTTAGAACATAAAAAAGGCAGACAAAAACATCTGAAAGAACTTACTGAAGAAAAGCGCACAATGGTTTTTTATGAATCGCCTTTTCGACTTGTAAAAACCTTAAAACAGTTTATGGAAGTTTTTGGCGAAAACAGACAAGCATCCGTATCGCGAGAGTTAACGAAAATATATGAAGAAAATAAAGGCGGAACACTTAAAGAATTATATGAATTTTATGAAAAAAAATCGGTGAAAGGGGAAATTGTTATTGTTGTGGAAGGATGCAAAAAGAAAAAAACAAATGATTGATTTTCTTGTTTTATTATAAAAATCTTTATTTTTGGTAATCTCTAAGAAGCCCTAACTCTGTGCTACGTTTAAATTTTAAAATCTTCATTTACAGCAGTAAACTCCGGTTTTGAAATTTAAAAAAGCTTTGACTTATGAATTTTAGAGCTTCCCTTTTGTTAGACTTGTTGATATAAATAACTATCGTGAAAATAAAACATAAAATATTTTTGATATATCTTAGCTGTACCGTCATGCTTATTATTGCGGGGCTGTTTCTTAGGGCATACGACATTATAAAAATTGAAACAAGCGACAACTTGCTCTTGCTTATTATTATATTGCTTGCAAGCATGGGCATACCGCTTATAGTTACTTTTATAATTTCAGGCAGTATTTCTCGTGGCATTTTGCAATTAAATTATTTTTTAAAGAACTTTTTTCATAACACCAAAATCCCGGAAGACCTCATTTTTCAATCGGAAAGGAATACTGAATTAAGTGAAACTTATGCCGAATTAAAGAAGGTAATGGAAAGTTATATTGATTACGGCAAGCTTGCGGAACAATTAATCCAAAATGATTTTACCGGAGATTTTTCCGATAGAACAGAAAGAGTACTAAGCAAAGCGATGCTTCAAATAAGGGAGCATTTAATTGCAAAAGAACAGGAGCATAAGTTGTATATTCGGGCTTTGGAACAAAATGAGTGGTATCGTTCGGGGATTACAGAGTTTAACGCTTTATTGCAAAAGGATTTTAAAAATACCGAGGATATGGCATATCCCGTAATTAAAAAAATAGCCGAGCATCTTCAGGTGGAACAGAGCGGTTTTTTTATATTAAAAAACGACTTGCTTGTTTTGGAAGCTGCTTATGCTTATGATAAGAAAAAGCTGCTGGATACGCAGTTTGAAATAGGCGAAAGCTTGGTAGGGAAATGTGCCAAAGAAGGTAAAATTATTTATATTACTGATTTGCCCGAAGGCTATGCGTATATAGGTTCCGGACTTGGCGAAAACAGTCCGAAAACATTGATGTTAATTCCTTTGATTTATGAAAATGAATTATGTGGTGTCATTGAAATTGCATCACTTAAAAGGATTGCTGACTACAAAAGAAATTTTCTGAAAATTATTGCCGAGCGTATTGCCGCCGAGCTTTCCGGAATGAACGTGAAAATATCTACAAGCAAACTTGTTGAAGATGCACAAAGGCAATTGTCTGAGCAAGTTCGAAAAACAGAAAAAACAGTACAAGACTTGGCAGAAATAACCGAAGAGAAAGAACAATTGCTTGCCGAGAATCAGGAACTTACCGAACGTATCGGTTTGTTCGGGTCTTATTTACCTGTCGTTATTTTTTCGCCGGAAGGCAGTATATTGTCTGTGAATAAAGCTGCGGAACAATTGTATAATATCAATAATGAAAATGTGCAAAACAAAGCGGCTGAGACTTATTTCCATTCTTTTAAGGATGCTTTGCCGGATCTTCTTGCCGGCAAAACAGTAGTGCGTAAAATTCCATTTCCGGGCAAAACCGAAGACGTTTTTGAAAAATATATTCCCGTAAAGGATGAAAATAATACAATAGAAAAAATATTTTTAACAAGTTTTATTCAAGTATAAAATCAATACAGAAGTTATGAAGCAAACTATTCTTGCCATTATGTTTTTATTATTCCTGTTTTCTGCGCAAGGAACAAATTGCGTAATACACGGAAATGCCGGAACTTATGCGGGCGAAACATTATATTTATCGACTTATTCCGACTATATTACAAAGACAAAGAAAAATATTGCCGAAAGCAAAGTGGACGATGAAGGCTATTTCAGTTTTACGGTAGAAAGCAATGAATGTTTTGAGGCTTTTATCGATTTAGATGTTTTTGTCGGATATATTATTGTTGAGCCGGGCAAAAGATTTAATGTTGTTTTGCCTCAAAAAACGGTAAGGCATCATCAAGACATCATGAATCCTTATTTTAAACCTTTTGAATTTTATCTCAGGATATTAAACGATGACGATAATGTTACGGTAGTACTTAAAAAATTTGATGCCCTATACGCAGAAGTTGTAAGAAAAATATTTAAAGACCCAGGACATATTAACCCGGGTTTAGTAGAAACAGAAATACAATCTTTGGATGAAAAAACGGCTTTTTGCAAAAATGCTTTTTTTGCGGATTATAAAAAATATAAATTCTTAGAGCTTCGTTTGGATGCCATTTATAAGAACAAAAAAGCGGTTATACGCAAAAATTTCAATCCTGAACCAGTGTTGTTCAAAAACCCTGCTTACAACAAACTGCTTAAAGATAAATTGGGTAATGTGCTGCTTGAAGCACACGGTGATGAAATAATGAAGATGCTTTCCGACAATTCCGGTTGGAACATGATGGACAGGACTTTGGCTAAATATGATATGTGTAGCAATCCGGAATTTCGAGAGTATTACCTTTTTGTAAATTTGTATCAGGAATTTTATAAAAACACCATATTTAAGAATAATATTTTAGATGCGCTGTATTCGTCCAAAGAGTTTATAAAAAACAAACATACTTTAAAAGCAATAGAAAACTTTTTGGAAAATGCTAAAAACTTAATTGCCGGAAATGCAAGTTTGGATTTTAGATTATCCGACATTCAAACTTATATGCACAGTCTTTCTGATTTTCAAGGAAAGTTTGTCTATTTGGGATTTTATTCAACGGAAAGTTATCCTTGCAAAAAAGATATTCTTTTGCTGCAATCGCTTGCCGAAAAAGATAAAAAGATGCTGAAAATTATTCTAATTTTTAAAGAGCAAAGTCCGCTGATTATCAAAAATTTTATTGAAGACGCAAAACTCGAAAATATACTTGTTCTACGTGCCGACGATAATGAGAAAATTATTAAAGAATATAATGTAAAAGCATTTCCGACTTATTATCTTATAAACCCGGAGGGAAAATTGTCGCTTATTTCAGCACCCGGACCGGCAGAAGATTTTAGTGCGGTTTATCAAAAGATACGACAAGGATGGCGTATAAAGCAAATGCAAAAAGCAAATTAGTCGGTTTCTGCTTTTGACTTTTTCGAGAAGGCATAAGCCAAGCCGAATTGAAAATAATAGCCTAAATAATCATGGTTTAAATAAGCCACATCGAGCATGATACCTTTATAATTATAGCCTATACCGAAACTGTATTTTACGGGTTTCAGCATTATGCCCGTTCTCAGAAACAATCCGGCAATTAAATTATATTCGGTGCCTGCCCGAAAGACAATGGGTTTGTCCAAGTCTTTTTGGGTTTCGACTGTCAATAATACTTTTTTAGAAAAAAAATAGCCGGCTCCGACTCGTAATACAGAGGGCAAATATTCATCCATACCGGACATTTTTGCTCTCCACGGATTAAACACGTGAGCACCGATAAACAGATTATCTAGCGGTTCGGCAATAAGTCCTATTTCGCCGGTTGCCGCACCGGAATTACCGTATTCTGCTTGGGCAAATCGTAAATAATTAATTTGAATGCCGGCAGTAAAGCGTTTGCCCAATCTTTTTGCGTATGCAAAACCGAATTTGCTGAAGTTAGATGCTTCGTTTCCCGATATAGAATAATTTATCCCGGCAGTTCCGAATTTGTCAACCGGCATTGCCAATGCCACGGCTGCGTCTTTCAGTTCCGGAATGTTGAAAACTGCTGAATAAAATATGCCGGCGGAAAATCCTTTTAAATCTGCCAGCCCCGATTGATTATGATAAGACGACCAAATATCAGACATAACTACCCCGACACCTGCCATACCTCCTTGTCGTGCGCCGGTTTCAAACTGAAATTGTGCTTTCGTAAACTGAAAGGAAAAAATAAGTATATAAAGAAAGACTAATCGCTTCATGATATATTTTTTTACAAAGTAAAAGTATTTTATAGATATCTTTGATAATTATGCTGTTTTTTTATTGTTAATTGTAAAATAATTGTTTCGTCTCATAGAAGTTTAGATTTATTTTTTTTAAATTTGTAACGTCAAAAAAAGCCATACTTATGAAGATAAAATTAGATGACAAAGAGTTTGAATTATCTCTTCCCGCAAGAAAGATACAACTTGCAGTTCAGAATATTGCAAATAAAATGAATGCGGATTTATATGACAAAGATGTGGTATTTCTGTCGATTTTAAACGGCTCGTTTATGTTTGCCGCAGACTTGTTAAAGTTAATTAAGTTTAAGGCTAAAATTTCCTTTCTTAAATTTGCCTCTTATGAAGGTACAAAATCGACAGGAACCGTAAAACAGTTGATTGGTTTGAATGAAGATTTGTCGGGGAAAACGGTTGTTGTTTTGGAAGATATTGTAGATACGGGAATTACGGCGGAAGGTATTATAAAACAACTTGAAGCATTTAATCCTGCGGAAATTAAGTTAGCAACATTGCTGTTCAAGCCGGATGCGTTTAAAAAAGACTATCCGATTGATTATATTGGCTTAAAAATTCCCAATGATTTTATTGTCGGTTATGGTCTTGACTACAACGGCTATGGCAGAAATTTAGATGCTATATACACATACGAGAAGCCGGAAGGACACAAACCGGCAGACGTAAAATACTTCTTGCTCTTCGGACCTCCGGGGGCAGGCAAAGGCACGCAATCAAAACAAATAACTCAAATATGTAATTTTATTCATTTATCTACCGGCGATTTATTAAGAAAAGAATTGGAATGCGAGTCGGAACTCGGTTTGTTGGCAAAAAGCTATATGAATAAAGGCGATTTGGTGCCGGACGATGTGATACTCGGAATGGTGGCAAATGAATTAGATGCAAACAAAACAGCCAAAGGAATTGTGCTTGACGGATTTCCTCGAACTGTTGAGCAGGCTGAAGCATTAGATGCTCTGCTGGCTGAACGCAACGGTGAGGTGTCGGCAATGATTTCTTTATGTGTGCGAAAAAAAGAACTTGTAAGACGTTTGTTGGAAAGAGCTAAAATTGAAAATCGTATAGACGATACACCGGAAATAATCGAAAAAAGAATTAAAAACTATGAGGAACAAACATTGCCGGTAAGCGAATACTTCCGAAAACAGGGGAAACTGTATGAAATTGCAGGAAAAGGCGATATTGAAGATGTTTTTGAAGACATTTTGAGAATAATTAGTAAGCAAGTTTAAGCCGCATTTTGAGACTTTTTTAGAGGCTTGATGCGGCTTAGCTTAGTACATAAAACCGAATAACCAAAGCGGTATTTGATTTAAGACGCCTACTTCAATCATGTCTTTTACCGTGAAAGCATTTTCTATTGTTTTGATTTGCTTGTTTGTTTTGTTTTTTCCGCCTATTTCGAAAACATATTTTTTATCGATTAAAAAATCACCCTGCTTAGGAATACTTATTTCGTGTAATCCTGATAGTTGAGACAGGAAGAAGGTTTCTCGCAAATTTCCTGTGTCGGGTTGATGATTTGCCAAAGCATAAGCAATATTGGTATTGTGCAACCAAATTTTATCGGGTTTGTTAAGACTGCTTACGCTTCGCCCTGCATTATAGCAAATATGGATAAGATGTGCTTCTGAAAGCCAATGCAAAACCTTTGTTAATGTATTTCTCGGCAAGCCTACTTTCTCGCTTAATTTACTGATGTTTGGGGTAAACGGCACCGATAAAGATAGCAAATAAAGCAGTCGTTTTATTTTTACAACACTCTTATAGTCAATATTTTGAACGCTCGTTAAGTCGACTTCTAAAATCAAATTAATTGTTTGCAAAATTTGTCGGTAATAATCATCGGTATTTCCCAAATAATAAGGGAATGCACCGGTTTTTACGAAAGTCTGAAATTGAGCCAAAGGTTTAGTTTCTTGTGCAATGTTTAAGCTTATCTCCCGGTGATTTTTTAAAATATCATTTAGGGTATAAGTCGGAAAATGGATATTTTTGAACAAAGCAAGATATTCTCTAAACGAAAGTGCTTTTAGTTCATAAGCAAGGGCACGTCTGCTTAAATCTGAATTTCCTTTGTAAATGTCTAAAATAGAGGATGAAGTGAAAATTGTTTTCAACTTTGGGAAATCATCGTAGATGAGTTTTATTTCTCTTGACCAATCGGGATATTTATGCACCTCGTCTAAAAGCAATAATGTTCCTTCGAGTTGGTAAAATCGTTCTGCCAGACTATATAATGTGTTTGATGTAAAAAACAAATCGTCTAAGGCAACATATAATACTTTTTGCTTGTGAAATCGTTTGCCGATTTGTAAAAGTAAAGTTGTTTTTCCCGTACCTCTTGCCCCTTTTATTGCAATTAAACTTTGCTTGTAGTTTATTCTCTCAAACAAATATCGTTTAAATTTTTGAGGAGCGGCGGCAATTTTTATAGTCGATTTTCTGAGTAGTGTTTCCATAATTTTGCTTTTCTTAAGTGCAAATATAGTTTAATTTTGCTTTTCAAAAAAGCAATTTTTGTTGTATTTTGCTTTTTGGAGAAGCAAAATCGAGTTGAAGGACATCAATTTTGTAAAAAAGCGATAAGTGCTTTCTCGTTTTGTGTTATTATTTGCTCGAATTTTTTGTGTGCCTCTGCCATTTTTTGCTCAAAACTTTCCGGTGTAATTTCCTTTTTGGCGATTTTACTTAGGATCGTTCCCAAATCTTGCGCATTATCGTATTTTATTGTGCATTGTTCGTATGCTTCCGGCATTTTTTGTTCGGCAGGAATAATCAAGGGCTTGGAATAATTTAATGCCGCACTGAAAACGCCGCTTTCTTTGGTTTCTCCATATATTTCAGTAACTCCGTATTGCATTTTTATTTGTGTGTAATTATTGGATAAGATAAAATCGCAATTTTTTAAAGCATTTTCAAATTCATGCTGAGGTATAAAGCGCTTGTAGCTTGTAATGTTTATATCTTTGGTTTTTGCTGCCTCTTTTATTTTATCTACCAATGCTTGACTTTCTTGGTTTTTGATTTTTCCGAGAAGCACAAGCGATATTTTTTTATCATTTCTATTTGTTTCTGTATATTTTATGGCTTCCGCCGGAATATTGTAATCTCTTCGCTTGTCTGACACCATTCCGGGTATCACAATGCGTATGTCGTTCGATTTTTTATTTTCCGTTTTTTCAAAACTCCTTTTTTTCCCGAAAGGAATAAAAAATACATCTTGTTTGCCCGTATGTTCTTGTATAAATTTCTTTGCATTGAGATTTACCGTAATAAAGGCTGCCGGCTTTGAAACCGTTTTCGCCAAGCTGACGGCAAGGTTTTTTAAAATGTTGCCTGTTCCGGGTTTTCGATGTGCTGTCCACTGCCTTGCATTGTGTATGGTCAGTATTTTTTTTGTTTTTAGCGGGATGAATAAAGTCAGGAACTGGTCGTATTGGTAAGGTTCGTCAAATATAATAAAATCTGCTTGTTTTATTTGTTTCAGATGTTTTACATAGTGTCGAAAAATTCGTTTTCTTTTGTTTGGTAAACAATTAGATATACCAAGCGATGCTAATTCGGCACACAATTGTGCCGAGCCTGCAAAAGTTGTTTCTATATTGTGTCGGCTAAATACATCGTATAATCTTTTATAATATTCAATATGCCCGTCTACAAAACATATAATTAGTATTTTTCTTATTTTTTTCATATGTTTATAATTTTCAAAGGTCATATAGTGAAGTCTCATAGCATCAGTTGACGAAATTTCGTGAATTTTGAACTTCTTTGTTGATAACTTTATTTGGTTAAACATTAAGTTTACTTTTTATTCTTTCCCGAGATTAGTCTTATAATGATGTATAAATTTTTTAATATCTTTAAAAAGGGGCGCCGCCCGGTGCAACTCTTCGTCCGGGAAATTCCACCATTCGATTGTTTTTAAATCGGAAATTGTTTGCGGGTCAAAGCGATATTTTACGGTTCGTGCCGGGATGCCCATGGCTACGCCGTAAGGCGGAACATCTTTGGTAACAATGGCGCCGGCTCCGATTACTGCCCCGTCGCCAATGCGTATGCCGTCCATTATCAATACATTGTTGCCAATCCAAACATCGTTGCCTATAATAAGGTAATACCGGTTTTCGGGAGCAATGAATTTATGTTCGATAAATTCTTGTTTATCTGTATATTGCAGGTTTACGGGCGGATTGATTGAAAAAAATGACGGGTGGCTCGACACAAAATTTTCCGTTGGGTGAACGCCCAATCCGGTGCGGACATAATCACCTATGGAGCAATATTTTCCTATCTTGGTTTTTCGGATTGACGAATGATTGCCTATGTAAGAGGCTTTGCCCAAATCGGAATTATAAAACTCGGAATGATTGCCGATATAATTGTAGCCGCCAAAAGTCAATTGTTTGCTAAGCTTAACACCTTGCCCGAATTTGACGTTAAATTTCAGTTTTAAATATTTTTGATATACGAAATTTAAGATATATGTTTTCACAAATCTATGTTTTTATAAAGGTATTGTTCTATTTTTTTACAACTTATGCTCGGCAATCAATTCTAAAAAATCTTCCGATGTTTCGGGAAAATATATTTTCTTGCCCGGCAACAAATTTTCGTTTAAGTATTTAATGTATTTTTTATTCATTCCTTTTTCGGCAGGCGTGTAAAAATTGAGCAACGAAATCGCCTTTACGTCTGCGTTGGCAGCTTCGTATATGGTTGATGTGTGCCAGCCGATGACTATATCAAAGAAATAGAACAATAAATTTGCCGGAATAAATGCCGGTATTTCTTGTATTTTTTTTTCGTCGCCGTATTTATTCGGAAATCGAGGATGTGTTTTCAGCATGATGTTGTGCGTTCCGGCAAGTTTGAGCAACAGATTTGTTTTTGAAATGTATTCTTCTTTTGTAACAAAGCCGAGGTCGGGCAAACCGCCCGATAGAAACAAAATTGGTTTCGTTTCAAAAGACAGGCGTTTTTGCATTATGTTTTTCAGCCGTTTATGATTTATACTCGGCTCAAAATTGCGGCTTTTTATGCGTTTAAAATAGGTCTCGGAATATCTGTAAATATCTATTTTCCCGGAGGGATATAAGTGGGTTTGCAATCCCCATAATATTCTTAAATATAGTCTGTTGAATGTGTGTCGGGGGCTGTTCTCGGCATTTGGCGAAGCGGGTAGTTTTACCGACGGCGAATGATATATTGTATTCTTTTTTGAGAGTTGTTTTACAATGTATGCAATTTCGGGAGCAAAGGCTACGAGAAAAAAATATACCTCAGTATTGCTATATTCTTTAAATTGTTTTTTGAGTTGAAATTTTAATTTTAAATTATACAAAAAACGAGCAGGAGCAAATATTTTTGGTTTTGTAAACAGTGGTTTCGGCGGATTTATAAATATTAATTTTTCAGGCTCGAAAATTTGTCGAAAAAAATTATACCCTTGTCGATTTGAGGTAATAATTCTAAAATCATCGGGGCTTTGTTGCGCAAGTTCAATACATTGCGGAATAACGATATAGGTCTGAAAAAAAATCAATCTCATAGGTGTCGGTTTATTTTTTCTTGAAAAACAATGCTGTCGATTTTTTATTTGTAAGATAAATGGATATGGCAAATATCAAGAAAACAATTGTTTTTATGAAAATATCCGCAAAAACATTATTGGTTGAAATGTATTCAAAAATTAATATAAAACTTATTGCGAAAAACAGGACATAAAAAATTTTGTCATATTTAAATGGTATGAAAAATTGTTTTTGCGCATAAAAAAACTTCATGACGAAAAAAACAATAAATGTGATTATGGTGGATAATGCCGCACCGGTTGATTGAAGCTGAGGAATTAAAATAAAGTTTAAACCGATGTTTATGCCGGCGCTTATCAGCATAAAAAACATGAGTTGCAAGGTTTTTTTATTTTGATAGATAAATAAATTGAGTAATCCGGATGCCGAAGATACCCAGTAAGCTACTGACACATAAATTGTTATTTTGTAAGCCGTTTCGTATTCCTCCGGAAACAGAATGCTTATGACTTCTTTGGCAAACAATGCAATGCCAAAAGCGATGATACTAATTACAAGAAGAATGAGATGATTGTACTCCTTTAACAGAGCTTTGTTATTTTGTTTCTTATCGCTTGCCAGTTCATAAAAAACGGGGTTGTATGCGCTGAACAAAGAGCCGCTCAAAATGGCAACAAGCATTGCTATTTGATAGCCGAGGGAATATATGCCGACTTCTTTTACCGAGAGATAATTTTCTATGAATATTCTGTCGGAAAGGTTTATGACCCAAGCGGCGAGCAAGGAGGGTACCATAGGTACGGAAAATGCCAATACCGACAAAGCATATTTTCGATTGAAAGTCAAGGTAAAATGCTTTATGATGACATATATAAATACGGGGATAAGTATGCCGTAAGAAATCATTTGAGCCGATAAAAGTCCTTCGGCTCCGTAATCGAGAACGATAATAAAATATAAAGATAAGCCCGCATTTATGATAAATTGAGTAAGGTTTAGGGCAATGAATTTGCCTGCCTTATGTTTTATTCTGAAATAAGTGAGAGGAAGCTGTAAAAAAGCAGTTCCATAAGCAATTAGGAAACTTAATTGAAAATACGGTTTTGTCGGTATGGATTTGAAAATATACCGGCTGTATGATTGAAAACCAAAAAAGAGAATTAGGAAGAATGTGGCGCAAATAATGAGCATAATGCTTACCGTGCCCAATAGTTTTTTTCGTTCGGTTTCATTATCGTAATCGTAGTAAAGACGGTTCAATGAGCGTTCCAGTGCCATGGTGTAAAAAATGACCAAAATGGAACTTATCATCATAATCGAAACGTATATTCCGTATTCTTCCGGCGGCAGATAGTCGGTGTAAATAGGAAGTAGGATGAGGTTGGCAATTTGGGGCAAAATATTTCCGAGCGTGTAAACGGAGGTGTTTTTCAGCAACATGCGGCTGTTTGGCGGGGAATATTTTGTTGTTTTTTGCATTATTGCTTATGAGTTGAAAACAATTAAGGGCAAAAATACTTTAATTATTTGTTTTTCCGGCATCTATTTGTTTTACAAAATTAATATATTCTTGCATTATTATTTTCCAGTCTAAATGTTGTTGAGCGTAATTTCGCATATATTCTGAGATTTTGTCTTTTATTTCGGAAGAAGAAATGTATTCTGCAAATTTTATAATCTCTTGAAAATCAATTGGGCTGTCGTCGTTTGGGAAGTTTTTGAAAAAAGAAATTTCGGGCGGGTTTTGCATCAGGCATGTATCCTCATAAGCGATAATAAAAGGAAGTCCGCGTGCCGTGAAATCTCTGGTCTTTAAAGCTGATGCTTGCTTTGCCTGCAGTCTGTGTAAGGCAAGCGTTCCGGCACCGAGGTTCATTCGGCTCATTAGTGTATTGTAGGCATCGCCGTATAGCACTCCGTGATATGTAACATTAGGACTTTGAGTATATCGGCTGTTTTTGTGATTACCGAGCAAATGCAGCTTTATTTTAACTTTACCTTTATAATTTTCAGCCCCTTGTATTATTCGGTCTATTCCGTGAAAAAACAGGTCGTGTCCTGTCGGCAGGACTATGTTTAATGTTTTGCCGTCAAAAGGGACAAAACCGGTAAGCGGTATGTCCGATACTGTTATTCCGTTGCCAACGGCTTTGGTCGGAATACCGGAGCGGCTTCTTGCTTGTTCGTATTTAACAATATCCGGGCTTAATCCGATGATGCCTTTAGCCCGGGTGAGTATTTTTTTTCCGTATTTTTTTTCTAAATAGGCTCTAAAATTTTTAAATAACTTATAAGCTAAATGCTTTGCATATTTTGCTTCGAGCGACAGTTCGGTATATTCGTTGTTGTGATGTTCGGTGATTACATTGTATTTTTTGAAAAATTTTATTCCGCTTGCATCGGCTTTCGGGTATCGAAGGATGATGTAATCATAGTCGTCAAGCGGGAGGTGTTTCAAAACCGAATATCGACGAAAATTATGTTTGAACATATAATCTACGTAGGGCGTGATTTTACAACTTTTGTATTTCACATATTTTACACCGTCTTTTGTTTCGGTTTTGTTTGGGTTTAGTACGAAAATATCCATACTCTGGTCGCCTAATTCTTGCAGGGCTTTTGCTTGTTGAAGCGGTTTTTTGTCCACGCCCGCCAAAGGCATAATGCTTATGTATATGTAGGCTATTTTCATTATTTGATTGTTATTCTTTTATCTAAATTATTTTCGTGTAAAATGTCGTACCGGTGCAAATTTTTTGCCTCCGCTCATTAAAACAGTTTCAAGCCTTATTTGACCGTGATTATACAGAGTTTGTAATTGATTTTTATCCAAGGCTTTGTCATAGATGCGAAAATCTTGAATATTCCCCGAAAAAAGAATATTGATAAAAATACCTTTTACGGGATTACCGCTATTTATGTATTTGCATTTTCCGACTTCTTTCCCATTGATGTACAGGGTATTGTAATGAGTATCATGCGTTTTTCTGTTTGTCAGGCATATATGTTGCTTTATATTATTTTTGCTGAGGCTGCTTATCAAAGCACTGTCATTGTTTTGCACAATTATTTGACTGCTGTCGGCTTTAATCGTCATTGTATCATCCGGTTTGCGAGCCAAAGTGATAAGAGCATTCAAACTGTCTGCCTTGTATGGCTTCAACCAAAAACAAATGCTTTGATTTTTGTTCATATCAACAAAAAAATCAGTGTCGAAATGATTTTCCGGTATATATTTATAGTTGTATTCGGGAATTTCCTGAATTTTTACAAATTGATTTTTATTGCCCAGAAAAAACAAAGCCGAATCGGGCGGCATATCGTATAAAAGTCGCATTGAATAGGGAACCATAGCCCAAGCTGTTTTTTCGGTTTTTCCAAAAGAAGTTAAATAAGCATACCGGTATTTTTTTAACATGTTTTCGGTAAAATCTTGGGGTAGAATTGTATTATATCCTTTGGCAAAAAATTTAAAACCAAAGGTGTCCGATATTGTTTTGAGTGTGTCTGCTCCGGGCAGTTTATTGAATGCTTGCGCCGCTTCGTATCCGCCGTAATTGCCGTCATATACATTGTGGTTTTCAAAGGGGATAAAACGATTTCGGTAGGAGAAATAGGTGGGATATACCGTTGCCGCTTCTGCGGCGGCAATAAGCAAAAAAAGCGGTATCAATATTTTTGTTTTTTTGAAATGTTCAACAAAAACGAGTGCAATACTCAGATAAATCGGAGGGATGAGGAAGAGCAAATATTTTACCCATACGATATAATTGCCCATTATGGCTGCTGTTAGAAAAGCAAAAATCATAAAGGCACTATAAATAAATATGTTCAGCTGTTTGAGTTTTTCTTTCTTTAAAACAGCTTTGATGATGACAATTATTGGCAATACCAAAACATACCAGGGGATTATTGCGCTCAGCGAGCCGGCTAACATTTTTATACTCAGTGTATAATCCGTTACATGTACAATGCCGAAATAGCTTTGTTCGCCTTTCAGAAAACTGATAAGCGAGTCGGGCAATACCGAAATCAAAAGTAATGTCATAATGCCGACAAAAAGCAGTATCGATAGAATTTTTTCAAAATTGAATTTTCGTAATTTTTCGGAAATCTTACCGTTCAGCAAAACAATTTCGAGAGTAAGCAGTAGCGCTGTCGGCAGGAAAATGTAATTTATGCGGTTTATGGAATAATGCAAAAATGTGCTTCGCAATGCCAGCATAGGGTAATGGTAGCATTGAGGAAACAACAAAAATACAAACACGAGCATAAGCGCATATATGGCAATAAGCCCTTTAAAACGGTTTTTAAATTTTTCGCTTGTCAGATGATTGAAAACATACTCGGCATACAAAAAAATAAAAAGCAGCGGATAGAGCATCATTCCGAAAAATTTTGACAATACCGTTAAAGCAAAAAATAGGGCGGTAAGTATGATGTATTTTCCTTTGCCTGTTTTCAGATAGATAAAAAAAGCAAGGATTGTGATAAACATGGTGTTCCACAAAGTGGTGTCGCCTTGTGTGTGTTGAGAAAAAGCGATGATGAGCGGATGCAGAGCAATTAGTCCGGTTGTGAGCAGTGCCGTTTTTTTGCCCCAAAGGCGTTGTATGAAGAAATAGATAATGAATAAACTAAGAAAATTAAAAATTACAATGGGACTTTTCATGCGAAACAAAAACTCGTGAAACTCTTCCGGCGGAATATCGATGAAACTTTCGCCGGCCGTGAGCAATGAGCCGAGAGCAATCACAGGCAATCCGGGATAGCTGAAATTATCAAGTTGGCTGAAGTCAAAATCTTGTAGAGCTTGCCCAAATTGTGCTATCCAATAATACCAAAACACCGGTTCGTCGGTATATACGTGTTTTCCTAAGTGGCTCAGTGCAAAGAATAAAAATGCCGAACTTGTGAAAATTAGTCCGAAAGAATAATATCTGTTTTTTTTATTGAAAACAAAACGCAGCATAGACGGTATGCGATTTTGAAATTTGCCGGTCTTCTGTTTTTTTTGTGTGGTGTCGGCAGAATTATGATTTATGCTTACTTTCTTACTTCTTTTCATGCCTGTTGCTTATTTCATATGTTTATTTTTTGTAGCCCTTGGCTTGGTTTAACCGCAAAGAACGCTAAGTTTGTCGCAAAGAACACAAGGTTTTTGTCGCAACTTCCAACTTCCGTCCCTATAATCATTCCGTTGTGTGTCTAAATTTTAGTCATGGGCACTTCATATTTAATTCTTGAATAAGTGATTTAACTATATTTGTCCAATCATATTTTGCTCTAAACCGGCTTAAAAAGTTTGGCGGTATTGTATCGTTTTTTTTGAATTTATTGTTATAGTAGTTTGTCAATTTTTCGGCAAGTATTTCCGACTTGCCGTGGGGGAACAGTTCGCCGTTAATATTTTCCGTAATTATGTCGGTGTTGCCGCTTACCGGTGTCGATATAAGATATACGCCCGATGCAAGACTTTCCAAAGCTGCTATGGACATGGCTTCTGCTTCCGAACTCATCACTTGCACATGCGCCGATTGGTATTCGGCAAGCATCTCTTTTTTGCTGACCCAACCTTTAAATCGAACTTCGGTTTGCAAATCGTTCTTATGAACAAATTGTTGCATTCGGGGTTTTAAATCGCCGTCGCCCAATATGCTTACGGTAAAATTACTGCCAATGCGCTTTTTTAGACTGACCAATGCTTTTAAAAAAACAAAAGGAGCTTTTACCGTAACTAAACGACCGACAAAAAGGATTTTAAAAGTTTTTGAACGTGTGTTTAAATTAGGATAAAAGTTTTGTGTTGCGCAGCCATTGGGAATAATTATATTTTTGTATTTATATTTTCCCATAAACCTGTCGGCATTTTTTTTCATTGCTTTAGTCAGCAGTATCAGATGAGTTGCATTTTTGCAAATGGTTTTTATCCAAAAGTAGGTAACTAAATGATATTTAAACATCTGTTTTGGCGAGATCCAAGGAATGTCCTGTCCGTGTGAAATAATGGCATAAGGTAAATTGAACCGTTTATGGATGTATCTTGCAACTTCTCCTCCGGGCAAAGCAAAGTGAGCAATACAATAGTCTTGCGGATTTTCTGCAAGAAATGAAGTCAGAAATTTTTTTGAAAGTCTTATCCAAGAGAGCCATTCGTCGGGAGTTGATTTATAGTCGTGTCGGCGTTTTGATTTTAGTTTTATTACGCTTAAGTTTCCTTTATCTTCCTTTTCTTTTTCACCTTTGTACCAAGCAGTAAGTACGGTTACTTGATATCCTTCGGCGGCAAGTCCTTCAGCGTGGTATCTCGAAACCACACCGGCACCGCCGCCAATGGGCGGATATTCATAGTTGAGTATTAATATCTTTTTCTTCATTCAAAATTTTTCGTTTCACTAATGACGTATATCGGACGTTTTCTTACATCATCGTAGATTTTTCCGATATACTCGCCGATAATCCAAAACAAAAGAAATATAAATCCCATGAAAATATATAAAATAACAATAAGCCATTTGTATAAATGATAATACACACCGTTTATCAAAACATCAAGGATTTGGTAAAACAATAACCCGAAACCGGTAATGATGCTGATAAGTCCTAAAAAGAAGCCGATTTGCAAGGGAAGCATGGAAAAATTAAATACTCCGTCCATTCCTAATTTTGCCAGTTTTCTTAATGTATAGTTCGATTCCCCTTTTTGTCTGTCCGGTCTTTCGTAGTCCACAAAATCATGCTTAAACCCTGTCCATGCTACCATGCCTCGCAAATACCTCGAATGTTCCGGCATTTGGTTTATTTCTTTGAGGACTTTTTGGTCGATTAAACGAAAATCACCCACATTTTTGGGGATTTCAATTTTTGTAAATTGCCCCAAAAACTTATAATAGATTTTTGAACCTGCTTTTTTCAGAAAATTATCTTTTCGGTAGTTTTTTCTTCGAGCATAGACAATTTGCGTTCCTATAAGCCATTTTTCAATCATTTTTTCAATGATTTCGGGCGGATCTTGCAAATCGCAGTCCATTGATATAATTGCTTGACCATTTGCATGTTTTAAACCGGCGGAAAGGGCGGCTTGATGACCGAAATTTCGACTGAAATTTATATACTTTACTTTTTTGTCTGTTTGTGTTAATTCAGTAATAATTTTTGCCGTATTATCCGAGCTTCCGTCATTAATAAAAATTAATTCCCAATCATCGGGGTATTTTTTCATAATTGCCGAGATGCGCTTATATAATATCGGAATATTTTTTTCTTCGTTAAAAGCCGGAACAACAAATGAGTATTTCGGGTTTTTGTTCATCATTGTAAAATAAATACAAATTTAATAAAAATATATGACTTTTATAAACTTGATTTTGTTGCTTTATTATCTTATTTGAAATAAATATAAATTGCAGCTTTTTTCAACGTACGCATATTTTGTGTGAATTATTTTTTGTTTTTTTGTTAAACCGCATTATTATCTGCGATGCTACTTCGTGGTCATCAAGTCTTCGTAGTGAGGGTTGCATGTACAATAAAATAAGTGATAAGGCGATTGAGGCATATCCTTTGATATGGTGAATGAGGCTTATCAAACAAAGTGTCTTATTTTGAGGTAGATGCTGACCGGAATAGAACTACTTGGTGAATAATTCGGTTTAAACCTTTATGCTCATTCATAGTCTAATTGATTATTTTATTTGTTAGAATTATGCGTATTATAAAACAATGTATTGCTGTATTGCTGATTTTTTCGGCAAATATAATTTTTGCGCAAGGTCATATAGGTGCCGGGATGTTGCAGGGTGTTCGGTCAAAAACGGGTGTCGTAAAAGGTGTTATTAAAAGTGAACGGGCTAAATTAATTGTTAAATATGCAAATGCGGCATTATTGAGTGCAAAAGATTCTTCGCTTGTGTCCGGTGCTGTTGCAGATGAAAACGGAGTGTTTGTAATGAAAGATATTCCTTACGGAAATTATTTTTTGCTCATAGATTTTATCGGATTCTATAAAAAAACAATTCCTAATGTAAAGTTATATCCTAAGCAAAAAGTGTATGATGCGGGAGTGGTATTTTTAAAAGAGGCATCTGAAAATGTTGATGAGGTTGTTGTGAATGCCGAGCGAAATATCGTGGAATATAAAATTGACCGAAAAATTATAAATATCTCCAAAAATATTAATGCTGCAGGCGGAACAGTTGTTGATGCCTTGGAAAATGCCCCTTCAATTCAAGTCGATATCAACGGCAATGTCAGTATGCGAGGAAGTTCTAATTTTCGGGTGCTGATTGACGGCAAACCGTCTTTGTTGGATGCCAACGATGCTTTGAAGCAAATACCTGTATCAGCGGTGGAAAATGTGGAAATCATAACAAACCCGTCCGTGAAATTTGACCCGGACGGCACCACCGGAATCATAAATATTATTATGAAAAAAAGCCATAAAAGCGGTTTTTCGGGTATTGTAAATGCCTCCATAGGTTTGCGAGATAAATATTCGGCGGATTTTTTGTTTAATTACAAAGCAAAAAAAACAGGGGTCTATTTTGGTGCTGATTTTGGTAATTATTGGAACTATGGAACTGCGACTTCTTTAAGAGAAACTTTTTTAAACGATACGACAGATTATCTCGAGTCAAATTCCGATAATACCCGGTTTCGGAAAAATTACTCCGTAAAAGGCGGTATTGATTTTTATTTAAATGAAAAAAACACCCTGTCTTTTTCCGGGAAATACGGATTTTTCGGTTTTGGTTTCGGGCATACAGACAAGAGGCATCATTATTCTGCACCGACTCTGCAAGATGCTTATATGATTAACGGGTCAAATTTTGAAATTGAGGGTAATCGTTATTCCGGAGCGTTTGATTATAAACATAATTTTGTCCAAAAAGGACATGAAATAAACTTTTCTGCCGAATATTCTTTAAGTACGGGCGGAAATGAAAATCGAATAAGACAGTCTGAAAGCGATAAAAATTTTTCACTTTCTTTGAACGATAAAGCCTATAAAACTTTTCAGGACAGAGCACGAAACAGATATGTGTTTAAATTGGATTACAGCTATCCTTTTAACGAAAAAAGCAAAGTTGAAGCCGGTTTGCAGTCTCGAATTTTAGATGCCTCGGGAAATTACAGCTATGCAGATTCTATAAACGGTCATTTTGTAGAAAACGATGTGTTCAGCAATGAAATGACTTTTAAAAGAAATATTTATTCTGCTTATGCAACTTATTCCGGTGTAATTGCAGGTTTTGCTTATATGGCAGGTTTGCGCGGTGAATATACCGACAGGTTGATTCATCAAATTACAACAGGAAAAGAATATCCGGTGCTGCGACCCGATTTTTTCCCGAGTTTACATATTTCAAAAGAAATAAGGAAAACCGACCAAGTGCAAGTAAGTTACAGCAGAAGAGTTAACAGACCGCGCCATTGGTATATGAACCCTTTTCCCGGTTTCTCCGATGAATTTTCCGTAAGACAAGGAAATCCGGCTTTATTGCCGGAATATGTCGACTCCTATGAACTGTCTTATAATAAGCGAATCAATACATCCTATTTGAATTTTGCAGTCTATTACAGGCAAACAAACAATGCTTTTCAAAGAATTAAAACCTTGCTTGATGACGGAAAAATTTTACACACTTTTATGAATACGGATAAAGAGTTTGCGGCAGGTTCCGAACTTTCCGGTAATTTTCGCTTTTTCAAATGGTGGATGCTTTATGCCAATATAAATGCCTATTATTTTAAGATTGAGACAGACGGAATTACTGCCGGGAAAAACAGTTTTAATTATGATGCAAGGTTGAACTCGACATTTTTACTCGGAAAAAACAGCCGTTTGCAATTAAGTTGGTTCTATAATTCGCCTACCGTTACAAGTCAGGGCAGGAGAGAGGCTTTTAACTTTGGGTCTGTTTCATTCAAACAAGAATTTTTCAAAAAGAAATTTTCTGTGGTCTTGCGTGTAAAAGATGTTTTAAGAACAGGTAAATATGTGTCTTTATCGGAAGAGCAGAATTTTTCATTGTATAGTGAGAGGAGGAGCGAATCTCCGGTTTTTATGTTGAGTTTGAGCTATAAGATTAATAATTACAAACAAAAACGTTCAAACAAAGGGAATGTGAACGATCCGGATGAAGACGACGGTATGATGTAGTTTATCCAGCGGATTTCAAGACTTTCTTGAAAGTTGCAGTTTGCAGACTGCAAAATCCCCCTTGGAGAAAGGGGGATTGAATTTTTTTCGATTATTGGTTTTGCCAAAAGGCAAAGGCAAAAAACCACGTTAATGATCGTGTCCGTGAGCATGAACATGCCCGTGTTCTATTTCTTGCTTTGTCGCCTTTCTTATCCCCAATATTTTTCCCGTGAAAAATAAATGCTCGTCGGCAAGCGGATGATTAAAGTCCAATTTTACGTTTTCATCCGTAATCGAAATAACTTGTGCATTATAATGGCGCCCTTCTTGGTCTTGAAGCGGGATTATATTTCCTACTGTAAGAAGTCCTTCTTCAATTTTTCCGTCTTGTTCAAATACGTTTTTCGGGATTTCCGATATATGGTCTTCATTTCTTATGCCATAACCTTCTTCCGGAGACAAAACAAATTCAAAGGTGTCGCCTTCTTTCAGATTTAATAAATTTTCTTCAAACTTCGGAAGCATCATTCCAATTCCGAAAATAAAATTTAAGGGTTGACGCTCTTCTGCTTTGTCAATAACTTCATTTTCTTTTCCTTTAAGCCTTAGTTCATAACTTAATGATACTACATTATTTTTTTCTGCTTTCATATGTTTATTTTAATAATTTTCAAAGGTCATATAGGAACGCTCGAATGAGTTTTATTACATTTAATTTTATTAAAACGGAAAAATAATCATTTCGTTGTGTGATTAAACCTTAAGCATGAGCGTTTCATATGTTTATTTTAATAATTTTCAAATGTCATATAGGGACACCCGAAGCTACACTAAGCACTTTATATTCTCCACAGGGTTTAAACCCTGTGGAAATAATCATTCCGCCGGGCGTTTCATTTCTTTATTATTTATGTGATAAAGCACAAAGGTATAATTTTATATCTAAAATAAATGAGTTTTTTATGAATCCTTAACCCGTATTTTCTTCAAAAACATTAAAGCGTTGTAGGATAATGATTTGCGAGTTTAATTAGATGAAATTTCGAGACTTTTGCAAAAGTCTCGAAATGCGGGTTAAACAAGAGTAATTTATTTTAATTTTTTGTGGTCATTTTGGGTTAAATTTTAAGATTCCTAAAATTACAGATACCGTTTTCGTTTGAAAGGATTTCTTGTTCTCCGTCATAAATTATTTGTGTTGATATAACATTATCTCCAATACCTTTAATTTTTCGCAAATAATCTAAGCCTTTAGTAAAAGATTTAGTAAAAGATTTCGCTGATTTTATCTCATAAGCTTTAAGCTGTGCTCCATTTTCTTCAATCAAATCAATTTCATTTTGAGATTTATCTCTATAAAAATATAAATTTAAGTTTTTTCCTTGATTTAATCGATTTTTAATAAATTCCAATACCACCATATTTTCAAACAAAGCTCCTCTTAGGGGATGAGATGCTAATTGTTTTATATTTTCAATTCCTAATAAAAAACAGGCTAAACCTGTATCGTAAAAGTAAAGTTTTGCCGATTTTACTAACCTTTTGCCTATATTTCTATAAAATGGCGGTAAACGAAAGGCAATATATGATGCCTCTAAAACGCTCAACCACTGTTTAATTGTTGGCACAGAAACTCCAATCTCATTTGATAAACTTGAGGCATTAAATTCAGATGCTACTCTACCGGCACAAAGCCTAATAAATAACTGAAAACTACTAATATCTTTAATGTTCAATAACTGTCTGACATCTCTTTCTACATAAGTGTTATAATAGTTTTTGCTTACATCATAAACAGGAATTTTCTTTCCCCAAACAGCAGGATATCCTCCATTTAAAATAAGTGTGTCAGTATCTGTATTGTGAGTTTTCGTCCCCAATTCTTGAAGTGATAAAGGCAAAAGAGAAAATACAGCAGAACGACCTGCTAAGGACTGTGTAAGTTTTTCCATTAATGTGAAATTATTACTTCCTGTAAGAATAAACTTTGCTTTTGCGTCCTCATCTACAACAACCTGAATGTATGATAATATTTCAGGTACATTCTGAACTTCATCTAAAATCAAACCTTTAGAGTATTGTTTTAAAAAGGCTTTTGGGGAAGTTAAAATCAATTCACGCAGACTAAGGTCTTCTAAATTGACATAATGATATTTTCCAAAAACAGCTTTACAAAGTGTTGTTTTTCCGGATTGACGAGGTCCTGTAACAACAATTACAGAGTATATTTTATTTACTCTTTTTAATTCATCGGCTTGTTGTCTCTTAATCATATCTGCAACGTCGGACTAATTTAAAGTTCAAGTTTAAAATTGCCCGAAATTATATTTTTTTTCTAATTTTTGCAAATTTTACACATATAATTCCGGATACTACCCCAAAATCTATGAAATAGCAAAGAGTGCGCTTGCCGCAAAGAAGCATGTGCTTCTTTGCGGTCTTCAGGCTCCCGACTTTTACATCTTCTATAAAGTTAGCGTTTTGGTTTTACTGAAAAAAAGTCTCGAAATGCGGGTTAATCAAAAATCAAGCATAGAAACAGCTTGGCTGTATTTTTTGTTTATACAACTTTGCCGCCTTTCAGCTTATCTTGCCATTCTCTTAGTTCTTCCATTTTGTTTTCTGCCGCAAGTTTTGCTTGCTGAGGCCAAGTGCCCGGGTCAAATCGATTATAGGAAGTTCCTTCGGCTTCAATTAATATTTCTAAAATGCGTTCTTTGGCTAAACCGGATAAATCTTCAAAACTTGTGATGCCTACATTTTTTAATATGGATGAAATTTTGGGACCTATACCTTCGATTATCGTAAAATCATCATCTTTTATTTCTTCCGGTTTTTTATCGGGTTGTGTCGTATGAACTTGTGCTTCGACATGCTCTTTTTTTTCTTTTTCGAGCAATTCTTGTTTTAATCTCTGTATTTCCTCTTCACATTCTTTTAATGATTTTTCCTTTTGAGCTCTTCGTGTCTGACATTCAATTAAAAGTTGTTCGTTCTTGCGAAAATCAACTTGCATTCGGCTGTTTTTTTCTTCTAATGCTGCTATATAGGCTTTCATTTCTTCTATTTTGTTTTTTTTCAAAAACCAAGCAATTAAAAATCCTAAAATTGCAGCTACAAGAAGCATTACTATAATTTCTAAAATGTGTGTACCCATGATTTGTATTTTGTTTAATTGTTAATAATTGTAATTACGGCTCGCCTGTTTTGCGCTCTGCCTTTTTCTGTTTCATTATTGGCAACAGGATTTACACCGCCTTTTGAGGCTGTTAAAATTCTGTTTTTGTCAATTCCTTTTTCAATCAATTTTGATTTTAAGAAATTAGCACGTTTTTTCCCTACTTTCAGATTTTGTGCGGGTGTCCCCGTGTTATCCGTATGCCCTGTTATTAATATTTTGCATGAGCTTTCTCCCTCAAAATAAATTTTTAAGTTGTCGGCAAATACATCAAAATCATTACTGACAGAGTTCTTGGATGAATTTAACGAAAAACCGGACAAGGTATATCCGTCTTTTAATTTCGCTTTTAAGGCATTTATAACCGAGGCTGTGTCTTTTACGATAGTTGCGTCTTTGTCGGTAGTCGAAACTGTATCAACTGCTTTGGGGGCGGGTTTGCTTTCTTTCTTTTCGGGAACGATTTCAGCAGTTTGCTTTTCACAATCGTTTTTAATTTCGCAAACATACCAATAGGTTGATGCGCCGAACCAAAGAATTAATAATACGATAAATAAACCGGAATTTGCTTTCATATGTTCTTATTTTAAGTTGGAAGAAAGAAGAAGGAAGTTTTTGTTCTCCGACTTTCTTCTAAATAATCATTCCGCCGGGTGTCTTTTCCCCGGTTGTTTCATATAAAATATTTTATACGAGACACACAATAATATAAAAAAAAAGAATAAAAAGCAAATTATATTTGTTTTTTTTTATGACATATACAAATTTATTTTGCTTCTGTAGGGTATTTTATGGGAGGTATTCATAGAAAAGGGCAAACACTTTGGCTTGCCCTTGCACTTTCGATGCTTGTTAACCCGAATTATTCATCAAGTCTTCGTAATGAGGGCTGCATATACAATAAAATAAGTGATAAGGTGATTGAGGCATATCCTTTGATATGGTGAATGAGGCTTATCAAACAAAGTGTCTTATTTTGAAG
>PDWI01000866.1_pt1 | contig 49070 bp, 35 predicted proteins | sample 1430891 | NCBI WGS metagenome assembly PDWI01 (sample SAMN01162508, study PRJNA174530) | Oral metagenome, whole genome shotgun sequencing project. | biome: Marine environment; feature: Marine mammal; material: Swab sample of the gingival sulcus; isolation source: swab sample of gingival sulcus...
TGGACTTTTGATGAGTCCGTTATAGCTTTTTTTAATTATTACACAGATACTTTAATAATCAGTATGTTTGTCATCGGTGTTTATAACCCGTTTGGTTGTATTTTTGGAGGAGTTCAACCTTGTATTGGTTGTTTGTAGCATTAATGGAGCTACAAGTGGAATTCAGATGATATTCTTTTCCTTTTTTGGAATTGTTTTCAATCAGAACATTCGGGTGATAACAACTTTTGCTTTTTCACTGCGTTTAAATTTTTTCACTGTTTTGTAAAAACTTAATACTTGTTTTAAGGTTAATAATGATTTTAGTAGCCCGATGGATATTTAAGTAAAAGCCTGCTGCAAAACGTTAGAAATACCGATTGTCAGCTGTTGTTGGCGCGTTTGTCAGCAGACCTTTATATATGATAACCTAATCGAAAGTTATTTAAACAACTTTAATTATTCCACCAAAGTTTTTAAAAACTGGTATAAGAGTCTGACGCCAGATCCTGTACCGCCTTTGGGATTGTAATTATCCGCTTTATCGAGATAGGCCGTACCGGCAATATCGAGATGGATATAAGGATAGGCTGTAAAATGCTCTAAAAATTTTCCGGCAGTAATCATTCCGGCATTAGGTCCGCCCAGATTTTTAAGGTCGGCAATATCAGATTTGAGTTCCTCTTTCCATTCGTCCCAGAATGGTAACCTGAATACGCGGTCATGTGTCGTCATACCGGCATCATAAAGGGATTTGAAATAAATGTCTTTGGCATTTCCCATGCTGACAGATGTCTTGGTACCCAATGCCCTTACGGCTGCGCCGGTTAGCGTTGCGGCATCTATGACGAGTTCAGGTTTGTATTTATTGGCATAAGCCAGTGCATCGGCGAGAATCATACGGCCTTCGGCATCGGTGTTGAGGACTTCTACGGTAGTACCGTCATACATGTGGATAACATCACCGGGCGTATAAGCTTCTTTGCCCGGACGGTTGTCTGTAGCCGGAATCAACCCGATGACATGAACAGGTACTTTATTCCCGGCAAGTGCATCAATGGTTGCCGCCATACAAGCCGCACCTCCCATATCACTTTTCATGGTATCCATAAAATTGGTAGGTTTTAAACTCAAACCACCGGTGTCATAAACCACCCCTTTACCGACCAGAACAACAGGTTTGTCGTTTTTGGCATTTTTGGGTTTGTATTCTATGATCGTAAATGTAGGAGAGGTTTCAGAGCCTTTATTGACGGCGAGTAAACCACCCATTTTCAATGATTCAATTTTGTTCTTTTTGAAGACTTCTACATTGTACTTGCCTTTTTTGCCAAGTTTTTCAATGGCTTTAGCGAGTTGTACGGCATTGAGGTGGGATAAGGGTTCGTTGACCCGGTCTCTTGCCCAAAACACCGATTGAATAAGGCGATTCATTTCTTTGAGTTTGGTTTTAGTAATATCACTGTGAACGTTGAGGGTTTTAAAACTGTATTGTTTGTCTTTAGCGTCTTTAAAATAGGGTAAAAACTGGTAGTTGGACAGGCTAAAGCCTTCTACAAAAGCAGCGGCTAATGTTTCGTCCTGACAGACCAGTGTAGCCGTTTTTTCTTTTTTAAGCTGTTCAAAAACCTTGTGTCCTATGACGCGTACAGGCTCCGCTTTGGCTTTGTCAGTGTTAAAAACAAAGATAAAGCCATGGGCTTTTCTCAGGAATTGAAGTTCTTTTTTATCCCAATCAGACTTAAAAAATGCGGCGTCTTCATCAGTGCAATACTGTTCGACGGTTTTGAAATCAGGGGTTAAGATGATCAGATGGGTTGAAGTATCCGGTGTTGTAACTTTAGGTGTGGTCATAATCGTGTTGATGTTTGAAATTTATTTTTGATAAAAGTATTAATATTTTTACTGGTGTTCTAATCATTTCTGTAAAAATTTCTCTTGTACTTCGGGAAGACGTCTATTCATCAATAGTTTGCCGTACAAGAGCTTACAATTGTACAAACGCTATCCTGCTCTCAAAAGTATGGGAACGTTAGATTCAATTGTTTATTTTTGACCCTAAAATTTATACATATGCCTGTAGAAATAGAACGTAAATTCTTAGTCCGGGGTGATTTTAGACCATTTGTTATTAGACAACATGAGATTAAACAAGGGTTTTTGTCCACAGTCCCCGAGCGAACTGTAAGGGTGAGAATTGCAGATGACAAAGCTTTTATAACAGTCAAAGGACTGTCCAATAAAGCCGGGACACACCGTATGGAATGGGAGCAAGAGATTAATTACAAGGATGCCGAAACACTTTTGACGCTTTGTGAACCTTTTCCGATCTCAAAAACCCGTTATATCGTTCCGGTTTCGGAGGATTTGTTTTTTGAGGTGGATGAATTTCACGCGCACAACAAAGGTTTAGTAATCGCTGAAATAGAGCTGCCCAATGCTGACACCCCATTTGACAAACCGGATTGGTTAGGCGAAGAAGTGACCGGTGATGTTCGGTATTATAATTCTAATTTGGCCAGGAAGCCTTTTACGACTTTTGAGGGATAATGCAACAGGAAGATAGACAGGTATTATAGAAATAAATTTCCGCTTTACACTACAAATTCATTTAAGATGTCAATCAGTGCTTGGGCGTCCATGGAGCCACTTTGTCGCCAGAGCATTTCGTTATTTTTATAGACGATATAGGTAGGACTGGTTTTGATGCGTAGAGCTTTGACCAACTCGGCATTTTTTCCAATATCAATTTTGACGACTCTGGCTTTGCCCATAAATGTAGTAGCTACATCTTTAAGCGTATTCATAACCTTTGATTCTATATCCTCTTGAGCAGTAAAGTGGTAGAAATCAATGAGAACGGGGATGTCAGAACCAATAATGTCACCAAATTTTGACATAGATTAAGGACTTTGAATTGATTATACAAACCTACATAAAAAATCTAAATTATTTTTCAATCAACCCTTGAAACCTTTAATTATTCTTGTTTTTACAGGTATTTATTGGTATTTGTACATATAAAACCCTATTTTTACCAACTAAATTTTAAAGTTATGTCCATAACGTCCAAAAACGATTACAGGCGGGTCACAGTAAAAACCTTAGCCGAAATGAAAAAACACAAGGTTAAAATTGCCATGCTAACAGGCTATGATTTTACTATGGCAAAAATCATTGATCATGCCGGTATAGACGTGATTCTGGTCGGGGATTCGGCATCAAATGTTATGGCGGGTCATGAGACGACTTTACCCATTACACTGGATCAGATGATTTATCATGCCAGTTCGGTGATTAGAGGCGTTAAAAGAGCATTGGTTGTTGTCGATTTACCGTTTGGGTCTTACCAGGGTAATTCAAAGTCTGCACTTGATGCGGCGATTAGAATCATGAAAGAATCAGGGGCACACGCTGTCAAACTGGAAGGCGGTGAAGAGATTAAAGAATCGATCAGCCGGGTTTTATCAGCCGGTATTCCTGTTATGGGACATCTCGGTTTGACTCCGCAATCCATTTATAAATTTGGAACGTATTCAGTAAGAGCCAAGGAAAAAGACGAAGCCGACAAGTTAAAACAGGATGCCATATTACTTCAGGAATTGGGCTGTTTTGCTCTGGTATTGGAAAAAGTACCGGCAAAACTGGCTAAGGAAGTGGCAGAATCTTTGGAGATTCCTGTGATAGGTATTGGTGCCGGTGGTGGCGTGGATGGTCAGGTTTTGGTGACGCATGATATGCTGGGGATGACACATGAGTTCAGTCCGCGTTTTTTAAGGCGTTATCTCGATCTTTACGAAAGTATGAATCAAGCGTTCAGCCGCTATATTGAAGATGTGAAAAATGGGGACTTTCCCAATGAAGAGGAGCAGTACTAATGCACGCTCTGCATTTACAGAGGCAGGCAGGTGTTTGCCATAACATTAGCTGAAAAACAACCTTGAGGTTATGAATCGGCGACCATTAAAATGCTTTTGGCACAGGTTTCAATGGTCTCTAAAATATGGTCAAGTTGAGCTTTAGTAAAATCCGGATCGAGCAGGACAACTCTCAGGTAAACCTTGTTGTTGAGATAGGCATAATTGAAAATAATATCTCCTTTTTTAAAGATTTCTTCTCTTATTTTTATGTTTAAGTCATCAGTGTCTTTGTCATCGAGGCTATCAGCTTTGTAACGGAAACATACGATGACCGATTCAGGTGTTTGAAATAGTTCCATATGCGGATTATTTTCAATGACACTACTGAAATATACTGCTTTTTGTCGTAGAGATTCTACATGGGCTTTAAAGCCGGCTTCTCCTTTGTATTTCAGACTTAACCACAATTTTAACACTTCCGGTCTTCTACCACCCTGAAGTGATTTTTGCCCCAGATCATAAGTGTTATCATGGTCATGGAACAGATAATCTGCATTGACGGTAAAAGCTTCTTTGAGAAGTCCTTTGTCTCTGGTCAGGAATGAAGCCGTTGACAAGGGCATACTCATGACTTTATGGAAGTTCCAACTTACAGAATTGGCATGCTCTATACCTTTCAACCGGTGTTTTTCAAGGTCTGAAAACAACGACGCTCCTCCAAAACATGCATCTACATGATACCACATATTGTATTTTTTGGCTATGCTTGCCAAGGCTTCAAGATCATCAAATGAGCCGGAGGTTGTGGTGCCGGCAATACCGGTAAGCATAATGGGAATACGACCGTCAGCTATGGTTTTTTCAATGATGTCTTCTAAAGCATCAATGCGGATTTTGGCATTGACATCAGAGGGAATCTTGATTAAAGCATCAGTGCCAAAGCCTAAAAAATTAGCGCCTTTGACAAAGGAGTAATGGGCTTGGTCAGAGACAAAAATAGTAACCGGCGGATAGGCGTTGAGACCCAGAGTACGGGAATCCTTAAACTTGTATTCTCTGGCGAGGAACATAGCTTTCATATTAGACATGCTGCCACCGGAAGTAAAGACACCATCACCGGATCGTCCCCATACTTTTTTGGATAAAAAATCAATGGTTTCATTCTCAATCAGGGTGAGAACCGGAGCCACTTCATAGGTGTACATAGACGTGTTGAGCAATGTTATCAAAACATCTGCGAGGTAGGCTATAGGTTGTGTTTTACCAAACATCTGATTCATAAAGTACGGATGATTGGTGTTGACACTTTGATCCATCAAAGTTTTGATGATGTTTAAAATCTCATTATCGGAAATCGATTGATAAGGGATTTTAAAATCCAATGATTCTTTTAGGTCTTCGGGAGTTAGGTTTTTTCTTAGTGAAGTATGACCTTCGACCGTTGATGACACTTTTTTAGAAATCTGATTGAATATGTATTGTAGCAAATCAGTATTTGTATCCATGAGTTCTTGTCTTACCGCAAAATTATGTAAAAGTAGGTTTTTTAATTTAAATGGAATAGTTGAAGAGATAAGATTTAGCTTTTTTTGCCTCAATTCCGGCTTAAATATCCGGTTTTTGGTCGAAAATTTGCAGTTCACCACTGTCGTTGACGTAGATAAAATACACATTCAGTTCAGGGTGCTTGTTGGCAAAATCTACCGCTTTTTCAAAGCCCATAGCCATAAACGCTGTGGCATAAGCATCGGCAAGGGCGCAACTTTCACGGGTTATAACGGTTGCACTCAAGAGGTTACTGGGGGTGTTTTTGCCGGTCAGCGGATTGATGGTGTGTACAAATTTATTGCCGTTTTCATCGATCTTAAATTTTCTGTAATTGCCAGAAGTTGCCAACCCGTTGTGGTCTAAACTGACGATTTTTTGAATATTCTGCTCTGCTTTGATTTCGGGATTCTGTATCCCTATTTGCCAGGATTGGCCATTGGGATTTTTACCCTGGGCATAGACTTCTCCACCAACTTCTATCATAAAATCATGGATTTGAGAAGCCCTTAAAAAATCTTTGATGACATCTACAGAATAACCCTGGGCAATAGAGTTAAAATCAATATAGGTTTCAGGGTGTTCTTTAATGAGCCGGTTATTTGCCATCGCTAATTGGTCAAGACCGGTATAGGTCATAAGTTCAGGTATAGACAGGTTTTTCAGATTTTCAGGCAATTCTTTGGATCCAAATCCATAGGCATTGACTAACAAACCAACCGTGGGGTCAAAGTAGCCATTGGTTTCCCGGTACACTTGTTGTGACAGCTTGAAAACGTTGATAAAATGTGCGTCCGGTTGTACACCGGTTTCCCCATTGTTAATTCTGGAAATAATAGATTGCGGCACATATGTGGACATGGATAAATCCATGACTTTAAATATACTGTCAATAGCAGGACTCAAGTCTTTACTTTCCGGTGATTTGTATTTGATGGAAAACGTAGTCCCTTGTGCCGAACCTTTCACATGCATATAATCATTGGTTACAGATTGGCAGGTGGTTACCGTCCAACCTATGAAGAGACTAACAGCCCATAGCCGTACATTTTTTAAAACAGGCATGATTTGTTGCATATTTTTATTTTTTTCTTCTGTGTCTTTGAGCATCAACCACGGCAATAGTTGTTATATTTACCATCTCATCTACATTGGCACCCAGCTGAACGATATGAACGGGTTTAGCCATACCCATCAAAATAGGTCCTACGGACTCGATGCCGTTTAGTTCTTTCATGATTTTATAGGTGATATTAGCCGATGATAATTGCGGGAATATCAAAGCGTTTACGTTTTTACCGGCTATTTTTGCAAATGGAAAACGATCCTTCATCATGCTTTGGTTCAGAGCAAAGTCTGCTTGTATTTCACCGTCTATATTCAGTTCGGGATGATGCTTATGCATGTACTGTACCGCTTGACCCATTTTGGAAGACATCGGATGCGCTGAACTGCCAAAATTGGCATAAGACAACATGGCTATATTGGGTTTTATTCCAAACATTTGCATGGTTTCTGCTGTGAGTTTAATGATAGAAGTTAATACTTTTTCATCCGGATCGACATTTACGGCAGTGTCAGACAGGAATAGAGGGCCTCTGTCTGTGAGCATAAGGTTGGTCGCAGCAACTTTGGTGACGTCTTTACGTTTACCGACTATTTCAAGCATTGGTTTAACAACATTGGAGTAACTTCTGGTATAACCCGAGATTATGGCATCTGCATCACCTTCTACAACCATCATAGCTCCAAAGATGTTACGGCTTTTCATCCAGGACTCAGCATCATAGCGTTTAACGCCGAATCTCTGACGTTTTTCCCAAAATTTGAGTACATATTGATCCCTGCGTTTTTTATGTTTTTTGTCTTTGGGGTCGATGATCTGAATATCATTGGTCATGTCAAAGCTGATCTCTTCCATCAGTGCTTTAATTTTTCTTTCTCTACCCAGTAGTATAGGGAAAGCAATACCTTCGTCGTAAACTATTTGAGCGGCTTTCAATACATCCAAATATTCAGCTTCGGCAAAGACCACCCGTTGAGGATTACTTTTGGCTCTGTTGATAACCCGTTTCATATATTTACTACTACTACCCATGCGTCCTGCAAGTTGTTCGCGGTATTTTTCCCAATCTTTTATGGGTTCTTTGGCGACACCTGTATCCATAGCGGCTTTGGCTACAGCCATAGGTACAACTTCTATCAACCGCATATCAAAGGGCTTGGGAATGATATAATCCCTGCCAAATTCTAAGTGTGTTTCACCATAGGTAATATTGACCTGCTCAGGAACAGGTTCTTTAGTCAGATTGGCGAGAGCATGTACAGCAGCGAGTTTCATTTCCTCGTTGATGGTTGAGGCTTTGACGTCTAAGGCACCTCTGAATATATAAGGAAATCCTAAGACGTTGTTGACCTGATTGGGGTAATCAGAACGTCCTGTTGCCATCAGAATATCGTCTCTTGTACGCATGGCAAGCTTGTATTCAATCTCAGGATTGGGATTTGCCAGAGCAAAGACAATAGGGTTTTTTGCCATTTTTTTAAGCATCTCAGGCTTTAGAATATCAGCTTTTGACAGCCCTAAAAACATATCGGCACCCTCTATGGCATCTTCAAGTGTGTGGTAGTCTGAATCTGTAGCAAATTCTTGTTTTTGAGGGCTTAAGTCTTCCCGGTCTTTTCTAATGACACCTTTGCTGTCAACCATGATGATATTTTCAGGTTTGACCCCTAATTTTTTATATAACCTGGAGCAGGATACTGCAGAAGCACCTGCACCGTTGACAACAACTCTGATGTCTTTCAGCTTTTTACCCACAATTTCACTGGCATTGAGCAGACCGGCAGCAGAAATGATGGCCGTACCGTGTTGATCATCATGCATGACGGGGATGTCAAGTTCCTCTTTGAGACGACGTTCTATTTCAAATGCTTCAGGTGCTTTGATGTCTTCCAGATTGATTCCGCCAAAAGTAGGTGCAATAGCCTTGACCGTTTCCACAAACTTATCCGGATCTTTTTCGTCTAATTCTATGTCAAATACATCGATATCTGAAAAAATCTTAAACAACAAACCTTTACCTTCCATAACCGGCTTTCCGGCTAAAGCGCCGATATCTCCCAGACCTAAAACTGCTGTCCCATTGGATATCACTGCCACCAGATTGCCTTTGGAGGTATATTTATAAGCATTGAGGGGGTCTTTTTCTATTTCTAAACAAGGCGCTGCCACACCCGGTGAGTAGGCTAAAGACAAATCTCTCTGAGAGGTGTGCTTTTTAGTGGGAATTACTGAAATTTTCCCGGGGTTTGGTTTGGCGTGATAGTTTAAGGCGTCTTTGTTTAGTTTTGATTTCGTTGACATAAAAATTTGATTTTAATAAAGTACAAAGTTAAATTAATACCTATAAAGTCAGGGCTGATTAGAGTGAATTTGTTATCAATATTAATTATTTTTTTACAAATGTAATGGTTTCTTTCAGTGAAGGTAACGTAGCCCGTTTTACGGCAGATTTGGAAAACATGCTGTCAAACTGTTTGTCGTTCAGTGTTTCCCAGTTGCTTTTGCTCATGTCCACAAGCTCTTGTTTGGGAGAAAATCTGGGTTCATTATGTGGTTTTGATCGGCGATTCCACGGGCATACCTCCTGACAAATATCGCAACCAAAAATCCAGTCTTTCCATTTGTTTTTAAAGGCATCGGGAATATTGTCTTTCAACTCTATGGTCAGGTAAGCAATACATTTGTTAGCGTCCAATGTCTTTCCCGGTAAGATCGCCTGTGTAGGACAAGAATCTATACAACGGGTGCAGGTGCCGCAATGGTCTGTTTTAAAAGGCGAATCGTAAATCAAAGGCAGATCGATAATAATTTCTGCCAGAAAAAAATAGGATCCTAATCCTTTTTGGATCAGCAAGGTGTTTTTACCCTGCCAGCCCAGCCCGGCTCTGACCGCCCACTGACGCTCCATTACCGGTGCAGAGTCGGAAAATATTCGCGCACTCACTTCGCCCACTTCTTCCTGAATATACGCCAGCAAGACCTTCATTTTATCCTTTAGCACCTTGTGATAATCCTCGCCATAAGCATAGCGGGCTATTTTATACTGCCCGTCGGTGATGGACTGTTCGGGATAATAATTGTGCGACAGTACAATGATTGATTGGGCTCCGGGAACCAGTTTTCTGGGGTCGAGGCGTTTTTCAAAATGATTACCCATATAGTACATCTCACCGTGATAGCCATTATCCAGCCATTGCGCCAGACGTTGGGTTTCTGATTCCAAAGCATCGGCTTTAGCAATACCGACACTTGCAAACCCCAATTCGCGCGCTTTTTTCTTGATTTTAAGACTTAGATGTTCCCTGGACCTCATGAGACAAAAATAGTGTTTTTTATATGTCTGTATAGTTGGGGTTGTTAAACAATTTGTTTTGAGTGCTTTAATGGTTGTTTTTGCTGTTTAGTTTCAATATAAACCCTCGCTTATCTAAAGTAAATATAACTATATTTGACTTTAGATATTAAGATGTTGAATCTTGTACAGCATTAATTGTAACTAATTTCTGAAATTAGTTAAAAACAGAAACAGGATATGAAACTTAGAAAAACAGGGTTAATCATTTTAGGTATTCTAATGATTTTGATTATAGGTTTTAAGGTTTATCTTGAAATAGACAATGTATCTTATAATAATAGAATTGAGAACATGAATAATAATAATGAATTGACTGGTGAAGTTACGTGTTCAGTTGAACATAAAACATTAACAATGGATGGTTATGACATCCATTATTATGTGTCCGGAAAAGCGCATGAGCATTTGATAGTCTTTCTGCATCCTGCATTTTCTGACCATACAGCCTTTGATCAACAAATTGATTATTTTTCAAAAAAATACTGCGTTATCACTGTTGACCTCATCGGGCATGGCTTATCAAAAGCCCACAAATCAAAAGATCAAATAGATGCCTCTTTACAACACCTTGAAAAAATACTTGAAACGGAAGGATATGATAAAGCGCATGTTGTGGGTGTTTCAATGGGTTCTTTAGTCGCTCAATATTTTACGCATAAGCATCCCGGAAAAACAAAGACTTTGATTGCTTTAGGCGGTTACAATATCAATAAAGACAATAAAGACGTCAAAAAATCACAGCAATCCGTTAATTTAGGTTTGATAGTCAGAGCTGTTTTTTCAATGAAATCTTTCAGGAAAAAAGTCGCTGAAATGAGTTGTAAAACAGAGCAGGGGCAAATCTTATGCTATAAAACTCTGAGGCATTATGACAGACGTTCATTTAAAGTCATGCAGGGGCTTCAGAATATAGTTAAGCATAGGGAAAACATCAAGCCACAATTTCCTGTCTTGATATTAACAGGGGCATATGACATTGATTTAGCCAAGACAATGGGAGAATCCTGGCACTCAGAAACAGAAGGCAGTCAATATAAGCAGATTAAAGATGCCGGACATTGTGCCAATATTGATAACCCCTCAGAATTTAATCAAGTAGTAAGCGTTTTTATAGATGCAAATAATGATTAAAGAAGGTTTCATCTACAGATTCGCTAAGGGTTAGTGTTTTTCTTGTGAAGTACAAGATGTATATTTGCGGTGATGATAACCCCAAGGATTAAAACAAAAGATAACCCATGAGCATTCCAAAACTACAATTGAATTTAGATATATTTAATTTACTTTTAAATCCAAGGGGTCGTATTACCGGCAGGGAGTTTTTAGTTGGCATTTCAACCTTATTTTTAATCGCATTATACCAAATATTAAATCAAACGCTGTTAATAACAATTACCCCTGTTATTTACCGTGCGGCGGATGGTGTTCTAAACGTCGCTGCATTAAACGCTTCTCCGGATATTTTTGCTGTCCCGAATACTTACTATATTCTAATATTTATGTCTTGCCTCGTATTGTGCTACAAAAGGACTGTGGATTTAAACTATACAATGACTACAGGTGTTATTTTGGGAATTATCATGTATTTTGGATTCAGCTTTGTTTTTTTTAATGCTATTAATCTGATATCTTTTAATGTCTTAGAACATGAGATTATTGAACGCGCTAATAATTATATGCTTTTATACCATGTCTTAAGTGTGATTTTCACTTTGACAGCCATTGCTTTGGTGGTTTATTTGTCAACCAAAAAAGGGCAAAAGGATAATTCTATTGATAGAACCTCGACACAGGGATATCTTATAAATTTAGTGAAAATGACTTTGTTTTTTATTGGTTTTACGGCTGTTCTGTCATTGCTTTATATCACAATAAAATTTGATGAAAAGATTGTTGCCATATTGGGAGGTGTTGCTATGCTTGTGGTCTTGATTGTTTATTTGATGTTGAGTTACAAACAATCCAAAGGCTTGCGTTTGCTGTTTTATATCAACCTCGGTATTTTGATTGTGTACCTTGTTTCTATTGCCGGGAGTATTTTGATTAAAGAATTAAATGCCGGGATTATCGTGTTTAAACTCTATTTTTCTTTATTATCCATTCTCAATCTATTGTTCTTGTTGAGTAATTTAAGTTTTATAACGCTGGAACCTTCAGTAAAAACGGTGTCCAATGATATGGCAAGTTAAGAACCGGACCAAAACTTTTTGTATTTTTACTGTGAGTATGGCAACGTAAAAGCGGACTGATTGACCTGTTTTTCGTCTATGCCGGCGCGTTTATAAGTAATCCAGTCATGATATACAAAGAGGTTAAACCCCGGGGATTTTTAGAAAACTTTATCCAGTGTTTTTGGACGTATCAAACGACGGATAAAGCCATACAACATACTATTCTGCCCGATGGCTATTTTGATTGGATTGCAGAATATGACAATAATGTCTTGACAGCCGTAAAACTCACAGGAATTTGGACAACTCCTAAACACCTCGTCATTCCGAAAAACAAAACGTATGTCGCTATTCGTTTTAAGTTGTTAGCGGCGGAATACCTTTTGCACAGAGACATAAAATCAATCTTAGACACCGATGTACGTTTGCCGTTTGATTTTTGGCAAATTAACAACTATCAAAGCCATGACTTTGACACCTTTGTCAAGGACACGACAACCCGTATTGAACAATCCGTTAAGCATCTCAAGACCATTGATGACCGAAAACTCAAATTGTTTGATCTGGTCTATCACGAGCGTATAAATACTGTGGCCGAACTGTCTGAAAAAGTAGTCTGGAGTAGCCGGCAAATCAACCGGTATTTTAATACCCAATACGGTTTTCCGTTAAAAGAATTTTTGAAGATTGTCCGTTTTAAAGCCTCTTATAAAGACCTTTCAAAAGGCGTGTTATACCCGGATAAGGCCTATTTTGACCAATCCCATTTTATCAAAGAAGTCAAAAAATATGCGGGGGTCACCCCCAAAGAATTACACAAAAACAAAAACGACCGATTTTTACAATTATCAACGATAGATAAGCCATAGCTTTGTTGTATTATTAACCAAAGCACACAGATATGACCATCAAGAAACTATCGCCTAATTTTGAGGTAACGGATATTAAAAAAACCGTTGATTTTTATACAGAAAACTTTGGGTTTGATTTAGTCATGGCTGTACCCGACACTCAGGACGGTGTCGAACAGACGTTGAGCGACCATCAAACCTATGTATATGCCATGATGCAAAAAGACCATGTGGCATTGATGTTTCAGCGGTCAGATACTTTTAAAAAAGATGTTGTGTTTGCCAAAGACCTCAGAATGGGCGCAACAGTATCGTTTTATATGGAGGTTGAAGGGCTCAAAGCACTGTATAACACTTTGAAAAATAAGAACCTGACAATGACCGAACTGAAAACCACTTGGTACGGTATGCAGGAGTTTTACGTCAAAGATCTCAACGGGTATATTCTGGGGTTTGCGGAAAAAGCAGTGTAGTATTTGGCGACGTTTCACATTTGAAGATACAATTATAATCTGTATTTTTGGGGTGAATTGGTCTTGGCAAATATTATGAAAAAGATTATTTACATTGTATTGACTATCGGAAGTCTGTATTATTCCTGCAAACTAAATTCGTTGATTGTTACGACTATGATTCACATATAATTATTTTCCCGCCCAAAAAACAATAACCAAAAACACATGAATAATACGGGTTATGCTTTGTCAAGGTTGGTGTAAGCTGTCAATTTTATGTCTTCTTAAAGTTACACCGTATGACTTGAATTTAAGTTTTTTATTTTTGCGTCATCGACTTACAAAAAGTCTTTGAAATCATAGTATCAATATTAATAACATCTTTAAACCCATGAAAAACATCGGACTTTACATTTTGTTAGGATTTTTATCACTTCAAACGCTGGCTCAAAACAAAAATTTTATTGATCAGCCATTTCTGGAAACTTTTGCCGCATCGGATACTTTAGTCATGCCGGACAGAATTCATTTACGTATCATGTTAGATGAAAAAGACAATAAAAACCGGCAATCCACAGAAGAATTAGAAGCATCCATGTTGCGAGTACTCAAGGGGCTGAATATTGATCTTGACAAAAATCTTTCACTATTGGATTTTGCGAGTAATTTAAAAAAATACTTTTTAAGTAGTAAAAAAGTGCTTAAAACAAAAATGTATGCCTTAATAGTCCATGATGCAAACACCGTTGGCAAAGTCATGATAGGATTGGAACGTGTAGGAATTTCCAATGTGTCTATATCTGAAACAGAATATTCAAAATCTGATGAATTGCTCCTTGATTTGAAAGCAAAGGCTATTGCAAAAGCCAGGCGAAATGCCGAAAAAATGCTTGAGCCGCTGAACCAAAACCTTGGGAAGGCTATTTATATTTCAGATTTGGAATCCGGATCCATGTATAGCCTGTCAAATCGGTTACAAGGTGAGGTGGCCGGTGTTAGAATCAGAGGTGTTTCAAGTATTTATGGAAGCTCAAAACAAGAGGAGTTGATGATTGATTTTGAAAAGATGAAATTTTCTACCGGCGTTAAAGTAAAGTTTATCATCGAATAAGGTGCGATTGTTTGACGTCTGTATGCCAACACTGACTAAACAATTATTCAGCAATAATGCAGTAAAGGAAAAACATATAAAGCTTATTTTTAGTCCGCTAAATCAGATTTTAGTATCTGTTTTTTTGCATATTTTTGCGCGTGTAAACCGGATTGTATTAAAGCTTTTTAAAAGTTGTCAATTTTTGATGTTGTTAAAGCTTATACACTCAATCCATTGTACAGTATAATAAAAACAAGATATGGCCAAAAAAATTCTAATTTTATTCTTTTTAGTAGCCGTCCAAACGTATGCTCAGCGATGTAAAGTGGAAAAAGATCCATTTTCCAATGAAACGATAACTTTCTTTGATTATAAAGCTAAGACTGTCTATTTTAAAGTTAAAAATGATTCTATAACCTTCAATGTTAAATTCAATTATTGGGGTGAGAGAGAATATGTGTTTGATAAGGGTACGGAAATACGGATAAAGTTTGACAATGGCGCTGACATTGCTTTAAAAATGGTCAAAAAGGCTAAGCCCATAATTGAATTGGTAACCTCTTCTAATGCAACCATAATTGGATTTTACGGTGGCTTTAACGTCGTGAGTTCAGAAAATTTTACAGCCTATACCTTTACTTTTTTACTCAATAAAGACGAGTTAAAAAAGCTTTCTGAATCTAAAATTGACGTTATCCGAATTCCTGATACTGAAGAAGGAGAATATGTTGACTTAAAAGCCAAAGGTCTAACCAAAAAGAAAATGAAAGCGATCAAAAAGGGGGCTACATGTATTCGTGAACAGTATAACGGTGCTTAACGGTTGAGTCAGTAAATTGAGAAAAAGCCCTATCTTTATTGCTTGGATGCTTGTTGTTTTTATGAAAAACTGAAAACACCGGGAATCTTTACCTTACATTTGCTTAATTCTTATAGCGATTAATATGGAACGACCAAAGGTTTCAGTGTTCTGGTTTAGAAGGGATCTGAGAATGGAAGATAATCATGGCTTGTCCAAAGCGCTTAACAGTGATTATCCGGTATTGCCTGTCTTTATTTTTGACCCCAATATTATACAGGAACTGAAACCGGATGATGCCCGTATATCATTTATTTATGAGCGGCTGACAGCTTTGAATGAAAATCTTAAAACAAAATCCGGTAGTCTTTACGTTGTAAAAGACACGCCTGAGCAGACCTGGCAACAACTACTCAAGACTTATGAGGTCAAAGCGGTTTTTTTTAATGAGGATTACGAACCCTATGCCATACAGAGGGATAAGACGATTAAACAACTGCTGACTGATGCCGGAATCGACGTTCAAATTGTCAAAGATCAAGTCATTTTTGCCAAAGATGAGATTCTCAAAGCAGACGGTACGCCCTATACCGTCTATACGCCTTATAAAAATAAATGGATGCAAGCGTTCAGGGATGTGGACTTAACGTCTTTTGCCCCGGAAACTGTGCCCAATTTTTATACCGGGAACTTTAGATTACCGGCCTTAGCCGACATAGGTTTTACGCCATCGGACATTAAAGTCAGGGCATACTCTTTGGATCATCTGGAAGTCTATGAATCGGTTCGGGATATTCCGTCTCTCAACCAAACAAGTCATTTGTCGCCACATCTTCGTTTTGGAACTGTGAGTATTAGACAAGTCGTAAAAAAAGCATTGAAACACCAACCTTTTCTCAATGAATTGATCTGGCGTGAGTTTTTTATGCAGATTTTATATCATTTTCCGGCGGTAGTTCATGCTAATTTCAGGCGTAAATACGACCATATCAAATGGCGTAATAACGAAGATGAGTTTGAACGCTGGAAACGTGGGGAAACCGGATATCCAATGGTTGATGCCGGTATGCGACAGTTGCATGCCACCGGCTATATGCACAACAGGGTTAGAATGATTACAGCAGGTTTTTTGTGTAAACATTTATTGATAGACTGGCGGTGGGGCGAAGCTTACTTTGCGGAAAAACTACTGGACTATGAGTTGGCATCAAATAATGGTAATTGGCAATGGGCTGCCGGTACGGGATGTGATGCCGCACCGTATTTCAGGGTGTTTAATCCTACCACACAGATTAAAAAATTTGATAAGGATTTACGTTATATCAAGCAATGGGTACCGGAGTTGGAATCGCTGACTTATCCTGCGCCTATCGTTGACCACAAAATGGCCAGAGCAAGAGCCATCAGGACTTATAAAGAAGGCATACAATAGGGGGGATTGTAGTGTGCAGTTGGCTGTAGGTGGTGTCAGGTGAAAGGCTTATGCCCGATAAATCTTTGATTTTTTAAATGTGGCACTTTCATTGGTTTTAGTTTGTATTTCTTATATTTGCTTGAAGTCAGTGTTAAAAAATTTATATTAATGACTGCAAACTGCCAACTGCACACTGCATACTGCAGCAAGAGACTACTAACCAAAGAATCAAAACACCATGAAAAAAACGCTAACCTTATTGATGTGTATGTATGCTCTTTTTGCTTTTTCTCAGGAAGATGAATACACTTATACCCAGTACCATCCTAATGGTAAATTGAAAACATATATAAACCATAAGCATGGTGCCTACATTGAGTTTTACGATAATCTTCAGCGGAAAGTTTCAGGAAGATGTGAAGGTGGCATCGTTGCCAATTTGGATCGTAAATTTGGTGCATGGGTTTATTTCAATAAACAAGGGGATTTGTTAAAGGTTTATCATTATTACTGTGATAGTTTGCAAACGCAATTGATTTTTGACGATAGTTGCCGGGTCAAAACAGGAGAATGGATAGAATATTACTCTGATAAAAACACCATACGGAATAAAGGAACCTTAAAGCATTACAAAAAAGAAGGACGGTGGGAAAAATACTATAAAAATGGCACTTTAAGACAGGTCATCAATTATAAAAACGATATAAGACAAGGGGAATTCTTTGAATATTATAGGAATGGCCAGCTTGCCTATAAAGCTTACTATGAAAACGGCGCATTTATGGGTCCGGTAGAAGGGTATGATGAACATACCGGAGAACTAATTATACAAGCAACGATGCTTGATGGAAAATACAATGGGTCTTTTCGTGAAAATTATGAGACCGGCAAAGTTTACAAGCTAGGAACGTTTGACAGGGGCGATAAAACTGGTGAATGGGAATATTTCTTTGAGAATGGCGTGCTTAAAATGAAAGGTTTGTATCTCAACAATTATCGGGATGGCCTGTGGAAACGCTATGATGAACAAGGCCGATTAAGTGCTGAAATTCACTTTAAACATGGAGAAAGGGATGGGAAAGTTGTGTTGTATAACGCCGATGGAACGATCAGAGAAACCAAGATGTATAAAGAGGGTGAACAAATAGAATAAGAAATAAGCTGAATTAACGTTTAATTTTAAAAAGACACATGATGAATAAAAATATATGGTTAGTGCTTGTGTCATTAGTTTTTTCTAATGTTGTATGTTCCCAAGAAAAAGAGATTTTTGTTCAAAAGGATTTATCATCCTTGGTTGATCATGTGATTACTAAAACAGATACAGCTATTTATAAATCCGAAGATTATGCACATTGGAAAGGCTATTTGGATAAACCGCATCCTTCGGTAAAAACCATAGAAACGTATTTCAAAACAGCCTCTGAACAATACGGTGTGCCTTTGGAATTGTTGATGATTATCGGACAGGTTGAAAGTAACTGGGTTCAGATAGGACCAAGTATAGACAGGGGATGGGGTATAATGCATCTGGTAGAGAATGATTATTGTAACACATTGACAGAAGCCTCACGACTGTTAGGATTGGATAAACAGATTTTAAAGGACAATCCCAAGTACAACATCTTAGGTGCAGCCGCTCTCTTAGCGCATTATGCCGGAGGAGAACAAAAGAATTATGCCTCTCTTGAGGATTGGTTTAAGCCCGTCAAAAAATTCACGGGTTTGATTAGCGAGGATTTAAGAGAGATGCAAGCCAAAAGGTACTTTGACCAATTAAAAGAAGGGGTGACGAGTAAAACTTTATGGGATGAAACCATCATCATTGATCCGGTTGAAAATCAAATTGACCAAAGGATAAGCGCCGGTAATAAATTTGTATTTCCAAGCCAAGCTAAGTCTTCTGAATATGAATTTGCAATTTCAGATTTGATATCCTGTAATTATACCGTTGGCCGGAATTACAGTGTAGATACTTGGGTTAATCATTGGATTGGAACAGGAACCTATGCCGGTGCCATTTCGTGGTTTCACAATTGTAGTGCAGAAGCCAGTGCCCATTTTGTTATCCGGTCCAGTGACGGGCAGATTACCCAGACAGTAAGTGTCTATGATACTGCCTGGCATTGTGGGGTTTATGGCTACCCGTACAACAATTCAAGGTCGATTGGGGTAGAACACGAAGCTACAATTGCCAATCCGGACTTATGGTATAGCTTCTATATGTTAAATGAATCAGCCAGAATGTCGCGGTATTTTTGCGATATCTTTTATATTCCAATGACCAGATCCTTACCCGGTATCAGAGGTCATAACGATATGCCCGGCACCTCAACCTCATGCCCCGGTAGTCTGCCATGGGAACGGTGGATGCACTTTTTAACCTTAAGTGCCAATACGCCCGGGGTCAATGCCAATGATGTAGCCATGCCGGTGAGTTTTGATTGGTCTTCAGATGGTGGCTCTTCACCCCAGTATAGAATTCAGGTGTCAACTTCAGATTCCGGTTGGACCAAGGAAGATGGATTTACGTCTTCTACCGATGAATCCTCAACCATAAGAGTTAACCGGAATACTGCCGGTAATACCAATTATACATGGACCAATAGTTCGCCTTATCCGCCCCAACCCAATACAACATATTATTGGACGGTCAGACTATTTGTAGATGGTATGAGTTCCTATTATTTAAAGCCAAGAGCCTTTACAACCGGCGCAAGTACTTCAGAATATCCCGATATGGTGATTATGGATATGTGGACAACACCGTCAAATCCCGTGGTTGGGGAAGCAGTGGATTTATATGTCAAGATAAAAAATGTTGGGGATGCCACTGCCACGCCCATTTCTCTTGACTATAAGATCAATAATACAACAGTAGGTTCAGATTCGTCAACATCCTTAGCTCCGGGTGCTACTCAGACCACGTATTTCCCGGGTTATGTGTTCTCAAATGCCGGGACATTTGATTACTGTGTTTATATTGATGAAGTGGAGAATGAACAAAATACATTAAATAACAGTTATTGCATCAATGTGACTGTTGAAGAAGCCGGTGGAGACGAAGACATTTACTTAACAGATGTATCTGTTACGCCTGAAACCATATATTCCGGTGGTGAAGTAACCGTCTATGCTACGATGAACTATTCGGGAAATCAGCCGGATTCCGCCTTGCCGGATTTTACATTGGCATATTATCTGTCTTCCGATTGTTCTTTTAGCGATAATGACATTTATCTGTCTGACGCTATTGTGGGTCTGGGCAGTGATAATCCATCACATACGGTGAATGAAACCTTGACTATTCCTGTCAATACGTCTAATGGTGCCTACTATATTTTATGTGTTGCTGATGCCGATGCCGGTCTCAATGAAAGCGATGAAAATAACAATGTGGCATGTGTGCCAATAACGATTGAAAATATAACGTCAGCGATTGATGATGGTTTCAGTAAACAAATAGTGCTTTATCCGAATCCCACTTCCGGTATCATTAACATTAAGCCGGAAAGTGGTGTCAGTATCCGTAAAGTGCTTATCTATGACCTCAATGGCAGACAACTCAAGGTTGTTGAAGACAAGCATCTGAACGGGGTTGATATGTCAGAATTATCAAGCGGTGTATATGTCTTAAAGGTCATTGGTCAAAAGCAACAAACGGCAGTCTTCAGAATTAAGAAAAAATAATCTGATTCCGGTAGGACTGAAGGATGTTTTAAGACAGGTAAATCGTTTCCTGTTTGGATGCCGCTGATAAGATTGGAACTATTTTTGTGGTATCTTGGTCCGGAATATTTATACCATTACTCCGGGCTGATAGTAAGCTGTTTGCCCGCATCAATGGGATTTAAAGTCGTTAAATAACATTATATTGAACAATACAGACCCATTCTATAAGTATCATCCGGGTTTAACCATAAACATTAGCTGTATGAAAGCACTTCTCGTAACTCTATTGGCAACCCTGACATTTGTGGTTACCGCTCAGGACATTGTTTTACCGCCGGATTATATCAAGAGTATTCAATTGACAGGAACTGAGACCAATCCCTATGTTCCGGTTATTTCAAAGGATGGTTCTATTACGTTGAGTTTTGACGACCTCGAAGGCGATGAGAAAAACTATTATTATATGGTGGAGCACTGTGACAAAGATTGGAATACCTCAGATTTATTGCCTACAGAGTATGTGAGCGGGTATGAAAAAGAAAAGATTTACAACTATAATAATTCGTTCAATACCTTGCAATATTACACTAACTACCAAGTGACTTTGCCTAATAAAAACACGCGGTTTCTGATCAGTGGGAACTACAGGCTGAGTATTTTGGATATAGACGATAATGTAATCTTTACACGCTATTTCATCATTTATGAGCCTTTGACTACAGTAGGTGTTTCAGTACATAGAACGCGGGATATGATGTATATTGACACCCAGCAAACCGTAAAATTTGTCATCAATTATCCGGGCGTAAAAATTACCAGCCCACAGGAAGAGATTTTCCCGGTTATTTATCAGAATTTTGATTTTTCTACAAAAGTTGAGGGATTGAAACCCCAATTTATGAGACCTGACCAGCTGATTTATAAATATGATGAAGAAACGTCTTTCTGGGGCGGCAATGAGTTTTTGAATTTTGATACCAAAGAATTACTCATGACCAATAATACAGTTGCCCGTGTGGTATCGGGAGAAGATCTGTACAGGAGTTTACTCTATGTCGATGAACCCCGGGAATCTCAGCCTTATACCTATTATCCTGATGTCAATGGGGCTTTTGTTGTGCGGAATATTAAAGCCGACGATTCTAATACAGAGGCGGATTATACCTGGGTGCATTTTTCTCTTAAAACAAGTGAAATCATCGGGGAGACAGTCTATGTCTATGGTGCGTTTAATAACTACCAACTCACCGGTGAAAACCAAATGACTTACCATTCTGAAACGCAAACTTATGAGGCAGACATCTTACTCAAACAAGGTTTTTATAACTATACATATGTATCGGTAGGAAACGATGATGTCATCAATGCCCAATCGATCAACGGCTCTTATGACGCAACCGAAAATGATTACCAGGTATTGGTGTATTACGCTAAATTTGGCAGTAATTATGACAGAGTGATTGGATATGGAGTGGGCAGTTCCCGCAATCTGTCGCAATAAGATTATTGTAATTTAGTCTGAATTCTATTATTTTTGGCAGTCATAACCAAATACGTCCTTGATGATTGTCATCCATCGTTTGCAGCTTAAACTTTTTTTAATACATATTGAAACGCCGGATGCTTATATGCAATCTCCTGAAAGTATTGACGACAAACAAATAGCTAACCCAGTGTTTATGTCTCTGTTTTATAATGGCTAGAAAACCGAAATCTCATAAAGGCATCATTTGTAGAAATTGTGATTACCCATTGAATGGCGAAGAAAATTTTTGTCCTGAATGCGGACAAAAAAATGATTACAGACGTATCAATCTATGGGAAGTGATTGTCCAGTTTTTCAATGGTTTTTTTGCTTTTGACAGTCTGTTTTTCAGAACCTTAATACCTTTATTGCTTAAACCCGGCAAAGTAAGTAAAGATTATATACAAGGTAAGCGTAAACGGTATATGAATCCGTTTCAGTTGTTTTTACACACCTCCATTGTGTTTTTTTTTGTTTTGGGATTGATTAATATGATTGAAACATACAATAACCTTGCGGTTGCATCAGATGACAAAGAGTTCAGCAATGCTTTTGGATTAGATAATGACGTTTCCGATGATGTGGACTCCTTTAAGCGCACCTATGTGATACAGTTGGATTCTGTGTTTGAACAGATCAAACAAAACCCTGAAGATTCACTGATTGTTATCCGCAAAGAGGATTCTATATATAACAGGCTTTTAATGATGGGGGTCAACAGTGTTTTGCCTCAATTAGATAGTCTGGAGGGCAATGAAGGTGTCGCAGGCCTGGATATATCTCAAATGACGTCCAATGCAGTAAAAGCAGGTAATGCGCAAAAGATCCTGGACGACTATTTGGAAGACCATGATTATCTCGTTAAGGAAAATGTCAATCAAGGGATAACGATAAATTCTTCTAGGATTAGATTTTTTCAATTTCAAAAATATTCAAAAAATTATCCGGATGTAAAGCCTTTGGAGGCGTTGGATAGTTTGAAGTTCCGTAAGACCAAATACAATATTTTCCTCTATCAAAAAGGTCAGGAATTCAATGAAAGGTTTAACAGAAGTGAAAAAGGTTTATCTGAGTTTGCAGATGAGATTTATTCACAAACCTCAATAGCCATGTTCTTTTTATTGCCTGTTTTGGCATTTTTCTTCTGGCTTATCTACATCCGTTCGCCATATTCTTATTCGGAACATCTGATTGTACTCTTTCACTTGCAATCAGTCTTTTTTATTTTGCTTTTGCTCTCTTATCTCCTGAATTTTATATTCAACGTTAAATTTTTTAAGTCTCTCTTTGTTGTAGGATTCTTTTTTTACCTCTATAAAACGCTGCGTAATTTTTACCAGCAGGGACGCTTTAAAACCCTGGTAAAACTCTTTTTGATGAGTGTGGTGTACTTCTGTATCGCATTGTTTGGTTTTGTTGCCGTTTCGTTTTTAGTGTTTCTGTTTTAAAGCCTAAAATAATTGTTAAAACACTAAAATGAAAGATTGTCATGTCGTTTTAGTATAAAATCATTGACAATATCAGGTTTTAGCCCGGTTTGATTTTATATATTTGTAAACTTTCTATAACCTTAACATTATTATCATGTCAAATGGATTTTTTACGGCACCTATAGCCAAAAATGAACCGGTAAGAGATTATGCTCCCGGTAGTGAAGATATTAAGAACTTATTGGCAGCTTATCGTGAGCTGTACAATAAAAAAGTGGACATTCCTGCCTATATTGGTGGCGAAGAAATCCGCACCGGAAAAACAGTGAGTTTACATCCACCTCACGACATCAAACACGATTTAGGTGTAGCCCATCAAGCAGAACAAGAACATATAGAAAAAGCAGTTAAAGTAGCCCTCGAAGCCCGTAAAAAATGGGCGGCCATGCCTTGGGAAGAACGTGCAGCAATCTTTTTAAGAGCGGCTGAACTTATTGCAGGACCGTACAGAGCTAAACTGAATGCGGCAACAATGATTGCCCAGTCCAAAAACGTATATCAGGCAGAAATAGACTCGGCTTGTGAGATTATAGACTTTTTACGTTACAACGTACAGTTTATGACCGATATTTATAAAAACCAACCGGAATCATCTCCCGGTATCTGGAATCGTATGGAGTACCGTCCTTTGGAAGGTTTCGTCTATGCCATTACCCCGTTTAACTTTACGGCTATTGCCGGAAACTTACCGGCAGCACCTGCCTTGATGGGTAATGTGGTGATCTGGAAACCAGCCCGTACCCAAATCTACTCTGCAGATGTATTGATGGAAATCTTTAAAAGAGCCGGTGTCCCGGATGGTGTCATCAATATGGTTACCGGACGTTCCAGTATGATTACAGAAGTGGTGATGAAACACCCTGAATTTGCAGGGGTTCACTTTACCGGTTCTACTCAGGTATTCAACAGCTTCTGGAAACTTATAGGTAACAATATGGATAACTATAAATATTATCCGCGTATCGTGGGTGAAACAGGAGGAAAAGACTTTGTATGGGCGCATCCGTCAGCTTGCGCGACAGAAGTTGCAACCGCTTTAGCCAGAGGTGCTTTTGAATATCAGGGACAAAAATGTTCTGCCGCTTCAAGAGCTTATATTCCTAAATCAATGTGGACTAAAGTCTATAAAGTATTGAAAGAACAAGTAGAATCCATGAAAATGGGTACCACAGAAGATCCGTCTAACTTTATCAATGCCGTGATTGACCGCAGTTCTTATGAAAACCTAACCGGATTTATAGAAAGAGCTAAAAAAGATAAAGATGCAGAAGTCATCATCGGTGGTGAGTATTCTGATGAAGTCGGTTACTTTATCCGTCCTACGGTGATTCTGGCCAAAGATCCTCACTATGTCACTATGGAAGAAGAATTGTTCGGCCCTGTCTTGACCGTTTATGTCTATGAAGACGAAGAGTGGGAAGCTGTTCTTGATACCATTGACAATACAAGTATGTATGCCTTGACCGGTGCTATCTTTAGTTATGACCGTTATGCGACCCAATTGGCACAACGTAAGTTGGTCGATTCTGCGGGTAACTTCTATATCAATGATAAACCGACCGGAGCTGTGGTAGGTCAACAACCTTTTGGCGGTGCCAGAGGTTCAGGAACCAATGACAAAGCCGGTAGTGTATGGAATCTGTTACGTTGGGTCAATACCCGTTCGATTAAAGAGAACTTTTTACCACCCTCAGATTACAGATACCCTTTCTTAGGCTAAAGCGTGATTGAATAATTTTTTAAAACCCCGATTTTTTCGGGGTTTTTTGCGTTTGGGGTGGAGGGGAGATGTGAGGTTTTAACTGTAAAAACTGCAAATACGTGTAAAAGGGGATGTAACTTCAAAAACATACAAAAGTTGTAGTAAAAGCTCTAAAATCTAACCACAACTAACAAATGCCTAAACCAAAAACTTCTAAAAAACTGTATTAAGTGCATAGGGAAATCCCCTAAACACGGGATATAGTTCAACTTGGACTACATACATGCTGTCCCAATAGCTATCGTAATTCACTTATAGTCCTATTGTATTAAGCAAAGTATTTAAGATTCAAACTCTTTGAAAAATCTCTTAACTTTAAGACCATTAATATTATTTGTTTCTTTATATTTATTTTTCAAATATGTTAACCCCTCATTAATATGTGTTGATTTTATTCCATATTGAATAGATTGATAAGCTTCTAAAAATGCAGCCATTTCATCTGCTAATTTTATAATTTTCCCATCTAATGGATAATACTTATCTTCATTATATTTTTCATTAATTTCTTCAAACTCGACTTTTTTGATATTATTATCAATTTTGACTTTATTATCAAATTCATCTTTTGTAAAATACTTAAGTTCATCAATAAATTGATGATCAACTAACGGGTATAACTCTTTTTCTAAAATCAGATCTTCAATTTTGCTAACTATCTCAGGCAATGCTTTTGTAGCTCTTTTCACTGGTGAAATAATGTCTCTCGTCACTGCTTCTGGTAAATCATGGAATAAACCACAAAAGAAATTATTATAAATTCTTTTATCGCACAATTCAATACCAAGTTCATAACTCAAAACAAAAGAGAAAGAAGCAACAAGAAATGAATGACCTAATACAGAAGTTCTTGGAATTCTTGGTGTTTGGCTCCACCTCACTTGAAATCTAAGTTGTTCAATAATAGTTACTAATTCAAAAAGTTGCTGTTTGGTCAAAAGTAACTGCAATCCTTTAAAGTCAAGAAAATCGTGTAAGTCATTTAATAGTTCTTTTTCAACTTTTTCAAGATTTGGAGAAGGTGGATTTAATGTTTTAATTATTTCAAATTCACGATAACTTGAATATTTATGTGCAGCTCTTAAAATTCTATAATTTATATCTTCTAAATCTTCTTTCTCACTTAAGAATTTTGAAAAATTATTCAATATTTTTTTATTGTCGATTATTGTATCATATTGTTCTACAACCCAAGAATTTAGTTCCTTAAACTCATCAGGATACTCTTCTTTTATTTTTCTATGAACAGGGGCTTTAATGTCAGATAGTACAACTTTTTTAAGAAACTCAAAGAAGCCAGCTGATATTATTTTGTTCCAGTTTATTACTGTGCCTTTTTGTTCTTCATATTTAGCAATAAAATATGCTATTATCATTTTGAAAGCAGATTTATCCATTTCATTTAAATCAATAGGTCTAATGCGATCATTCCAACGTTGAATAGAAAATCCTTCAAACATTTTTTGTGCAAATAGTTTTGTAATCATAATTGTTTGTTTTGTTGATTTATATTTTGCCTATCTGGCCCTCGACTTCTCGCTGTTCTCCAAATTGGGATGGCGTAAAGCCCATGATGAGTGTAGTTCCGAAGGGCTTACCATAATGAGTCGAGAAACCCCACGCCATTGAGACACCATTGCGAAGCCATGAGACCTCAGCGTTAGTATACACGCAAATATAAACTTTATTTGCACGCAAATATCAATAACAAGCATTTTGATATCGTAAATGATACAACTGTTACTACTATAATTGTGCTGTATTCGAGGTTAAAGACAGCCCATTGCCTGCCAAAAGCCAAAGGCTAACAGCTACAAACCAAGTATATATTGAAGATTTCAAATTTGTGACAACTGCAAATGCGTGTAAAAGGGATAATTACCTTTATAAGCTGTTTGATGGCTTTAGTGAATGTGTCCTTTCCCAATAGATTCCACCTTAAAACGTTCAACCCAATTATACAAGTAAAAAGAGTAATGATAAGAGCTATGGTCGTAGTTGTGATTCTTGCTTTCACAATGTTAATCAAAGGATTAAGTACGATGTAAAAAAGACTTGTTTTTTACCTAGTCTCGTCTTAATTTTTCCAACTTGACCCCAAACCCGAAATATACAACATCAATAACGACATTAGAATAAAATATATTAAAGAGACGACAAAAATGACTTTTGCATACAGGTTTTTAGTCTTTTTTAAAGATATAAAAGAAAGTATAACAGACATTAAAGGTAAAAACGACATCCAAAATAACATATTATTACCCATAAAGCGTTCTATCTTCCAGCTTAAAGGGGCATCTGAAAGCATTAGTAAACCCCATAGTATTGATATTATAAGTATTAATACTGCAAAAACATTTAAAATTTTATCATTTTTCATAGGCTTGTTTTTTTATTTAGAACTATGAATTAAGTATGTGAAATTCTGTAGCTTATATGTATGATTGGGCAATGTTTTTATCCATACATTATACTATCTAGTTCACTTTTTTGTTTTTCGATTGAAAATACTCATTTCAAATATTTCCTGATGGTCTGCTGTATAAGCAGTACCGGATAAAAAAGCCAAAAACTTTAACCTCAGCACCGTTCTGAGGCAAGTTTTGTTTTAATTTTTCAAAATTACACAAAAATCAGTAATAAAGTTTTGGAGGATAAATTCACCCCCAAAATAATAATATCCTCGCTTAAAATGACTTAAACAAAGTCGTTTTTATTAAAATTTTGAGCTTATAAAAGTGTTGTGCAACGGTAACTGTAGTTTACTATTGTTTTAATTATTTATTTTCTGGTGCAATGAATTTGTAAACTAATCCTGCCAAGGCTGCACCCACAATTGGAGCTACCCAAAATAACCATAATTGACCCATTGCATTTGTATCAGTAAAAATGGCGACTGCTGTACTTCTTGCTGGGTTTACAGATGTATTTGTTACAGGAATACTTATTAGGTGAATTAATGTTAAAGCTAAACCAATTGCCATCCCTGCAAAACCGGGGGAAGCATTCTTGTGAGTTACTCCAAGAATTACGATTAAGAACATAAAGGTCATAACGATTTCTGTTACTAATGCTCCTATCATTCCATAGTTTACTCCATATACATTGGCATCATAAAAATTTGTTGCAAAAGCACCAGGTGCTGAACCTACTCCTGAAAAATCAGCAGAGCTACTTATGATTAAGTATAAGATAGCTGCTCCAAAAATTCCTCCTAATACTTGCGAACCAATATAAGGCAGTAAATCTTTCTTATCAAATCTTCCTCCAATCCATAAGCCTATAGATACTGCTGGATTAAAATGACCTCCTGAAATGTGTCCCAATGCATAGACCCCTGTTAATACTGTAAGTCCAAAAGCAAGAGATACTCCAACAAGTCCTATTCCAATATCTGGAACTCCTGCTGCTAAAACAGCACTTCCACACCCTCCAAGTACTAACCACATTGTACCGATAAATTCTGCTACTAGTTTTTTCATGATTTTCTATTTAGTTTTAATTGTTTATAAAGAGGTATTATCATTCAATATTGATTAACGCCTAACTGCTAAATAATGTTTTCTGAGCGCAATATAAGCAGTATTTTTGTGCTAAGCAAATGATGTTTAACCGATGATGTATGAAGTTAGAAATGAAACGGAGGGCCTCATACATCATTGGCGAAGCATTGAGGTGATGTGGCAGAAGACGGAGTGATAGCGGAGTATTCTGTAGTAACGGTCTAGTGTATAAGCAGTACCGGATAAAAAAGCCCAAAACTTTAACCTCAGCACCGCTCTGAGTCAAGTTTTGTTTTAATTTTTCAAAATTACGCAAAAATCAGCAATAAGATTTGTTGGGTTAAAATGCGCTCGCGACAGTTGTCGTGATTTGCACCACTTATAGTCCTGTTTATTGTGTGCCATATTTTATTCAATTTTTCTGTTTTCAAATTTTTTTTCCAATACCTGAAAGGTTCCTTGTTCCTTCGCGTTGACTATGATGAGCTTGGTTTTGTCCGCAAGATTCTCAAAATGTACAAATTCCAGATTTGCATCATACTTCCAGTTTTTTAATTCGGGAAATGCGTTTTTGACCATTTTCAACTTTTCAAGGTTTTCACTTGAAATAAGGACAATCTTCGTCAAAGGTCTTTCTTTCATGCGTTCCAATCCTTGGGGAGTTAGTTTATTGCTCATATATGACACACTTGTTCTTGGGTAATTCTTCAAGAAAAAGTCGAAATTTTGAGTATTGTCAGCTATGATATAGCGATAGGTCAAAATATTGTCCAATTCGTTGAGCCATTGCGGAAAGTTATTGTCGTAAATTGAAATATATTGGTCAACAAAGTTCTTGTCCAAAGGTTTTCGTTCAGTTAAATACTGTTTAACTGTAGGATAAATTTTCTTTGACATTTCATTGATGTATTTAACGTTATACCAATCATCTTCATCTAATTTTCCGTTCAGTTGTTCATAAACAAATCCATTGCCAAGAGCGGTTGCCAAAACTTCGTTGAGTAGCAAAAACGCGTATTGTGAGTTTTTGGAATCATTTTTATTGAACCATTTTTTTATGTATAATTTGGTGTCTAAAGATTGTTCATCATAGAGAATATGATAAATCTCGTGCATTAAAACGCTTAAAAGGACATCATATGACTCAAAGTCCAGTTGCATTTCGCTGACTGCATTGTTCAAAAATGTTGTAGCCGTAAATCCACGTTGGCTTAATGATGGAACTATTGCGATTTCAAACGGAATAGCAAAATCCCATTCTGTTCCGTAAAAAACCAATCCTTTTTGAAAAAAACTTTTCGTTTGTGAATTGGCTACAAATTTTGAAAGTTGATTGACTTTTTCCGTGAACTTATCCTTGTTTTTTGAGTATACCAATTCGTCATAAACAGGTTCAAAGTTTTCTATTATATTGCAAAAAGCCAATAACTCCGAACTGGGTACTATTCCGAATGCCTGTTTCTTAAAATCGTTTAGGTTTTGACTTAAAATGAGGTTCTTTTTTAGGATGTTCGTAGTTGTTCCTGGTGTTTTTTGTTCGATGGGATAACCCTGAAACTCATAGGTTTCATAAATCCTTAAAGTATCGAAGCGTTTGATTAAACCTTTATATTCTTCTGTATTAAATTTTGAATCATTGAAAGTTTCCTTGTAGAAATTATTAGGATATTTTTCGGACAGTTTTTGGATGAATTCATATGTGGCGTAAAGTTTCGAGAACCTTATATTTATTTCGGGCTTTGTCTGTCCAAAAATGGATTTACATAAGAACAGAGTAAGTACTATAAAAAGTAATTTGTTTTTAATCATCATATCTTTCCTGATAAAGACTTGCTTTTTTCCTATTATTATAAGGAATAATTTTTCAGTTCTGTATTTATTGTACACAACAGCACGGGCTATGCCCGGTTTCTAAATGTAAAAATACGAAGTATTTTTTAAGTAAGTGAATGGGCTATAGCCCGCGCCGGTGAGGTGCCAAAGCTTCGCGATGGCACCTCATCGTTAGTACATACGCAAAAATCCTTGATATAACTGAACTACTATGAGGTTATTAGCTTTTAAACATTAAGTAAAGAAACAGCCCACTTTTATCGGCCTTTAGCTTTTAGCAACTGCCTACTGCCCACTGCCCACTGCTTACTACCCACTACCTACTGCAGACTGCCAACTGCAGACCACCCACTAACAACCAACAGCCAAAATCTATAAATCAAGTTTTAATTGTTCCGGAACCAACCTGAAAGACTTCCGGTGGAATTCAGTAGCCCCGTATTTGATGATGGCCTCCCGGTGTTGTTTGGTAGGATAGCCCTTATTAGAGTCCCAGCCGTAATGCGGATGTTTCTTATGTAATGTCAACATATAATCATCTCTGTAGGTTTTTGCCAGAATAGAGGCGGCTGCAATATGTTGGTAGGTCGCATCTCCTTTGATTACTGTTTGAAAAGGGATGTTTTTGTAGGGTGTAAACTTATTACCGTCCACAGCAATAAGATCTATTTTACTGGTCAACTGATCCAAGGCTCTGTGCATGGCGGTGATAGACGCTCTTAAGATGTTGAGTTGGTCTATTTCTTTATGGGATACAAAAGCCACTGCATAGTCCAGTGCTTGAGTTTCTATGATTTGTTTCAATGCCAAACGTTGTTTCTCATTGATTTGCTTAGAATCATTGAGCCATTCATGACTAAAGTCATCGGGGAGAATCACTGCGGCTGCGACTACAGGGCCGGCAAGACAACCACGTCCTGCTTCATCGGTGCCGGCTTCGGTCAAATGGGCGTTGATCTTTAATTTTAACATGTTTTTGTCAGGTTTGAACGGGCAAGATACATATTTTTGGTGCTTGTTAGCTTTATCCTATTGATAAAGATGTAATTTTGTTCCAAATCATCCATCATGCGTCAGTTAATGCTTATCGTTGTACTGCTAACCCTCACAACTCAGAGTTGGGGGCAGATAAAGCTGAGCGGGAATAAAGCTTCCGGGAGACTGACCAATGGCCGTATGATGAACGACTCGCTCAATGATCCGTTTTCCGATGAGCAAGAGATTGTATATGATGCCCAAACCCACTATACAGACTATAAAATTATCTCCTACGCTAAAGATACGACTATTGTAGATACAACGCTTTCCATCAAAAAAGAAAGACATTTTAACGCTATCCGCAAGAGTACTTTTGAGCTAATGCCTTTGCATAATCTGGGTCAGACTTATAATAAATTGGGTTATGATTTTACACCAATCAATATACTGCCCAATATAGGAGTAAGAGCCAAGCAGTACGGTTATTACAGTAAGGAGCAGGTCAACTATTACCGGGTGCCCACACCGACTACCGAGTTGTTTTTTCAAACCGGTATTCAGCAGGGTCAGCTACTCAATTCTATGCTCACGATGAACATCAATCCACAGCTCAATCTTTCTGTGGCTTTTAAAGGGTTGAGGTCTTTGGGTGACTACAGAAATGCCCTGGCCAGTCATCAGAATTTACGATTGACGGCATCCTATCAAACCAAAAACAACCGCTATATCATGCGGTCACATTATACCGGTCAGAACCTCTATCATCAGGAAAATGGCGGGCTGACGGAGGCTTCACTGTTGTTATATGCCGGAAATGATGAGAGGTACCGGGATCGGGAACGTTTAGAAACCCGGTTTATCGATGCTGAAAGCCGTTTAAAATCCCGGACGTATTTTCTCGAACACGGTTATAATCTTTGGTATCACGGTATAGACTCACTGCATCAACAAGTCTCTTATTTGCAGTTGGGTCATGAGTTTGCTCATGACAGGCAGCATTATACATACAATCAGAACAAAGCCAATCCGTTTTACGGTGACTCTTATACTGAAACGGTTGCAGACAGTACTTATTATTTTAAAACCTCCAATGCTGCCTTTGCAGAACTAAAAGCGCCGTGGCTTTTGGGACAATTGCGGGTCAAGGCTCAGCATACACAGTACAACTATGGTTATGACAATATCATCCATTTGGAAAACTTGACTATTCCTGCCAGGCTCAAAGGTTATAACATTTCTACTCATGCCCGGTGGCAAGCGAGATTCAGAACATTTGGGTTAAATGCCAAAGCGGGAACTATTATTGAGGGTATGTTCAATGGTAATTACCTTACCGGAACAGCATCGTTTAAGCCCAAAGACAGCTTATTTGACATGCGTGCCACATTGCTGGTCAAATCAGAAAGTCCCCAGTTCAATAGTTTACTTTACCAGAGTGCTTATACTGACTATAATTGGTATAATGCTCTGAAAAATCAACGAACCCGTGTCCTGAAATTTGATTTCTTGTCCGATAAATTATTAGATGCCTCAGTCGTGTTTACCAATTTGGATAACTATACCTATTACAATGCCCAAAGCCAACCGGCACAAGCCGATAATAACCTGAGTTACCTCAAAGTCAAAGCTCATAAAACCCTGGAATGGCGTAAATGGTCTTTAGAAAACACTATGATGTACCAAAAAGTAGCCAATGGTAGTGGTGTATTGCACCTTCCGGATTTTGTCACCCAAAACTCTTTGTATTATACCAGTTATGTTTTTAAAGGCAATCCGTTATACCTGCAAACCGGCTTAACCGTTAAATATTTTACCAAATATTATGCGGATGAATTCAATCCGTTGATTAACGAATTTTATGTGCAGAACCACACTAAAACAGGGGGGTATCCTTTATTGGATTTTTTTGTCAACGGGCAGGTTAAAAAAACACGCTTGTTCTTTAAATTGGAAAACCTCAATTCGCTATGGGATGGCGGTAAATACTTAACCACCCCTACACAACCGTACAGAGACTTTACTGTGCGTTTTGGCTTGGTTTGGAATTTCTTTATTTAGTTGTTGGTTATTGGCCTTTAGCTGTTGGTTGTTAGCTTTTAGTTTTTAGCTGTCACTGTTCACTGCCTACTGCCTACTCTCCACTGCCTACTGCAACCTCTCCACTCCCCACTCCCGTCTCAAACTTTTCATGTAACTTTGTGCTATTGTCAATTTTCTAAAGCATTACACTATGAAATTACTCATTCCTGTACTTATTCTGTTAACGTTAACATTCTCCTCTTGTCAACAAAAAGCCGATCTTATTGTAAAAGCCAAAACCATTTATACGGTCAATGACAACTTTGACACGGCTGAGGCTATGGCGATTAAAGACGGTAGAATTGTAGCTGTTGGAACTTATAAAGAGGTCGCTAAGGCTTATACAGCCGGTGAAACGCTTGATGCAGGAGATAATATTATTCTGCCGGGATTTATGGATGCGCATGCCCATTTTTTTGGTTTAGGAAAGGTCGGGCAGATAGCCGATTTGCGTAAGGCCAAAAGTTGGGATGAGACTATTGAAATACTCAATGCCTTTGCCAAAGAACATCCGGATGGCTGGCTTACAGGTCGTGGTTGGGATCAGAATGATTGGGATATCAAAGAGTTTCCAACCAAGGAAAAACTCGATGCGTTATATCCGGACCGTCCCGTTTATCTCACGCGAATAGACGGTCATGCGGCTATTGTCAACCAGAAAGCACTGGAGATTGCCGGCTATACCGTCGACACAAAAATTGCCGGTGGCAATTTATTGGTTAAAAACGGCCAATTGACCGGTGTGCTTATTGATATGGCCAAAGATAAAATGGCGACAATTATTCCTAAACCCAACGAGAATCAGGTAAGTCAAATATTGACAGATGCTCAGGCAGAGTGTTTGGCGCTCGGTTTGACGAGTGTTGTTGACGCCGGTTTAGAAGCTGAATTAGTGGAGGCTATAGAGCGTATGCATGAGGATGGTTCGCTTAAAATCCGCTTGAACATCATGCTGTCTGAAAGCAAAGAGCATATTGATTACCTTATCAAGCGTGGGGAAATCAAAACAGATCGTTTGCATGTCAACGGATTTAAATTTTATTCTGATGGCGCTTTGGGTTCACGTGGCGCTTATTTGTTAAAAGATTATACAGATGACCCCGGTAACCGTGGTTTATTGTTGTTAGACACCCTGGATTTTAAAGAAAAAATAAAAACCATCTATACGCATGGTTTTCAGGTCAACACACATGCCATAGGTGATGCGGCTAACCGTTTAGTGTTACGAGTGTACAGTGAGCTGTTGTCGGAAGGCAATGACCGTCGTTGGCGCATAGAACACGCTCAGGTTATCGCACCGGAAGATTTTGAACTGTTCGGGCGGTACAGTATTATACCGTCAGTACAGCCTACACATGCCACGTCGGATATGTCCTGGGCAGAGAAGCGTTTGGGCGAAGAACGTGTTGAATCGGCGTATGCCTACAGACAGTTGTTGATTCAAAACGGTTGGATCCCGTTGGGTACTGATTTTCCTATTGAAGAAGTCAATCCATTATTCACGTTTTATGCCGCTGTAGCAAGAAAATCTTCTAAGGGTTATCCCGAAGGTAGTTTCCAAACGGAAAATGCTTTAACCCGTGAAGAAGCTATAAGAGGGATGACCATCTGGGCGGCTAAAGGTAGCTTTGAAGAAATTGAAAAGGGAAGTCTTGAAACCGGAAAATTTGCTGATTTTATTGTACTTGACCGGGATTTGATGACTGTTCCCGAAGAGTTTATATTAGACACTAAGGTTTTGATGACTTATGTAGGTGGCGAAAAAGTATATGAACCCAAAGAGGTTATAGGTGACCATTAAAAAAACAATAAAAAGTAAACACATGAAAGTTCATGCATATGCGGCTTATGAGCCTAAAGGAAAATTACAGGCATTTAAGTATGATTTACCGGAAATAGGGAGCGATGAGGTGGATGTCAGGGTACATTACTGTGGTATATGCCATTCAGATTTAAGTATGCTCAACAATGATTGGGGGCGAACAAGCTACCCATTGGTGCCGGGACATGAAATTACCGGCGAAGTTGTACGGGTAGGCTCCCATGTCCAAAATATTAAAGTAGGCGACCGGGTTGGTGTGGGTTGGAATTCAGGGTCTTGCATGCACTGTCAGCAATGTATGGAAGGTCATCATCATCTGTGTGCTGAACAGCAGGAAACCATCGTAGGGCGTCATGGTGGCTTTGCTGATTATGTGCGTGTACATTGGTCATGGGCTATTCTCCTGCCTGAAGGTATAGACATGGCCAAAGCAGGTCCTTTGCTCTGTGGGGGTATTACAGTGTTTAATCCTATTGTACTCAATAATGTCAAACCTACAGACAGAGTGGGGGTCATAGGTATCGGAGGGTTAGGACATATGGCGATAAAATTTTTACACCATTGGGGCTGTGAGGTTGTGGCTTTTAGTTCCAATCCCGATAAAAAGGAAGATATTCTCGCTATGGGTGCTTCGCGGGTCGTAAATTCAAGAAATCCCAAAGAATTAAAGACCTTACGTGGGCAACTTAGCTTTGTTCTCAATACAACCAATGTTACCTTAGACTGGAATGCTTATTTGTCCACGCTTGCTCCTAAAGGAACGTTTCACAATGTCGGGGCGGTATTGGAGCCATTATCGATTCCTGCCTTTTCATTGATTGGCGGGGAAAAAAGACTAGGGGGCAGCCCGCTGGGAAGTCCGGCTTTAAACAGAACAATGCTTGATTTCTGTGTAAGGCATCAAATTTATCCTATTGTTGAAGAATTTCCTTTAGCCGCAGTTAACGAGGCTATGGCACATTTAGAACAAGGCAAAGCACGGTATAGAGTGGTATTAAAAGTGATTTAACTAATGGTGTATATTTTGACGTCATAGATTATAATGCCTGTCTAAGTTTAAAACATGTATGACAGAGGGTGTTTTAAGGTAAAGCTATTGGGGTTTAGGATGGTCTAAATATTAGACATGATTAAACTTGTATGATTGTGGTGGTTAAAGAACAATAAAAATTAATGATTATCAATAAATAAGGGGATATAGCGGTTTTTTTTGAATGAGACTAAACAACGAATGAGATCTAGTTATTATCTTCCAACATTGTCAATATATTTGACAAATAACCCATAGTAATACATGTTTTAGTAGCTAAAACCCGACAGTCAGGCTTTATTTGCCGGGGTAAACAGGCTAAGGCATTGGGGTATGCTTTTACTGGTTTTGAGCCAAATCAACGTCAACATAAAAACAGATAGTGGAGCTATGGTTTATTAAAACGCAGGGATATCGGTCAGTATAGGTGTGTCTGATGCAACGTGTTTTGTTACATGAATCAGTAAGTTTTTAGCGTATGCTAAACCATACTATCAGGTTTTACCCGGTAATAATTAGACGAAAACAACCTTGATTTTTCTGAAAAACAGTCATCTGTCTATATTTTAAGCCGATAAATGACAGAATTTTATTAACTTCGTGGGGTTATTTTACAACAATGCTAAAGTTTCTGAAAATATTATTACTGCTTTTTATTCTGTCGGTAACATCATGTCAAAAAAATGATGTGGAAAATATTGCAGAGGATCATAATTCAGAGGCTTACCTGACCAATGAATATGGAGACAGTATTTTAATAGCTGTACAAGAGCTCAATGATAAAGGAGTCCAACTACGTGAAGTAGCTGATTACAAAAATGCGTTAGATGCCCATTTTGAGGCACTTCAATTAGCTGAAAAGCATAAGGATACTTTAGGGATTGTATTTGCACTCAACAATATAGGGACTGATCTGAGACGTACGTCTTCCAATATTGAAGCGTCAAAGTACCATTTTAAAGCCTTGGAATTGATAGAGTACAAAGAAGAATTAAGGAAGAGTAAAGCTGTAGCCATGAATGGTTTGGGTAATATTTTTCTCTCCTTGTCAAAACCCGATGATGCCGAAAGATACTTTAAGCAGTCATTATTTATTGAAAAGTTTCTCAAAAGTAATTTAGGACAAGCAATTAATTATGCCAATGTAGGTGAAGTAAAAAAAATGGCCGGTGATTATGATCAGGCGATGCACTATTACCAAAGATCCTTGAAACACAATGAAAAGATTGATTCTGATATAGGTAAGGCTATCTGTAAGAAGTCTATTGGACAGTTGTTTTTACTCAAAGGTAAAAGACAAAAGGGATTGAAGTTAATGCGGGAAGCGGTAAATATCATGGATGAGTCACAAGATGTTTTTCATGTGATGGAAATGGAAATAGCCTTGTGCGAACAATTATTAAAGTTGGAAGAATATGCAGAAGCAGATACTATTTTGACTGGAATTATTGACAAAGTTGATTTTGATCAATCCTATGAACACCGGTTTAAGGCCTACGAGTTATTAACTGAATGGAGTAAATCACAAAACGATTTTGAACAGGCTTTGTTAGCCAAAGAAAAGGCACTTTTGTTCAGAGATAGTCTGACCAAGCAAAATAATGAGGTTAAAATACTGGAAATAGAAAACCGCTTTAAGAATGAGGAAGCACTCAGGAAAATTGTCTTTTTAACTCAGGAAAATCGCTTAGTAGAAAAATCCCGTATTAATCAACAACGCATATTTATCCTGCTCTTTTTATTACTGACCGTTCTGTTGGGTACATCATATATTTTATCAAGAAAACTCAGACAGTTCAATGAAAAGCTTCAGGAAATCAACAACATGAAATCAAGATTCTTTGGGAATGTTTCTCATGAGTTCCGTACGCCTATTACCTTAATTCAGGGACCTTTGGAAAAAATGCTCAAGGCTGATATTCCTGATGACCTAAGACGTGATGCTGAGATGATGCACCGCAATTCAAGGCGTTTACTATTACTGGTTGATCAAATACTGAGTTTGTCAAAGATTGAAGCAGGAAAATTTGAAGTTAAGGCGACTAAAGGTGATTTATCCCAGTTTATCTCAAAAATTGCTCAATTATTTGAGTACAGATCGGTGGATAATCATTTTATATACAATGTTGAGTTGGAAGAAACCGGACGGGTATGGTTTGACCCCGATATTATTGAGATGATAGTGTCAAACCTGCTTTCCAATGCTTTTAAATTTACCCCCAAAGGTGGTCATATCACGCTCATAGGTTGTTATGATGCCAAGGACAATTATCGGGTTTCTGTATCAAATACCGTATTCCCTGATCAGGTCAAGGATATCAATAAGTTTTTTAAAAGGTTTTATAGTAACAGTAAGAGTCATGAAGGTACCGGTATAGGATTGGCGTTGGTTAAAGAATTGACGCAATTGTACAGAACCAATGTTGAAATCACAAAACCTGAGGATAAGCTCATCCAATTTGCTTTGAGTATTCCCTGTGCCAAGAACCATTTTTCATTTGATGAATTAACGGTTAAAAAACTCCGGGAACACGATGATCCAATAGAGTTTTTTAATGACGGAGACAACCCGGATGAGGTGGATCAATGGGGTAAACCAATTATGCTTATCGTAGAAGATGATACAGATATGCGTATGTTTATCAAAAGTCTTTTCATAGATGTGTACCATATAGAAGAAGCAGAAGATGGGGCAGAAGGTATAGACGTTGCTAAAACCGTTATTCCGGACATTATTATCTCTGATATCATGATGCCGAAAACGGACGGTATAAAGCTGGCAAATACATTGAAAAACGACCCTGTGACAGAACACATTCCCCTTATTTTGTTGACTGCTTTGACAGAAGAGGAAATGATTGTTCAAGGGTTGGTAAGTCAAGCTGATGATTATATTACCAAACCTTTTGTGGCTAAGATTTTAGAAATTAAGGTTCAAAATCTTATCCGTTCACGTCAAAAACTCAAAGAAAAATACCGTAAAGAAATCATTTTTGAGCCTTTAAACACGGTTGTTAATAATAATGTACACTCTTTTACTACGATTCTTCAAAGTGTTTTGGAAACCCATATTACCGATCCTTCATTTGGTGTCAAGGAATTTTGTGATATAGCAGCTATGAGTAGAACCCAATTACACCGGAAACTAAATGCTACAACAGGTATGTCCACAACCGAGTTTATACGTATTCACCGGTTAAAAATAGCTTCAGAACTCTTAAAAAATCCTGAAACATCTGTAGCGGACGCCTGTTATTTATCCGGATTTAACAGTGCTTCTTATTTTTCGAAACAGTTTAAAAACATGTTTGGTGTAAGTCCTAAAGACTATAAAAATAACCTGAAAGTACAAGGTTAGCTGTTTTGTTTGCCGTGTTTTAACCCTTAATAAGGTGAAAAACTATGGATTAAATCACCCTTTTATGTGTGTTTTTTAAAGTGCTGAAATACAGAATATTAAACATATGTTTATGTTTTTGAAACATATGTGTTACTTTTCATTCCTTTGATGACTTACATTTGTTCTCGAAATCTGATGGCATAGTCCTAAGGTTTAAAAAGGAGTTACACTTTCTCTTGATAATGGATTGAGATTATTTCGAGAATCGCCGATTTGTTTGTTTGTATTATTATTTATAGGCGTTTCCATTTTAAACTTTTCAAGTATGCCAAAGATTTTTAGAATTTGCCAATTTAGAATGGTTTTGATGCTGTTAGTTTTGAATGTGTAAGGTTAATGATAAGTAAGAGAGAGCTATTGATAGCTATTCAGATTGATGAGTTCCATGTAGGGAAAAAGTAATGTTTATTCGGCTACTGTCCAACAGGCTTTATTCACGGTATTTAATAATAGATTATTACAACGAAAAAGCATCAATACCGGAGAGATAAAGAGTTCAAACGTTAGACAATAGCCGGAATAACATGAAAAAATGTAGTGGGTATGGAGTTGCTATGAAAAAAAATATGTCTTTAAGGCATTATTGGAAACTAAATATTTTTTGGGAGTTCCCTCTTATGAGGGTTTAAAACAGGGTTACCGACTTAAGGTTTAACCCTGTTTTTTTTGGGAAAAATGAATGTTTAACCCTGATTATAATGTCAAAAATACAACAAAAAAATAATATTTTATACAAGCAACTATTGTAGAGTTCAACTATCTTGTAAATAATGAAGTCTTGAGGATGATATTGTGTAGGTTATTTTTGTTTTTTTTTTACAAAATGCTATTGGTCAGTCTTTAGGGGTGTTTTGTTAGTTTTGCAGTTCAGGAAAGGTTAAGATAAACCCTTTGTTTAATACTAAAGCTTGTACATTAGCGTTTATTAAAGAGTGTCCGAAGCACAGTATTTATCAAAGCTTAGATTATTTGAGAAACTAAATTGAAAGTAATTTGATTAAACATTACTCCATTTTTATAAGACCCATATCAATTATCGCACATTTGATAATTATAAATGCTATTTTTTATTATTTTGGCTATTATGACAATGTGTTTTTTGTAGCTTTTCTAAATGTTGCCTGGTTGGTAACGGCTGTTTTTTCAAAGATATATTTCTTTCATCGCACGATTACTGTTACGAGTGTTGTGCGTCAACTCTCGATTCACTTCGCTATTTTCGCATTAATTGTCATGTCTTATTACGCGGTTGGTCATAAAGTCTTGGTTCTTAAACAGTTCATGTTTTTGTTGCTGTATATCGTTCTGAGTGTTACCTTATTTAGGTCTTTGTATTTTACTGCTTTACGCCGTTACAGGGTGGGAGGTAAGAATTACAGAAGAGTAGTGTTGTTGGGCTCTAATAAGAGTTTGAAGCCTTTGGCCAATTTTATGATGAACCGTTCAGATTTTGGCTATAAAATTATCGGTTATTTTTCAGACCTTACGAATCCCAAATTGAGTTATGAAGAACCTGCAGACCGGGCATTTTTTAAAAAACCCAATGGTGATATACCTTTTTTGGGTACTACAGAAGACTTAAAGACATTTATTGAACAAAATATAATTGATGAAATCTATTGTTCACTTTCCGAAACGGATGATCAAACTTTGAAACAAATCATAGATTTAGGTGATAAAAAAGTCATTAGTATTAAGCTTGTTCCGGATTCTAAAGATGTTTTGACTAAAAACCTAAAACTGGAATATTATGGGTTTGTGCCGGTTTTTTCGCTGAGAAGTTTCCCTTTGGAACGACCTTTGGCACGTTATTCCAAACGTCTGTTTGATATCATTTTTTCCCTGTTTGTGATCGTGTTTGTCATGAGTTGGGTGATCCCTATACTTTTTATTTTGATTAAACTGGATAGCAAAGGACCTTTGTTTTTTAACCAGACAAGAGAAGGGCTGAAAGGTGAAACATTTACCTGTTTTAAATTTCGCTCTATGACTCCCAATAGCCGTTCTGATTTTGATCAAACCGTAAAAAATGACCATCGCATCACACGTGTGGGCAAATTTATACGTAAAACCAGTATAGACGAACTGCCCCAGTTTTTTAATGTGCTTATGGGTACTATGAGTGTGGTAGGCCCAAGACCACATATGCCCAACCAATCCAAAATCTTTAAATCCGTAGTTGATAAATATATGGTACGGCATTTTATAAAACCCGGTATCACAGGTTTAGCACAGGTCAGAGGTTATAGAGGTGAAATAGAAACTGAAAAAGATATTATACAACGTATAAATGCAGATATTTTTTATCTCGAAAACTGGAGCTTTGTCATGGATATCAATATCATTATAAAGACGTTTATAAAAATGATTCTGGGCGACGAAAAAGCTTATTGATTCTGCCCGTATCATTCCTGAAAGCACTTGTGTTTTATCAGCGTTCAACGGTTAAGCTCTAAATGCTTGATTTTTTCTACAATAACACTTGCCAGTTTTATTTTTGATTCATGTGTCCATCCGGCAACATGTGGTGAGAGCAGTACATGATCCGCCTGTGTCAAATATTGAAAAGCTTCGGGTATTTGATTCGCTGTATCCTCGTTTTTTATAAGGGCTGCAGCAGATTGTTGTTCTTCTTTTTTAGAAAGACCATGAGCAAAAAGTTGTTCGAAAGAGGTCTTTTCATATTCTAATACATCCAATCCCGCTCCCAGGATTTTGCCGTTTTTCAGCCCTTCAACCAGAGCTGTGGTTTCTACCACTGTACCACGAGCAGTATTGAGGAGGAAAAATGGTTTGGCAAAACGCTTGATAAAGTCGGTATTGACCATCTTATAGGATAAATCATTGTGTGGAACGTGTAAACTAACGATGTCGGCGCGTTTTTGAAACTCTGCAAGACTGACCTGAGTAGCATTCGCGTCTCCCACGCCGGAAAGAATATCATAACAGATGACCTCTACGTCAAAACCCTTTAATTTTTTGGCAAAAGACTTACCCATATTGCCATAACCGATAATGCCGACGGTTTTTCCATCTAACTCAATCCCTCTGTTGGGCTCGCGTAACCATTGTCCTTGACGGATTTGTCTGTCGGCTCTGTTCAGGTGGTTGAGTAAAGATAGTAACATACCCAAAGTGTGTTCGCCCACGGCATTGCGGTTGCCTTCGGGTGCTGAGACCAAATGTATGCCTTTGTTCCGGGCATAGGAGACATCTATATTCTCCAATCCGGCGCCAACCCGCGCGATAAATTTCAGTTGTGTACCGGCATCTATAAACGGCCGGTCTATTTTGAACCGGCTACGGATGACAATACCTTTATAATCCGGTAATTGCTGTTTGATGACGGCTTTAGACGCCGTAAAGTTTTCAATGCAGGTATAACCCAAACCCTCTAAACCGTGTTTGAGTAACGGATGATTATCATCTAATAACAGGACTTTTGACATAGAATGTTGGCTTTGGGGTCAAAAATAGTGAAAAAAACGGGGTACTGTCCTCATAAGTACGATCAATCCCAAGCAGCTGTTCTATAAGGTTGTCGTAATCTTTCAATTTTTCCCGGTATTGATAAGGTTTTGACAGGTGTTATTGACCAATAAGAAAATGAAGAGGGTCAGGGTGCTATGAGTATTATAAAAAATGCCTATGTTTGTCAGGTAAGTTTAATGAAAAATATGAACTGGACATCTTTACTCTCACTGAAACGTTACGGTGACACCAATGACAGACCAAGATTACTGCAGGACGAAACCCGTTTGGGGTATGAAGTGGATTATGATCGTATTATTTTTTCGGATATGTTCCGCTCTTTGCAGGACAAGACGCAGGTTGTTCCGCTCTCTGATGTGGATTTTGTACACACCCGTTTGACACACAGTCTTGAAGTAAGCGTCGTAGGGCGTTCACTGGGGCGTATTGTCGGTGAAGCACTTTTAAGCAAATATCCCGAACTCAAACAAAACGGGTATAAAATCAATGATTTTGGCGCTATTGTTGCCGCTGCGGCACTGGCCCATGATATAGGTAATCCGCCCTTCGGACACAGTGGGGAACGGGCTATGGGTGATTATTTTGCCAATGCTCAGGGCAGGGTCTTTAAAAACAAATTGAATCCCACCCAATGGCAGGATTTAATCGCTTTTGAAGGTAATGCCAACGGGTTCAGACTGTTGACGGAGAATCGTCCCGGAATCAAAGGAGGCTTGCGTCTGTCTTATGCGACATTGGGTGCATTTATGAAATACCCTAAGCTCTCAACGCCTGTCAAACCTGACCGGCATATAGCCAACAAAAAGTATTCTGTTTTTTATAAAGATCGGGAGTTTTTTGATGAGTTAGCCGGTGAATTGGGATTGTTATCCCAGGAAGCTCATGCCGCTTATTTCAGGCATCCGTTGGCTTATCTTGTGGAAGCCGCTGATGATATTTGCTATTCGATTATAGATTTTGAAGACGGGATAAACCTGGGTTTAATCAGCGAGGACAAAGCGTTGGAATACCTGCTCAACCTTGTGCGTTCCAATATGATTACCGAAAAATACACCGGTCTGAAGACGTCTAAGGATCGTGTGAGTTACCTCAGGGCTCTGGCTATTCAATCCCTTATTTATGAAGCTGCAGATGTCTTTATCAAGAATGAAGTACAGATTTTGAATGGTCGTTTTCCACAAGCTTTACTCGATAAATGTCGCTATGAAGCCCAACTCAAGGATATTATTGACATCAGTATCAATCAGATGTATATGTCCAAAGAAGTGGTAGAGAAAGAGCTGACTGGTTATAATGTTCTGCAAGACCTGTTGGACGTCTTTATTACGGCGGTCAACAATACCTATGCGCACAAACCTACCGGATTTGACAAGTTGGTGATGAAACTCCTGCCCGAAGAACATCAGCGTTTGTCCGATGATCTGTATGAACGTCTGATCAATGTATGTTCGTATATTGCAGGAATGTCTGACCGTTATGCCATTCAATTACATCAAAAAATAAAATAACAACCATGAATATATTAGCTTTTGGGGCATCATTCAGTCCTGTCTCTATCAATCATATGTTTGCATCGTTTGCCGCTTCACATTTTAAACACGGTAATTGCAGACTGTTAAACCTGTCAGAATATACTTTGCCGGTGTTTATGGCAACAGAAGATCAGGTCAATAACCCACCGGAAGCAGTGATAGACTTTATTGACCAATTCAAATGGGCAGACCTTGTGATTATATCGTTGGCAGAACACAATGGTAGCTATACAGCGGCGTTTAAAAATTTATTTGATTGGGCATCGGTTGTTGACGGTAAAATTTTTGAGGGTACTAAAGTGGTTTTACTCTCGACATCGCCGGGGGAACGGGCGGCTCAAACAGTGATGGCCGCTGCCAAAAACAGATTTCCTTACCATGGTGCTAACATTATAGGTGATTTTTCTCTTCCGGAATTTGACACAAATTTTAAACCGGAAGAAGGCATTGTCAACGAGACATTGAAAAAAGATTTTGAAGCGTTTATAACGCGTTTGCCGGTTGATTAGGGGCTCTGTTTTCAGTGTTCAGAGTGCTTTTTCGGGAGAAAAAAGTAAGAGTTCTTAATAAAAAGTGAATTTTATCGCACACCTCAATAAAATTTATAAATTCGCCGTTTAAGCTATAAATCGTTTTTACGGCTTTTGATAACCTTTAGGATAACCACAGATTATGTTTTCATTTAAAAGATTAAATCTTATTTTGGGTTGGGTGGTCTTTGCTATTGCATTGATTACCTATGTTTTAACCTTAGAGCCTACCGTGAGTTTTTGGGATTGCGGTGAGTATATTTCCACGGCAGTAAAACTGGAAGTAGGTCATCCGCCGGGTGCGCCATTATTCCAGATGCTAGGTGCATTTTTCGCCATTTTTGCCAAAGATGCCCAACATGTGGCTCATATGGTCAACTTTATGTCCGGATTATCCAGTGCTTTTACAATTTTGTTTTTGTTTTGGAGTATCAGCATTTTAGCACAAAAGATTTGGTTTAAAAAAGACGAAGAAATCAGTGGCGGTAAAGCATATATCGTTTTGGGCAGTGCATTGGTCGGGTCGCTGGCTTATGCATTTTCAGACAGCTTTTGGTTTTCTGCCGTAGAAGCCGAAGTTTATGCGATGTCATCATTCCTTATGGCATTGTTGTTTTGGTTGGGACTTAAATGGGAAAGTGCCATGGATGAACCTCAGGGTGACCGTTGGTTATTACTCATCAGCTTGGTCGTAGGTTTGTCCTTTGGGGTACACATTTTATCATTATTGGTCATTCCTCCTATTGTCTTTTTATACATCTACAAGCGTTATAAAATCGACAATTTTCAAAAATTCGTTCTGGCCAATATTGTGGCTATTTTATTTTTGGCCTTTACATTTAAATTTTTATTCCCTTTCACGTTAAAATATTTTAGTGCTTTAGAGTTATTCTTTGTCAATTCATTGGGATTACCTTTCAATTCCGGTACGATTATCGCCGGTATATTATTGGTCGCTGCATTTGTTGTCGCTTTGCGCTATACCCGTAAAAAAAACATGGTTACAGCCAATACGCTAGTATTGTCAGTAATGTTTATCATGATAGGTTTTTCTTCTTGGCTGATGTTACCCATCAGGGCAAATGCCAATACGACCATCAATGAAAATAATCCCTCTAGTGCCCGTGAATTACTGGCCTATTACAACCGTGAACAATATGGGGATGCCAATGTGTTTTACGATAAATACTATTCGTTTGTTTACCGTCAGGAAAAAGACAATGCGCAACCATACAGAGACGATAACAAAAAGTATGAAAAGGACGATAAAACAGGGGAGTATGTTATTGTCAATAAGGATCGTTATAAAAATGCGTTACCCAACTGGAGTTCCAAACACAAAGGACTAATGCCCAGGATGGTGGCTACCAACCCGACGAATATCAATTACTATAAATCCATTGCCGGTATTCCTGAGAAATCTACCCGTAAACCGACATTCTTTCAGAATCTGAAATTTATGTTCCAGTACCAGTTCGGGTATATGTACGGCCGTTATTTTATGTGGAATTTTGTAGGCCGTCAGAATGATGAACAAGGCCGGTTGGATATTCACAATGGTAATTGGTTGAGCGGTATTTCGTTTATTGACAGCCTGTTCCTCGGTCCGCAAACGGATTTGCCCGATAGTATCAAAAATAACCCTGCCCGTAACACTTATTTCTTTTTGCCCTTTATACTTGGGCTGTTAGGGGTATTCTTCCATCTGAAAAAAGATCCTGAGAATTTCTATATCCTCTTATTGTTTTTTGCATTTACCGGCTTGGCGATTATATTCTATACCAATCCCAAACCTTTTGAACCGCGTGAACGGGATTATGCAGTGGTCGGGTCATTTTATGTGTTTGCGATATGGATAGGTCTTGGTGTATCGGCTATTTTCAGTTATTTGAAAAACAGTATGCAGACCAAAGGGGTGGCTATGGGTCTGTCATTGGTCAGTTTGTTGGCAGTACCGGTACTTATGGGCTTTCAGAATTGGGACGACCATGACCGTTCCGGAAAATACACGGCACATTTTAATGCCGGTGCTTACCTCAACTCTTGTGACCCCAATGCTATTCTCTACACCATAGGTGACAATGATACGTTCCCTTTGTGGTATTTACAGGAGGTAGAAGGTGTACGTACCGATGTTAAAACAGTCAATACGAGTTTACTCGGTACAGACTGGTATATCGATCAAATGAAACGCAAAACCTATGAAGCTGATCCTATTCCATCGCAATTGACTCACCACGACTACCGCTACGGTTATCTGGATGTGGCTTACCATTACGGGGGACAATTCGAACTCAAAGACAGCGTGATGTATGTTAAGGACTTTATGAATTGGATACAGAGTGACAAGGATTTTACCTATGTTTCCATTCCGGGAACCAATGATGAAAAAGTCTATCCCATCAATCGTTTACGTTTGCCTGTGGATAAAGAGGCAGTTTTGAAAAATGGCATTGTAGCGCCTAAAGATGCCGATAAAATTGTGGACTATATTGATTTTACGATTGATGACTATGGCATTTACAAAAACAATATCCTGATGTTGGATATTTTGGCCAATTTCAATTGGGAAAAACCCATCTATTTTACCGGTGGTAGTTTTGATGATAAAGAATATGTTTGGCTTAAAGATTACCTCCAGCAAGATGGTTTGACCTACAAATTGGTACCCATTAAAACAGAGCATAAAGGCAGTCCGTTTGAACAAGGGCGCATAGACCCCGACAAAATGTATCAACATATCAAGTCCTGGGATTGGGATCATATGTCCGATGATTTCTATTACGATCCTGAAACCAGAAAAAATGCTACGAATATCAGGGTTGCATTAGACCGGTTAGCCGAAGCTTTTATCAAAGAAGACCGGCCGGATAAGGCAGAGGAAATGCTGGATTTATCCGTGGAGAAATTACCTGAAGACAAGGTTGATACCGGTTTCTTAATGTTTGGTCATATTGAAAAATACTACGCTTTGGGTAAACAAGCCAAAGCCCGTCATATTGCAGAACAAATGATCAAACAAAATCAGGAAATGCTGGAGTATTACGCCCGGTTTAAACCTTCGATGTTCGCTAAAGTTTTTGACAAGGTAGAAAACAACCTGATTGCCTATGGTGAAGTCGTACGTACGATTTCTGCTTTGGATAAAGATGAGGCATACGTCAACCAGACACAAGATACGTATATCAACTATTTAGATTTATTTAAAGAATATATAGATGAGTAGGTCTTAGACCGATGAAACCTTACCGGGATGAAGCGTTTTTTGCCGGTAAGTGTTACTCATTATTCTTTTTAGTTTTTTACTCTAAACTTGTTTAGTGTGGTTTGCCTGAACGGGCTATTTACCCTTGTAAACACCACGGGAAGCTTGCAATCGCTTTAGGTGTTAACCGCGGCTTACACAAGGGATAGAAGGTCTAAAAACTATTTTTACCGGGGTTGTTTTATCATCAATAGAAAAAAATGAACAAAGCTACTGAGGAAACTAACTGTTTTTAACTGTTAAAACCACGGAGGACACGGAGGACACAGAGATTCAAAAGGTCTGAAGACCTTTTTCGCAAGACTGACGTAATGTACCTAATGTTAATAGCATTGAGAAGAATTTTATTGTAGAAGGGTGGCCTATCTAAAAAAATATTGAAAATCAAGGAAGCGGCGCAGGGATGGGATGAAAAGCTGTTTGAGACCGACCGGTAGTGCGGTTGAGTTCTTTTCATCGGTGGCTGGTGGTTCCGTAGTATTTTCTTATATTTTTTTAGTAAGCTTAGTGTTAAGTCAAGTGTAATCTTATACACCAAACCTTGTTCATTTTCGTTTTTTGTCATTCTA
>PDWI01000868.1_pt1 | contig 49028 bp, 32 predicted proteins | sample 1430891 | NCBI WGS metagenome assembly PDWI01 (sample SAMN01162508, study PRJNA174530) | Oral metagenome, whole genome shotgun sequencing project. | biome: Marine environment; feature: Marine mammal; material: Swab sample of the gingival sulcus; isolation source: swab sample of gingival sulcus...
TTTAATAAAAGTATTTGATGGCGAGCAATTAGACGTGTCTGATTTTCCATTTACCATAATGGGTGTTCCAAACAACGTACAAGTAGAAACTCCTGAGTGTGGAGTATCAGGTTGGAATATTAAATGGGAAGCAGTAACAGGAGCAACATCGTATGACGTATTAAAAGCAAATGTGGCAGAGGCTACTTTTGAAACTGTTGCTAATGTAACTGATGTTGAATTTGTTATTCCTGAGGATAAAATATCAACCGACAAACGCAATGTATTTACAGTTGTGGCTAAAAAAGATGATATTGTATCACGTAGAGCAAAAGGTGTTTTGGTAAAAACATCTCAACCTTTACCTGTTAATACTTTAAAACTTCCATTTGTTGAGACTTTTAAAGAATATCCATCAAAATATATAAAAGTAAATTGTGGAATGGGTATGGAGGCAGTATATGCACCACAACGACCAGAGTTTTCTAATCCTGCGGGAAGTCATACTTTTGCTATTTTGCCTAAAAATCCTTTTGCAGCTTTTGATTGGGATGATAATAACCCATTTGCAACAGAGATGAATAATACAAAGATGACCATGTGTAATGTTGATTTAACAAAAGTAAAAGCAGGCAAAAAGATTATCTTGATGTTTGATATGAAAGTTATTTATAACGATACTAAGGAAAATAGTCAGGCACGAACATTTATTAATGGTGAGTTAGTTAAAAATACAGCTGGCGATAGCATTATGATGGGACAAGCTAAGGATATGTCAGTTAATACGTTCCATAAAGTATCATATGACCTTTCAAAATATGTAGGGCAAACAGCATCTATAAAAATGGAATATGTAGCAAAAGATGGCAATAACTTTTTGGCTATTAAAAACATAAAAATATTTGAGGCACAAGACGATATTGATATTAGAGTAGTAAGCATAAACACAGTAGAGGCAGGTTCTGACTTAGGTAAAGAAAATCCTGTTACCTTAATAGTAGAAAATAACAGTGCGGTTACAGTCAAAAATGTACCTGTTGGATATGGTATTAATGGAAAAGATATTGTTTTTGAAACAATTAAGGAAATAAAACCATTTGAACAATACGCCCATACTTTTTATAAAAAAGCCGATTTTTCAACAGAAAATTCTTTGGGTGAAACATTCAAGGTGGTGGCTATGACTACTTATAAGACAGATGCTAATAAAAACAATAATGCTACTGAAATAACAGTGGCTAACTTTGGTAAAGTTGTCAGAATGCAACCATCAGGAATAGGATATGTATGGGGAGCACCTCAACCAACAGACCCCAGAGAAACAATAACTGTAAATGGTTCTATAATATTTACCGATAACGGAAGTGCATTATATGATTATCCGAATTTCCAGAAATCAACTGTACGCTTTGTACCTTCCGACCCTAATAAAGTTATACAAATAACTTTCAGAGAGTTTGAAACTCAGCCGGGTGCTGACGGATTATTTATTTTTAGCGACCAGTTAAAAGATGAATTTCCATTAGACGAAGAGCCAAACTATGTTCTTATGGGCAAGATTAAATCACAACCTTCGTTTGTATCAAACTCCTCCGATGGTTCTATGGTTATTACCTTTTTAGCCGATAACGAAAAACCTGCAAAAGGTTGGGTAGCCGATGTTAGAGAAATTATTAAAACAAATACCTTTACATTAGCATTAAAAGAATTTGAACCTTACTATGAAAACAAGGAAGTTCCTGTTATAATAGGTGTAAAAAACCACGCCCCTATTACTATGCACGATGTAAAAGTAGCATATAGAGTAGATGAAGGAACTTGGGTACAAGAGATTATCCCATCGGTAGCAGCTGGCGATAGTATTACTCATGAGTTTAAAACTAAATTTACAGCTGATTCTATAAAATATTATAAAGTAGAGGCAGTAATATCAAGTCCTGATGCTGATGTTAGCGACAATAAAAAAGAGGCTAAAATTTTTAATGATAAATATTGTCGTAACACATCAATACAAATGAAGAACGGATTGTATATAACAAAAGTTAAAATGTACGATTATGCAATCAATACACCTGCAGGAGATAATGATATTGATTATATGACCGACTCAACAATTACAGTTTATAGAGATACTCCAAAAGAATTGGAAGTTTCTACAAACGCAGCATACCCAGGTTATAGCATAGCTTTATATATTGATTGGAACAATGACGGAACTTATGCCGAAGATGCTACCGAACAGTATAAAGTAGATTTAATGTTTGCAAAAGATTACAAAATACCGTTTACTATTCCAGCAACAGCAACAGCTGGCGAGTATCGTATGCGTTTAATCTTAGGCGAAACAGCAAAAGTATTACCTTGTGTTGACGAATTGACGCTGGGTGATATTCAGGAATATACTATTAAATTGGAAGACGGAACTTATTATATCCAAAACGACTTAGCTTTAACCAATGTACAAGTTAAATCGGGCATATTAACAACTACTGAGGATATAACAGTAACAGTTAAAAACAATTCAGGAAAAGATATTTCAGAATTTGACATCGCTTATACAATAAATGGTAAAAATGAGGTAAAAGAAAAAGCAAACTTAAATATACCTGCATTTGGACAAGCCGATTATACTTTTACAACAAAAGCAAATCTGGAAGAGCCAAATACCTATGATATTAACGTTTACTTAACCAACAATGACGAAAATAATAGTAACGATACAATTTCTACTCAAACATTTAATGTAAATACTACAAAAAAAGGATTTTATGCCTTAAATATTAGTGGAGATTATAATAAACAAGAACAGATAGATTTAAGCACAATTAATAACGCCGACTTAAAAAATGCGGCAACATTTGAGGCGTGGGTAAATCTTAATCCTTCTGAACGCAATTATATTTTTTACGGAAAAGGAATATCAGTATTTGCATATGATAAAGCAAATTCATTATATCCAGAAAATTCTTATATAATTGAAATAGATGAAAAATTAAGACTTCATTCCCCTGCCAATGTAGTAAACAGAGGCAAATGGCAACATATTGCAGTTACTGTAGCAACAGGTATAAATTACACAACTTATCAGCCAACAACCGAAGTTAAGTTATATGTTGATGGTCAAGAATATGACTTGACTAAAATAACAGATGGTCTGATGCCAGACAATGCTGACAAGGAATTACTTGTTGCACCATTTATGAATGGTATGATTGACCAAGTGCGTGTGTGGAATACGACACGTGTGCAAGCGGATATAGAAACATCGATGTATGAAACACTAAGACAGGCAGATGGTTCGTTACCTTTGGGTTGTTTAGTTGAATATTCCTTTGATGAAGGTCCAGGTAATCCTGCAACTTTATCAGGAACTGATTTAGCATCTATAAAGAGTGAGCGTATAAACGCTGGCGACGATTGTATTTGGGTAAAACCAAACCACATAATAGCCAAAGCAGAGTTTAAAAATCAAGCTATTCCTGCTACAAAAACAGCGGATAATACCTTTAAAGTAACGCTACAAGCGGGTGCCGACCTTTCAAGCGTAGAGGGTGCAATACTTACAACCTACCCAGGTGTAGAATTAAAATATGCCTCACTTAGTCAAGTATCAGCAACAACTATTACTAAGTTCGATGATTTTATCCAAACATCAACCCCAACAGCATTTGATGAAATGGGTGGTCAGTTAGTAACTCCAACAACAACTTATGACTTTACAAAAGGCAGACTGTATTTTGGAGCTCAGCTTAATATATTTGGAAAAACTCTGAACGAGTTGATTGCTATTGAGGTAGAAGAGGATAAAACTGCTGATTGTGAGTTGCTTACATTAAAATTAGAAAAAAGCAATAATGCGGGACTTACAAGTGATGTTGAGCTTAATCCAATAACAGCAACCAATACTTTTAAAGTAGACGGAATTGCTGATAAGTCTAATGTAAAACTTACATTTACCGTATCGGCAGGAGCAAAAGCAATGGTTAAAAATGCAGAATTAACAAGCGGTGTTACACCAGTTGATTTTACTCAACCTGTTATAATAACAGTATTAGCCGCCAACGGACGTGATAGTAAAGATTATGTTGTGTATGCTTTAAGTTCACAAACAATAACTTGGGATTTGGCAAAAACAACTTATACTTATGGCGACAATCCAGTTGATTTAACAGCAACAAGCAGTTCAGATTTACCAATTACTTATGTATCTGATAACAATAACATAGTAACAGTAGCAAATGGTAAGTTAATGTTTGCAGGAGTGGGTACAACATCAGTAAAAGCAATACAAACAGGAAATGCTGAATACGATGAGGCTACATCAATAAAATTTGATATAACAGTAAACAAAAAAGAGGTTACCGTAAAACCAATAAATGTTGAAGTGCCTTATGCAACAGAACCAGTTCCACAATTAGCATACGAGGGATTAGTAAATCCTGCAGACGCAAGAGAGATTGGAGCTGTTAAGTATGATGTATATAAAGGTGGCAACACACTATGGTCTCCAATGATGGGGTATTTACCAAAAGGAACACATATGTGGAAACCTGTAAATGCAAATATGTTTGAAACAGAAAAATACAAAGTAACTCCACAATCAGTAGATTTTAAAGTTGTTGATAATCCGCAGGCTCATAAAGTAGTATTTGTAGTAACTGATGGTACAAATCCTATTAAAGAAGTAGGAGTAGTAATAAATAAAACATTGTTTGTTACTAACGACCAAGGAAAAGTTGAATTAAAGCTTATGCCAAAATATGAGGAAGACGATGAAGGAAATATAAAGCGAGTACCATATAAATATATAATAATAAAAGATGGTTATACACAAGTAAGAGGAATAATAGATATGAAAGATGCTGATATTACCGAAGAGATAGTAATTAAAGCATTGGACATAACATTAACTTATTTGGCAGGCGATAACGGAACAATAGCAGGAATGTCAACACAGCAAATACCTGCGGGAACAAATGGTAGAATGGTAGTTGCATCGCCAGATTATGCTTACGAGTTCGATAAGTGGAGCGACGGTAGAACTGACAATCCACGTATGGATACAGATGTTACTAAAAACATTGAAGTAACAGCAACATTCAAGAAAATAGAACTTACAGTTAATTATATTGCTGGATTAGGCGGTGTAATTGAGGGAGAAACAGAACAAGTTGTTAGCTTAGATGGTTCAACCAAGTCAGTAACAGCCAAGCCAAATGCAGGTTATGTATTTGATAGCTGGGACGATGGCAATACAAATCCTGTAAGGAAAGATGAGAATATTGATAAATCAGCAACTCATAAAGCTAAATTTATATATGAGCGTAAGTCGTATGAGTTACCATATGTTGAGAAATTCAATACAGCAGAGAGCCTTCCAGCCGATTGGCAAACTGACGATGTTACAGGTAATGGAACTTGGCAATTTGCATCGTCTCCAATAGGCGGATATAAAGCATCAGTGGGTGATGGCGTATTTGCATATGTCGATTCAAAAGCAATAGGAAACAAGCAAGTTGATGCATCATTAGCTAGTCCTTGGTTGGATATAACTAACTTAACCAGCAACGTTGATGTGGAATTTGATTATTTTGTTAATATAGCTATGATTAACAAATTAAAATCATATTTCGCTTGTTATTATAGAGTAGATGAAACCAGTCCTTGGGTAGAATTAATGAAAATTGACTTTAATTCCCCAACTCACAAAAAACAATCTACTTATACAGGAAGTATTGATAAAACTAATTTAGTTGGAGCAACAAAATTGCAGTTTAGCTGGAAAGTTTATAACAAATGGGATTACCAAACTTGTTTAGACAATATCAAAATCACAGCTAATCTTAGTGAATATAAATTAACCTATGTAGCTACTGAGGGCGGTACTGTAAACGGAAAAGAGGTTGTTAATTTAACTAAAAAGGCAACTGATACCCCTGAGGCAGTAACAGCCATTGCTGATGACGGTTATTATTTTGCAAAATGGAGCGACGGAAGTACTGACAATCCACGTACCGATACAAAGGCTACTTTTGTAAAAGCAATATTTAAAAAAGGCGAAAAGCCAGAAGATTACACAGGTAAATTATTTACACTTATCTATGAATCAGATGTTAATGGCTACATTAACGGATTAACTTGGCAACCAAATATAGCAGGCGGTTCGCAAGGTTCACCAGTTACCGCAGTTGCAAACAAAGGCTTTATATTCGATAAATGGAGTGACGAAAGTACCGACAATCCACGTACCGACATTGCAACCAAAAACATAACTGTAAAAGCAATGTTTAAAGCTATTTATCCAATCAATTTTGTTGTAAATGATAAAGCAAATAATCCATTGAAAGGAGCAAGTGTTAAAATTAATAATGAGACACTTACTACAGATGCAGAGGGTAAAGCAAGCATTGAGTTGCCAAATGGAGATTATGCTTATACAATAAGTTTAGACGGATACATTGAGCAGACTGCAAGTGTAACTGTACAAAATGCCGAACAAACTGTTAATGTTCAGTTGTTACTAAAAACTTATCCAATCAACTTTGTAGTTGCCGATAAGGATAACAAACCATTGTCGGGAGTAAGTATTACAATTAACAATCAAACACTTACAACAGATACCGAGGGTAAAGCAAGCATTGAGTTGCCAAATGGAGACTACACTTATACAATAAGTTTAGACGGATACGTTGAGCAGACTACAAGTGTAACTGTACAAGATGCAGAACAAACTGTTAATGTTCAGTTGTTACTAAAAACTTATCCAATCAATTTTGTAGTTGCCGATAAGGACAATAAACCATTGGCAGGAGCAAGTGTTAAAATTAATAATGAGACACTTACAACAGATGCCGAGGGGAAAGCAAGTATTAAATTAGAGAACGGTACTTACGATTACACAGTAAGTTTAGACGGTTATGATGAGTACACCGCAAGTGTAACAGTAAACGGTACAGAACAAACTGTTGAAGTTGAAGTTAACTTAACCCAAACAGGAATAGAGGAATCTGCTGCAACAAGCCATATTAAAGTTTATCCTAACCCAACAAGTGATATATTTTGGGTAGAGGCAGACAACAATATTGCCAACAGCACATTAAAGATTTATTCTATTAATGGAGCTTTAGTTAAAACAAAAATAATCAATGGAAAAACACAAGTTGATATTAGAGAGTTAAACGCAGGAATGTATTACATCAGAATACAAGAACAGACAATTAAGATTATTAAAGAGTAATTATTAATTGAGTATAATATAAAAGGCGGTTCATAACGAACCGCCTTTTTAGGTAATAATTAGTTTGGGTCTATTTTTTTTGTTATATCGTAAATAATTAATAAATTAGCACATTGTTGGTTTAAATAAAAAAAATAGTCATAATAGTTTGTTATAGAACAATTATAGGATATTAGACAATAGAACTGTGATTATAAAGTATTAATCAAAAATCATTACAAACATAAAAACTAAATAAAATGAGTAGAGCAAAAAAATTGATAGACGAATTAATCATCAAGAAAGCAAATGGTGATAAATTTCAGGAGAGTAATATCAAAATAAAGCTTATTTTAAAAGGTGTTATGCCTGACAAAATAACTGATGCAACCCCTGATACCGATGAAATGATTGCAAACATCTTGCAAGTAGCTAAACAATTTAATATAGAATTAACCAACTAAAAATTACAACATTATGAAAGTAAAAATCGCATATTCAACCAAAACACAAGTAGAAGAAATTGTTGCTGATTTAAAAAATCAACTAACAGGTTTTAATTATAATTTATTACAACTTTATTCAACCTCTAATATTCCAGTTCAAGAATTAAATTCACAATTATATAAGGAATTAGGCAATACCCCTATATTCGGATGTACAACAAGTGGAGAAATAGCTTCTGGCAAAATGTTAGAGAATTCTGTTGTTCTTATGGCAATGAGTTCCGACATCAGCTCTAATTTCAAAATAGAAGTATTAGAGAATATCTCAACAAACAAGTCAGCTGTAGAAAATGCTTTTGCATCATTTAAACAACACTTTGGCGAGGATTTATCTACATTAAACCCACACAAACATTTAGGATTTGTGTTCATTGACGGATTAAGCCGAAAAGAAGAAGTTATAAATGAACGCATAGGCGACCTTACCAATATTACATTTGTTGGAGCTTCAGCAGGAGATGACGTAAAATTTAAACAAACTCACGTTTTTGCCAACGGAAAAGTTTACACCGATGCAGCAGTTCTTTGTTTAATGAATATGAAAGTAAAATTTGATGTATTAAAAACTCAAAGTTTTAAAAGCACAAACAAAACATTAACGGTAACAAAAGTAAACGAAGAAACAAGAACTGTTAGCGAATTTAATGACAAATTAGCTGTAGAAGAATACATAAACCTAACTGGTTGCAATAAAAATGAAATAGACAAAACTTTTTCAAATAATCCTGTAGGTTTAAATTTAGGTAATGACTTTTTAGTTCGTAGCCCTCAAAAGATAGAAGGTAGCGATATGGTATTCTACTGCTCAGTAAAACAAGGAATGGAATTAGATTTATTAGAATCTCAAAATATAGTAGAAGACACCAAAAGAGATTTGGATGCTAAATTAAAAGACTTTGGCAACGTTACAGCTCTTATTAATTTCAATTGTATATTACGTACATTAGAATTAAAAGCAAAACAGCAAACCCAAGCCTATGGCGAATTATTTAAACAAATTCCAACTATAGGATTTAGCTCATACGGAGAGAGTTATATCGGACATATTAACCAAACATCTGTTATTGTTCTATTGGGAGAATAATAAAACAATAGAACCCAATACACAATATTGAACACATACTATGGCGGATAAGATACACACCTAAAAGGGTTTGTTATTTTGTCCGCCATATTTATTCAGTTTTACAATAAAAAAAGTAATTTTGTAAAATATTAATAAACAAAAACAGAAAGAAACATGGCAAAAGAAACAAAGCCCAGCAACGATGCAAATAAAGAAAAATTAAAAGCACTACAACTTACAATAGATAAGATAGAAAAAAACTTTGGAAAAGGCTCAATTATGAAAATGGGCGACCAAGTAGTTGAGGATATTCCTACCATATCAAGTGGGTCGGTAGGTGTTGATATTGCACTTGGAGTAGGCGGATTTGCAAAAGGTAGAGTAATTGAGGTTTTTGGACCCGAATCGTCAGGTAAAACCACCTTAGCAATTCATGCTATTGCCGAGGCTCAACGCAATGGAGGAATAGCTGCCTTTATTGATGCGGAACACGCATTTGACCGCTTTTACGCACAAAAATTAGGTGTAGATATTGAGAACTTACTAATATCGCAACCCGACAACGGAGAACAAGCTCTTGAAATAGCCGACCACCTAATCAGTTCAGGAGCGGTAGATATTATCGTTATTGACTCGGTTGCAGCACTTACACCAAAGGCAGAGATTGACGGAGAAATGGGCGACTCAAAAATGGGACTTCAAGCACGATTAATGTCCCAAGCATTGCGTAAATTAACATCTACAATTAACAAAACAGGCACTTGCTGTATCTTCATTAACCAATTACGTGATAAAATCGGGGTAATGTTTGGTAGCCCTGAAACTACTACTGGTGGTAATGCCTTAAAGTTCTATGCTTCTGTTCGTATTGATATTCGTAAAATTGGTCAGATAAAAGAGGGCGACGAGCAAGTAGGAAACCGAGTAAGAGTAAAGGTTGTAAAGAATAAAATGGCACCACCTTTCCGCAAAGCAGAGTTTGACATTATGTATGGCGAGGGAATATCTAAAACTGGCGAAATAATTGACTTGGGCGTGGAATACGACGTTATAAAAAAGGCTGGTTCGTGGTTTAGTTATGGCGATACAAAATTAGGTCAAGGACGTGAAACTGTACGAAAATTACTTATGGATAACCCTGAACTTAGTAAAGAGTTAGAGCAAAAAATCATTGAAACCATGAGCGGTAAGGAAGAAAGTGAAAATAATGAGTAATTTGTTAATGTGATAATTTAATTATTGTGTAAAACAGTAAAATAATGTATATAAAAAACATCATAAAGCAAAATTTATCTGAATTTAACCGATTATGTAACTCTCATAATGTTAAATATTTATATGCTTTTGGCTCATCTACAAACGATGCTTTTGACGAACAAAAAAGCGATATAGATTTATTGATAGAAATTGACAATAAAAATCCAATAGAACGAGGGGAAAGCCTTATGAATATTTGGGATAAATTTGAAATGTTTTTTAATAAAAAAGTTGACCTTTTAACTTATTCATCTATAAAAAATCCTATACTTAGGAACAATATTAATAGAACTAAAGTATTAATATATGGAGGCGATAGCATATTATAAAACAAGATTTTGAATATATGAATGAAAAAACACAAAAATACTTATCCGACATTTTAATATCAATTGATTTAATTGAGGATTTTACAAAAGACATAAATGATTTTTTTGAGTATTGCGAGGATTTAAAAACTCAAAGTGCTGTTGAAAGGCAATTAGCAATAATTGGAGAAGCATTAAATAAAATTAAACAGCAAAATACTAATTTAGATATTGAACATTCTCAACAAATAATAGGTTTTAGAAACAGATTAATTCACGCTTATGATAGTATTGATAACGCCATTGTTTGGGCTATTCTGAAAAAGTATTTAGGAAAATTAAAACAGCAAATACAAAAACAAATATAATAAAAACCGACCTTTAGTTTATTTATTATACAATAAAATAATTCTTAAACAAGGTCATAAATTTTAATTTAATGAACACAAAAAATCTACTAAAAATTTTAATTCTAACTATGGGAATTTATGCGTGTACAAGCACGAACGAACAGAACAACAAAGACGAAGTACAAGCCGATTTTTCAGGCAAACTAACTCAAGCCGAAATTGATGGCGGACGATTAACTCCTGAAATTTTATGGAAATTCGGACGCTTAGGCGGAGCTGAACTATCTCCTAATGGCGAGCAAGTAGTTTACACCGTAACAAGATACGATGCTAAAACATTAAAAAGAACAACAAATATTTTTGTAATTTCTTTTGCTGGTGGCGAACCTAAAAAAATTACCGAAGACAGCTTTATTGACGTTGCTCCTGTTTGGATAGCGGACAACAAACTAGCATTTATGTCTAACAGAATTAACGGTATGCAGGTATGGACAATGAACGCTGATGCATCTGAACGTAAGCAGATTACAAATATTGAAGGCGGAATTAATGCTTTTAAAATATCGCCTGACCACAAGCATTTGATGTACACCCAGCGTGTAAAATTGGAGCAGAGCATTTTAGATAAGCATTCCGACATGGACAAAGCAAACGTATTGGCTGCTGACGATTTAATGTATCGCCATTGGAATCATTGGAAAGACTATAAGTTTAGCCATATTTTTATTGCAGATATGGGCAACCAAATGATTACCGAAGGTAAGGACATTATGAAAGACGAAAAATGGGACGCACCATTAGCTCCATATTACGACGATAGCGAAATTGTTTGGAGCAATAACGGTAAAATGTTAGCTTATGTTTGTAAAAAACTTTATGGTCGTGAGTTTGCAGTTAGTACTAATTCTGATATTTATTTATACGACTTAGAAACAGGCAAAACAACTGACATTACTCCTGAAAACAAAGGGTACGACCGTCAGCCAGTATTCTCGCCCAACGATGATAAAATTGCTTATATGAGCATGAAAACACCCGGTTATGAGGCAGACAAAGAAAGATTGTTTATTTACGATATTGCAACTAATACTCGTGAGTACATCAATGAAAATTGGGATCAGAACGCACACGCTTTTCAGTGGGCTAATAATAGTGAAGATATTTACTTCCTAAGTGGAAAGCATGCAACATCGCAAATTTATAAGGTAAATATTGCTAAAAAAGAGTTTACCCCAATAACCAAAGGACAACATAATTACAATAGCTTTTCAAAGGTTGGCGACAAATTAGTGGGTATAAAAACAACTCATCAAATGGCAGCTGAGGCATTTACTATCGATGTAAATTCTGGTAAAGAAACTCCACTAACTTCTATAAATAAAAATATATACGACAACATTAAATTAGGACACAGCGAGGAGCGTTGGATAAAAACCACTGACGGAAAAGATATGTTAGTTTGGTTAATATTCCCACCAAATTTTGACAAAAACAAAAAATACCCTGCTTTGCTTTATTGCCAAGGAGGTCCTCAATCGGCTGTTAGTCAGTTTTTCTCTTATCGTTGGAATTTTGCTATAATGGCAGCTAACGATTATGTAATTATTGCCCCTAACCGTAGAGGATTGCCATCGTTTGGCGAGGAATGGAACGCTCAAATATCAACTGACTACTACGGACAAAATATAAAAGACTATCTTTCAGCAACCGATTATTTCAAGAAAGAGCCATTTATTGATGAAGACAGATTAGGTTGTGTTGGAGCAAGTTATGGAGGATATTCAACATTCTTTTTAGCAGGAAACCACGAAAAACGTTTTAAAGCATTTATTTCGCATTGCGGAATGTATAACCTTGAAAGTTTTACTGCATCAACAGAGGAAACATTCTTCCCTAAGCACGATTTAGGTGGAATGCCTTGGGAAAAAGATAACAAGGTGGCACAAAAATCGTTTGCACACTCACCACACAAATACGTTCAGAATTGGGACACTCCAATTATGATTATCCACGGCGGCAACGATTTTAGAATACCTTACACTGAATCGTTACAAGCGTTTAATTCAGCTCAATTACGCGGAATACCAAGCCGATTATTATACTTCCCTGAGGAAACACACTTTGTTGTTCAGCCCCACAATGCTATAATTTGGCAACGTGAATTTTTTGAGTGGTTAGATAAATACTTAAAGAAGTAAGTTAAACCGTAAAATTAAAATTTATAAAAACAGCTTTCTGAAGTTTACAGAAAGCTGTTTTTTATTTGAAAAACTGTTAGTTTGAAATTATTTTTTATCTTTGTAAGAAATTAAACTTAAAAAATAATTGCTTATGAATAGATAATAAAATAGACGACATATAAAAGAAAAGCGTTAACATATAATTTTGTTTTTCAAAATCGCCAATTTAGGAAAACGTATCAAAATAATATGGATAATGCTCATGCTTCGGCGTGGGTGTTTTTTGTAATTTTATTTGATACGTGGGTGTTTGGCGATACCTGAAAAACGAATAAAAAGCTACAATTCCCACGCTTTTTTTATATCTAAAAGTTTATTTTAAGGGAATTTGGGAAATAATCTTGCAAATATTCAAGATACGCATATAATAAAAATAGATAAGAATAGAAAACAACAACCGACCATAATATGATATAGCGAGATATAAAATTATTCACCACTCTCCTATTTTACTTGGTCTTCAAAAAATTTAAACATATGAAAAAAATATTATTATCACTTGGAATAATCTGCTTAGTTATGATAAACACATCATGTCTAACAACCAAAACAAATGTAGGACAATACACCGAAACAAAAGGAACACCTTACAAATACGCTAAAGGTAAACAGTTTTGGTTATTTTGGGGATTTGTGCCTTTAGGTAGAACAAATGTAAATACTCCGAGTAACGGTAATTGTCAAATAATTACAAAATATACCTTTGGAGATGTACTTATAGGTACAATAACTGGAGGTATAGTAAGCTCTTACACCATAAAAGTAAAAGCCAAAGAAAAAATAGATAATAAGTCAAATAACAACTCTAATAATTAAATACAAAAACATGACAAAAAGAATTTTAGTATTAGCATTTTGTTCAGCGTTATTATTTTCTCTGAACTCTTGCAAAAAAGATGAAGAAAAAGCAACTACAATTGCTAACATTACTGTAAAGAAAAATGGAAAAGCTAAATCAGGTATTACTGTATATCTTTTTAAAAGAACCGCCCCAACATTCTTTAAGCCTATATATGCATCAAAAGATGTTGTAACTGACTCTGAAGGAATAGCCTCTTTTGAATTACAAGAAGTGGTTGATTTAGAAGTAATTGATAACCAAACAACATTATATTTTGCAGTATTTAACAAAGAAACTCCGATAGGACAAACTGCCTTAACAATAAAAAAAGGCGAAACAAAATCAGCAACAATTAATATGTAACCAGACAATACCTTGTCATAAAATTAAAGAAAATGAAGTATAGTAAATTTTTATTTATCGCATTAAGCGTTATGTTTATAATGCAATCGTGCGAAAAAGAAGAGAGTAAAACCACAGCTAACACAGCAACTGAAGTGGTAATAGTATTAGAGGATATAAACAATAACAATAAACCCAAAGAGGGTTATTATGTTATGATGTTTAATAAACCGTTTGATATTAATAATGCTAAGAGTATTAAATCGGTAAAAACAGGCAAAGACGGCATGGCTACCTTTAATTTAGAAGACCTTGTTACTGACAAAAAAACATTTTACTTTGAGGCTTTTAAAAAACAAGGAAATACCTATGTTCAGAAAAGTTTAGCGAGAACAAAAGTTGAAGTATCAAAACACCAAAGTATCAAAACAAATATCCCTGTTGAATAGTCATTAAGCTATATATTAATATATTAGCCCTCATATTGCTTGTAATATGAGGGCTAATTTTATTTTAACAGTAAGCAATGGGCTACAACATAAACTATAAAAAAAAGACTGCCCCAAAAGGACAGTCTTACTTGTTAAACCATAAAACTAATAAAAATAATGCTAAAAATTTAACTTAAATACTATTACATCTTTAGCATCTCCACTAGTTGTTGCACTTATAACTATCATATTATCAGCAGTTACATCTATTCCGTTTAATGTTATTCCTGTTGGTAACATAAAATTCTTTTCCATAACTAACTGACCACTATTATCAACTTTTAATATCCTTATGTTATTATTAAATGTACCTGACAACAAATATGTATTATCTGCCAATGGGGTTATTTCTTTAAAACTACCACTTCCTACTTGGCTATAATCTTTTCGCCATACTAACTCACCATTATTTGTTATAGATGCTGAAAAAAGCACACCGTCATTTGTTCCTGCTACAATCACATTTCCATTACTTTGCACATCAATAGCTGTTACTATTTCATTTTGTGTAAAAAAGTAGTCCCACTTTAAATAACCATCGGTACTTATGGCACATATCCAACCACCAGTTGTTAAATATGCGGTGTTATCTTTTATCTTTAAATCATAAGTCTGACCTTTTGCAGAATAACTACGCGACCATAGTTTTTTACCATTTTTATTTATCTTATATACTATCGGCATCCATGTTGAATCTTGCTCGTTCATTTTATATGTTCCGATAAGTGCCGAACCATCAGGGAATATATCAAAACCTAATATCTCATTACCCTCAAGTTGCGTATTATAGATGTTTGAACCATCGGCAGCTAATTTATAAACCCAAGGCTTACCCGGTAAGCTATCTTTTATGGCATTTGTTACTCCAGCTACGTATATTTCATTTTGAGCATTACTAACTACTTTATTAGCAAAATCGTCGTACTTATTACCCAAAAAGCTATTCCACAACATTTTACCATTAGCATCTAAACCTAATAACCATGTGTCATACCCCTCCTCTTCCGATTTTTTTGAGTTAGTTACTAACACAATTTCGCCATTAGCTCTTTTTATTACAGAACCTCCAAAATCGTCTAAACCTAAATTGTCGTATCCTCGTACAAATTTATAGTTTTCCATAGGAAAATCCATTATTATATTCTGCCCTAAAACATTGGCTTTTAAGTTAAATATATCAATAAACTGCGTTCCTTCGGGGTAAAGAGCCGCAAATTTATTATAGGCAGCTATGGTGTTTACTTTTTTAGCCCACTCAAACAATAATTGCTTTTTTAACTTCATAGCCTCAGGCATTTTTGCTGAGTTTGGATAATCTTTCATAAACTGCTCTAAAGCCTCTAAACTTCTAGCTTGTAGCATTTCCTTATAAGCTAACTCTCCCATTAATTTTTTAGCTTCTTCTACCTGTACCGCATCAGGATATTTCTGAACAAAACCACGTAAAGCTGCAAGAGTATTCTTTTTTAATGCTTGTTTGTAAGCTAAACGGTTACGTTTTTTTATTGCTATCTCCTTTTGAGCAGCATCAGGGTATTTTTGTAAGAATGTATTGTAACTCTCTACCACATTTGAATTTTCAGCAATACGATACTCGATATATGTACGTATATGCTTTACATTTTCAACATACTTTGAGTCTGGAAACATCTCTAAAAATTTGTTTGCGTACTCCAAATTATTCTCCTCACGTACAAATTTTATCAATCGGTCTTCAACCAAACGCTTTTCCCAATCCATATTATATTTTATTGGACGGTTACGTCTGCGTTTATTTTGTTTGAAGAAGTAAGCATTTAAAGCCTCCTTTTCCTTATCTGTAAACATATCCATTGCCACATACGACTTTAAAAAGTACTGATATGCCTTAAAGAAATCCTTTTTTGAATATGGCTCGTAACTTAAAACTATTGCCATACCTAATTTTGCCACAGGGTTATCATCTTTGGCTACTATCTTTTTAAAATCCTTTAATGCCTTGTCCATACCCTCATCAATATCGCTTTGTGCCTTAGCGTCCATAGCCTTTATTAATGTTGAAGATATTACTTTATCTACTCTTTGAGCATATCCGCTAAATGCTACACTCAAAATTATTATTGTAATAGTTATTATTTTTTTCATCTGTTTATATTTTTTTAGAAATTCTAAATTTCATCTCTATTTTATCTTGTATCTTAAATCGAAGCTATTTATTTTTTTAATACTAAAAACTCAACTCTCCTATTATTAGCCATTCCCTCTGGTGTTTTATTAGTATCAACAGGTCTGGATTCGCCATACCCTTTCGCTTGTATTCTCTGCTTAGATACTCCTTTCGACACAATATAATTAACCACCGACTGAGCTCTCGATTGACTTAACTTCTGATTAAAACTATCAGAACCTTGGCTATCGGTATGTCCGCTTATCTCAATCAGCTTAACCGATGATGTTTTAAAGAAATCAACAATTTGGTCTAATGCAGCATACGATTTTGGAAGTAATGTGCTTTTACCCGTTTCAAAAAAGATATTATCTAATATTAAAGCTGTTCCTTCTTCAACATTTTTCAGTCCCTCAGTAAATGGGTCTTCTGGTGGAATTGGCTTTTTAAATATTATAGTTCCTTTTGAACGACAATTATTTTGGTCTGACACCGCATAAGTATAAGTTCCTGCTGGTAGGTTTGCTATTCGCTTAACATTTTTTGCCCCTGTTGACCATTCTATTATATAAGGAGGCGTTCCGCCTGATATTCCTAAACTAATTAGTCCGTCATTTTTAACCTCGTCTAAACGCCCTGTTATTGGATTTAGTCCGCCAGTAAAGCTAGAATCAATAACAACAGTTTCCATACCCTTAGGAACACAAGCACATACCTCGCAATCAACTAATGGGCGTATCTCAAAATCATCGAAGAAGTAATATGCATAAGCCTTACCTCTTTTGTTTCTGGTATCTTTTCCTGTTACTACGTAATTTGTATTGTCATAATTCTTAAAGTTTCCTACAATAAAATGTGTTTCTCCACCTTTAGCTTTGTATAATTGACAATATTGCTCCCATTCGTCGGTATTATCTAAAAATAGACCTTTGGTATTGCCTAAATGTGCTTTGTAGTTTAAGAATGTTGTATTGTTATTTGCAACTAATTGTCCTGAGAAGTAAACACTAAGCTGGTCAACGGCAAATTTTGAGCCTGATGCTAATTTATACCAAAACGATATGCAGTATATCTGCCCTTCTTTCATTGGCTCAGATAACGAGCCTTGTATATATTCTCTAAAGTCGCGGTCGGAACCTGTTAATATAGCCCCCATGTAACCCTTGCCTGATTTTGGTTTACTGTAACCTGCAAAGTTATCGGGTACTCGTGCCTGACCTGTACTACACTCATTAAAATAATCGGGTGTGGTAAATGATGGATACGTCCAACCCGGTATTAATTTATGCGATTTATCCATAAAGGTATAATCACCTGGGCAGTCTTTATAATCCTCAAAACTTGGATTGATAACCATGTTTTTAACTTGTGATTTTAATTGCCATGTTGCTAAAAGCAAAATGGACATAAAAAAGATAGTTTTTCGTGTCATTGTATTTTATTTTTAATTAAAATTAGCGTAAAATTAAGTAATAATTTTTTAAATAGAAAGAAATACATATTCAAGTTATATAATAAAATTTTAACAGGTAAATTAACAATACCTTACTTATTTAAAATGAAGAATTAATAAACAAAAAGCCCTCACTAATAAAACATTGTGAGGGCTATATTACTATGAAAAAAAAACCTACACTATTTCTTAACAAATTCAATAACCTTACCTCCTACTTTTGCTATATAAACACCTGATGCTAATCCATTAACATCTACAAATTGCTTTTCGTTGGTTAGTTTTATGTTCTTAACTCTTTTGCCTGTTTGGGTATATATTGACAACCATATTTCAGATATTCCACCTTTACCTAAAAAATCTTCAAACTTTGGCACTTCAACTGTAAAACCACTATTCACAAGCGTTGGATATATTACTATATTATTTACAGAATTATCGTTTAACCCAGTGGCTGGTTTTACTGTAACCTCGCAAGTTGCAGAAAACTCACCGTCCTCCGTTGCTGCTGTTATTGTTGCTACCCCCACTCCTTTTGCTGTTACCAAACCGCTTTTTTCATCTACTGTAGCTATATCATCTTTACTACTCTTCCATGTTATGTTTTGGTTTGTTGCATTACTTGGCTCTACGTTAGCTGTTATGGTAAATGTTTCATTTACCTTTAATTCTTTTGTTGTTGTACCTATTTTTATACTTGTTACTTTTACAGCTTTAACTGTTATGTCGCAAGTAGCTGTAAATCCACCATCGTATGTTGTTGCTGTTATTGTTGATATTCCTTCGGCTTTTGGAATTACTAAACCATTTTCATCTACGGTGGCAATACCTGGTTTACTACTACTCCAAATTATAGTTTTGTGAGTGGCATTACTTGGTTCCACAGTTGCTATAAGTTGAATAGTTTCATTACCTGTCAATTCTTTAGTTGTTTTGTTTAGCATTACGCTTGTTACTTTTTCATCTATAATAAAGAAAAACTCTTTCCACTGCTCTGCTTCTTTATATTTATCCAATGTTCCTTTAGGGATATATAGTTTGCATTTGTCGGTATCTGTTCCATCAAAAACGCCATACTCCATTGTTAGTTTACTTGGGTTTTCTATTTTACTAGAGATAATTGTTAATAAACTACACAAAGAAAAAGCATACTCACCTATACTTTTTATAGTATTAGGTAAACTTACCATAGTTAAATAACGACTATTAGAAAATGCTATTATTCCAATTCTTGTAATAGTATTAGGTACATTATAAGTGGTTGCAGTTTTTCCAAGAGGATATTGTATTAATACAGTTTTATCTTTATTAAATAAAACCCCATTTTCTGAACTATATTTCGGATTATTTTCATCCACATAAATTGAGGTTAAAGAATGACAAGCCTCAAAAGCATAATCGCCAATACTGGTAACGTAATTTGAAATTGCTATGGCTTTTAAGGAACGACAATAAGAAAATGCCCAATATCCAATATTTATAACAGAATTAGGAATACTTACTGATGTTATGGAACTACATTTATTAAAAGCATAATCACCAATACTGGTAACAGAGTAATCCTGACCCTTATATTGTACTGTTGAGGGTATTGAAATATTACCTGTAGGCTTTGGGTCATTTAAAATAACTTTAACCTCTGCAGGAGTAAGCTTTATAATTTTGTATTTTAAGTTATCGATAGAAAATTCGTTGCCTACTGCTTGTGCTTTTGTAGTAGATGCAATTACTGATGCTAATAGCACCATTAATATCATTGTACGTAATTTTTGTAATGTATTCATAGTAATAAAGTTTAAGTTAATCCTTTGTATACAAATTTAATAAAATTTTTAACAATTCCAAGATTAAAGACAAAAAAGTACAATACTTAGAAACAATAAGTTACATCATTTATAAGGAAGAATTAAGAATGAAGAATTATTGCAGGACAAAACCAATAATAAAAAAAGCCCTCACAGTTTTTAAAAACTTTGTGAGGGCTATAATTACTATGAAATAAAAACCTATACTTATTTCTTAACAAATTTTATAACCTCATTCCCTACTTTTGCTATATAAACACCTGATTGCAAATTACTAACATCTATAAACTGTTTATTGCTTGTTAGTTTTATGGTTTTTACTTTTTTCCCTATTTGGTTGTAAATATCTAATACACATAACTCACTACTTTCCATTATAAAGCCATTGCTTACAAGGTTTGGATATATTTTAATATTTTGTGTAATATTATTGTTTATACTAGTAGTTGTTTTTGACGTTACTGTTACCTCGCAGGTTGCTGTATCTAAAAACCCTAATGCATCTATTGTAGCAACAATATTTGCAGTTCCCTCTGCTACAGCTGTTAATAAACCATTTTTGTCTATTGTTACTACTTTATTATTACTACTAATGAAAGTTACATTAAGAGTATCTGGCTCTACGATTGTTGTTAGTTTAAATGTTTCTCCTACTTTTAAATCTTTAAATACATCGTTTAACTCAATACCCACACCTATAATATTATTAAATTCTTTCCATTGTTCTGCATTCTGATACAACTTCTTTGCTGTTTTTGAAACATATAATTTACACTTACTTTTATTTATACCTTCAAAACTATTTTTTTCAACTTTTACTTTATCAACGTTTTTTACCTTTGAAATAATTGCAGTTAAAGATTTCGAAAAATTAAAAACCTCTTCGCCTATACTTGTAACAGAATTAGGAATACTTACGGTTGTTAAGGAATTACAATTATAAAAAGCCCCACTTCCAATACTTTTTACCGAATCTCCAATAATTAATGATGTTAAGGAATGACAATTAGAAAAAGATTGAACTCCAATACTGTTAACTGAATTAGGTATAGTTACTGAAGTTAAGCGGCTACAAAAATAGAAAGCTGAAATTCCAATACTTTTAACTGAATTGCCAATAGTTAATGAATTTAAAGAATTACAATGATAAAAAGTAAAACTTTCAATACTTGCAACTGAATCTGGTATAACTACAGAAGTTAAAGAAAAGCATAAATAAAAAGCGCCTCTTCCAATACTTGTAACTGAATTTGGTATAATTACTTTAGTTAATGAGCTACTAGCAAAAGAATTACTTCCAATCCTTTTAACTGAATTAGGTATAGTATAAGTTTCTCCCTTTTTCTTTCGAGGATATTGTATTAATACAGTTTTAGCTTTATCAAATAATACACCATCTTCAGAACTATAGTTTGCATTATTTTCATCTACATTAATTGAAGTTAATAAACGACATCCTTCAAAAGGACTCCTACCATTACTGTATATAGGAATATATTTAATTGAATTTGGTATTTCAACAGAAACTAACTCTTCACAATTATAAAAAGCATTATATACCATACCAATAACAGAATAATCCTTACCCTTATAACTTACCGTTGCTGGTATTGTGATATCTCCTGTTGGTTTCGGATTATTTGCAATAACTTCAACCTCTGCTGGATGAAGTTTTTTAATTTCATATCTTAATTTTCCACTAGTAAATTTGTCGCCTACTACTACGTCTTCTTTTTTTACAGTAACTTGACATGTTGCGGTTTTTCCACCGTCTTCTGTTTTTACGGTAATAGTTGCTATTCCCTCTGCCAATGCTGTTACTAAACCATTCTCATCTACCTTGGCAATATTATCATTGCTACTGCTCCATGTTACTTTTTTATTGGTTGCATTGCTTGGCTGAACTGTTGCTTTTAAAGTAACGGTTTCATTTACTTTTAGTTCTGCTGATGTTTGGCTTAATGTTACCCCTGTTACGGATATATTATCGTCAATAACAGTTACTTTACAAGTATCGGCAAAACCTAACTTATCTATTGTAGCAATAATATTAGCAGTACCTTCTGATACCGCTGTTAATAAACCATTTTCATCTATTGTTAATACTTTATCATTACTACTAATAAAAGTTACATTAAGAGTATCTGGCTCTACGGTTACTGTTAGTTTAACTTTTTCATCTAATTTGAACTCTTTAACCGTATGGTCTAATTCAATACTAACTCCTATAATATTCTCAAAACCGCTCCAGAACTTTTTCTTCTCATACTTTTGTTTTGCACTTTTCGGAACATATAATTTACAATTAGTTTGATTTACCTCTAAAAAACTGGTGTAATTTTTTATGTATACCTCATCTATATCTCTTATTTTTGAAATAATAGAGGTTAAATTTTTACATCCAGCAAAAGCATAATCCCTAATTCCTCTAATTGAATTAGGTATCATTAATGAGGTTAACTTACTACATTGAAAAAAAGCATACACATCAATGGTTTTAACATGATTAGGGATACTATATGTTGTTTCTTTTTTACCCATAGGATATTGCACTAAGGTTGTAGTATTTTTCTCCGATTTTAAAAACAAAACTCCATTTTCAGACATATAACGTTCATTACCCTCATCTACATTAATTGCAGTTAATGAACTACTATTTTGAAAAGCGAACACACCTATTCGCTTAACTGAATTAGGTATTGTTACTAACTTTAAAGAATTACAACCCACAAAAGCATTATCACCAATGTAATTAACCGAATTAGGTATAGTTATTGAGGTTAATTGTTCACAGCCTTCAAAAGCATGGTACCCAATGCGATTAACCGCATAATCCTTATCCTTATAAGTTACCGTTGCAGGTATTATAACATCGCCTGTAGGCTTTGACTCATTTGCAATAACTTGAACCTTTGCTGAGCCAATAATTTCATATTTTAATTTCCCGACAGTAAATTTTTGTGCCATACTTAGGCTACTTGTTACTACTAATAGCATTAGTATTGCTATTTTGCGTAATTGATTTAAAGTTTTCATCGTTATTCTAATTTTAATTTATGTTTATTTTTTCTTTATGAGTATAAGAGGTAACAATTAAGGTTGCCTTCTCTATTTTAAAATATAAAATATCTTTATTTAGGTTGCATGAACCTAGACAAAAGCAAATATACAAAAATCAACACAAAAAACCATAAAAAATTTATTTAATTAATATTATCAATACAATAAAATAATATACTAATTATCAAGCTCTAAACACAACAATTAAGCATAAATAAGGCAACTATAACGATTATCAATATTTAGGTATTTGCATTGTATTATTCTATTTAATATTTTTGCCAATAGATAAACTTACACTAAATAAAAATGCAAAAAAAGACAGCTTGGAGTTGGGTTCCATCATTATATTTTGCCGAGGGCATACCGTATGTTATTGTAATGACCTTATCGGTAATTTTTTACAAACGCATGGGCTTATCAAATACCGATATAGCGTTATATACCAGTTGGTTATACCTACCTTGGATAATAAAACCCTTTTGGAGTCCGTTTGTGGATATACTTAAAACTAAGCGTTGGTGGATTATTACTATGCAACTACTTATTGGTGGCGGATTAGCAGGAATTGCACTAACCATTCCTACCACTAATTTTGTACAATACACATTAGCTTTCTTTTGGATATTAGCCTTTAGTTCAGCCACTCACGATATTGCTGCTGATGGCTTTTATTTATTAGCTCTACCCAAACATAAACAGGCTTATTTTATTGGTATCCGTAGCACTTTTTATCGCTTAGCTATGATTACAGGACAAGGAATATTGGTAGTTATAGCTGGATACTTTGAAACGCACAATACTCTTTCGGAATATATAAATATACCAAAATCAGAAAACATACGATTTGCTTGGAGCATAACATTTGGAATAATTGCAATTACATTCCTAATACTAACTATTTACCACAAATTTATTTTACCTCGCCCAACCGTAGATAACGCTAAACACACCGAACAAAATGTTTTTAAAGATTTCATAAATACATTTATTAGCTTTTTTCAGAAAGACGGTATAGGCATATCAATATTATTCCTTTTGGTTTATCGCTTAGGCGAATCACAACTTGTAAAGATGTCTTCGCCATTTATGTTGGATACTAACGCACAACAAGGCTTAGGCTTAACAACAAACGAGATTGGCGTTATTTACGGAATAATTGGTATTATAGCTCTGTCGCTTGGCGGAATTTTGGGCGGAATAGCCGTATCACGCAAAGGTTTAAAATATTGGATTTGGTACATGACCTTAGCAATGAACTTACCTAATTTGGTGTATGTATTTTTATCGTACTCCTTGCCCACTAATATGATAACCATAAGCGTATCGGTTGCTATTGAGCAATTTGGCTATGGCTTTGGTTTTACCGCCTATATGCTTTATATGATATTAATATCGGAAGGAGAACACAAAACGGCACACTTTGCCATAACAACAGGTTTTATGGCATTAGGCATGATGCTACCTGGTATGATTAGCGGTTGGCTACAGGAAATGATTGGCTATCAGCACTTTTTTATTTGGGTAATGCTTTGTACTATTCCGGGATTTTTGGTTCTTACTAAATTAAAAATTCCTAATGATTTTGGTAAGAAAACTGATTTAAGTTAAAAGTTAAAAGAGGAAAGATAAAAGAAAATATCATATAAAAAAATAAATGAGCAACAACACAGTAATACAATTAATTGAGGAACATCAAGCGTTAATTCGTAAGGTATGCTTTATGTATGCTAAAAACGAATCTGAGGCTGATGATATGTTCCAAGAGATTTGTATTCAGGTATGGAGTTCGTTTCATAGGTTTAAGAAAGACTCTCAGTTTTCAACTTGGCTATATCGCATAGCTATAAACACCGCAATAAGCTGGATTAGAAAAGAAAACAAGCACAGTTCGGTAAATATTGACGAACCCGTTAATTTTAACTCAATATACGACGATAATCTGTTTTATGAGAAGGAAGAGAAAAAGGAACAGCTTAAGAATCTGCATATTGCAATAAAAAAGCTATCGGAAATTGACCGTACTTTAATAATGCTATACCTTGACGAGGTGGCTTATTCCGATATTTCAGATATTACAGGACTAAGCGTAGCCAATATCAAGGTAAAAATGAATAGAATAAAAAAACGCCTTAAACAATTAATGGATAATTAGAATTTTAAATTTACTATGGATAATATTGATAACATAAAATCGGCATGGCAAATATTAAATAAGGCTAACGAGCAAAAGAAATATTCAAAAGCCGAGTTGCAGAATATTGTAAAGCAAAAATCAAACAACGAAGTGCTGAAAATAAAACGCAAAATGATTATTGAACTTTACGTGTCAATAGGTTTGTTTGCATTGCTGTTTATTGCTATACTTATTAATAAATCGCACGATATTGTTTTTGTTGCAACATTCTTGGTAGCCCTTATTATTATTAGCTTTATCCCCTATTTTATCCTCCGAAAAATAAATGTTAAAATTGACACTAACATTAAAGAATATCTGAATAATTTTATGTTTAGTTTTAAAAGGCTATATATCAATACTTATTCAATTTTAATTCCGTTTGCCATATTAGGAAGTTTAACTATCGGGTTTAATATAAATTTAACGCAGTTAATCACCAATATTACCATACGTGAAATATTACTAATATTAGGAATTATAATAATATCGTATCTATTAGGATTAATCACACTACAATTATACTTTAAGTGGCTATATGGCAAACATTTACAACGAATAAAAGATTGTATAACAGAACTACAAAGCGAGGAATAAAAACAAGTCTGAATACCGAATACCGAAGTAAGAAGTGTGAGATTACCAAAAGGTTAAATATAAAAGCATGAAGTATCTCAACTTCCGTCTGCTTATTTAGGGTCTTACATCATAAAATTAGTCTATTAAAAAAAACTTTCAGATACCGATTATTAATATCGCTATATCATTGACTTTTGCCATTTTAATTCATACTTTTGCAAGTTGATTGTTAATTTATAAATTATATACTCTTTACCATCAAAAAAGTAATTAAAATATTAATTGTACTTATCGTAATATTCTCCACTTTCTTTTTGATAATGTGGCTAATAGCACGTACCGATTATGTAAAGAAAGAACTAACAAACATTACCACAACAATATTATCGGAACAACTAAAAACTACTGTAAGTATTGGTAATATAAACTACAACTTATTCAAAAGATTTACCATAAACGATGTACTAATAAAAGATAATAAAAACGATACTTTAGCCTACCTAAAACAACTAAAAGTAAATATACAGAGCTTTAACCTTGCATCGCAACGTATAAACATACGTAAAATTAACATTACCAATCCGTATGCCAATATTTATAATATCAGCAACGACTCAATGAATTACGCTAATGTTTTTATTAAGAAGAAGAAAAAACACAAAGCACAAAAAACTACATGGAAGATTGATTGTAAAAAACTAAACATAATAAACGGAAAGGTAAAATACACCCAATGGCAAAAGCAATCTAATGTTTTTGATAACATAAACATGCTTTTTACTAATATATATGCCGATTCGTCGGACATTGAAATAACTAATACTGGTGGCGAAATAAATCTTAACGGACAAACTTTTGTAAAACACACAGGCTTACAGTTATCGGTAAAAAACAAACGTTGTTTAGTTGATTATCTGAATATTACAATGGATAATTCAACCATTAATTTAAATCAATCAACCATTAACCTTAACGATAGCAGTAAGTTTAAAAATGCAAAGATAAACCTATCAAGCATTCAGCTAATGCCTAACGATTTTGCTATCTTTAGTAAACAATTAGCTAAGATAGATAACTTTATAAACTGTTCAGGTACAATATTTATCGACACAAGTAATATATCTGCAAAAAAGCTAAACCTAATATTTGGTAAGCAAAGCTACTTAAATGCCAACTTAAACCTAAAGAATTACAAAACAGTTGATAAAATGAAGTACAACATAAACTTTAAAGATTTATTTGTTACTCATACCGATTTATCCGAAATATCCGATAGGTTCAACAGATTAGACACCTCACAATTAGCGGAATACTTAAACAAAATACATCAACTACAATATACAGGTATTTTAAAAGGAACTGCCGACTCGTTATTCTCAAATGGTAAAATAACATCAAATATTGGGGTAATAAGCACAAAAATAAGTGCCTCGCAAAAAAATGACAAAATACACCTTAACGGAAACCTACAAACCCTACCCATACAACTGAATAAACTATTAAGGACTCAAAACTTTGGCAAACTAAACCTAAACCTTACAACACAAGGTACGTACTGTAAAAAGCAGGGTTTTGATTTGGCTCTCGACGGAAATATTAACAACATTGAAATAAACGACACTCAGATAGATTCTATTGAAGTTAAAGGACAGCTAAAAGAGAATATCTTTAAAGGGTTTATTCACTCTCAGGATTACCGTCTAAACTTTGATTTTAAAGGTAGTTTAAACCTAAATGATTTAAGCTACTTCAATTTTGAATCGAATGTATACAATACCGATTTTTGTGCATTAGGCATAAATAAAAAAGATAGCATATCAAAGCTATCGGTAAATATTAATGCTGACTTTACACAAGTAGAAACAAAAAGCTACAACGGATATGTAAAACTAAAATATCTTAAATATCAGCAGAATAAAAATTACTTTATTAACGATAGCTTAAATATAATTGCCAACAATAACGAGGCAAATAAGACATTAGAATTACAATCGGACTTTATTGATGCTAAACTAAATGGTAATCATGATATTAAAGCCATTATTAACGATTACAGAACATTAGCACACACCATATTACCATCAGTTTTTGACGAACCTAAATTATTACGAAACACTAAATCGAATAACTTTAATTTTAACGTACTGATAAGAGAGGTTGACACCATAACCGATGTAATTATTCCTAAATTAAAAGTAGCTCCGCTTACCACTATACAAGGCACATACAACTCTAAGGACTCAACTTTTAGTATGGATTGTAAGTCTGATTTTATTGCCTTTGGCAAGAAAAATATAAAGAATCTGAAATTAAACACTCACAACACAAATAAGGCTTTATATGTAAACATAAAAAGTAAAGCCTTCAAATACTTAGGTAAGCAAAGTTTAAAGAATTTTCAAGCAGATTTTGAGATACAACACGACACCATAATAAATCAAACTACATGGGACAATAAGCATAAAACTAAGCTATACAGCGGTAATGTAAGTACCACAACCGTTTTACAATCTACCGACAGCTTACACAAAGCTAATTTTACAATAAATGTAAAACCATCGCAAATTACCATTGCCGACACCACACTAAACATCCACCAATGCAATATTATAAAAGATTCATCAGGCATTACCTTTGACGATGTTAAGATACAAAACGAATATTCGCACTTATTTGCCGACGGAAAAATATCGCACAATAAACAAGATAGCCTTATTGTAAGCGTGGACAATATGAACATATATTACCTAAATGTTCTGTTACAACTAAAAGGCACAAAATTAGGAGGTATAATAAGCGGAAAAACTAAAATTAAGGATTTATATGGAGAACGGATAATTAACTCAAACCTTAAAGTCAAATCCTTCTCGCTAAATAAAAAACTTATTGGCGATACTTACATAAAAAGCTATTGGCAACCACAAACAAAACGCCTAAACCTTATTGGCAACACCACACAAAATGCCGATAATATATTTACTTTTGATGGTTTTTGGGCTACAAAAAATAAAGAGTTAGTTATTAACTTTGACTTTATTAAAGTGCCTATTAATATTTTAGAAGTATTTTTAGCACCAAACCTATACGACATAAAAGGCTATGTATCAGGCAAAGTAAGTCTGTTTAACAGAAATAAAACATTTAGTTGGGAAGGTGCAGGATTAGCACACAATGCATCTATGAAAGTTAAGGCGACTAATGTAAGTTACTATTTTAACGACTCGGTATTCCTAACTCAAAGCAAAATACTTTTAAAAGACATAACACTATACGATAAATATAAAAATACCGCTAAACTCAACGGATTAGTAGAACATAAAAACTTTAAAAATTTCAAATATAATTTTTTCATAAATTCAAATCAGATTTTAGGAATAAACACTACCCCACTAATATCGCCCATATATTACGGAAAAGCCTTTGCCAAAGGCGATGTTAGTATTAAAGGATACAAAACATCAATAGAAATTAATATTGCAGCAACTACATTAGAGAAATCAAAATTTGCCATAGCAATACAAAACAGGTCGGAACTAAAACGTAACGATTTTATAACCTTTGTAAGCAAAAAGAAAAAAACAACCAACACGAACATCAATCCAAAAACAGAAAAAATAAAATTCCAAACCTACATAAATTTTAACCTACGAGTAACACCAAAGGCTGAAATAAAAATGATATTTGACCCAACAGTAGGCGACGAATTAAAAGCCAAAGGTAATGCCAACCTAAATATGGCAATGACACCTAATAGTTTTGATATGTATGGTAATTATATAATCGACGACGGAAGCTTCTCGTTTACCATGCAAGATGTTATAACTAAAAGACTTAGAATAAAACAAGGTAGTTCGGTAAATTGGACTGGCGACCCAATAAATGCAAATCTGAATATTGATGCGGTGTACGAAGTAAAACGAGCATCAATATACGACCTTACAGGCATACCCGAAGATAAAGACAAAAGCGTACCTGTAAACTGCCACTTACTTATGACAAAATCGTTATACAACCCAACCATTAACTTCTCTATTGAGCCATTATCAAATAGCCATAACGAGATTTTACAACAAATAAACAGCCTTGAATCGGACGAAATAAACAAGCAAATAATATCATTATTGATGCTAAATAAATTTACCCCTATTAATAATTTAGCTAACAACCCCAATGCTAATAACTCATCATCATTTGGAGCAACTACCGTTAGCGAATTACTATCAGGACAATTAAACCAATGGATATCGCAGTTAAACAATACCATTGACGTAAACGTAAGAGTAAAACCCAAAACTGAAAGTACCGAGGCTGAATATGGCGTAGCACTATCAAAAAAATTATGGAACGACAGAGTAAACCTTTACGGAAACTTTGAATATGGAGGTAATAATATCAACTCAAAAAACTCGCCCTACTCAACCGATTTTTATATAGAATTAAAACTAACCGAAAAAGGAAATCTTCGTCTACGTGCATTCCAGCAAACAAATGACGATATCGACAACCTAAACACTTCGGCATACAAGCAAGGAGTAGGAATATTTTACACAAAAGAGTTCAATACCTTTACAGAGCTTATGCGACAAATTTTTCGCAAACAATACGCTACAAAACCAAAAAAAGTTAAATTAGAAGATAACAATAAAAATAACACAAAAAATTGAGAGAATACATATATAAAATATCAATTATAACACTCTTCGCATTCTGCTTAAGCCTTAATATACTGGCACAAGAGCAGACTATTCCTCGCATTGAGTTACATAGTTATGCAGGCAAACTCCTTTTACACCGCGATGCCATGAAGGATTTAGGACACTCAATATATTGGGGCAACGAACTTCGCATATCAATGCAAACAACAGGAAACTCATATTGGCAACAAGCATATAAATATCCATCATATGGCATAGGTTTATATTCAGGGCATTTTAACAATCCAACAATAGGCAACCCATTTGCCATATTTGGCTTTATGGATTTTCCGTTTTTCCGCACAAAAAAATTATCATTAAGTACAAACTGGGGATTAGGGTTAACCTTTAATATAAACGAATACGACTCTGTAAACAACCCCAAGAACATAGCCATAGGAACAGATATAAACGTGTATATCGACTTTATGCTACATTGCAAATACAAACTAACCAACCGCTGGGAGCTTGGTAGTGGAATAAAATTTCAGCACTTTTCAAACGGAGCAATAAAAAAACCCAACTTAGGTTTAAATATGCTTAGCGGAACACTATCGGTTTATTACTATCCTTTTAAAAACATAGAGCAATTTAATACAAGTACTAAGCCACAGAAATCAAAAAAATACGAGCTAACAACCCTATTTGCATACGGAATAAACGGAGTTGAAGAAAACGATTTATTATATAAAAACGCAACCCTATCAGCAACCATAAGCCGAAAAATAAATTTCAAACGCAATGTAGGTATAGGACTTGACGTTTTCTACAACGAATATATAAAAACATACTTACCAAACGAACAAAATATAACAAACAATCAACTAATGAGTTACGCTGTAATAATATCATCAGATATGATTGCTAACAAATTCCGCCTAACAACACAAATAGGCACATACGTACACCGCAGTACCGACTACAGCGTACCTGTATATGAGCGAGTTGCAATACGCTTCTACCCTATAAAAAACATGTTTACCAATATATCAATAAAAGCACATGGCTTTAAAGCTCAATTTATTGAATGGGGCATCGGCGTATCAATATAGAAGAAACTGTTATCTTAAGTTACCCAATCCTACCTTATTAAAAGAACTTTCAGACGCTATTAAAATAAAAAACAAAGAATAATTATAGTATTTCAGTTATTTTAATATCTTTGTATCCATTCTTAATAAAAAATAAAACATAATATAATGGACAGAAAGACAATAGAACAAATGAAATTTGCCTCTAAAAGCATTCACGGAGGACATCAGCGTAACGAATTTGGTGCATTAGCAACACCAATTTATCAGACATCAACATTTACGTTTGAAACAGCAGAACAAGGCGGACGCCGTTTTGCATTAGAAGAGGAAGGATATATTTACACACGTTTAGGTAACCCTAACGTTACTCAAGTAGAAGAAAAATTAGCTATATTAGAAGGTGCCGAAGCAGCTGTTGCTACTTCATCAGGTATAGGTGCAGTTACATCAGCAATATGGGTTAGCGTAAAAGCTGGCGACCACATTGTTGCTGCAAAAACACTATATGGGTGTACTTATGCTTATCTATCGCACGGTATATCACGCTTTGGCGTTGATGTTACTTTTGTTGATACTCGTAATCCTGAGGAAGTAAAAAACGCAATGCGTCCTAATACTAAAGTATTGTACTTAGAAACACCTGCTAATCCAAACATGTATATATCAGACATTAAAACACTAGCAGACATAGCTCACAAAAACAACCCTGAGTGTTTAGTTTATGTTGACAACACATTCTGTACACCTTATATACAGCGTCCTTTAGAGTTAGGTGCTGATGTTATTATCCACTCAGCAACAAAATACCTTAACGGACATGGCGACGTAATTGCTGGATTTGTTGTTGGTAGCAAAGAATTTATTGATGAAGCACGTTTAGTAGGCGTTAAAGATATGACTGGTGCAAGCATGAGTCCATTCGACGCATATTTAATTTCACGCGGAATGAAAACTCTAAAAATACGTATGGACGAGCATTGTAAAAATGCACAAGCTGTAGCTGAATTTTTAGAAGGACACTCTGCTGTTAAAGAGGTGCTTTACCCAGGGTTAAAATCGTTCCCTCAATACGAACTTGCTCAAAAGCAGATGAACCAAGCGGGAGCAATAATATCGTTCTTAGTAAAAGGTGGTTTAGAAGGTGGTAAAAAGCTACTTAATTCACTTCATTTATGTAGCATAGCCGTAAGTTTAGGCGACACCGAAACACTTATACAGCATCCTGCAAGTATGACACACTCGCCATACACACCTGAGGAAAGAGCAGCAGCAGGTATTGCTGAAGACTTAGTTCGTATATCAGTAGGTTTAGAAGACCCTGCAGATATAATTGCTGACCTAAAACAAGGATTAGATAAATTATAAATATATTCTTTTTTTTTTCATAAATATAAAGGCGTCCGAATTATTGGACGCCTTTTTGTATCTTGTATCTTTTAACTTATAACTCTAAATATTTTTCATAGTTAAATTTATACGTCTACGCTGAGTATCAACACCTTGCACCTTAACCGTTACTTGCTGATGCAACGATACGATATCCGCAGGGTTACTAACATACTTATTTGCTAATTGCGAAATATGTACTAGTCCATCTTGATGAACGCCAATATCAACAAAAGCACCAAAATTAGTTATATTAGTTACTATACCCGGTAAAACCATACCTTCATATAGGTCTTGAATATCATTAATACCCTCGGCAAAGGCAAATTCTTTAATCTGCTGACGTGGGTCTCTTCCCGGTTTTTCAAGCTCTTTCTGAATATCCGTTAAAGTAGGCAAACCAACCTTTTCTGTAACATATTTATGTATATTTATTTTTTTACGCACTTCGGCATTAGCTATTAAATCGTTAATTGTAGCATTGATATCCTTAGCCATTTGCTTAACCACATTATAACTTTCAGGGTGAACCGCACTATTATCCAAAGGATTTTTAGCGTCAGGGATACGCAAGAAACCTGCACATTGCTCAAATGTTTTACTACCCATACGTGGAACTTTATTTATTTGTGTTCGGCTAGTAAAAGCTCCGTTTTCCTTACGATAATCAACTATATTTTGGGCTAATTTATCGCCCAGTCCACTAACATAGCTAAGCAGATGTTTACTTGCTGTATTAATATTTACACCTACTAAATTAACACAACTTTCCACAACAAAATCAAGCTGTTCTTTTAATTTTGTTTGGTCAACATCGTGCTGATACTGCCCCACTCCTATTGACTTTGGATCAATCTTAACCAATTCAGCAAGTGGGTCAATTAATCGGCGACCTATTGACACTGCTCCACGTACAGTAACATCGTAATCAGGAAATTCCTCTCGTGCAATGTCCGATGCCGAATATACCGATGCACCATTCTCGCTAACCATAAAAATAGGTATCTTATTTTCAAACTCGATATTACGGACAAATGTATCTGTTTCCCTACCAGCCGTTCCATTACCAATAGCTATTGCTTGGGGTTTATACTTTTCTGCCAAAGTAAGCAAAGTATCCATAGCCTGTAAATTGTGGTTTTGTGGTGGATGCGGAAATATTGTTTCGTTATGCAGAAGATTACCTTGCTTATCTAAACACACCACCTTACAGCCCGTACGAAAACCGGGGTCAATAGCTAATACCGACTTCTCCCCAAGAGGAGCATCTAACAGTAATTGTCTAAGATTTGCCGAAAATACTTTTATCGATTCATCATCTGCCTTTTCTTTATAAGCCTTTTTAAACTCGTTTTCCAACGATGGTTTTATTAATCGCTTATAGCTATCGTGAGCTGCTCGTTTAACCTGTTCCGACAAAGGATTATTTCCCTTAACAAACTGTTTCTCTAACAACAGCAATGCTTCGTCTTGTGGCGGAGCTACTGCAATACGTAAAAAGCCCTCCTGCTCACCTCGCATCATTGCCAATATACGATGTGCAGGACAACGCCTTAAACTCTCCGAACAATCAAAATAATCGGCAAATTTATTACCCTCTTCCTCTTTATTTTTAACTACCTTTGAGCTTATCTCCGCCTTGCGTTCAAATAAATTACGCAAACGCTGACGCACCTGAACATTCTCACTTATCCACTCCGCCATAATATCACAAGCCCCTTGCCATACATCGTCAGGCGTTGGCACTTTATCATTTATGTAGTTATATACCGAATTCTCAATATTTGTGTTATAGTATTGTTTCCACACAACATGTGCAAAAGGCTCTAAACCATTCTCCTTAGCTATACTTGCCTTTGTTCGGCGTTTAGGTTTATACGGAAGATAAATATCCTCTAAGTCGTTAATATTCCACGTTTGTTGTATCTTATTTTTTAGTTCATCGGTTAATTTCCCCTGCTCTTCAATAGTCTCTAAAACCGTTTGCCTACGTTTTAACAGCTCATCGGCTTTTTTGCTTTCTATTTCAATCTCCTTTATTGCTACCTCGTCCAGATTATCAGTTTGTTCCTTTCTATATCGGCTTATAAAAGCTACGGTTGCTCCCTCGGCAAATAACTTTAAAACATTAGCTACCTGATGATAGTTTAAGTTTAATTGCTTTGCTATATATTGTGTTTTTTCCATTTTTGTATTTTTAATCTTGTTGTGATATTAAAGTCTGTTTGATTAAAACACTTTGTTTCTCAATAATAACATCAGACAAGGTCTGCCTCATCTGTTTATTTTTCTGAACCTTGTTACAGTATGATTGTCCGTTTGATTGAAATAAATCAAATTCTCAATAATAAACTCAGACAAGGTCTGTTATTTTTTTGCTTTATCGATATTTTCAAGCATTTTGTATTTTGCTTGTCGCATTTTCCAACGTTCACGAGCATATTTTTGCATATCTGCCACAGTATCTTTTTCGTCCACAATCTCCAAACCTAATAATGTTTCTATTATATCCTCCATGGTAACAATACCAGCCACTCCTCCGTATTCATCAACAACTAAAGCTATTTGCTCTTTCTGTTGAAGTAGCTTTTCCCACACTAAAAACAGCACCATTGTAGTTGGAATCACACAAATCTCGCGTTTAATATCTTTTAACTTCATATTATGCTTATCCTCAGCCAGATGCTCAAATACCGTTTGCCTAAAAACATACCCTGTTATATTCTCATCGGCTTCGGAATATATTGGTATACGTGAGTATTTAAGATAGTCCTTATTCTCCTCAAAATCGGACATATACATATCCTCATCGGCAACAGCCATAACCACACGTGGAGTTAGTATTTCTGTTACCTTAACATTCTTTAACTTTAAGATATTCTGAATAATTTTATTTTCCTTATCGGTAAATAAACCCTCATTTGTACCTATGCTTGTTAGAGCAGCTATCTCCTCTCGGCTGGTAATATTTTCTTGCTCGTTGCTCGCGAATATCTTAGTTATAAATGCTGAAATAACAACCAAAGGATAAGTTAAAAACAACATAACCCTTATTGTATGATATGAGAATGCTGCTAATTTTTTACCATATATTGCACCTATAGTTTTGGGGATTATCTCCGATAATATTAAAATCAGTATTGTAAGTATAGCTGAAATTACACCAAAATACTCCTCGCCAAACACTTTAGTTGCCTGAGCCCCCACTCCTGCTGCACCAATAGTATGAGCTATGGTATTTAACGATAATATTGCCGACAAAGGTTTATCAATATTATTTTTCAGTTCCATAAACTTACCTGCCCAAGCATGTCCATCGTTCTTTTTTACCATTAAATACGATTGCGGTATCGATAGTAAAACAGATTCCATTACCGAACACATAAAGGACACAAATAATGCTAAGAATAAATATAAAAATAAAGCTACCATATTTTTGTATAATTGTTAATACCGCAAATGTAATACTTATTTAATTATTTATAAAAGATGATTGTTTAAAGTTGTAAGTTTTTAGATTAGCATACTTTTCAGCATTAAAAAAATATTTGTTATTTTCAAAAAAAGCATTTTCTTTGTAGTATTTTATTAATTATTGTCTCCATTTGTTTTTGTAGCACAATAAATTAATAAACTAATTTTCTGGAAAAAAATAAGCGTTAGCTTTTATTCTGTTTAATCGGAATCTACCAAATTTCAAAGCAACACAGAATGAATTGACTACCGCTCACGCCATAGGCGTGGGTTGGACTATTCATTTATGTTGCAAGGTTTTGGTAGAACCTCGATTAAATAAATGGAGGTTACAATTCCACGCTTTTTTTTATGTCTAATAAAAAAATAAACCACTTCTCTTTGGAATTGAGGGAAACCTTAAAACAATCACAGAACAATCATATTTATTGTATAATTATGAGCTATATTACAATAATAAATCGGCAAAGCCACTCACTTTATTGAGTTTACATATTTATCATATCCCCGATTATTACTTAGCATAAAATCAGCTCATAACAAGTCGGAATATGCCGAAAACAGACTTTAAACAGAAGTAGGTAACATTCTAAATTTTAAACAAATGAAAAATAGCAAAACAATTATCGTTGCATTATTTGCATTATTAACTTTTACAACATTCTCATGTAAAGAAGATGATAAAGACGACCCAAAACCAGTAGATGTTAGAGAACAAGCTGTAGGAAAATACAAAGGAACATGGGAAACTCTTTTATTAGCCGACTTTGAAACTGAAATTTTTGATGAACAAAACATCACATTTAAAGTTTCTAAAAATAAAGACAACAATGCATCTATTGACATTACTTTTGAAGGAAATGTTATAAAAGGAGTAAAAGTTGCAGAAGCAAGTAATGGTTTTTCTTTTGATATTGAAACTCAAACTATTGAAGACATTGATGAAGACGGAGAAAAAGAAGAAGTTGAAGGAGAAGAATTCTTTGAATTAGGAGGAACAAAATATCATGGTATGTTTAACTCAAAAACAAAAGAATTTATGTTTGGACTATCATCAATGCTATTTATTGACCTTGACGGTGATAATGTTCCTGAACTAACACCAGTATTTTTTGGAATAACAGGAAAAAAACAATAATTCCAATTATAGAACAACACAAGTAAATGCTAATGAACTTAATAAGTTTGTTAGCATTTTTTGTATCATAAACTTATCAAAACAATATTACACATTTTTAGTTGTTCTTAACAAAAGAAAAATACCAACACCCATTTTACCAATTGTTAAAAAGTGAGTTAAAAAAATAATAGTTTTTTTAGCGTAAAAAATATTTTTTTATATACATTTGCATTTAATTAGATTTTAATATTTACACACATAAACAAATAACAGACTTTATTTAAAAGCCAACAATACAAAGCTATTGAGCCTATAAATTAAAAGTCACAAATTATGAAAATATGAAGAAATTTTTAACTATCTTATTATTAAGCGTTTCAGTACTACTTTTAGCAACATCATGTAAAACCGCAGATTGTCCTGCTTATGCAAAGGCAAATACTGAAACAAATAGCCAAGTAAATTCTTAAAACAATTCTTACATATAAGCATGTATAGATATTATTTTATAATAATATTATGTTTAATATCTATTAATGCCTTATCGCAAGGAGATTTAGATACATCAGCTCAATTATCGGTACAAAATGAGTACACATTTGCAGCTAATGTTTACAGCAATGGTTGGGGATTAGGTTTTTCTTATGGTAAAATGTTAAATATCCACAACAAAAGACTATTTTCAACCGATTTTGCTTTTATTAAAGATTTTAAAGAAGAAAAAGTATCAAATCCGTATGTACGTAGTTACAACCGATTTGTTTATGGAAAAACTCATAGTTTGTTATTATGGCGTTTTAATTACGGCAATTTATACAAACTATATGCTAAAAAAGACCAACGAGGAGTTGAAGTTAGAGCCTATTACAAAATAGGTGCTACTTTGGGTTTTCAAAAGCCCATCTACTACAAGATTATACGAAACAATGAAATTTTAACCGAAAAACTAACAAATGAAAATGCCCATATCTCAATATCCGATATTCAGAAAAGGGCATCGTTTTTTAAAGGTTTTAATGAGTTAAAAGTTTACCCCGGAATACATCTGAAGTTAGCAACAAGTTTTGAATTTGGCAAATATAATTGGATAACAAAATCATTAGAAACAGGTATAACTTGTGATGTGTTTTATAAAAAAATAGAATTGATGCTAAACGATTACAACAACTTTTATTTTGCATCATTATTTTTAAGTTTCAGAATTGGAAAAGTATATAACCCACGATTAAAAAACGTAAATACAAATAAATAAACATATTAAGTATTTTTTTAACACATTGAATTAAAGCAAACTAAATTAAAAAAAACAGAATAAACAAAAATCAAAAGTATGAATAAAATTAAAGTAGGTATAAACGGATTTGGACGTATAGGACGATTAGTTTTTCGCTTAGCGGAAGAAAATGAAAATATTGAAATAGTAGCAATTAACGACCTTATTGAGGTTGATTACATGGCGTATCTGTTACGTTATGACACCATACACCGTCAGTTTAAAGGTCAGGTTGAGGTAAAAGACGGAAATTTAATTGTAAACGGAAAAACAATTCGTGTTACATCAGAAAAAAATCCTGCAGATATTAACTGGGGTGCTGTAAATGTTGAGTACGTTGTTGAATCAACAGGACGTTTCCTTTCAAAAGAAAAGTCGCAAGGACACATTCAAGCAGGAGCAAAAAAAGTTATAATGACAGCTCCACCAAAAGACGATACCCCAACATTTGTTATGGGCGTAAACGAAAATGATTACAAAAACGACATGCAATTTGTATCAAACGCCTCATGTACAACAAACTGCTTAGCTCCTATTACTAAAATTATTCATGACAATTTTGGCATTGAGGAAGGACTAATGACAACTATCCACTCAATAACAGCCACTCAGGAAACAGTAGATGGTGTTTCTCCAAAAAAATGGCGTTTAGGACGTAGTTCAGGGGAAAATATAATACCATCAACTACAGGTGCAGCTATTGCTGTAACTAAGGTTATTCCTGAACTAAAAGGCAAATTAACAGGAATGTCGTTCCGTGTTCCAACAATCGACGTTTCAGTTGTTGACCTAACTATCCGATTGAAAAACTCTGTTTCGTATAAAGAAATATGTAATATTGTAAAAAAGGCATCGGAAAATGAAATGAAAGGTATCTTAGGTTATACCGAAGAGGAATTAGTATCGTCTGACTTTATTGGCTCTACTATTTCATCAACATTTGATGCAAATGCAGGTATTGAGCTTAACAATAATTTTATGAAAATAATCTGCTGGTACGACAACGAAATGGGATACTCTGCAAGAGTTATTGACCTATTATTACATATGGAAAAGAACAAGTAACAATTAAGTAGAATTATAAATTATAATAAAAATAAAAAACCACCTAATCAAAAGATTGGGTGGTTTTTAAGTATTCAAAATTATGAAAAATATACTTAGTTAAAACTTCTTTTTATTCTTTTCTTTATAACACTCTGAACATATTCCGTAAAAATACAGAGCATGATTTATTATATGAAAGTTATTTGATTCCTCTACATCTTTCTCAATACTTTCGATACGATTATCAGAAAACTCCTCTACCTTACCACACTCTGAGCAGATTAAGTGGTCATGAGTTTCACGGTTATAAGCTCTTTCAAATTGAGCCATATTTCTGCCAAACTGATGCTTTATAACTAAATTACAATCTAACAGTACATCTATAGTGTTATACAAGGTTGCTCTACTAACTCTATAGTTTTTATTCTTCATGTAAATATAGAGTGTTTCTATATCAAAGTGTCCTTCTCTTGAATATATTTCATCAAGAATAGCAAAACGTTCTGGCGTTTTTCTGTGCCCATTATTTTCTAAATACTTTGCAAAAATTTCTTTTACTTCCTCATTTATTGAGTTCTTTTCCTTATTCTTATCCATACTCATTTCAAATATTAAATTAAATTTAGTAAAAATACACTATTTTTTATATAGTCCAAAAAAAAATTTAATTTATTTATGAACTAAATAATATTTTTATATTGGTTTATAATAAACTTTCATCTTTAATTTCCTCTCGGAATACACTTGTAATTCCTTTTACCTCCTGTAATTCCTTAATCAAACTATTTAAATCTTCTACATTATATACATATAAATCTATTCTTCCTTCAAATATCCCTTCGGTACTTTCCATATTTACCGACCTCATATTTACATTCATATCCTTACTTATAGTATTTGTTACTTTGTTTAATAACCCTATCCTATCAATTCCTTTGATATTTATACGTGCTAAAAATGCGTATATTTTATGAGCAGTCCATTCAACCTTTACTACTTTTGAACTCTGACTTGAGTTTAATTTTATAGCATTAGGACACGATGTTCGGTGTATTATAAATGATGTGTCGGAATGTTTATAACCAATAACATCATCTCCCGGTATTGGGTTGCAACATTCGGCAATCTCATAGTTTGATGTTGAATCATCAACCACCATTGGCTTTGATTTATCAAACTTTGAACTTGCATCTACACCTTTCTTATACTCTATATCCCAGAACTTTATCCATTTGTTTTTTGAACGCTTTTCTAAAATTGATTGTAAGGTTTCTTTATCAAATTTATCTTCACCTATCTTATAATACAATTTATCCTTGCTTCTTGTTCCGTAATATTTAAATAATTTTCGAAAAACATTTGAACTTGGCTGTATTCCTAACTCTGCTAATAGGTATTCTAAGTGTATTCTGCCCTCTTCTGGGATATGCTGTCGCTGTTCTTTAAGTTGCTTATTTAATTTTGATTTGGCTTTTGCTGTTGTTACTATTTTTTGCCATTCGGGTTGTGGTTCTTGTGCATCAGACGTTAGTATTTCTACCTGATTACCACTTTTTAATTTTACACTTAATGGCTCTAATTTATGATTTATTTTTGCCCCTATGGCATGCGAACCTACTTCGGAATGTATGTAAAAAGCTAAATCTAATGCGGTTGCTCCTGAGGGTAATGTTATCATTTCGCCTTTAGGTGTAAACACGGTTATTTCCGATGAAAATAAATTCATCTTAAAATCGTCTAAAAACTCAAAAGCATCATCTTTAGGATTCTCTAACACCTCGCGTACACGTTTTAACCAAACGTCTAATTCTCCCTCTTCTTGGTTTATTCCTTTATACTTCCAGTGTGCCGCATATCCTCGTTCAGCAATTTCATTCATTCGTGTGGTACGTATCTGAACCTCTACCCATTTACCATTAGGTCCCATAACCGTTGTATGTAACGCCTCGTACCCATTACTTTTAGGTTTACTTACCCAATCTCGCATTCTATCATCTCGCGGAACATACATATCTGTTATTAATGAATAGATATTCCAACATTGCGATTTTTCAGTTATCCCCTCTTTAGGGTTAAAAATTATACGGATTGCAAATAAATCAAATATCTTATCAATAGATACTTTTTGTGCTTTCATCTTCATCCATATAGAATATACCGATTTTACTCTACCGCTAATTTCAAAGTCAATATTTTGCTCTTTTAATTTATGGGTTATTGGTAAAGTAAAACGATTAATGTAGGTTAATCGCTTTTTCTTACTTTCTTGTAATTTACTGGATATCAGCTCATATTCTTTAGGATGAAGGTATTTAAGGCACAAATCTTCTAACTCTGTTTTTATGTTATACAGACCTAAACGATGTGCTAATGGTGCATATATATATAATGTTTCTCCAGCTATTTTTAACTGCTTATTGGGTGGCATTGAATCGAGTGTACGCATATTATGCATACGGTCAGCAAGTTTCACAAAGATAACTCGCATATCCTCAGCCATTGTCATTAATATTTTACGGAAGTTTTCGGCTTGTAGGTCAGCTTTATCATCAAATACAACTCCTGACAACTTAGTTAGCCCATCTACTATTAAGGCTATTTTATCGCCAAACTGAAACCTAATATCTTCAACAGTAACATCGGTATCTTCAACCACATCGTGTAGTAATGCTGCTACTATTGATTTTGTTCCTAATCCTATTTCATGAGTTACGATACGTGCTACTGCTATAGGATGCAAAATATATGGTTCTCCTGATTTACGTCGTGTATTATTATGCGACTCATTAGCCAAATTAAACGCTTTTTGTATTAATTCGCGTTGTTCTGGCTTTTTTGATTTATATGCTACTGATAATAATTCTTCGTACTGTTCTTGTATTAGTTTTTGATCTTCGGACGTAAACGCTGCTGACATAATTATAATATTTTAAAGTATTATTACGGATAAATAACATTAATAACTCCTGTTTCTTTAAAAGAATAGCCCCCAGCTGTTGAGAATTTAAAGAAATAAACATAAGCTCCTTCAGTTACACTATGACTATTTACTCTTCCGTCCCAAGGCTCTGCATAATCTTTAGTTTTAAACACTACTGCCCCTGCTTGGTTATATACTACAAATTCATAATCAACAATATTTGCATATTTTATCTGCGGACGAATTTCATCATTTAAACCATCTTCATTTGGAGTAAAAGCATTCGCCATTTTTACTTCGGGTTCTAATTTAAAACACTCTGAGTTATATTTACTTATCTGTCCGCTATCGGAATATCCTTCTACCGTAAAACAAAATTCTTCACCTTTACCATTACTCAACATGGTTAAATCATATTCTTTTTGAATATCAAATATGCTTTGTTCTATTTTAAAGAAATCGCCTTTATCAATTTTTAAAAAGACATCATATTTTTGTTCTATTGATGCATCAAAAGCATGTTGCCAATTCAAACGCACTCGGTTATTAGCATATTTTTCTTTTAACAAAGGAATTTTCACTTCGTTAGTTGCACCTACTTCTCTTTCACATTTATCGATGGCTACTACCTTGTATAAAATATTGCTTTGAGGCAAGGGGATAAATTCTGTAAAACGATATCTCCAATTCGCATTTTTGTCTATTTCATCTATTTGCTTAAATTCCTCGTTAGATATTTTTTTCTTAAGCACATACTTTAAGATATTGGCATCAGCATCAACATTAAAACCTATATTAAGATTATCGCCATCATACAACACGGAATCTATAAATAACTGTTCAGCATTCATAGTATCCTGTTTTGGTGTTGTACATTCTATTATATTTGATAAGGACTTTGTTGTACCATTAACATGTACAGCTACCATGTAGAATTGATATTTACTATCAAAATCGGCATTATTAAACGAAAATTTATTTTTTTGTGGGTCAATAGATGCTTTTAGTTTATAAGGGTCGTTATTTTTTTTGTAATACAGCTGATATTCTTTCAGCTCATTTCCCCAACCAATATAAGGATCCCACTTTAAATTAATGTATTTATAACAGTAATTAAAATCCATATAGCTTAAAAATATTGTTGAATGTGGAGCTATAGCAACCCCATCATTAAAATTTATATCTTTTGATACTGTGGACATTGTAAATGCTTCGGAATGTTTATCGGCATTTGCCTCTGTATATAAAAATGTGGTATCCTCATTAACTACAGGTATTTTTAGTTTATAACCTAAGTCATGAGTATTTCCGTCTACATAATGATATAATTTAAAATAATCAGCAGCATGATGTGTTATTTTTTTATAGGTAATTAAAACCCTACCTCTTTTATTTGGTAATACCGTATCTACCGATACCGATATTATTTCTGGATTAAATTGCTTGGGATCTTTTTGTGCAAAACCTTGCCCTGATAGTAATAATATAAATGTAAATAAAAGGATGTTTCTTAATTTCATACGTCAAAAGTTAAGAATTAAAATTAAAAGTTTTAACGGTTATTATGCTTAACCATAATAAAACAAATTACGATATTTCTTCGTTGCCTACTACAACTTTTGCCATCTTATCAACACATAAATATTTATTTGCTAAACTTTGTAACTCTTTAGCTGTAATGTTTAATATTTTTTGTGTACGTTGCTTATAATAAGCAAAATCCATTCCAAAAGGTAACAACTCTTTATAAGCTTCCGACAAAGCAATTGAACCATCTAATACTTGTAACATATCTCCCATTAAATAGTTCTTAACTAAACTTAACTCATCATCATCTATCAACTCCGTTTTCAGCTTATTTATCTCGTGTTCTATCTCTTTTATGGTTTCTTTGGCAAAGTCTTTTTTTACATCTGCCGATATAATTATAAAACCAGATTGTAATAACGGCACTAAGTTAGCATAAATTCCGTAAGTATAACCCTTTTTTTCTCGGATATTTTTCATCAATCGCGAACCAAAATAACCACCAAGTACAGTTAATAATATATTTAAACCTAAAAAATCGGCATGATTTCGGCTTATTGAGGTTTGCCCCATACAGATGCTTGTTTGTACAGCATCGTTTTTTTTTACAAAATTAAAACCTGACTTACTCTCAAAAGGTATTACCGCTTGCTCTGCTTTATGTGTTGTTGTAGGTAACTTACCTAAATACTTGTTTAAATTACCAATAAGATTATCACTAACCTTACCCGAAACAATTACCTCATAATTAACAGGTTGATAATGCTTTTTATAATAAGAAAATACCTCCGATTGCTCAATATTTTGAAAATGAACCTTATCGGGTTGTATTCCATAAAAATGCTGATTACCAAATAATTGCTCCATAAAAACATTACGAGCCACATACGATGTTTTTTCATTATTTACAAAAAAGGCATTTAAGGAACGTTGCCTCTGAATCTCAAATTCCGACTGAGGAAAAGTACTTTCCGACAAAGCTTCGGCAAATAAGGGCAAGGTATTTTCCAGATGCTTATTTAACGATAAAAAACTAACATAAGAGTTATCTTTTCCGCTAACCGACTGAAAATATGCTCCGTAAAAATCAAACTTTTCTGCTAATTGTTGAGCTGTGTGCTTGGTAGTACCTTCATTTAGCATTTTTGCAGCAAAAACAGGTATTAATCTATTGGGCAAATTGCCACGTTCTGTATTTACTAAAATATCTATTTTAGCAACATCTTGCGTACAACCATCTAACAAATGGACTTTTATACCATTATCTAAAGTTTCACTGTTTACTTCTGGCAAATAAATTTGCTCTACTGATTTATATTGAGGTGCTTGTTTTCGGTTTAACATGCTTTTTTTTTAAATTAAGAATTAAGAATTAAAAGTTAAGAATTATAGCTTTTTATAATGAATTGTTGAACAGTTATTTTCATCAAACAACTCATTAGCATTATGTAATATCTGATTATTAGTTACTTGCTGATATTTTTCAGCCTCTTTATTTATCATATCGGCATCGCCTAACAATTCGTAATAGGCTAAATTCATTGCCTTATTTAAAATACTTATTTCGCCGTAAATCAAGTTTGCTTCAACTTTATTTTTCAATTTCTCCAATTCGTAATTATCTACCAAAGTGGTTTTTAGCTTATTTAATTCGGTTTGTAAGGCTTGTTCGCATTGCTCAAAACTTATGCCCTCATTAATATTTGCCGATATTAAGAATAACCCTGGTTCAATATCGCCAGTTATGTACGCATTAATATTATTGAATAACTTTTGTTCCTTCACCAAGTTCTGTATCAATCTAGACGATTTGCCATTTGACAACACATCTGAAATTAAATCGGTTGAATAGTATGATTTATCAGACCTAGCTCCCATATGATAGGCTTTATAAATAGCATTAAGCGGAACATCACGCTCTAAAACTTGAAATTCTGGCTTTGTTTGCTTTGGTTCTTGTGGCAAATTACGTGTTGGCACATCTCGCCTTGGAATAATACCAAACCACTTTTCAGCCAATGCTTTAACCTCATTCACCGACACATTACCAGCAACCGAAAGTATTGCATTATTTGGAGCATAGTGCTTATAAAAAAACTCCTCAACCTCTTGCAAAGTAGCGTCTTCAACATGCGATATTTCTTTGCCAATGGTTGCCCAACTATATGGATGAACTTTATATGCCATTGGTCGCAAATACAAACTCCAATCGCCATAAGGCTGATTTAAGTAGCGTTGCTTAAACTCCTCAATTACAACCTTTTTCTGTATATCAAGTTTCTCTTGCGAGAAGTCAAGTTGCAACATTCGGTCAGACTCCAACCAAAAGGCGGTTTCTATATTTTCCTTTGGCAGAGTTATATAGTAATTTGTAATATCGTTATTGGTAAATGCGTTATTTTCGCCCCCTGCTTTCTGCAATGGTGGGTCATAATGCGGAATATTTACCGACCCCTCAAACATCAAGTGTTCAAATAAATGAGCAAAGCCTGTTTTATTAGGATTCTCATCTTTTGACCCTACATTATACAGCACATTAAATGCCACAATAGGAGTTGTTTTATCTTGATGAACTATTACCGTTAGTCCGTTACTTAATTGAAATTTTTCAAAGTTTATCATTTTTTTTAGGTGTTAGGTATTAAGTTTTGGGTGTTGGGTGTTAGGAATTAGGCGTTAGCTTGTTACTTAATTATATGATATTTACCAAAAGTAGAACATTTTACTTTACGGGGTTTTAAACCTATACTTTTACGTCTTTCAGATACAATTTTTTGTTCCTCTTCCGAAAGTTTAAGATAATCGCAAAGATTCAACTCATAATAATATGGCTTTTTATTACTTACTGTTACTAAATGCCTATCTAACACAGTTGCATAATCAGAAGGCAGTATCTCGTTATTCTTCAATGCTTTATCAAATATTGGTTTCAATATTTTATTATCTACATCATAATCAAAATGCAAAAAAATAATATACGCGTGATTATATCCTATTAAGCCAACATTTTTCTCACTGGGGTAACCATATTTTTGTATTAAAGCTAATAATGTTTTGGTATTTGATTTATCTGTTTCTTGTTGTTGCTTTCTTATTGTCTGTAATTTATCCAACCTTTGTTTTTGTCTGTTACTTAATGACTTTTTATTCAATAATCTAGCAATATTATTACGAATTTTTAAATATTTCTTATTTCTCATATTCTGGTCAATACGATACATGCTATCAATTTTATTTTTATAAATAATATTAATAGTTCTTCCTTTATCATTATCTATGTTTTGTGCTTGACTATCTAAAATTACACACATAAATATAATAGAAATACAAAATAGTTTCAATTTCATCTGTTTTAAATTTTTAAACATGATTAGTAATAAAATAAAATTTAATAAAATCTTTCAAAGATAAAAAAAACGGTTAGCAAACCATACCAACCGTTACAATAATTTATTTGTTGTATAAGTTTTTACTTATCGTATTCCCCCACAACATCGGTAAGTACTTCAAACCCTGTTTTTGTAACAAGTATAGTATGTTCGTATTGTGCCGATAGTTTTCCATCTTTTGTTCTTGCTGTCCAACCGTCTTCCTTATCAATTTTTACTTTTGCCTTACCTATATTTATCATTGGTTCAATTGTAAAAATCATACCAGGTTTCATTTTTGCACCTGAGTTTTTTCGTGCAATATGGTCAACCTGTGGGTCTTCATGAAAATCAATACCTACACCATGTCCGCAGAACTCATACACAACACCATACCCTTGCCTACGTGCATAATTTCCTATAAAATAACCTATATTTCCGAACCTATTACCAGGGCGAACTTGTTGTATTCCTAAGTCTAAACAATGCTTTGTCACGTCTAAAAGATCTTGTGCTTCTTCAGATATCTCTCCCACTCTAAACATTTTACTTGTATCGCCAAAATATCCATTTAATATAGTAGTAACATCAATATTTATAATATCGCCATTTTTTAATACTGTATTTTTGGCTGGTATACCATGACACACAACATTATTAGGCGAGATACAACAATTTTTAGGGAATCCGTGATAATTTAAACACGCAGATGTTGCTCCATGGTCTTTAATAAATTCCGCTATCAAATCGTCTAGATATTCAGTATTTACACCCTCTTTTACATATTCCTCAATAAATAGTAATGATTTAGCGGCTAACTGTGAGCTTTGCCTTATTCCTTCTATCTGTTCTTCGTTCTTTATTATTATTGACATAATTTATTTTTTTAAGATGTGCAAATTTCGTTAAAATTTGTATAAATAAAAACAATTTGTGTTTTTTATATATAAAATCCTTTTATTATTAAATGCATATAAAGAGCTCATTTAATTTCTTTATAACTTACAAATACTTTAATAGTTTTTATTTTAAAGGTATTAGGTTCCGCACCTTAGGTTTTTAGTAAAAAATAAAATCTTATACCTGAAATATAGTTTTCAGCTTGTATTTTGACTTTTAAATAAGAAAAAAATGTAAAATTTACCAATAAAAGCTAACAACCTAACAACCATTAAAAAAATAGAATAAAAAAAGGTTAAATCGCTCCTTTAAATACTGTTAAATTAATAAAAAGCGAACAAAGATAAATTTATTTTTTCTGTTTTTACACTATAATTAAGTAGTTTTGCAAAAAAATAAATTTTATGATTTCAATAAACGGCGTAACTGTAGAATTTTCAGGCGAAGCATTATTTAATAACATTAGTTTT
>PDWI01001359.1_pt1 | contig 49020 bp, 34 predicted proteins | sample 1430891 | NCBI WGS metagenome assembly PDWI01 (sample SAMN01162508, study PRJNA174530) | Oral metagenome, whole genome shotgun sequencing project. | biome: Marine environment; feature: Marine mammal; material: Swab sample of the gingival sulcus; isolation source: swab sample of gingival sulcus...
ATAAAAACATGACAAGCCCCTAATTTATGTAAGCGTCATAAATAGCTGTTTTAGAGCAAATTATAAAGGAGCAGTGTTTTTTTATCGGACACTAATGATAAGATTTAGACTTCATTCCTTTTGGGTCAATGCTATCCTTGCTTCCTACTTGTTTTTATGCTTGATATCGCCGCCGGAGGATGTATTTATTTTTAGTTCTTCCGGATTTCCGTAGTAGTCAATATCTCCGCCGCTGCTTGCATTGGCAGTCAAGGATTTTTTTGCATACAGCAAAATGTCGGCACCGCTCGACACTTCTGCCCGTACGGTTTCAGAAATAAAATCTTTGGCATTAATGTCGCCTCCGCTGCTTGCATTTAGCTCGCAGCTATTTGCAGTGCCGTGTATTTGAATATCGCCGCTGCTGCTTGCGTTCAATTCCGATATGTTTGTGCTGCATTTTAAATCAATATCGCTTCCGCTGCTCGCATTGCAATATAATTTCTCTGTATCTACCGTCATTTTAATATCCGCCCCGCTCGATGCCTCTATTCTAAGCGAAGCCTCTTTAACAGAGGTTAGGGCTTTTATGTCTGCACCGCTCGATGCACTAATCTCCTCAACTTCCGGCATGCTGAGATAGACATTCTTTTTGGTCGCCTTTACAATTTGGTCTTTAAAATAGATTTTTAGCGTTCCGTTCTTATTCTCGACAATGAGAATATCTTGAAGATTTTTATCCGTTTCAACAACAATAGAAACAGTGTCGCTTTGAGTTAGGAACAGGTTAATACCCTGACTGACACTTAGCCCGGAGAATGACCCCTCAACCGTTCTTTTTTCTTTAACAACATTTTTATCGCCGGTAATTCCGGAAATACTACAAGATGTCAGCACCATAATGGCGGCTGCAATACCGATTATTTTTATTTTCTTTTCCATTGGTTTATATTTTATTAATTAATATTTAGTGATTAAAAAGCCCGCCTTTATTGTTATTGTTTTCGTTTTGTTCTTCGAGTTCTTTTTTGTTCAATCGAACGGCTTTACCCTTATTCAATCGAAATGTTATTCTGAGCATCAACATATTTTTAAGGTCGCTGATGTCTTGGCTTATTGTTTCAATATATTCGTCTGTTTTTATATAAGAACCTTGCTCAAAATTCATGTCAAATTCTATCGGTAACATGTAAAAAAGCATTACATTCAGCCTTTCCTTGAAAAAAGCTTGTTGATACATCACTCCCCAATAATCGTTGTTTCCGATATTGTATCCTTGTGCGGTAAGATATTTTCGCAAATTCTTCTGATAAATAATCCCTGTTGTTATTTTGTGTTTATGATTCATATAAATAAGGTTGCTGTTCATGGTTCTACCTTTTATTTTATTCTCTTTTTCTTTATATACAATGCTGCTTTTGAAAAAGTTGGCATTACTTTGCCAAATCAGATTTTTGCCGAAAGGTATCGTAAGCGAAGCTTTTATGCCGGGTTCTTGAAATTTTCCGGAGTTGTTGTAGGTATATTCAAAAATGCCGGTGTTTGTGAGCGTTCCGGTTTGTGTTATATACTTATTTGAAAAACGGTAATACGGCTCAACCGATGCCAAACCTTTCAGGATGCTGATTGTTGCTGAAATGCGATGACGCACGTCCGGGTCTAATTCGGGGTTTCCGATTCGGCGACTTCGCTCATTGATGACAATGGTATCCGGATTGGCTTCATTGACCGACGGATAATTGCTTGACGAGCGGTATTTTAGCCGTATGTCAAGTACTTTTAAAGGTTTTATTTTTATGTCGGCATAGGGTTGATAAATAAAGTAGTTTCGTTTTTTTCCCTCAACCTCCGGCGTACTTGCCTCTCCTGCCAAGCCCAGTTTAACTCCCAAAAACCGATTGATGTTCAAAGAGTAATACGCATACAGTTTATGTCTTAATTCTTTGAGTGTAAACTTTGTTTTTTCCTCTCCGAAAGTGTTGATATTTTGTTTAAAAGTGTTTCCGTAGCCGGTTTTAATGCTTGACTTCTCATTGAAATCATGCTCAAACTCTGCATATAATTTTGTGTTTTGATTATCGCTTATTCCGTTTTGCGTGTATAATAAATTGCCGTTCTGAAAATATTTGTTTGTATAATCGTTTTTTGAACTTGAATAGGTAAAATCAAAATTCAAAGTATTCTTTTTATTGATAATGGTTTTGTAATATAGCGTATGCGAATGCTTGTTTTGAGAATTTGTATTTATATTTTCGGATGCGAATGTGTTGATTTCCTGCCCGCCAAACAATTCCGTAACATGATACCTGCTTTTGCCAATATCGCTTCCTCCAAAATCCCCGTTAATACGACTCTCAAAACTGAGGGTATGCTTGGGGTTAATGAAATAATCAAGCCCGAAAGTTAGGCGGTTATTTTTGTCCTTATAATACAAATTAGGGCTGTCGCTTTCTCTCCCTTTCTCAATGCGCAAACCATTGTCGTATTCGATTGTGCTTTCGCCATTCAGTTTAAACTTAAAGACATTATAATCATATTTGCCATATACATTGATTTTATTGTAGGTATAATTTAAACTGCCGGAAAGTAAATTTATCGGAAAAAAGTTTTGAACCTTATTATCGGGGTCTGTAATAAACTGATTTTCATTATAAAGCTCCCAACCTTTATAATCATCTCTTAAAATAATATTGATTACGGCAGAATAGCCTTCCAATGCGTATCTTCCGCCCGGGTCTCTAATGACCTGAACTTTTTTTAATCTTTCAGGAGCCAAATTTTGAATATAAGTTTGGTCTTTTTCCAAGCCGTTTACCAACATGATGATGTTTGATTCATTATCAACCTTTATGGAATTATTATAACGGTCATAAGTTACCCCTTCCACTTTTGAAAGCACGTCTTTGGTGTTGGCGGCACCGGTTTTCATTTTGCTTGTTACGATGTATTCGTTTTTATCGAGCAAATTCCTTTTAGCTTCGCCTTTTACGGTAACTTCACCGATGCTTTCTTCAAGGGGTTTTAACTTTATAATACCGATAAATTCATGGCTTGTTTTTATGGTCAGATTTATGGTGTCCGGCACATAGTTAATGTGTTCAAACAATAATGTATATCTGCCGGCTTGCAAGGGAAGATAGAAAAAACCTTTATCATCGCTTGTTGCCCCGCTTATGACACTGTCCTTTGCATTAAAAACTCGGATAGTGCAAAATTCAACGGCTTTTTTGCTCTCCGCATCTTTCACCTGACCGGAAATGCCGTTTTGTTCTTCGGCAAAAACATGGGTGCCGGCAAACAGCATTAAGCAGATAATCAATATAAATGTTCGCTTGAAAATATCTTTGTGCGATTTGCTGTGTGTATTGTTTGTCTTCATTATATTAGAGCTTCAATAATTAAACGTTTCTTGGCATCAAAGGTTACAATTTAACGTATTTTCAGTATGGCTGTTTTATCTTTCTTTATATCGAGATTATAGTTGTCGGCATTGTCAAATTCTATTTTTGATTTGTCTTTCAGAACTAATTTTGTTTCGATAGCATTTCCTGTTAGGTCCTGTAATTCTACGGAGGATGCGTCTTCCGTTAAGATATTCAAAACAGTGAGCCTTGCATCTTTTAATTTCAGGCTTGCTTTTTCACTTGTTTTAATGCCGAGCCTATCGGTTTTAATATCCGAGACTTTCACATTTGCATAGTCTTTAACGATAATTGAGTTTAGCCGGCGGGCAAATATAAAATTGTGCCTGTCTTTGACTTTCAAATAAAGCGTATCGCTTTTTATTTCGGGAAGTTCGGCTTTGTCCGAAAAATATTGAAATGAATTATCTTCGCCCGATTCTATTGTAACAGTTCCGTTCCCGGATATAATTACAACACTAAAATCGCCTAATTTAATTGTTTTTCCATTATCGGAATTGCCTTTTTTTATCACCTCATTTTCCGGTTTTACTCCAACTTCATTCAAAAAACTGAGCATTCTTGAATGTGCCGTAAAAAATGCTGCCGTGTTCCAAACGATAATGGAACCGAATATGCCTAATAATATAATTTTACTTGTCTTCATTATGTTCTGATTTTAAATAATTTTGATATAATTGTTCAATTTCCGAAAATGATATATTCAAATACTTGATTGTTTTAAACAATTCGGGTAATTGTTGATTTATAAATATTTCTTTTTTCATTTTATGGGTAATTGTGTAGGCATCTTCTGCTATGAAATAGCCGATACCTCGCTTGTTATATATAATGTTGTTATCTTGCAGATGTTTATATGTGCGCATAACCGTGTTGGGATTTACTTCTGTTTCAAAAGCAAAATCTCTGATAGATTGAATGCGGTCTTCGGCTTTCAGCCTTTGATTGAGTATGCCGTCGAAAAAATATTCCGCCAATTGCAAATAAATTGCTTTGTCATCTTTAAAATTCATATTAAGCCTCCTTTTCTTTCAGTTTAAACCAAGTGTATATCCATAAAACAGGCGCCATTACATAATAATACATGTATTCCGGTATTTTGAGCAAATAAAAATTCTGAAAATCTTCGTGCATCATGGGCGTATTAGCAGCATTTACATTCAAATTATTTATATATAAAAGATTTTCATATTGTCCTTTAACTGCAAGGAAAAGAAAACTGTTGTAAAAAACCAAGAAGAGCGAAAAGACAAAGAGCGTAGAGATTGTGAAAAATAAGGGAACTTTTTTAAATGTTGCCGCCCCAGCCAACAATATCGACTGCCCAATGAGATAGTGCAAAAAATAAGTAAGTGTTTGCCCGGTAAATATGTTTATAATATCGATGCTTATCCCAAACATGCCGGTCAGTGTATAAATCAACAGGTTAAAGACATAGAACAAAGTCGTGTATAAAAATATAAATCCTATGGTGGAAAGCAGCCATTCCGAGATAAATTTTTCGGTAATGGATGCCGGCACCGTTATCCAAGCCATTGTTTTTTCTTTGTTGCGAAATGCGGAAAATGCCATGCCCGAAATAAATAAGCCGGTAATGAAAAAACCGATGTAATAAAAGGTTTCTAAATTTCTCCACGCATCGCCACCGTAAAATGCGTTCATCAGCATAATAAAAAAGAACAGCCCGAACACGGTTATCAGTGTTATGCCGACAGATTTGCCGTTTTCATATATGTTTTTTTGCATCAGGTGCAAAATCCGTTTAAAATTAAATGATTGTATATGTTCCATTGTGTTTTTCTTGATGATATTAGTTAAATTCGTTGATTACCTTACTGTTTTTTGCTATTATGGCATTGAACAAAAGTTCCAAATTAATATGCGACTCTTCTACTCCTGTATTTCGAACAATGGCAGCATAGCCCGTTATTCCTTTTTCGGAATAAAGCACATTAGCATCTTCGATGTTTTTTAAGTTTTTGAAACATAATTTCCTGCTGACCTCTTCAAGGGAGCGGTTGAAGATGATTTTCCCATTGTCGAGAACCAGCACCGAATCGATAATGCCTTCAATATCTTTGATTTGATGTGTTGATATAATAAATGTTTTTGTCTCTGTTAAGGCAGAAGCCATTAATTTTCTGAACATACTTTTTGAGGGAATGTCCAAGCCGTTGGTGGGTTCATCGCACATGAGCACGGGGGTGTCGGCAGCCATGCCAAAAGAGGTCAGCACTTTCTTTTTTTGTCCGTAAGACATTTTGCTGAGCTTAACCTTTTCGTCAATGTCAAATTCGCTTAAATAATTATAAAATGCGTCTTCCTTAAAGTTCGGATAAAAAGGTGCCGTGATTTTCAGGAACGTTTTGACGCTTAATCCGGGTGTTTCAAATTCTTCGGGGATTAAATAATAACTTGCTAAGCTTTGCGCTTTTCTTTTTTGCGGAATTTCTCCCTTGAGCAAAGTGGTGCCGGATTTAGGATATAAAATGCCCGCCATTTGTTTGAGCAAAGTGGTTTTCCCGGAACCGTTTTTCCCCAACAGGCCATATATTCTGCCTTCTTTCAGTTCTAAGCTCAAATCGGAAAAAAGCATCTTATTTTTTCGGTATCCGAAACAGAGATTATTAATTTCTATCATCTTATTTGTGTTTTTGTGTTCTGCTAAACTAATACACTGCAAATGTATGACAATATTTTTTTATTCTGCAAATTTTTCTTGATTTTTTTTGAAATTATTTTTTCATCTCACATCAATAGACTGATAATCAAAAATTTAATTCCTTAAAAATATCGACTTTTAAAAAATAATACTTGAATCTTTAAATTGTGTACAGTTAATCGCTACTTTGGCAGAAACTTAAAACTTTTTATTTTTGTGTCCTCATTGGTGCAAAATTGAGACAAATTTCTTTCAATTACGTCCCTGCACATACTTAATTTTTAGTCAAAATATAAACAAATACACCTGCAATGGAACAAGAATTAAAAAATCAAAAAATATCAGTCTCTGAAACCTTAAATTCCTCTTTTAAGATATGGAAAGATAATTTCATGACTATAGCTTTAGTTATCACAATTGTTTTTATTCCGATACAGGTTTTAATAGAATTCGTTTCTATCGGCTTTGAAAATATGCGAGGCACAAATTACCTAAACAGTACAGAAGATTTGAGACGTTTCTTAAATGAAGCAAGAATATATAATTTTATCAGACAATTAATTGGTCTAATTGCAACTCTCGGAATATTTAACTTTATATATGTTCTGCATAGAACCGGTGAAGATGATAGAACGGCATTAGAAATAATTAAATTTGGATTAAGAAAATGGCCTGAAAATTTTGTTCAAAATCTAGTCGCCGGATTAATAGTGTTACTTTATAGTCTGCTGCTAATTATCCCCGGAATTTATAAAGCTGTACAATTCAGTTTTGTATCAAATTTAGTTTCAGATGAGGAAAAAGACCCCTTAGAAAAAAGCAAATTTTTGGTTAAAAACAAATGGTTTGATGTATTTGGAATGTTTTTGCTAATTTTTTTTATAGGACTTATTATTGAACTTGTTATTGCAATACCATTTATAATTGTACCGGACAGCTTCTTGACATCAATAATTTTTGGACTTATCGCCGCTATTGCCACTTCTTACACAATTGTGCTTCAAGGCTTATATTATTTGAAGATAAGAGAATTGAAGACCTCAACAGAGGAAAATTCTCAAATAAATAATGAATAAAATACGATTGCGAAATAATGCCGGCAAGAAAACTGTCGCTTTCAAACCCCGTACAATTCATATACCGGAACCCTTGTGAGCAAGGTAAAAAGAATAACCTGCAAGGAAAATAAATTTTATAAACGACAAAATATAATGTATCTTTATATTTTTAAGAATTAAAGGGTATAGAATGAATAAATGGACAAAATTAAGTATTGAGTATGCAAATCAAAGGTCATATCTTGATGACTTATTTCAGGTATATCCAACAATTCCGGAAGGAATAAGAGCTATTGATGATACAATTTGGAAGGAAGTTGAAAAAGAATTTAAAAAGAAAAATAATGTTTCGTTAGTAACAGAACTCTTGAAGCTTGATTTGTTCCCAATTAAGGATAGTTATATTGCCTATCTAAAAAGAGATAAAGCATCTATTGAAAGAAACCCTAAAACAATTAACCGAATTAGCGGAAGATTATATGAAATGGGACTTGACAAAATATTTGAAAAATGCAGTGAACCAAAAGAAACAAATAGACAGATTGGACCAATGTTTAAAGACTGGTTGAATAAGAAGGCATTAGGAATTCAGCCTGTTTCAATTGATGAGTTTACTGCGAATAATAATGATGCCATATTAGATGCGAGTGATAAAATAATGACAGACTTTGCAAAAGAATATTTGAATTATAGTCATAATAAAGGACTTGATTTTGTAGCAAGGTTCAATGGGAAATATGTAATTGGCGAAGCCAAATTTTTAACCGACTTTGGCGGGCATCAAAATGCTCAATTCAATGATGCAATAAGCACAATAGAAACCCCAAAGGTAAAAGCAATAAAAATTGCCATTCTTGACGGAGTGCTTTATATCAAAGGAAAAAATAAAATGCACAAATCAATAACAGAATTGTATAAAGATTACAATATTATAATATAAAAGCAATTGACTTTCTGTTAAATACAAAGGGTTTAAAAGAAAAAATCGATTTAATATATATAGACCCTCCCTTTGCGACAAATGGTAATTTTACAATAACTGACGGAAGAGCAACAACTATTAGTAATTCAAAAACCGGGAAACTTGCTTATTCAGATAAACTTGTAGGAACTGAATTTATTGAATATTTAAGAGAACGGTTAATTTTATTAAGAGACTTATTATCTGACAAAGGTTCTATTTATTTACATATTGATTATAAAATTGGTCATTATGTAAAGATAATGATGGATGAAGTTTTTGGAATTGAAAATTTCAGAAATGATATTACACGCATAAAATGTAATCCGAAAAACTTTAAACGAACCGGATATGGCAATATTAAAGATTTAATTCTTTTTTATTCAAAAAGTGAGAAACCTATATGGAATGAGCCAAAAGAGCCATACAGCGAAGAAGATATAGTAAGGTTATTTGCAAAAAAAGAGAAAAATGGAAGACGCTATACAACTGTTCCAATTCACGCACCCGGCGAAACACAAAACGGAAACTCTTCAAAACCATTCAAAGGAATGTTACCGCCAAAAGGAAGGCATTGGAGAACTGACGTTGAAACATTAGAAAAGTGGGATAAAGAAGGCTTGTTGGAATGGTCGTCAAAAGGAAATCCAAGAAAAAAAATATACGCTGATGAACGAGAAGGCAAAAGGGTGCAAGATATTTGGGAATTTAAAGACCCTCAATATCCAAGCTATCCAACCGAAAAAAATCAAGGATTATTAGATTTAATAATTAAGACCTCATCAAATAAAGACAGTATTATTTTAGATTGTTTCTGTGGCTCCGGAACCACTTTAAAATCAGCACATTCTTTAAATCGAAAATGGATAGGAATTGATAAATCGGATTTAGCAATTGAAGCAACAAAGAATAAATTAGAAACTATTTCGGGAGATTTATTTATTGAGAAACCTAAATATGAATATATAGAAGTAGATGAAACCCTGCTCTCAATACAAACAAGACTATAATCGATCTGAAAAAACCGGTGTGTAGTCTAAATTGAACTACATCCCGTGTTATTATCTTCGATACTGCTTCGAGATTATCAAGTCTTCGTAGTAAGGGCTGCACCGGTCAAAAAAAGTTTCGAGATTCGGATTTATTCCAAAACATTTCTATATTTGGGCGCAAATGCCGGCATATTGGGATAAATTTGTTGTGCCAATATGCAGTTTTCGACGAAAAACCACTTAACCCGAATTATTCACCAAGTCTTCGTAGTGAGGGCTGCATATACAATAAAATAAGTGATAAGGCGATTGAGGCATATCCGTAGATATGGCGAATGAGCCTTATCAAACAAAGTGTCTTATTTTGAAGTAGAGGCTGACCGTAATAGAATTACTTGGTGAATAATTCGGGTTAAAATAATATATAAGCAGATGAGAAAATTTATTGTTATTTCCATTGTATTCATACATTGTTTGCCGCTTTTTGCGCAAGAAAAAGTATTGTTTATCGGTAATAGTTTGACCTATTTCAATAATATGCCCGCCTTGTTTCAATCGATTGCTGCCGATAAGGGACGGATAGTAGAAATTGCACAACATACGCCGGGTGGTACGGGTTTTATTCACCATGTAGATAACAATGAAGTGTATAATTTGTTTTCCTCCGAACAATGGGATGCCGTAGTGCTTCAGCCCGGCTCAAGCGAATCGGCAGGGTTGAGTTCAAACACGCAGGAAACCATTATGCGCGGGCAGCGTTTGATAGATTCCATTCGTGCCTACAGCCCCTGTGCTAAAATCATATTATACGAAATTTCTAACGGCATTGCGGCAAACCAAAGCGGCGGCGGCGATTATACGCATTATTTTGAAACTCAAAGCATGATAAAAGATACGATAAAAGCAATTGCAAACGGCTTGCAAATTCCTTTTGCTCCTGCCGGCGAATGTTTCAGAATGTATTATGAAGCACATCAAGATTTGGCTTTGCATAATTCTTATAATGATATTCACCCGAACTTAAACGGTTCGTATTTAGTGGCTTGTTCCATATTTAACACCCTTTATCAAGACAGTGTGCAAGTTTGTGCTTATTATAATGAGCTGGAGCCTTCGCTTGCGCTTAAACTGCAAAACATATCCGACCAAGTGGTACTGTCAAATAAACCCGAATGGCTGATTAATGTATTTAATCTTCATGCCGACTTCACCTATGCCATTAACGGCTTAGAGCTTCAACTTTTGAGCACTTCCGAGCATTACGATTCTTTGCAATGGAACGTGAATGACGAATTTACTTCGACCGATTCGAGCTTCTCTTATACATTCGATTCTTCCGGAGAAAAAACAATTTCTTTAAGGGCGTATAAAAATACTTGTTCGGAAACAAAAACCAAATCGATTAATTTGTCTGAATTAAGTATCCGAGATGAGTTATTTTCTCAATATAGCATACAGCCTAATCCGGTTCATCAATACATACAGATAAAACCCGAAATACAAGGCAATTTCTCTTTTTCCATTTTTGATATTAGCGGAAAAATGCTCCTCTCAGAGCAAAAAACATCGCATTGCACAATTGATGTCGGCACACTACATGCCGGCATGTATATTCTATTGCTGCAATGCGATAAAGGGCTTATGCGCCTTAACTTTATAAAAAACTGATTTCTATCCGTTTAAGGAACGATAATCTGCCAAAAACTTTTCAAGACCGCTGTCTGTAAGCGGGTGCTTTAACAATCCGGTTATGGCATTAAGCGGAGCCGTAACAACATCGGCACCGGCTTCGGCACATTGAATAATATGTTGTGTGTGGCGGATTGATGCCGCCAGCACTTGTGTTTTAAAACCGTAATAATTATACATTTCAACAATTTGGCGGATAAGTTCAATGCCGTCGGCTGAAATATCGTCCAACCTGCCGATAAAAGGCGAAACATAGCTTGCGCCGGCTTTTGCGGCAAGCAATGCCTGTCCGGGTGAAAAAACCAATGTGCAATTGGTTTTCAAATTTTTTTCCGAAAAATATTTTATGGCTTTAATGCCGTCTTTTATCACGGGGACTTTAATGGTAATTTGCGGGTGCAAGGCTGCCAATGCTTCGCCCTCTTTTATCATTCCTTCAAAATCGGTTGAGATGACTTCGGCACTCACATCGCCGGTAACGATGTCGCAAATTGTTTTATAATGATTTTTTATATTTTCTTCGCCTTTTATGCCTTCTTTTGCCATTAAGGACGGATTGGTCGTAACCCCATCCAATATGCCCAGTTCTTGTGCTTCTTTGATTTGTGATAAATTCGCAGTATCGATAAAAAATTTCATGTGTAAATGCTTTGATTAACTAATGGCACAAAGATACTGTAAGTTTGCATTTAGCAGAAACTTTTTTTAAAAAATCAAGACACCCCACATAAACAACTTTATGTAAGGAAATTACAAATATCTTTACAGTTTTTTCTTCTTATGTGCTTGATATGCCTATTTTTGAATGCGGCGCAATTATAAATCTAAATTAATGTCCTTATATTTCATTATTTTAGGTGCATTATCCGGAGAAAGTTCAATTTTATCGGTAAATATAATCTCATCTTTTACAAAAACGGCAAGTTTATATGTTTTGCCCCATTGAACAATAACAATAAAACGTTTGTTGGTCGAGTTTGGTTTAATATTATATTCTTCATTCAGCTCTGTATCGATTACTTTTATTTTCACATCTTTTGAAATATTAATATTCTTTTTGGAAAATACAGTACCGACTAAAACCGTTAAATCCGAACGTTTAACAGAGTCAAGCGTAATAAGAAAGATGTCATTATCTTTTTCTTCCGTTTTTTTGCGCGAAGAATAATAGGCTTGTTTATAATCCACCGTGGTTGTATAAAAAATATCATCTTCTACCGTATTAATGGGGTAGCCGACATTTACGGCAGGTTTCCATGTGCCAAACTCTGTTTTTTCAGATTTAAAGATGTCATATCCGCCTAAATTTTCATGTCCTCTGGAGCTGAAATACAAGGTTTTGTTATCCGGGTGAATGAAAGGACCTTCTTCATTGTATTTTGTATTTACGCCTTCGCCCAAGTTTCTGGGCGGACCCCAAATGCCGTTTTTCATTTTCTCGGACACATAAATGTCTAAACCGCCAAAACCTCCCGGTCTGTCGCTGGTAAAATACAAGTGTTTGCCATCTATGGATAAAGAGGCATGTGTTTCTCTGTCTTCGGTATTAATATTAGGACCTAATTTTTCGGGTTTGGACCATTCACCGTTTTCAAAATTACTTTGATAAATACTTCCAAAATCTTCGGCTTTGTAGATAAATAAAGTTTGTCCGTCAGGCGACAAAGAACATGTTGCTTCATGCTTTTCGGTGTTAATATTTTTTATGCCTTGTGCCTTAGTCCAATTATCTCCGACTTTTCGGCTGAAAAAAATATCTTCGTTATAGTTTCCGTCTTCGTCAATGTCTTCGTTCCAACCGTTTGGTCTTTTTGAAGTGAAAATAAGCACCGATTCGTCGGCTGAAATTACGGGGCTGTGGTCTCTGTATTTTGAGTTTATGCTGTCGCCCAAGTTTGTAATTTCAAACTTAACCTTGTTTTCAAACAAGCGAGCCCCGGACTCGCATTTAATGATTTCACGATTAACAATGGTATTGAGATTCTCTTTTCGTTCTACAATTTTTTTTAATTGAGCAAGTTCCTCCAAGGCAGCAATAAAAAGATAATTTGCCCTATAAGCTCGGGCTAATTGAAACGAACTTTCTACATATTTGTTTATCGTTTTTCTTTTGTTGGTTAAGGTTTTTGCTTTTACAAAATATTTGATGGATTCTTTTTCGCGCCCTTTTGTATTCAGCAGCGCAAAGCCCATTTTGTAGTTTAAGTCTGCATCATTCGGATTTTCATATAAGAAACGTTCGTAAAAGTCTATACTTTCTGCAAAAATGTTTCCATCAATAAAATCCTCTGTAAGTTGCACCATATTAAGTTTTCGTCCTTGTGCATTTACGCTTATGATGCAAGTCGAAGTTAAGAATAATACAAGACTAAAAACCGTGAATATTTTTTTCATATGTTTATTTTTTAAAAGTCTTCTTGAAACATCGGATCCCAAGGCGGCAGCATAATCGGTTTTGTGTTTAAAATTTTCAGTGTTTTTTCGTCAATATATTTTTTCTGAATAACAACTCTAAACATATATTCATCAAACCACCTGTCCGTCATGGTTAAATATCCGTTATGACCGGATTTTTTTCCCCAACTGTTTTCAAGCAACCATTTTGTAATCTTGCCATTTTGGTCAACATCAACACCGACTAATGCCATGCCGTGTGTCGAACCGCTTTCTCTTGACAAAATGCGTTCTCTTTTATTCATATCAAATTTAACGCCAAAAAGTGATTCATAATCATAATTCTCTGTATCAAGCAGTCCTTCGTCTTTATTTAGCTGCTTTCCTACATCGCATGAAAAATACATTCCGTCTTCATTTTGCAAAGATTTGAGGGCAAATTGTTTAATCTCGGAAGCCGGAAGATTTATAAATGTCCAATTCTTACCTTCCAACACATTTCGGTCTTTTTCTATTTCATATAATTTGTAGTAGGCTCTTGAGGGGTCATCCATCAACATTACAAAATCCGAGAAATTAAGCTCTCCTGCTGTTGCTTTCATAAAAGATTTCGGAGTGTATTTTTTTGCTTCGCTTATTTTGCCGTTTTTATCTTTATAACGCCAAGTAAATTCATTTGGCGGTGTGCCGAGATTGATGCACAGTATTTTGTATATGTCTTTAAGCATAAAAATTTTATCTCTTCTCAACACCTCGTCGGTTCCTTTTGTTGCTCTCAAAGTAAGGGCATCGCTTCGGAGTTTTCGTTTAATCATTTTTATCATGGTTCGAGTATTGTTGCTCGAATGTGTTTCCGGCATTGCCTCTTTGGGCACCAATCCGTATTTCTCGGCAAGGTTTGTAAATGAGTTCCATACACCGCCGTCTCCAACAACATTTGAAAATAGCCATTGCACTTCTCGATCATTTATTTTTTTATTTCTTGTTTCAATAATGCCTTCCAAAAAGAGGTTTGATTTCTCGAAGATGTCCCAAAAATATAAGTAGTTTTGAGAATATTCAAACATGCCTAAATTGAAATCCCGAATTACTTGCGGGCGCAAAACATTCATAGAGGTGAACATCCAACATCTGCCTGACGATTGCTGGTCTGTTATGCCTTTTACGGGAACTTTATATTTGAACTCATGGTCAAATTTCCCAACATTTTGCCTGTTTAAAGCTAATTTAGAAATAGAATTGTTTGATACGGCATTACTGACAGCTTTTAAATAAGGGTCGTTTGCTTTATAAGCTGATTTTATTTCTTGAAGTTCTTTATTTGAAATATTTTTTTGTGCAAAAGAACTTGCCGCAAAAAGGAGGATAAGTGTAAATAAAAAAAATTGTTTCATATGTTTATATTTATAATTTTCAAAGGTCATATAGGAACGCCCTAAGTTAGTTCACTACAAATGATTAACAGTACCGGCAAATAATCATTCCGCTGTGTGTCTAATATTTAGTCATGGGCGTTTCATATCGATTTTTTAAAATAAATACAAAAGTAAGGATTTTCTTTAAAATATTGCGGCTTAGGCTAAAAAAAAGCTTAACCCGCATTATTCTTCAAGTCTTCGTAGTGAGGGCTGCATATACAATAAAATAAGTGATAAGACGATTGAAGCATATCCTTTGATATGGTGAATGAGGCTTATCAAACAAAGTGTCTTATTTTGAAGTAGATGCTGACCGTAATAGAACTATTTGGTGAATAATGCGGGTTAAACACTTTCGGGATAGCCGGTAATATCTCTGATGTTATGATATAATTTTTTTAGTCGTTTATACATTTTCAAATATACTTTGTTATATAAATCTTTGTATATTTCTTTATTCTTTTTGTCGGGGAAATAGGAATTTCCGGTTTTGCACATTGCTTTTACGGCATCCTTATATGACTTAAAATAATCCATGCCTACAGCTGCATTGATAGCTGCGCCCAGTGCAGAAGTTTCAAAGATATGTGGTTTTTCTACGGGTAAATTAAAAATATCAGCCGTCATTTGTAAAACGGCATCATTTTGAGACCCGCCTCCGGACACAACTATTTTTCGTATTTTTTGCTTCGTTTTTTTTTCGGTTCTTTGCAAGCCTTCCTTTAAAGCGTATGCAATTCCCTCTAAAATAGCTTTATAAACATGAGCTCTGTTATGCACGTCTCCAAATCCTATGATAGCACCTTTTGCTTCGGTTCCCGGACTTTTAACTCCGGGTGTCCAGTAAGGTTGGAGCGTAAGCCCCATCGAGCCGGGAGGAATATCTTTAATCATTTCGTCGAACAATTCTTCCGGTCTGTTGCCTCTTTGCTTTGCTTCTTCTATTTCTCTGCATCCGAACTCTTCCTTAAACCAGTTTACCATCCAAAAGCCTCGGTAAATCATTATTTCTGTGTTGAAAAAGTTTTGAACGGGACCCGGATAAGCAGGAAAAAAAGGGATAAGTTCGTAATATTTTTTTTGAATGGTTTGCACGGTAGCGGTTGTGCCATAGCTCAAACATGCCACATCGGGTTCAAATACGCCCGAGCCTAAGACTTCCGAAGCCTTATCAGATGCCGCCGCAATTAAAGGAAGCCCCTCCGGTATCCCGGTTTTTTCGGCAGCTTCTTTTGTAATATACCCCAAAATTTCGGAGGGTTTCACAAGGCTGCATAACATAGAGGGTTTCACCGGAAACATTTTGCTGTTTCGGTGTTTTTCGGGTGCCCACTTTTGTCGTTTATAATCAAAAGGCATATAACCAACCATATTTCCAATAGAATCAACAAATTCGCCGGTTAGTTTGTAGCTTAACCATCCGGACAGATAGAGATATTTATCGGTTTTTGCCCATATTTCCGGTTGATTCTGTATAATCCAATTGCACTCGGCATTTTTGACCGCATGAACAACCGCCTCTTTCATATTAATCATGCGCAAGGATGTTCGAGCTGTAAAATTAGGATACTTATGAACTTTTGCTTGTCGTTGGTCAAGCCAAATAATTGCCGGTCTTAAAGGATTTCCGTTTTTATCAGTATTGATTACCGTTCCTCTTTGTGTTGTAATGGTAGCAACATTTATTTTTTCTTTCGGTATGGATGTTTTTGAAAAAAGCTTGCGACAAGTCTCCGCTGTTTTGTTCCAAAAATATAAAGGGTCTTGCTCCGCCCAACCCGGCTTTGATGAGTAGTAGGGTATTATTTCTGTTTTCTCAAAGTCAATAATATTTCCCGACAGGTCAAATAATACGGCTCTTACAGATTGAGTTCCTACATCAATTGAAAGTATTATTTTTGTATCGTTATACATATTAGTTACTTATTTCTTATCACAAAAAAAGGTGAAAGTATAAAAAAATGTGTAAATAAATACGCATGTTGTAATAAATTCTTTATTTTGTAACCAAAAGTCAGAAAATTGAAAAAAGTTGTTGTCGGATTATCGGGTGGAGTCGATTCAAGTGTTGCTGCTTATATTTTAAAAGAGCAAGGCTATGATGTGCATGCAATATACATGATTAATTGGCATGACACAGCGGGCGTAATAGAGGGAAGTTGCCCCGGCGAAGATGATATTATCATTGCTCGTTTGGTTGCGGCAAAGCTGGGTATTCCCTTTGAAACCGTAGATTTTAGTGAGATATATGCCAAAAGGGTCGTTGATTATATGTTTTCGGAATATGAAAAAGGCAGAACGCCTAATCCGGATGTTTTATGCAACAGAGAAATAAAATTTGATGTTTTTTTGGATAAAGCACTTGAATTAGGTGCCGATTTTGTTGCCACCGGGCATTATTGCCGAAAAGATATTGTTGAAAAAGACGGTAAAACATATTATCGCTTATTGGCAGGAAAAGACGCAAACAAAGACCAGTCGTATTTTTTGTGTCAAGTGTCGCAAAAACAGCTCGAAAAAGCCTTATTCCCGATTGGTGATTTGGAAAAACCAAAAGTTCGTGAAATTGCCGACCGTTTAAATCTTGCCAGTTCGCATAAAAAAGATTCGCAAGGAATTTGCTTTGTCGGGAAAGTTGATTTGCCTACTTTTTTACAACAAAAATTGTCTGTTAAAACCGGCAATATCATAAAAATTCCGGCAAACTTTAAAGAATTTTCAAAAACCGAAAATTATGAGAATTTGCCGCTAAGTGAACAACTGAAATTGTTGTCCGAGCCTTATTTTTATACTCCGTCCGACGGTATTGTCGTGGGTAAGCATCAAGGTGCACACTTTTACACAATTGGTCAGCGAAGAGGTTTAGGCGTAGGAGGCTTGAAAGAACCGCCTTTCGTTTTGGGCATTGATGTCGATAAGAATGTGGTTTATATCGGAGAAGGCAAAAATCATCCCGGATTATTCCGAAAAGCATTATTTATACAAAAAGACGAACTTCACCGGGTGCGCCCCGATATAAAATTGGAGCGTGGAAAAAGTTTGCCGGTTTTGGCAAGAATCAGATACCGGCAAGCATTGCAAAAAGCGGTTCTTTATGCGCAAGACAAGGGCTTTTATTTAGTTTTTGAGGAAATGCAAAGAGGAATTACTTCGGGACAGTTTGCCGCATTTTATATTGGGGATGAATTAATCGGTTCGGGGGTAATACAATAACAAAACCGAAAAAACGGACTTTCCAAAAACACAAGGGTCTTTTCCTTATGAAACGCCCGGGACTAAGTTTTAGGCACACTGCAGAACAATTTATTTAGAGGAAAGTCGGAGAACAAAAACTTCCAACTTAAAAAACATGTGAAAAGCATGATAAAACGAAAAACCCTTTCCCAAAGATACTACATTAAAAATAATTCATTATATTTGTGGAGGGGGAAGTATTCATAACGCATATGTTTCTTTAAACCACTTTTACATTGAGATTATAACAATAAACACTTGACAAATGACCGGCAAAAAAACATTAAAAATAGGAAATTCTAATTTTAAAACTATCATAGATGACAATGGTTATATTGTCGATAAAACCCTGTTAATGAAAAAGTTTTACGACAATAGCAATTATGTATTATTAATTCCTCGTCCCAAGCGTTTTGGCAAAACCCTCAATTTGTCAATGATAGAACATTTTTTTGATATTCAGAAACCCGAAAGCCGAAAGTTGTTTTCAGAATTTGAAATCTCAAAGTACAAGGATTTTTGCGAAAAGCATCAAAATAAATATCCTGTTATCAATATTTCGTTAAAAAGTATAAAGGAAGCAAACTGGGAAGAATGTTTAAATAAGTTTAAAATAGAAATATTTAATTTATACAATAAACACATTTATTTGTTGCAGTCCGATAAAATAAATCCAATTGAAAAAGAAAATTTTGAACAGATTTTAAAAGGAACTGCAAGCCAAGCACGATTTGAATATAGTTTAAAACACCTTAGCGAATATCTGCACAAACATTACGAAAAGGAGGTAATAATTCTTGTTGATGAATATGACACACCAATAATATCGGCATTTAATAATACTCAGCCCCCAATAAAATCAGAAGATAAAAAAAACAAAACATATTATGAAAAGGTGATAAGTTTTATGCAAGGCTTTCTTGGCGAGGCATACAAGGGCAACAACTCTTTACACAAAGGAATGCTTACGGGCGTTATGCGCGTAGGCAAAGAAAGCATTTTTTCCGAGTGGAATAATTTTTCGGTCTTTGGTCTTACTTCTCCGTATTTTGCTGATAATTTCGGTTTTACAAAAGAAGAAACAGAAAAGATTCTGACTTATTTCAATTTAGAAAACAAAAAAGAAGAAGTGCAAAAATGGTACAACGGCTATAAGTTTGGAGAAGTAGAAAATATTTATAATCCATGGTCAATAGTAAATTATATTGCACAAAATAAAGCAGGATTTAAACCTTACTGGGTAAATTCAGGCAATTATTCCTTGATAAAAAGTCGAATTACAGAACCCGGTGTAAAAGAGACCATTCACGAATTGATTCAAGGAAAAACAATTGATAAAGAGTTAAAAGAAAATTTTGTATTTCAAGATTTTGAACATAATACAGAGCTTTTTTGGTCCCTACTGACAGACAACGGCTATCTAACACAGGTAGAAGAAGCAAAATACGGCAATTATAAGTTGAAAATCCCAAATAACGAAGTGAAAATTGTATTTACCGACATAATTTTGCATTGGTTAAACAAGGAAGTAAAAATTACAAGAGACTTACTTATTTCAACTTCCGAGCATCTAATAAACAACCGAATATCTGAATTTGAAAAAGGTTTTAAGCTGCTTGTGGGCGATACATTTAGCTATTACGACACCGCCGAAACAAGCGACAAATACGGCAAGAAAATCATTCGTTCCGAACAGATTTACCATGTTTACACACTTGGGCTTTTATCAATTCTAAAAGACGATTACATAATAAAATCGAACAAAGAGAGTGGTGAAGGACGTTACGATATAATGCTTATTCCTAACGACAAAACAGCCAACGGAATAGTCATCGAAATAAAAAGTGTAGAAAAACGCAAGTCCAAAGAAGAGGAGGATAAGTTCATCGACAGGGTAAATAAAGCAATTGACCAAGCCTTAGAACAAATAGAAGCAAACAAGTATTATTCTGAACTAATAGAAAACAATATAAAAGCTGAAAATATTGTCAAGCTGGCAATTATATTTGCGGGCAAAGAGCCGTATATAAGAAAGTTTGAGAAAAGCATGTAATACTACAAGGATGCAAACTTTGAGCATCTTACTTTCAATGTGCCATATTTTGCCGAAAAAGATTAAATTTGAAAAATCTAATAGACCCGGTTCACGATATTGCGTATTTTGAACGTTTATGTTTCAAAACCGTTATCTTCGTACAAAAATTATTAATGCTAATTTAAAGTCTACTAATCATAGAATAATACTTGTAATAAAAAACGATTGAAAGAGCTAGTAAATGAATATATGCAAAAAATGTAAAAGTGAACTTCACGGAAATTATTGCTCTAATTGTGGGCAACCACAAAAATTTGAGAGGATTAATAGTCGCTATCTTATCTCTGAAATTGGAAGTGTTTTAAACTTACAAAAAGGATTTTTCTTTACAGTAAAAGAATTAATTATAAGACCGGGTGAAAATATAAAAACATTTATATCAGAAGATAGAACTCGGCTTGTAAAACCGATAATGTTTATTTTGATTTGCTCATTGACTTATACAATATTTGAGGAGGTTTTGGAATTTAAAAATAGATATATTGATTTACAGTTTGATGGTTCAGATTCTGTTATAAGTTCAATACTTCAATGGATAACTCAAAATTATGGTTACTCAAATATCTTAATGTCAGTTTTTGTAGCAATATGGATTAAAATATTCTATCGAAAATATGACTATAACTTTTATGAAGTTCTTACCCTGTTACTTTTTATAAGCGGCATGCAAATGCTTCTATCCACATTATTAGGTATGCTTGAAAGCTTTATAAAACTACCAATTTTAAAATTTGGAACTTATCTTGTATTAATTTATGCTTTTTGGGCGATTGCTCAATTTTTTGACAAGAGAAAAATACTGAATTATCTTAAAGTCCCTCTTGCATATTTTTTAGGACTGCTTACTTTTTTTCTTGTAGCTTTGGGAGTGGGTCTTCTAATAGATTTGACAATATAAAAGAGCATTGCAATTTGCATTTAGTTGGCATAAAATCAGTAAATTATTGCATGCGTCGAGTGTTTTAATCCGGCAAAACGCTTATCTTTTTACAATAATTTTAGAGGTAAAACTGTCATGGGCAGTTTTGACTTTTAAAAGATAAACGGAACTTGGCAAAGTGGACATATTCAGATAAACTTTGTTTGCCAAACCTCTTTTATGGATAAGCAATTGCCCGTCTATGGTATAGAGTTTTGCCGAAAGAATTTTATCTTGATTTGAGAAAATATAAAGATTGTCTTTTGCGGGGTTTGGATATATATACAATACATTTGATTGGGCAGATTCTGTATTTACACTGCTTAAAACATGGATATAATTTTCTAAAACACTTGTATCTCTGCCGCATTTATAACTGCTTGCTTCCAAACTGACCGTATAGATGCCTTCCGACATGTAGCTGTGCAAAGGTTCCGTTTCCGTTGAGCCGTAGCCGTCTCCAAAATTCCACAAATAGCTGTCAGCATTGCTGCTCTTGTTTTCAAAATCCGCTTCGGCATTCGGCAAGTATAAGTTTGTTTCTTCGGCACTGAAATCGGCAAGGGGTTTGGGTATTTGGCTGATATGTACTGTTTTTGTGAGCGTGTCATTATTTGTTGTGCCATAAGCAATTAATTCTATTTCATAGTTCCCTTCGGGCAAAATCATTGCCGGTTCCGCTTCCGTTGAACTTATATTTTGCGCTCCGGTAATTGTCCATAGAAAGGCACTTGCATTTTCCGATAAATTAATGAAATGAACTGTATCGCCCGAACAAAGGATTGTATCAGTAAGCGTAAAGTCGGCTATACATGTGTTGCCCGGATTTATGTACACAATGCCGTTGCTTGTGGTAAAATCGGATGCTAAGTTTAGAGTATTAAATGCACGAACACTGAAAAAATAAGCTGTATTGTTTGAAAGATTCAGCCCGCTGCATGTTACCTCTGTAGATGTTCCGTTGTCTGTTAGCGGCACAAGGTCTTCGGCACCCGGACTTAAGCCGATGCAATATTGATAGTTTAGGATGTGAGAGTTCGGCTCAATTGCCTGTGTCCAGTTTGCTTTCAGTTCGCCGGCAACATACGTTGTGTCAATATCCGTTCCCGGTCCGTCATTTACCGATGCAATATTTTCGGGTGCCGAAAAGTCAATGTTTACGTTTAGCTTTGCCGGATTTGATATATTCCCGGACATATCGGTAACAATAGAACTTATACAACATGCCGGGATAGAGGGGTTTGGATTTTGATACCTTACTTCTTCCGAAGCCCCTACCCTAACCGTTTCAAAAGCGTTTCTGCTTTTGTAAACTTGAATGTCGTCATATTCGGCAATGCAATTCCCGGTTCTAAGCGATATTGAATTTCCGGCTTGTAAAGGTGCCGTATCCGTCCATTGAGAAACAAGATGATTGTTTTGAAATACTTGTATTAAGCCCGAAGTACTATTGTAAATTACTTTGCAGTCATATTGTTCCCCACTGTTCACATTTACATAATCATTTGTTTTTAAGGATATTGTATTGTTTTCGGATTTATATATTTGGCAGGCATTTTGGTCTGCTCTGAAATATACCATATACGCATTTTCGCGTTGGCTTAATTCCGGATTGCTGCAAAAAAAGTAGATACCCGCTCGTCGATTTGTTCCTGCACCCGAGATCTTCATTTTCCATTGATACAGATAGATATTTCCGGATGTCTGTGTCAAGTTGGTGTATAAATTATTGTTCGAGAGCGATTCGTCCGACTGCATCAAACAGTTGTTATTTACAGACCATGTTCCGGATATTTGTGTCCATTCAGGATGCAGTTCGGCATTAAAATTATCCTGAAAAAAACCTTTTTCCGCATTTGCTCGCCATTCTGTTCCGGAATAATCCGTTACTTGATAGAATTTAAACTTTACGGAATCATTATCCGTGTCGGTAAAGCTTATATCAAAATCCGTTGCAGCCCAATCGGTGCCGGATATTTGCGTTTGGGGCAAAACGGTATCTTGCACACAAGACCAATTGCCTTCAAAACCGCTTTTGACCGTAGCACCGTCTGTGTGCACATGCAAAGTCAGAGCATTTCCGGAAGAGCTGATTGTACCCGGGTTTCCGGTCGTGTTGCAAAATTTACCGAGACTTGGAGATGCCGTTGTCGAACCGTCAAAAATTTCGATATAGTCATAATTGCATTCGGCACCGCTGCCGGCTTCAATATCAAAAACCGGAAATTCTAAATTTATTTGAGAAGCATTGTTCGGCGCAATCGTAAAGCTGTAGTCAGATTTGTTTAAATAATCTTTATAAGGTCCGCCTAAATCATAAAACGTGCCGGTGCAAGGCGTAATGGCACTGTCGGTAAATTTATTGCGAATTACGTCCCAAAGTTCGGTATAGCCGTCGTCATAACCCAAAGCCCAAATGCCTATTCCCGCAATACCAACCATATTCACAAGGTCATATTTATAAGCCAAACTTTCCTCATCATCTATAAAACATTGCCGCCAATTGCCGGTATTATAAGTGTAATAAGGACAAAAAGCCGTAGGCTCCCACAATCTTGTTGAATAGTTGCCGGATGTATTGGATTTAATGGTTTTATAGGTTCTGTTAGAGACAAAACTTGTCGTGTTGGAAGGTACATCGCCTGTTTCTGTGTTCCATTCTTTTCCGTAATACGGTAAGCCCAAAACCAGTTTGTTTTTTGATGCGCCTTCCGACAAATAATAATTTACGCTTTTTGCCAGATTGTAATTAAACGCATCAAAAGTGTATAAGGGAGAAGTGGGTCCCGCAACAGGGCTGCTGCCGTAATAATAGTCATAACCCATAATCAGATAGTAATCAATGTATGGGTCTATTGCCGTTTCATTAATAATATTGCCCCAATCTACGGAATAGGTGCATACGCTTACTTTGGATCCGGGAATTTCCGCATGCATTTGCGTGCACAAATTTATTAAGAAAGATGTAAACTGCGGCTCCAAAGAGGCATCAACGCCCTCAAAATCAATATTAACACCATGCGCATTTCTGGCTTGCACCAGCGTGATAAGGTTTTCCGTCAGTGTTTCCTGTGCATTTAAGTTTCCCAAAAAAGCGGCATGCTCAGAGAAGAGCGTAACACACAGATTTACTCTTACACCGTTTGCCAAAGCATCATCAATTACGGAAGCACTTTCCCAAGCATGTGTTGTATGGGGATTACCGTTTAAGGGGTTTACTTCATAGGAAAAATAGGAAAGATCGGATAATAAAGACCAATCATAATTCACTTCCAAACCGTTTGACCAATAAGGATGCCAACCGAAAACAATTTTATTTAAAGCAACTTTCTCAGAAGATATATTTTGGGCAATTTTTTTCACCTGATTAATACGGTAATAATCTTCGGCACGATGTTTTTTGGCATTGTAATATTCTAATTGCTCTTGGTGTATTGTTTTTCGCTTATTCTCTTGTCCGAAAAAAGGAATAATAACTAAGCCGGTCAAGATTAATGTAAGAATCTGTTTTTTCATTTGTGCCCTTTTTGCCGGGAACAAATATACATGATAATTTTTAATTCTTATGCAATTTCTTTAACGCTTATCCTGCATTATTCATCAAAGATAATAATCACACCCAGCTAAACTTTTAAATTACTAATGTATAGCGCATTAGAATTTTCAAAAAAATCAACCTCCCTGCACCCTTTTCTCCAAGAGGGATTTTGCTGTTTTGATTTTTCTTTTGCAAAAGTCTCGAAATGCGGGGCTTAAAAAAAGTCTTGATATGCGGCTTAAACAGTAAAAAATATCTATCTTTGCGCACTTATTTTAGAAAAACGAAGAAATATGACTAATAAAGAATTAATTAAAGATTTTAAAGTAAAAGATATTAATCTTGCAGATTTCGGACGTAAAGAAATTTTACTGGCTGAACATGAAATGCCCGGCTTAATGGCATTAAGAAAAAAATACGGAAAAGAGCAACCGCTTAAAGGTGCAAAAATCACCGGTTCGCTGCACATGACTGTGCAAACAGCCGTATTAATAGAGACGTTGGTCGCTCTTGGAGCCGATGTTCGTTGGGCAAGTTGCAATATATTTTCGACACAAGACCATGCTGCGGCAGCCATTGCGGCAGCAGGTATCCCGGTTTTTGCGTGGAAAGGTGAAACACTTGAAGAATATTGGTGGTGTACGGAACAAGCCCTGACCTTTCCAAACGGACAAAGCCCCGATTTAATCGTTGATGACGGCGGCGATGCAACCCTTATGGTTATTAAAGGCTTTGAAGCAGAAAATAATCCGGAAGTGTTAAATGCAAAAACAGAAGCCGAAGATGAAATAGAGTTATTTAAAATTCTAAAAAAGACCTTAGAGAAAGATGCTCAAAAATGGCATAAAACCGTTGCTTCCGTAAAAGGCGTTTCGGAAGAAACAACAACAGGCGTACACCGTTTATATCAGCTTCATGAAGCAGGAAAACTGCCTTTCCCTGCAATTAATGTAAACGATTCTGTTACCAAATCTAAATTTGACAATACCTACGGATGTCGAGAGTCTTTGCCGGACGGCATCAAAAGAGCAACCGATATTATGCTTGCCGGAAAAAAAGTAGTAGTTTTGGGCTATGGAGATGTTGGAAAAGGCTCTGCAAAATCAATGGTAGGATATGGTGCAAGAGTTACCGTTACGGAAATTGACCCGATATGTGCTTTGCAAGCAAGCATGGAGGGTTTTGCCGTAAAAACAATTGAAGACATGCTTCCCTCAGGAGATATTTATGTTACGACTACCGGGAATAAAGATGTTATTACCATAGAACATATGGAAAAAATGAAAGATAAAGCCATTGTTTGCAATATCGGACATTTTGATAATGAAATACAAGTAAGTAAATTAGAAAATTATCCCGGAATAAAACGTGTGAACATAAAGCCGCAAGTCGATCAATTTATTTTTCCGGACGGGCGCTCTATTATATTACTTTCCGAAGGTCGCCTTGTTAATCTTGGAAATGCAACCGGGCATCCCTCATTTGTAATGAGCAATTCATTTACAAATCAAACCTTGGCACAAATTGAACTTTGGAGAAAATCTTATGAAACCGGAGTTTACAGATTGCCTAAACATTTAGACGAAGAAGTTGCCCGCCTTCATTTAGCTCATGTTGGTGCAAAATTAACGACTTTAACAAAAGAGCAATCCGAATATGTGGGTATTCCTGTTGAAGGTCCTTACAAACCGGAGCATTACAGATATTAAGCCGGATTATTATCTAACTTTGTTTGCTTTGAAAAACACAGGTTTCTCTTGTGTATTGTAAAGAATAATCATTATTTTTGCGGTTCTGTTTTTTGAAATTATCCGACAATGATACAAATAAAAGATTTTAAAAATTACGAAGGAAAAACAATTGAAACCCAAGGTTGGGTTATGAATAAACGCAGCGGCAAAGGGCTGGAATTTATTATTTTAAGAGACGGCAGCGGTTTTGCTCAATGTGTTGTTAATCAAGACGAGGTGGGCGATGCCATGTTTGAAACAGCCAAACGTTTATCGCAAGAGAGTTCAGTTTGCCTTGAAGGCAAAATCATAAAAGACGAAAAGCAAATGGGCGGTTATGAGTTGCAGGTCAGCAAGGTTCGGCTTATAGGCGAGTCAGTTGATTACCCCATAAGCAATAAAGAACACGGGATAGACTTTTTAATGGACAAGCGTCATTTATGGTTGCGCTCCAAAAGGCAATGGGCAATTCTGAAAATACGAAACCGCTTGATTTATGCCATAAATACTTTTTTTCAAAAAGAAGATTTTGTACAAACCGACTCACCCATTTTTACCGGCAATGCCGCCGAAGGTTCAACAACTTTGTTTGCCTCAAAATTTTACGATACCGATGCCTATCTGGCACAAACCGGGCAATTATACGGCGAAGCTATGGCTATGGCAATGGGAAAAATCTACACTTTCGGACCTACCTTCCGAGCTGAAAAATCAAAAACTCGTCGTCATTTGTCGGAATTTTGGATGATTGAGCCGGAAATGGCTTTTTTTGACAACGATATGAATATGGACTTAATTGAAAAGTTCATAAAATATATTGTTTCGGATGTTTTGGATACATGCAAGTCGGAACTTGATATTTTGGGAAGAAACACCGAAGTTTTTGAAAATATCACAAAAAAAGATTTCCCCCGATTAACCTATGATGAAGCCGTAGAGATAATAAAAGGGAAAAAAGCCGTAAACGGCAAAACCTGCATCGATATTTTAAAAGAAGATTTGGCAAAAGTAAAAGCTCAAATTCGGGCAAACAAAGATGAAATAGCTGCCAAAGAAAAAGAAATAGCCGGCGGTGTAAAAAAAGGGAAACGCAACTTTTTGCAAAGCAAAATTGACCGTTTGAAGAATGAAATATCCGACTTGGAGAAAAACGAAAAAAATATTCCGCAATGGTTAAAATCTGCCGAGAATTTTGAATACGGCAATGATTTCGGCGGTTCGGACGAAACGGTTATAACTCGAATGTTTGACGTGCCCGTTATGGTATATAATTGGCCTCATGAAATAAAAGCCTTTTACATGAAACGCGACAAAGACAAGCCGGAAATGGCAAAAGGAGTCGATGTGCTTGCGCCGGAAGGCTATGGTGAGATTGTGGGCGGCGGCGAAAGAGAAACCGACCTGAACTTATTGCTTGAAAAAATTGAAGAGCATAAGTTGCCCATGGAAGCCTTTGAGTGGTACTTGGATTTACGAAGATACGGTTCGGTTCCGCATGCCGGTTTTGGATTGGGACTTGAACGAACCGTTGCATGGATTTGCGGCACGCAACATATCAGAGAAACTATTCCGTTTCCCCGATATTACGGAAGGCTGCATCCTTAATTTACAGGGAGGGTGTCCCAGAAGTAATAAATTACCGGAAACATCTAAAATAAAAGACCCCAAGGGCTTTGAAAACCTTTGGGGTCTAAAATTATACAAAATACCTATACTCGCTTTATATGCTAATATAAGCATCCTCTTTTTTCTGTTTCAAGAAAGCATATAAGCACTTAGCTCGCTTAGGAATTTTATTCGGGGGTGTGTACTTTTAGGCACTTTGAACCCGGGCAATGAAGAAGAAATAAAATGAATATAACAAAGGCTTTTTTGGAATACTACGCAAAAAACAAGCGAGATTTGCCTTGGCGAAATACCAAAAGCCCTTATCATATATGGTTGTCGGAAATAATTATGCAGCAAACTCGAATTGCGCAAGGCACAAGCTATTATAATGCTTTTATCGAAAAATATCCGACCGTATTTGATTTGGCTCAAGCCGGTGAACAAAATGTTTTACTGCTCTGGCAAGGTTTAGGCTATTATTCCAGAGCACGCAATTTATATCATACGTCAAAAATAATTGCCGAAAAATACAAGGGACAATTTCCCGACAATTATAAAGAAATGATTGCGCTGAAAGGTATAGGCGATTATACGGCATCAGCCATTTTGTCAATTTGTTTTAACCTTCCTCTGCCTGCCGTTGACGGAAATGTGCTCCGAATTATTGCCCGAATATTCGGAATTAAACAAGCCGTTAATCAAACTTCGGGGCGAAAAGCCGTTAGCGATATTTGCAATGACTTGATTTGCAAAGAAAATCCCGGTGATTTTAATCAGGCTCTCATGGACTTTGGGTCTTTATGCTGCACACCAGCTTTGCCGAACTGCTCCGAATGTTTTTTGCGCAAAGAGTGCATCGCATTTCAAAGCAAAAGCGTATCAAAATTGCCCGTAAAGGATAAAAGCAAGCCGAAAAAAAATGAATATTTTCATTATTTTCTCCTTCGTTTTGAAGATAAGATACTAATCAAGCAAAGAAAGGAAGGAATATGGCAAAATTTGTACGAATTTCCGCTTATTGTGCAAACTAAAAAGTACTCGAAGAATAAAATTATGGCTGCCTTTAATGCCGCCTTTACGGAAAGCAAGAATGCTAAAGTTTTTGAACAATCCGAGACAATTAAGCATGTGTTGAGCCATAAAAATCTTTATATTACATTTTACAGTGTTCGGTGGCAATACCGCAAAGATTTCGAAACTGTTCAACAATCCGGCAATTTTATGTCCGTAAAACACGACACGCTTTCCGACTATCCTTTTCCGCAAGTAATAAGGAAGTTTTTGGAAAGGAAATAAGGCGCTTTCAAGACTTTTAAAAAAGTCTTGAAAGCGCCTTATTGTTTTTAGAAATTACCTTTAAAACTTAGCTTATATTTTAATACCGATTACAAGAATATCATCCACTTGTTTATATTTTTTACCGTATTTATCAAGATGATTCATCCAAAACTCGAGGAAGTCATTTAATGCTTTTTTCTGTTCTTCAAGGGGTTTTTGATGATTTTCCAGTAAAATTTCTTTAAATTTATTTGAACGTATTTTAGAATCGTCTGTTCCGCCAAACTGGTCAACATAACCGTCTGAGAAAATATATAATAAGTCACCTTCTTTTATATCTATGATATTGTTGGTAAAGGATGCTTTTTCTCTCAAATAGATACCGATAGGCATTCTGTCGGCTTTCACTCTGTCTATTTTACCGTCTCGAATAATCAAAAGCGGATTGTATGCACCGGCAAACTGCAACTTCATCTCGGTTTTGTCGATAACACAAACGGCAATATCCATACCGTCTTTTGCCTCATTGTCTTTTCCTGTTTGCCGCAATGATCTTTTTACATTCTCTCTCAAACGATTTAAGATTATGTTTGCATGCAACACACCTTCTTTATTTACAATCTCATTCAAAAATGACATTCCGAGCATACTCATAAACGCTCCGGGCACACCGTGTCCGGTACAGTCTGCGGCAACAATTACAATCTTGTTGTCTCTTTGCGTTGCCCAATAAAAGTCGCCGCTCACAATATCTCTGGGTCTGAACAAAACGAAGAATGTTCCGAGAATTTGCTTCAAGTAATCATCCGGGGGCAGAACAGCACCTTGTATGCGGCTTGCATAATGGATACTGTCCATGATGCTTTTTTGTTGGTCTTCGATTTTCTCTTTTGCCTTCTCAACTTCTTCTTTTTGTGCCTGAATTTCATCTCTTTGAGCTGTTATTTCTTCATTTTGCATACGAATTTCGGCTGTTCTTTCTTTCACGATTTGCTCCAGTTTTTCATTTTCTCGTTTTAACTTTTTTGTGTAAAGTTTAATGATTACATAAATCAAGAATAAGCCAATAATTAGAAAACTGAGATATGCCCACCAAGTTCTGTACCAAGGCGGTAAAATTGTAAAGTGATACTGAGCAACACGACTTTCGTTATTATAAATATTTCGGGCTTTTACTTCAAAAGTATAATCCCCTTCAAACATGTTTGTAAATCGCGTATCTTTCTTTTTTGACCATTTAGACCATTTTTCCGACTCTCCGAGCAGTCTGAAACTGAATTCGGTGTCTTCTTCTCGTTCAAAGAAAGGTGCCGCCCATTCAAAAAACAACACATTATTTTTATAGTCAATCATAGGGATTTCTTCCTCTGACTGCGTCAAAGAAATCGTAAAGGTACTGTCTTTTCGAGTTCCGAAAATTCCGCCAAACAATACAGAATCTCCTGAGGTAAGTACTTTTGTTATCAACGCATTATAAGGTTCTTGATAGTTTTTGGAGACGTTTTTATCAAACATAAACAATCCGTTCTCATTTCCTATCCAAACTTTATCTTTATCCGGATAGATACAAAATGTTGATTTTGAGGGCAAGATCCCGGCAAAAATCGTATCGGCAACCGGTTTGTTGTTTTTTTCTTGAAATCTGACTAAACGGTGATTGGGATTTATGTTGTTATCATAAACCGACAGCCAATAATCGTCTTTATCTTGAACAAATTGATACACGCCGATTAGTTCGTTCGAATATTTTTTCCCGAAAAGAGTAAATTCTTTTACAGAATCTTCCGGCGTAAGATAATGCAAACCGGATCCTGAAACAATCACAACCTTGTCTTTGACTCTACGAATGAAATAGTCGTTTCCGAGCAAAGGCAAGCCTCTTGTTGAGTCTAAAATAAGAGGTTCTTTATCGTCGATGTTTTTTAATAATTCTCCTCCGGAGTTAGATACTCCTACTACTACTCCTTGCTTATCTTCCAATATACTCAAAACATGGGATTTTCCTTCATTTAATCTTATCAAGTCAGACCAACGTCCTTTTTCATAGTTCATGTAAAATAATCCGGCATCTGTTCCTACATAAAGACGTTCCGGATAGATTTCGGATTGATATAAGACATGTGCATTTTCTGCTTCGCTTATTTTGGAAACTACCGTGTCATTAATTTGGTAAATTGCCGTAACCGAAGAAGCCAATAATATTTTTCGAGATGTTCCGGGCACTTTAAATGTAAAAAGATCCCAAATGTTTTGGTTTTCGGAATGTATTTTAACAAATTCCGGATAACGTGCTTTTTTGTTCAGATAAAACAGGTTGTTATCTGCAGCAAAATAAAGTTTGGATTTATAACGTTCAATGTCATTTACAATTCCTTCAATTCCATAATTTGCGCCCCATTTAAAGAACGCGCCGGATATGTCCGCCGAATATATTCCGTTATCTTGATAGAAAATCCACATTTTGGGATTTGTAGTTTTGTTGTTGACGTATAAAGTTAATACGAATTGATAAGGCAAACCGCTTTGTTCTCCCCAGTGATTTACTACTTTACCTTTTTTGTTAAAGATAAAAATTCCGTTCATCAATGTTCCTACGGCAAATTTGTCTCCCGGAAGTTCTATCCCGTTATAAATAGCTGAATTTGAGATTTCATTTATCTTGTCTATGCGGAATGGAGTAATTGCATTTTTCTTTTTTGTTTTATCATATAAGAAAAAACCCTTGCTTCTCGTACCAATTAGAATGTGCTTTTCATCATAAGGCAGTATTGTATATATCTTTGAGAGCGCAAATCTTTCTCCGCCGGGTATTAATTCTAATTTCTCATTGGAGAATTTAAATAAGCCGTGTCCCCATTGTCTGATATAAAATTGATTATCGACGCCAAAAGATAAATGAAAAGGAGCTTCCGCATCCGAATTTATTACTTTAAGTTCGTTTATAAGAGAATCTTTTTCAAATTTAAGCGGTAAATCACAATAGAATACCTTGCTGAAAGACTGGAAAAAAACTTTATTGTCTGCAATGATTGTTTTCCAAACAGCGCCAAAGTCAATAGAGTCGCCCGGGAATTTATCAAGAAACAAGGAATGGAAATTCAATTTTCCTTTGGCATCTGTCATCAACATCCCAAAATCGCTTTCAGCACCGTAATATACATTTCCGGCTTCGTCTGTTCCCAGAGAACGCACAATTGTACTGTTTTGATTATTGTAAGTTTGCCAATTTTTTCCGTCAAATGTTTTTAGTCCGTAGTTGCATCCGAAATACATCACGCCTCTGTTATCTTGCGTAATTGCCCATATTTGCCCGGCAACTCCGTAGTCTTTATCTGTATAACTGTTAATAAAGGGCATTCCGTCTTCGTTCATTTGAGCAAAAAACGGTTGTGATAAAAAAAGGAAAAATAAGAATATTCCGGTTAATTTATTCATAATGCTTTGTTTGATATAAAGTTCGAAATTATTTTAGCAATAGTTATTTTTTATAATAACATAAAGCCACAAAAATATAAAAATAAAAAAACTTTGCATAAATACAAAGTTTTTATTTTTTGTATAAGCAACTAATTTGTCTTTTTTATGATAATGTGTTTATTACTCTTCTTAATTTAATCATACAAAACAAATGCCGGCTTTTGTTCTTGCTCCATTAATTCTTGCTTTATCAATAATTATTTTTTTGCAAAATCTGCAATCACATAATATATTTGTTTCTTTTTAACCCGCATTTCGAGACTTTTGGAAAAGTAAAGCCAAGAATCTAACTTTACAGTCACAAATGCAGATGCAAAAACTGCAAATTCTTCAAAAGCATCAAGGCGCTGAAAAAAAGCGCCTTACAATTTTATTTAGGTAAAATTATTATCTTATGAGTATAAGAATCGTTTTATACTTTTCTTAGGTGTTTTTTCAAATTCACTGTTTCTTAATTCAATTTTATTAATTTTCATAAAAGCCGGTAAATGATTGTTTATGTCTTTTTTATATTCATCAAAAATTTCAGGCAGCTCATTTTCTTGAATATTTTGTTTTTTGCAAATATCATAATCCGGATATATCAGCGCAACAATTTTGCCTTCTCTGCCGACAACCAAACACTCATTGACTAATTTTAAATTATTTAGTTTCGATTCTATTTCTTCGGGATAAATATTTTTTCCCGATGCCCCGAGTATCATACTTTTGTTTCGCCCTTTGATAAAGAGGTAGCCGTTTTTGTCGATAATTCCTAAATCGCCGCTGTGCAACCATCCGTCTTTATCAATGGCTTGTGCTGTTATTTCGGGGTTTTTATAATATCCGAGCATCACATTTTCGCCGCGTATAAGAATCTCGCCGACTTTTTTGTCCGGTTGCTTAGAAGCTATTTTCAATTCTAAAGTGTCAATTGCTTTTCCGGTGGAGAGCAATTTTGTTGTTTTCCAACTGTCATAAGTAATTAAGGGTCCGCACTCGGTCATTCCGTAGCCTACGGTAAACTTAAATCTTATTTTTCGTAAAAATCGTTCAACTTCTTTATTTAGCTTTGCTCCGCCAATAACTACTTCATTGAAATTATTCCCAAAACTCTGTTCAAGAGATTTTCTGATTTTAGCAAAAATAATTTTGTTCAGCAAAGGTATTTTTGTAATTATTTTTATTGCCGGTTTGTTCAGTACCGGTTTTATTTTGTTTTTATACACTTTTTCCATAACCAAAGGCACGGAAAGAATCAATTTAGGTTTAATGGCTTGGAATGCTTCTATAACAACATTCGGAGAGGGCAATTTACCTAAGAAAGTAATGGTGCAGCCTAAGCTGAAAGGAAATAAAAACTCAAATGCACAACCATAGGCATGTGCCAAGGGTAAAAATGAAACAATTCTGTCTTCGCTTTCAAGCGACATGCTCGCGCGGGCATATCGGACATTTGCCGCTAAGCTATTATGATTCAACATTACGCCTTTGGGTTGTCCGCTTGTGCCGGATGTGTATAAGATAGCCGCAAGCATATCATTTGGAATTTCTTTAAATTTAAAATCTTCTTGCTTTACTTCTTTTAAATCTTCCGGAAATTTTTTGTCCTGAGAGGTACAAGAGCAATTAAATGAAAAATCATCTAATTGATATAAGCAACAAAGCGTTTCAAAATTATTTATGTCTAATTTATCTAAAATAAAAGAAGAGCCGAAAAGCACTTTTGATTCGGAATGATTAACCAACTTATAAATATCCAAGGGATTAAAATCTTGCAATAAGGGAACAATTACGGCTCCGTAAGATAAGGTTGCCAGATATACGGTTGCCCAATTTGCCGAATTTTTGCCGATAAGTGTTACCTTATCTCCTTCTTTAATATCATTGGCTTTGAGAATTTCATGAATTTTGAAAATTTGATTAGCCGTTTCGCCATAGGTTAATGCCTTGCCTTTGTAGTCGCATAAAGCCTTTTTGTCCCAATTATCTCGAATAGAGTTCTCAAAATACTTAATAAGATTTTCTTTTATCATTTTAATTATCGTTTAAAAACCTACAAACATACAAAATTTTACAAGAAACCAAGTTTTCTGTATTTTTTTTTGTTCTATTATGCTGATATAGATGCCGAAAAAACACACAAAACGCTCCTGCTGCCATAGATAAAAGATAAGCCGCATTTCCAATATGTAAAGAATATGCGGCTTCCTGTTTTTTATTTTATGTATTCTACGACTTAAGTCGGCTTAATTCTTGTGGTCGTGCGCATCGTTTTTAAGAATTGATACTTTTCCGTCCTTAAGGCTGTAATATGCACCAACAAGCTTTACTTTGCCTTCATCTTCCAACTTTTTGATTATAGAGCTTCTGTCTCTTATATCGTCGATTGTTTTGTGTACATTGTTTTTAACAACGGCATCAAAATATGCTTTGTCTTTTACATCTCTTTCACCTTTGGTTGCATTAATGGCGGGTTCAATTTCATTTAATAATGAAGTAACATTTTTGCTGCCTACATCTACTTTTTTTATGGCAGATTTAACCGCACCGCAGTTTTCGTGTCCAAGAACCATTAACAGTTTTGAGCCGGCAACGCCAAGACCATATTCCATGCTGCCAAGAAGTGCTTCATCTTCAATATTTCCGGCTACCCGAACCACAAAAATATCGCCAATCCCTTGATCAAAAATATATTCAACCGGCACTCTGGAATCGATACATGCCAACACAACCGCTTTGGGATATTGCCCTTTGGTTGTGGAGCTAATTTGTTTCGGCAAGTCTCTTTTCAATAATTGATCGGAAACATATCGTTCGTTGCCTTTTAATAAATCCTCTAAAATTTGGTCGGGCGTCATATTATCCCGAGCTTCCGGGGTCATCACTTTTGAGATTACTTCTATGGTTTTGCAATCTTTTTTATTTGTTTGTTTTGTTTCGGTATCAGCTTGATTACAACTGAATATTGTTAAAAGAAAAATACCGATGATTGCTTTAAAAATGTGTTTGTACATAATGTTTAAATTTATTTAAATGAATAATAAGCAATATTATGCTTTGTCTTAAACCGCTAAGTTAAGAAAATAATTAATAACTAAAAATTAGTTTTTAATATGCAAAATATTAGCATCTTTATAATATACACACATATACTGCACCATAGGATATTGAGACGGACCTTTTGAAACTGCTCCGTCGAGCAAAAGCGAAAACTCGGATTTGCAGCAAACAGAATCTACGGCACTAAACAAATCTTGCGACACAATCAGTTTTCCGCAATCGGGGTCGTAAGGGCAGGTGCGCTCAAATGCTTTAAATTCATCAACAGCACTTCGGTAAATGATAATTCCGTTCACACCGCCCGTGATATACACATAACCGTTCAAGTTTTTTAAATCATTGAAAAAAGGGTCTGCCAAATCAATATGAATATCGACGGCAACCACCGGAACAGGGCTTTGCGTATTTTTGCATGAAGAAAAAAATGCCGAAATTGACACTAAAAACAAAAAAAATATTGTTTTTGTATTAAAAATAGAGAATTTCATTATATTTTTATCCGATAATTATATTAAAAATTTACTTTTATGGTTTTAAATTGAGAATGCAAGTTATAAAAAAAAATAAATATCCAATTTTTATTTTGCTGATAATCTTATTAAGTGTTCCTGCTTACGCTCAGGAAAACGACGATGATTATGAGATAAACGATACATTAACCGTAGAATCCGACAGCTCAAAAACAAAAGGCAAAACATTTTTTTCAAAGATTTTTAAACGTAAAAAACAGCGTAAAAAAAATGAAAACAAGGACACATTAAGTGCGCCGAAAAAAAAGTTTTCGTTTAAAAACTTGTTTAAAAGAAGAAAAAAACAAAAGGACTCTATCCCGCAAGACAGTCTTCAAAGCATAAACGACTCTATTCCGCAAGACAGTGTGCAAAAGGATAAAAATTTAACGCTTTTTCAAAAAGAAGAAAACGACAGCTCAAAAAACGACTCTGCCGGCAGCGCCGAAAAGCCCCAACGCATAACAATTGCCACTTGGACAAAGATGAATGCCGAGGGACAAGATTCTTTGCTCAGAGCATGGGATAGTTATGATAAAGAATTTTACATAAAGAAATATCGCCCCTCAGAAAAAGAACGAAAGCGAATGCTGAAAGCGAAGCCAAATTTTATTGACCGGCTTATTATTAAAAGAATAAAGAAAAGACCTTATAAATATCGGAAAAAACTCATTAACAGACAAAATGCGCGCTACAAAAAGACTTTATTCTTTGATCGTTTTAACAAGTCGGAACTTTCGCCCAATGATACAATTACGGACAGAAGACGCTATCAAATAGTGAATAAGCGGTTTAAGCGGGCGGCTAAGATGGAAGCCATAAGCAAAAATAAAACAGTTCTGAAATATGACAGAAAAGAAATGCGTTTGCGCAGGCGATATGCGCTTTCGGAAAAAGAATCTAAGGTATTAAACAAAGGCAGGGCTGTTAAGCTGAAAACTTATGAACGTTTTATATTTAATCGAGCTAAGCGTAAGCAAGAAAAAGGGAGCAAAAAGTTGCAGCGACTCAGGCAAAAAAGGAGCATTGCGCTACAAAACAAAACAATGCGAAAAAAGATGAAACGCGACAGGAAAAGACTTGCACGCCGCGATAAGAAAAAAAACAAAAAACAAACAAAGAAAAAATCCAATCAAAAACATGACTCATCGGAATATCCCAAGCGTTATTTTGATGATTAGAATAAGAATTTTTATAAAAAACTTGCATATCCTTTAAAAATAATATATATTTGCATCTAAGAAAGAGTCTCAAAGTGTTTACATTGCCTTGAGGTTCTTTCTTTTTTTATCATTCATAACAAAAGAATTATGTCAGAAGTTGTTTATTTAACAGAAGCAGGCTTGCAAAAGCTAAAAGATGAAATTGAACATTTAACAATGGTTGAACGACCTAAAATTTCAAAGCAAATTGCAGAAGCCAGAGATAAAGGCGATTTGTCTGAAAATGCAGAATATGATGCGGCAAAGGAAGCACAAGGCTTAACGGAAATAAAAATTGCCCAACTTCAAGCAACACTCAGAAATGCAAAAATCATTGACGAATCGATGATTGACACAACTTATGTGCAAATTATGAATATTGTAAAACTGAAAAATGTTGAGAACGGAGCAATTACCGAATACAAAATTGTTTCGCAAAGAGAAGCTAATTTCAAAGAAAATAAAATTTCTGTTGAAACGCCTATTGCAAAAGGTTTAATGGGTAAAAAACGGGGCGACAAGGTTGAAATAAAAGTACCTGCCGGAACTGTTACATTTGAAATTCTCGACATATCAATTTAATAAAAAATGGCATCCATATTCACAAAAATAATCAAGGGTGAAATCCCGTCTTACAAAATTTACGAAGATGCTGACTTCTACGCATTTTTAGATATCAATCCCTTAACCAAAGGGCACACATTGGTTGTTCCGAAAATTGAAACGGATTACTTATTTGACCATGAGGACGACATACTCGGCAAAATTATGATTTTTGCAAAAAAAGTGGCAAAAGCACTTGATAAATCAATGAACTGCAAGCGTGTCGGTGTCATCGTTATTGGCACGGAAGTACCTCATGCGCACATTCACCTCATTCCTTTTAATGATGAAAAAGAATTAAATTTCAGCAGAGAAAAATTAAAACTCACTACTGAAGAATTTACGGAAATCGCAGAAAAAATTCAATCCGAATTTTAAAATTACAAATTAAATTTAGCAAATAAAAAACATATCCCTGCGTTCAGCAGGATATTATAGTTATATTAAAATATTATTAAAAAATTATGAATAATTTACCAAATTGGCATACTATAAATATACAGCCGCATTATACCGGAAAACTCGAAAAACTTGAAAAGCTGTCAAGAAATATTTGGTGGTCGTGGAACACCGAAGCAAAAGAACTTTTTCAATATATAAATAAAGACAATTCCATTAACGCTTGCATAGACCCTGTTGCTATTCTCAACGCCGTTTCGCAAGAAAGATTTGAAGAACTTCAAAAAGACACGGAATTCTTAATAAAATTTGAGAAAGTTTTATCGGAATTTGAGGAATATATAGCCACACCTTATAAACCGGGCTTGCCGTCCATCGCCTATTTCAGCATGGAATACGGATTAACGAATATTTTGAAAATATATTCCGGAGGTTTAGGCATATTAGCCGGCGATTATTTAAAGCAAGCCAGTGATTCGGGCTATAACATGGTTGCGATAGGCTTATTTTATCGTCAAGGATATTTCTCTCAAATTATCTCGCAAAACGGCGACCAAGATGAACTATACGATTCGCAACGATTTATGGATACGCCTGCCGAGCTTGTAAAAGACGAACACGGCACGGCAATAACAGTTCCGATTGAAATGGAGGGGCGAAATGTATATGCCCAAATATGGAAGCTTAATGTGGGACGCATAAAACTTTATCTTTTAGATACCGACAGAAATGATAATTTAGACAAAGATAAAGCCATTACTTATCGTTTATACGGCGGAGACAATGAAAATCGACTGCGACAAGAGTTAATTCTCGGCATAGGCGGCATTAAATTATTGGAACGTTTAGGCATTAAACAAGACATATACCATTTGAATGAAGGGCATGCCGCATTTACTGTTTTTGAGCGTTTAAAAGTTACCATGAAAGAGCAACAAATGACTTTCAATGAAGCACTGGAAGTGGTGCGCGCATCAAATCTTTATACCACACACACACCGGTACCGGCAGGACATGACCGTTTTCCGGAAGATTTAATGATGCAATACACCGGCGATTATCCCAACAAACTGGGTATTTCTTGGAAAAAATTCTTTAATCTCGGAAAAGAAAACCCGGAAGATAAAAACGAAAAATTTTCCATGAGTATTTTAGCCGCAAACACTTCACAAGATATTAACGGCGTGAGCAAATTGCACGGAAAAGTATCCAGAGAACGCATCTTCAACAATATGTGGAAAGGCTATTTTCCGGAAGAATTACACGTGGGCTATGTAACCAACGGCGTGCATCATTCAACATGGACATCAAAAGACTGGCAAAACTTATTGAAAGACGATAAAGGAGTCATCGACTTTTCTAAGGTTTATCAAGTCCCGACAGAACAAATTTGGGCTGTAAGAAAAAAACAAAAAGAAGAATTGGTTCGGTATATCCACCGGGGAATTGACACAGTCAGGGTAAGCAGAAATGACAATCCGAAAAATATCTTAAAAATTAAAAATACGCTTAGCAAAGATGCTTTAACCATTGGTTTTGCAAGAAGATTTGCCACATATAAAAGAGGAAATTTATTATTCAAAGACTTAGATCGTTTGGATAAGATTGTTAATAATCCCGACTACCCCGTTCAGTTTTTATTTGCCGGGAAAGCCCACCCCCAAGATGATGCGGGAAAAGCCATAATAAAAGAAATAACAGAAGTTTCAAAACGTCCGGAGTTTATAGGCAAAATACTTTTTCTTGAAAACTATAATATGTCTTTGGCAAAAGAATTGGTAAAAGGGGTTGATGTTTGGCTCAACACACCGACACGCCCGCTTGAAGCATCCGGAACCAGCGGAATGAAAGCCGTAATGAACGGGGTCTTAAATTTCAGTGTATTGGACGGCTGGTGGATTGAAGGATACAAAGAAGGTGCCGGCTGGGCTTTATCGCAACAAAATACCTACAAAAACAATGATTTGCAAAATGAATATGACTCTGAGCAAATATACCAAACCTTGGAAGAAGAAATAGTCCCCTTGTTTTATAAAAGAGACAAGCAAAATGTTCCGGTTGATTGGATAAGATATATACAAAAATGTATTGCCGAAATTGCGCCGGAATTTACAACGGAACGCATGATTAATGATTATCGAGACCGGTACTATTTAAAGTTGCAAAAACGTTTTGCGGAGATGTCCGAAAATAATTTTGAAAAAGCTCGAAAATTGGCTCAATGGAAGGAGCGCATTCAAGGAGAATGGAAGAAAATCAGTCCGGAGCATATCGACGTACAAGAATTAAACAACAATTTAATTCTGGGACAATCTTACAAAGGCGGCATAAAATTGAATATAAACGGATTAAACCCCGAAGATGTGGGTGTTGAAATGGTTATTAGTGAATCCAACAGTGCAGGAGAACTTGCCATAGCAAAAATTATAGAATTGACGCAGGAGAAGCATGAAGGTTCTGCAGTATATTATACATTTAACTATATACCAAAAGCTCCGGGAAGTATTAATTATGCTTTCCGAGTTTTCCCGAAAAATGCCTTATTGGCGCATCGTCAAGATTGCCCTGTATTAAAATGGTTATAGGGTTAATAAAAATGCTGCCTGATATTCTCAGGCAGCATTTTTTTATACAAATAAATATATTTATCTTAATTAAAACTTAAGTCTAATATATGCTCTTGGTCTGCAAGGGTTTTTGTGCTGGTAGGTGCCAAAGTAAAAACCTTGTCTTGCATAGAATCATCTGCTTGTTTTTGAGCAGTTCTAAAATCATCAGCTTCGATATCTACGTTTACACTTTGATGGTTTGCTGAAGGCAGTGATATGCTGTATTCACCATTTGCGCCTACAGTTGTTGTGTATAATAAAGTTTCATAATCGGCAGAACCGGGTGTTAACATCAGTTCAGAGGCATTAATACGGAAAAACAATTTTGTTCCGGCAGGAGCAAATTCCATACCTGCTTCAGATAAGTCTAAATCGGCATAAACAATACCTTTTAAAGTTGCGTTAGGCGGAGTTTGAGGTTCAACCGGATCATCTTTTTTACAAGATGTGAATGCTAAAAGAGCATATAAAGCAATTGTTAAAATAAAAAATACTTTTTTCATGATATAAAAATTTTAAAGATTATTAAAAGTGAAAAATTAAAAATAAACTACCGAAGGCATTGTCTGTATCAAGAACGAATCTAGAATCTTTGGGAATGTCAATCGTTTCTTCTTTAAGTTCAGTACCTGTCCAATATTCCTCAGTAACTTTTCCGTCTACGGTAACAGAGTAAGCAGGGCCCCAACCAAATTCGGCTCCGATTGAAATTTTAGGTGCAAAGAAGTACTCAACACCAATAAAACCTCTTAATCCGAAAGTAAGGTCGTTAAGATTTCTTATTTCGGTAACACGACCCGCCGGAGTTATATTACCGCCGAAATTCGTTGTTGCGGGCATTGTGTAAGTTGCCGTTATAGGGTTGCCATACTCGTATTTAGTATTGACACTTCCATACTGTATTTGACCCATTCCGCCAAAATAACCTTGCACTCTGCCGTATCCTCGACGCATTTCGTAACCTAATGACAAAAGAAAATTGTTTCGTGTAGTCATTTCTTTGTCCGTTACAAAAATATTGTCTGCTAAGTCGGTTCCACTTTGATTTACAAATTCTTGATTTGTTGTTGAGTTTATTCCAAATCTGAACTCAGCACGCACAGCGGTATTTTCATCAAGAAAATATTTACCTACAATAGCATTGTTGCGGATAAAACTTGTTCCGAGCCCGTTTCCGGCATTACCATTAAACATGTTTCCTATATAGGAAAAAAATGGTGCGGCATTAAATCCGAGTGCGATATCTCCACCCTCCGGCAAGATATAAACGCCTCTTTTTGATTTAAATGCCTCTCTTTTAGTTCCGTCATCTGTCTCTTGTGCTTGGATAGCAAAGCCCAAGGCAAATACTAAAACCATAAAAATTGATACTTTTTTCATATTACATTGATTTGAATTGATTATACTTGTGCAAATATAAAATTTATTTTAAGAAAAAAATTATTTGATAAACTTTATTTTGCACCCGACAAGATTATTTCTTCAACCCGAATTATTATCTTCGATGCTACTTCGTGGTCATCAAGTCTTCGTAGTGAGGTTTGCATATACAATAAAATAAGTGATAAGGTAATTGAGGCATATCCTTTGACATGGAGAATGAGGCTTGTCAAACAAAGTGTCTTATTTTGAAGTAGATGCAGGCCGTAATAGATTACTTGGTAAATTATTCGGGTTAAGGAGCGTTTTTTGCATTTTAATTTGTAAATTTGCAAGCATAGATAAAAAATAATTTGTATGCGAATATTTTCCGGAAATTCACATTAAAACATTGTCCTAAAATATGCTTAAATGAGTTCCTTCTTTAAGAATAGAAACATTAAATACGCTTTGTTTTTTGTATTTCTTCCCTTTTACAACACATTATTATTTGCGCAAAATTACGATGCCGAACTTATTGCTCAAAAGACCTCAATTAAAGTTCATAAAGGCAGCTTGACAAAAAGGCTGCACTATGAAATAAAAATAAACAATCGAGCCGGCGAAAAATATACAAAGGTGTCCATTCCTTTTTCAAATCTTGTAAAATTGAGCAAAATAGAAGCCTGCATCAAAGACCAAAACGGAAAAATTATAAAAAAACTCCGAAAAAGCGACATCAAAGAAAGAAGTGCCATATCCGATTTTTCGCTCTATGAAGACCATTTTGTGAAAGAGTTTATTCTTAAACACAATGTATATCCTTACACAATAGAATATTCCTATCAAATTAGGGAAAATCAATTTTTAAGCATTGCGAATTGGATACCCCTTATAAATGAAAAAGTCCCCTGCCGAAAAGCCGTTTTGGAAGTTTCTGTCCCCAAAGATTATCCGATAGCTTATAAGAACTATCTTGTTGATAAGCCCGCAACAGACACCGCAGGAAACAGCATTAATTTTCGCTGGCAAGCAAACTATACCGACATTGTTAAAGAAGAAGAATATGCGCCCCCGATTTTAGAGTTCTTGCCCGGAGTAAAAATAAGACCGCTTAATTTTTATTTCGATAAAAGCGGCTCCTTTAATGATTGGGTTTCTTATGGAAATTGGCAATATGATTTATTGCAAGATTTAAATGATTTGCCGAACAACGAAAAAAAGAAAATAAAGGCACTTGTCAAAAATACCGACAGCGACAAAGAGAAAATAAAAGCATTGTATCATTATTTACAGGATCAAACCCGTTACATAAATATTTCTATTGAAACCGGAGGATTGAAACCTTATCCGGCGAGTTATGTGGTGCGAAATAAGTTTGGCGATTGCAAAGCATTGACAAATTATTTTAAATCGATTCTCGATTATTTGGGTATTGAATCGTACTACACAAACATATATGCCGGGAACTCGATATTAAAAATAGATAAAGATTTTCCCTTTCAACAGGCAAATCATGCGATTTTGTATATTCCTTTGGAGGATGAAGCTGTTTGGACAGATTGCACAAGCAAGAGTGCTTTTAATTATGCCGGCACATTCACGCAGAACAGAAATGCCCTGATTATAACTAAAAACGACAGCCGATTTATTAAAACGCCGGCATTAAAACCCGATGAAGTTCTTGAAACTCGAAAAATTACAATCAGGCACAAATCAGGAACAGATTATTTACAATTCTCCAATAAATACAGAGGGAAACAATATGAATCTATTTCGTCCATAGACCGAAACTACGGCAAAGCAATGAAAGATAAAATCATAAGAAAATATATTATTGCCTCTTATCTGCAATTAGTTGATTACCAAATTAATCTTCCGGAGCGTGATTCCGCATTCGTAGAATTTTCAGTTCAAGCAAAGTCGCACAATATATACAAGTCTTATGGTCGGGATATGCTTGTAAACAATATTCCTTTTTCATTGCCGAAACTTGAAAAAGTTGAAGACCGAAAATTGCCCCTGCAATTTGATTATCCCATTTATAAAATCGATACCATAACTTATGAAATACCGCAAGATTATAAAGCAAAATTTTATTCGGAAGATGTTTCAATCAGCAACAAATACGGTGAATACAAAACAACACTGCACAAAAATGCGAATAATATTGTTCTGATAAAAAAGCTGCTTGTAAATTCGGCTTCCTATCCCCTTTCGGAATACAAAGATTTTTATAATTTCTATCATCAAATTATTGAAGCGGAAAATAAACCGCAGATAATACTCATAAAATAAAACACCATGATTCAAAAAACTTATCCGGCAATACTTTTTTTAATAATGCTCCATTTTTCGGCTCAAGGGCAATTTAAGACCAATGATTTAGGCGTAATTTCAAAAAATGAAATAGAAATGACCAAATGCTCTTTTGACGAAGATGCCGAAGCTGTTGTTTTATTTGATAAAGCAAAGGCTTATTTTATAGACGGCAAAGGCGATTTTAATATTGTTTTTGAAAGAACCACCAGAATAAAAATATTGTCGGAAGCCGGCATAAAATGGAGCGAAATTGAAATTCCGTTTTATTCGGAGGGCGGCATTCATGAAAAAGTGTATGATATTGAGGCGGCATCCTATAATCTCGAAGACCGGGTTCTGAAAAAAACAAGCCTTAATCTTATGGATATGTATGAAGAAAAACGAAATGAATACTGGAAAGTAAAAAAGTTTGCAATCCCGGAGGTTAAAGCAGGCTCAATCATAGAATACAGATATACAATTTATTCTCCTTACAAGTTTAATTTAAGAGACTGGGAATTTCAATGGCGTATCCCGGTTGTTTACAGCGAATATGAAATAAGAATGATACCTTTTTATGAATATTCGTGGATTTTGCAAGGCGCCGAAAAGTTTGACTCGCAAATAAGCTATGTATATAAAGGTGCGCCGCGCACTTTCGGAAAGGTTAAATTTCAAGATATGTTACACAGTTATGTAATGAAAAATGTTCCTGCTTTTAAAAGCGAAGAGTTTATTACATCCATCAATGATTATATCATAAAACTGGATTTTCAACTTTCAAAAATTATTTATCCCGACGGATACAGCAAAAAAGTTATTCCCACTTGGGAGGCAATGAATAAAGAGTTCCTGAAAAGTGAGCGTTTCGGAAAATATATGCGAAAATCCGAAAAAATTGCCGGAAAACTCATAAAAGCAGAACTTACAAAACTCAAAACGCCCGAAGAAAAATTTAACTTTGTGATAGATTATGTCAAAAACAATTTTAATTGGAACAATAGTTACGACAAATATGCCTCCAAAACACCCCAAAAGTTTGTTAAAGATAAATACGGCAATTGTGCCGACATAAACCTTTTTACCGTAGGCATGTTAAATGCCGCCGGCATAGATGCCAAGCCCGTATTGGTAAGTACGCGCCGGCACGGAAAAATAAAATACGATTATCCTTATACGCATTTCTTTAACTATGTGCTTATTTTGGCAAATGTGGAAGGGCGCAACATCCTGAGCGATGCCACAAATGTATGGGGTTTAAACAAACGCATTTGGGCAGAGTGCATAAACGACAAAGGGATGATTGTGCAAAAAAATAAAACGGAATGGGTTAATCTGGAAGTGAACTTTCCGTCTGAAATAAAAACGGAAATTTCCATGAAACCCGAAAATAATGAACTGATAAGCGCGGTATCTGTAACTGCAACCGAATATGACGCAACGGCTTACAGGTATGAACTTGCCGACAAAACAAAAGAAATAAAAGCCGATATCGAAACCGGCGGGAGTACTGTTATTGAAAACTCCATATCGGTTCAAAACCAAAACGACAGAGATAAACCCTATATTTTGAAATACAAACAAAAGGACAAGCTCGATATTATTAACGAAAAAATTTATCTGTCGCCTTTTCTTAACAAAACAATTTCCGAAAACCTCTTAAAACAGGAAACACGCAATTATCCGGTTGATTTTATTTATCCGAAAAAGAGAATATTTACCACAAGCATCGAGATACCCAAAGGCTACCAAGTTGATTATTTGCCGAAGGCAAGCAAGTTTGAAAACGATCTTTTTGAAATGGCATATACGGCAAGTGCCGGCACACACAAAATAATTATTTCATTCAGCTATTATTTTAAAAAGGCTGTTTATGCGCCATCCGACTATGCCAAAATCAGATTATATCTCGATGATATTGTAGCAAAAGGAAACGACAAAATCGTATTAACCCGAACTGTGAAATAGAAAATCTATTACATAGCTTCCTCTAACTTAATCCGGATTTCGAGACTTTTGCAAAAGTAAAACCAAGTATCTAACTTTATAGAAGATGCAAAAGTCGGAAGACCGAAGTCGGAAGAAAAACGCTCATGCTTGTTTGAGGATGTAGGGATATTGATTTTCACAAACCTTAAAACACTGTGCATTAACAATTTACAAATTCAGGTAGATGAAATTTCAAGACTTTTGCAAAAGTCTCGAAATTCAGCTTATCGTCTTTTGTTCTTTTTCTTCTTGCGATTTTTCTTTGCGGGGGTCTTGCTTCTGTTGCCGGATTTTTTCTTTTCTTTCGAGAGTTCCACAACAAGCTTAATATTTTTGTATTTGCATCCTTGAAAACTGCTTAAAATATCGTCTTCATATCGGCTGTCCACCTCAAAAAAGGAAAAACTGTCCAAAATATCAATTTTCCCTACATTTATATCGCGCATACCGGTGCAATCATTAATAATACCTATTAGTTTTGCCGGCGACACTTTCTTTTTAGAGCCTATATTGATAAAAAATCGAGAAAATCCGCTCGATTGTTTGCCTTTTTTTCGTTTTTCTTTTTCTTTTTTGGGCTGAGCATCTTCGTACACATTCAAATCCGGCGCATCTTTATAATAGGATAAAAAGCGATTAAACTCTACCGAAACAAAATGGTCGATTAATTCCTCTCTGCTTAACCAGTTTAATTTTTTATAAATAACATTGGTAAAAGGTGCTATTTGTTCCTCATCCACTTCAATGTTTTCAACCTTGTCAATCAAGTTGAAAAGTTGTTTTTCGCAAATTTCTTTTCCGCTCGGAATGGTTTTTCGAATAATATTTTTGCCGATATTTTTTTCAATTTCTCTCAAACGGAACAACTCCCGCGAATGGATCAACAAAACAGAAGTTCCTTTTTTCCCCGCGCGCCCGGTTCGTCCGCTTCGGTGAATATATATTTTCACTTCTTCGGGAATATTATAATGAATCACATGCGACAAATCATCAACATCCAAGCCTCTTGCTGCCACATCGGTTGCCACCAAAATTTGAAGATGTTTTATGCGAAAACGATTCATAACATAATCGCGCTGCATCTGCGATAAATCGCCGTGCAATGCTTCGGCATTGTAGCCGTTTTCAATCAATTTATCGGCAACTTCTTTGGTATCTCTGCGTGTTCGGCAAAACACAATGCCGTATATTTTCGGATGCGCATCCAAGATGCGTTTCAAAACCTTAAATCGGTCTTTTGCTTTGGTTAAATAATAATGATGATTGACGTTTTCTGCTCCGATATTTTTCTCGCCGACAGAAATTTCATGAGCATCTGTCATATATTTTCGGGCAATATTTGCCACTGCCGGCGGCATTGTTGCCGAGAACAAAAGCGATTGCCTGCTTTCCGGCATATTTTCCAATATCCCGTCCAATTCATCTTTAAAACCCATGTCCAACATTTCGTCGGCTTCATCCAGCACAAGATATTTTACATGGCTCAAATCTAATTTTTTCCGTTTAATCAAATCTAAAACACGTCCGGGCGTTCCCGCAACAATATGACAAGATTTTTTCAGCTCGGCAATTTGTTTTTCGGCACTTGCTCCGCCATATACCAAGACTGTTTTTAGCTTTTTCAGATATTTGGAATAGGCTTTTATATCATTGCCTATTTGAACACAAAGCTCTCTTGTGGGTGCCAAAACAATGGCTTGAATATGTTGAGAACCGGTATCTATTTGAGATAAAACGGGTAAAGAAAAGGCAGCTGTTTTGCCGGTTCCGGTTTGCGCCAGAGCAATTAAGTCTCGGCTTTCTTCCAACAAATAAGGAATTACACTTTGTTGAATATCCGTAGGAGTTACATAACCGAGTTCCGACACGGCTTTTTTTATAAGGGGATTAATTCCCAAATCTTCGAATGTTTGCATGGAATATTTTTGAAAAGCTCAAAGGTAGTCTTTTTTTTAAGGGCGGCAAGTTTTTTATTTTTCAAGCGATTATAAAAGAACTGTTTTACCTATAATGAAAAAAATTCATCTGACTAAACCTGTAAGTTGTTAATGTATCGCATTTTAAACTTTTCAGAAAATCAATCTCCCTATACCCTCTTCTCCAAGAGGGATTTTGGTATTTGCCAAAAATCATAAAAATAGCAAACGAGCATACTCGCAGCAAAGAAGAATGAGATTCCGACTTTTGAAACTTCTATAAGCATAAAGTTAGGTACTTGGTTTTACTTTTGCAAAAGTCTCGAAATGCGGGTTAATCAAATAATGATAATTACCGAAAAATCAGTTTGGATTATAAAAAACGAGGGTAGGCAGACAAGCTCTTTGTCAAGTTTTTTGTGTGTTTGCTTGTGCGACTTGCAATTTTGCTTGGCTGTGTGGGCTGATAACATCTCATTAACAAACCATATATCCTTATTCCCCCATCAATTCCTCATTAAAAGTATAATCCTTATAGCTCACTTTATAGAAAATACTGAATATTGCAGGAATAAAAACCAATGTAATTACCGTTCCGAAAAGCAGACCAACCATAATAGCAACAGCCATACCCTCC
>PDWI01000869.1_pt1 | contig 49006 bp, 58 predicted proteins | sample 1430891 | NCBI WGS metagenome assembly PDWI01 (sample SAMN01162508, study PRJNA174530) | Oral metagenome, whole genome shotgun sequencing project. | biome: Marine environment; feature: Marine mammal; material: Swab sample of the gingival sulcus; isolation source: swab sample of gingival sulcus...
GTAGATGCACGCTGTCCTATTACTGACATTTTACTTCATGAAACTCCCGTAAAAGTAGAATTGGTTTGATGTTTTTAATGAAAAGGCTTGCTGATTTTGATAGCGAGCCTTTTTACTATTCCTGAAATTTTAACTCAATTAGCTAGCTGAATAATTGTATTAACTTAGGCTAAGTGAGTCTTTAAATTTTCAGATAATTTATATCTTAAAGATTTGGCACACCTGTTCATTAATTTTCTTAGTGTTGATACTTTCTTTCCAACAAAAATCTCAAAAATTAAAAGAAAAACTGAATATCAAAAAACGAAATAAAAATTTAGCGTATATTGCGAATTTAGCTAATTTCACTCTCGGAATAAAGTAGAACTTAATTATTTTTTTATTAAAAATTATCTGCATGATAAAATAAACTTAAATTTAATTTAAACTTTTAATATCAGTTTATTAGTCATTTTTAGCACATTTTATTAACTTTTACTTTCTAAAAATGAAATTTGAAAAAAGAAATAGTAATTAATGTTCAAAATTGATAAAATAGAATTAAAAGACCCTTTATTTCTTGCTCCAATGGAAGATGTAACGGGTATAGCTTTCAGAAAACTCTGCAAGGAGCTTGGAGCAGATATTGTTTATACAGAATTTGTTAATTCAGATGGATTAATACGCGATAATAAGAAGACTCATCAAAAACTAAGAATTACTGAAGAAGAACGCCCCGTGGGAATACAAATTTACGGAGGCAATATTGATGCAATGAGAGAAGCAGCAATAATTGCAGAAAAGGAAAATCCCGAAATAATTGATATCAATGCCGGATGCTGGGTAAAGAAAGTTGCAAATAGGGGAGCAGGAGCAGGGTTACTGAAAGATCCGCCATATATGCAGAAAATGGTTAAAGAGATTGTTAACGCGGTAAAACTTCCCGTTACCGTAAAAACCCGTCTCGGTTGGGATGATGACAACATTCAAATTCTTGAAGTAGCAAAAAGATTGGAAGATGTGGGAGTACGAGCATTAACAATTCATTGCAGAACAAGAAAACAAGGGCATTCTGGCGAACCGGCTTGGCATTGGATTCCCCAAATAAAAGATGTTGTTAAAATTCCGGTTGTTGTTAACGGCGGAATTATGACTGCGGAAGATGCTCTAAAAGCAAAAAAAATTACAAATGCCGATGGATACATGATTGCTCGCGGTGCAATAAATCATCCTTGGATTTTTAGAGAAATTAAAGAAATTTTTGAAAAAGGTTATATCTCTAATCTTATTGATATAAATGAAAGAATTAATACTTGTCTTTTGCATTTAAAGTATGAGATTAAACATAAAGATGAACCAAGAAGAGCGATAATTCCTTTTAGAAAATATTATTCAGGTTACTTAAAAGGTCTTTACGGAGCATCAAAAATTAAGCAGAAAATAATGCAGTACGAAGAATACGAACCAATAGAAAATTTATTACTAAATTATCTTGCGCAATTAAAAGAATATCAAGAGATTGATGAATAAAAATATATATAAAGCTGCCAAAATATTCTCGTATATTTTTATTCCTCCTGTAATGAATTTATTTATTTTCATTATATTTTCAAATCATTATGAAAGTAATCTTAAAAATTTAATTGGAATTACAATCTCTTTTTTGTTTGGTTTATTAATTCCTATGATTACAATTTTGATTTTTAGGAAAAAAGGTTTATTAAGTGATAATGATGCAACTATCAAGGAAGAAAGAACAACTCCTTATGTTTACGCTATTATTTATAGTACCATTGGAATAGTATTAACTTTATTTTTTGAATTAAATGATTACATTACAATGCTTTGGCTTGTTTACTTACTGAACAGTATAATTATCTTAATAATAAATTATTTTTGGAAAGTAAGTGCACATACAATGGGTGTTGGAATGCCGCTCGGGGCAATATTTTTTTTGAATAACCACTTTTTACTCTTAATTACTGCTATAATTTTAGTGATAGTTGTTTTGGCTCGTCTAATATTAAAAGTGCATACAATATTACAACTTATTGTTGGTGCGATTATTGGCTTTTTGAATTCATACTTAATATTGAAATATTTACTTTGAATATAAATTATAAAAAAGGAATTAACTAAATGGACCTAAATAAAATAATAAGAGATGTAAACGATTTTCCCAAAGAAGGAATAGTTTTTAAAGATATAACGACATTGTTAAAAAATAAAGAAGCCTTTAACCAAACTTTGGAAGAACTCTATAATTTCAGTAAAAATCAAGGCATAACAAAAGTAGTTGGGATTGAAGCGAGAGGATTTATATTTGGAGGAGCGTTAGCAAATAAACTTAATGCTGGCTTTGTTCCCATTAGAAAACCCGGAAAACTTCCTTCCGAAGTTTATGAAGAAGAATATGAACTTGAGTATGGAATTGATAAAATTGAAATACATAAAGACGCAATAGATAAAGACGATATTGTATTGCTACATGATGACTTGTTAGCAACTGGCGGAACTATGAAGGCAGCTTGCAATTTAATTGAAAAAATGGGAGCCCGCATCGCTCAAATTTCATTTATAATCGAGTTAGATTTTTTAAAAGGAAGAGAATTACTAAAGCCTTACAAAATTCATTCTCTCTTAAATTATGATGATTAACTGAAGTGCAAATAAATAATTCCTTAATCTTAACATGCATCTTTTTATGGATTACTTCTTTAAACAATAATGAATAAAAACAATCTTTAATTTTTTGTTATTATGACTAATATTATTTAATTTCTGATCTTTATTTCGCTTTTACAATTTTTCATTAAATTCATTATTATTGCTCTACTTTTTTATTTTTGTAAATAGGACACAAAATTGAATAAATATAAATTAACAAAATTATCTAATGGAATAAGAGTTGCGACTGAAAAGATTGAGCATGTAAACTCATTTTCACTAGGCTTTTGGTTTAATGTCGGTTCCCGAGATGAAACCAAGAAAAATAACGGAATTAGTCATTTCCTTGAGCATATGTTTTTTAAGGGAACAAAGAGACGAACTGCCAGAAGAATTTCCGAAGAGATAGAATCTGTGGGCGGATACTTAAATGCTTTCACTTCCAAAGAACATACTTGTTTGTACGGAAGAGGTATGGATAAACATCTTAAAAAAACTTTTTTGGTTTTGGCAGATATGGTTCAAGATTCGTTGTTTAGTGAAAAAGAATTAAGAAAAGAAGCCGGAGTTATTATTGATGAGTTAAACGACATAGAAGACTCACCCGAAGAATTAATATTCGATAAATTTGAAACAAAACTGTATGAAGGCAATAAGTTAAGCATGCCTATTATTGGCACAAAAGAAAATATTTTAAATTTCACTTCTTTAGATTTAAAGAATTATGTGGCTCAAAATTATAAAGCGGATAATTTTTGTATAGTTGCTTCGGGAAATATTGAACACGATGTTTTGTTAAATTTAACTGAAAAATATTTAACAAAAATAAACTCTGTTGCACCTAAAAGAAGAAAATATTTTAATAGAAGTAAGAACCAAGATTCGTTTTTTTATAAAAATATAAATCAAGCTCATCTAATTATAGGCGGAACAACTTACGGTTATAATTCCGAGCAAAGGGCAGTAAGCAGTCTTATCTCTAATATACTTGGTGATGGCAGCAGTTCCAGATTATTTCAAGCATTAAGAGAAAGAAACGGAATTGCTTATCAGGTTAATAGTTTCCTTAATTCCTTTTATGATGTTTCCTCTATTGGAGTTTATTTAAGCACAAATGAAGAATCTATAAAAAAAGGTAGAGATATAGTTTTTCGTGAGCTTCAAAAGTTTAAGGAGAAAGGAGTGAAAACAAAAGAACTTGAAAGGGCAAAGGAATATATTAAAGGAAACATTCAATTAAGTATAGAAAGTACCACCAACAGAATGATGAGAATGGCGAATTCACTTTTTTATTTTAAAAGAATTAAAGAGATTGAAGAATCCTTACAAAATATTGATGCAATAACGGAAGAACAAATTTATGAAGAAGTGCAGATTATTTTTGATAATTCAAATATTTCTACCACATTGCTTGCTTCTAAAAACTTGTTGAACTAAATCTGCTGTTAATTTAAAATTTATAAACTATCCAAAAAATTGAAAATAAATGAATAAATACTTTTACTAAAAAAAATCAAAATCAAATAGGTGTAGAATTTTTCAGAAAAAATTATTACATTGAAAATCAATAAACCAAATAGTCATTGCCTATGCAAAGAATTTTACTTTATTTACTTTTTTTTACAAACATACTATTTATTAAAAATTTACAAGGTCAAACCTCATTAGACTATTTAAGGTTAGACCTTCCCGGCTTTGTACCTGCAGGTAAAATTTTTAGTACATCCGTTGTGTTTAGAGCAAATAAAATTGCAGATGATAAGATTGAAATAAAATTCAAAAAATCATTTACTGTTAACTTGAAAGCTGCCTATATGCAGAAAGATAAAAAACTGAATTTGCTTCCAATTAAAATCGGTAAGGAGCAAGATTTTGCCGTTTCAATTGATACCAAGAGGTATAAGATTTTGGAAAATGAGTTTTATCAATTTTTCATTGAAGTTTATGTTCACAAAGCAGGTAAAATAGGCAAATCTGATTTATTTACAATTACGGAAGCAAAAAATTTAAATAATTTGTCCTACAAAAAAGAAGTTTTAGAAGAAACGGAGGTTTATGAAAATCAATCTGTTGCCGAAAAAACTTTGAAGCTTAATCAAAACTCTTCTATGCGCATAAATTTTAAAGATAATCAGAGTTTTACCGGAAATTTATTTGTAGAGTTTTGGATAAACAATTCAAATAATTTGAATAATTTCTTCTTAATAAAAAAGACAAAATTAAATGATACGTTAATCACATTTTCTGCAAATAAATTTAATTTTATTTCTATTCCCGTTTTATCCGGCGAAATATATAGAAAGGATTATTATCTTGGTAAAAACAGTTGGAATTATGTTAATTTACTTTTTTCTAAAAAAGGAATTGATTTTATTTGTGATGTATCAGTTAATTCCGAGCGGATTTATTCTACAAAGTTAAGTAATCTTACAAAATTAAACGAATTGGAATTATCATTTGTAAACAAAGGTAAAAAATCCTTTAAAATAGAACGTCTGAAAATTTGGGACTTTAAAAACAGTATTGATTTGGCGGATAAGAATAAGCATTTTCTAAGTTACGATGCAGATAGTTCCATCATAATTTTTCAAACGAATTTTGACAATACAACGGAATATAATTCAAGTATTGAAACTAACAGATTAAATATTTTTAGTAAAAAATTGGCATATGCCAAATCGGATGCTCCTCTTTTTTCTAAAGCTCCTAAACTCGTTGTAAATATTGGTTCGGCTTACAATTCTATTGTTTGGTATGTTCAGGAATATTCCGTAGCGAAAGAATTTGTCGTAGAAAGAGCTTTGAATAACGGAAAGTACAAAGAAATATTTAGAACAACAGCTGAAGACGATCCGCTTAAAATATATTATTATACTGATGAAATTTTGGATGATAATGTAGTTGCATATTATAGAATAAAACAACTCAATCTTGATAAATCAAAAATATATTCTCCTGAAGTTAAAATCGGTAATCAAAATGTAACAGAGTTTAAACTTAGTCAAAATTATCCTAATCCATTTAATCCTATTACAAGCATTTATGTAGAAGTTTTAAATTCGGCAGAGTATCACGTTAATGTTTATGATTTAGTTGGTAATAACGTTGCTAAACTGCACAATGGATTTTTGCAAAAAGGAATGCACACCTTTAAATTTGACGGTTCAACACTTCCTTCCGGAATTTATTTTTATGAAGTGAAATCACCAAAAGCAAACAAGGTAAAAAAGATGATCTTGGCAAAGTAAATTTTAAAATGTTAGATTTAATCTTTTCAATTTAAATTACTTTCTTATGTTATCAAAAATATTTTCAAGTGCAACTTACGGAATTGATGCTTTTATTGTTGAAGTAGAAACCCATTGTGAAAAACAAATACCTTCATTTACAATTGTTGGGTTACCAGATAGTGCAGTTAAAGAAAGCCGTGAACGCGTAACCGCAGCTATTAAAAACAGCGGATTAAATTTTCCGCTAAAGAAAATTACAGTGAATCTTGCTCCCGCAGATATTAAAAAAGAAGGAAGTGCATTCGATTTACCTATTGCCGTTGGTTTACTTGCTGCAACTGATGAAATAAAAAAAGACTTACTCGATAAAACTCTTATGCTTGGCGAACTTTCGCTCGATGGAACTTTAAGAAAAATAAAAGGGGGACTTTCAGTTGCAGTGGAAGCAAAAAAGCGAGGTTTTGAAAATTTAATTTTGCCCAAGGAATCCGTAAAAGAAGCATCAATTGTTGAAGGAATAAATGTTTACGGTTTTGATAATCTGCAAGAAGTAATTTCATTCATAAATTCCGAAGTAACTTTTAATCCTGAAAAATCAAATCTTGAAGAGATTTTTAGTGAAGTTAATACTTACTATTTAGACTTTTCGGATGTGAAAGGACAAGAAAATGTAAAACGTGCTTTAGAAATTGCAGCGGCAGGAGGTCATAATATTTTAATGATTGGTCCTCCCGGTTCAGGTAAAACAATGCTTGCAAAAAGGATACCTTCAATCTTACCTCCAATGAGTTTTGAAGAAGCATTGGAAACCACAAAAATTCATTCTATTTCCGGAATTTTAGGTAAAGATAAAGCACTTGTTGTAGAGCGACCTTTCCGAAGTCCGCACCACACGGTAAGTGATGCTGCTTTAATAGGCGGAGGTTCATTCCCTAAGCCCGGTGAAGTTTCATATGCCCATCACGGAGTTTTATTTTTAGACGAACTTCCCGAATTTAAAAAGAATGTTCTTGAAGTTTTACGCCAACCGCTTGAAGACTCAAAAGTTACAATCAGCCGTTCAAAACTTTCGCTGGAATTTCCTGCAAATGTGATGCTTGCAAGTGCAATGAATCCTTGTCCCTGCGGATTTTATACGGACCCGAACAAAGAATGCACATGCAATACGGGAATGATACAAAAATATATGAGCAAAATTTCCGGTCCGCTGCTTGATAGAATTGATATACATATAGAAGTTCCTGCGGTAAAGTACAAAGATTTATCTTCAAAGAATAACGGAGAAAAATCCGTAAGCATCAGAAAACGAGTTGTTGAGGCAAGAGAAAAACAACATAGAAGATTTGAAACTGATAAAATTATTTTCACAAATGCTGATATGGGTTCCAAAGAAATCAGAAGATATTGTGTACTCGATAATGCCGGAGCCGAATTATTAAAAATGGCAATGAAAAAACTTGGACTTTCTGCCAGAGCTTACGATAGAATTCTAAAAGTGAGCAGAACAATTGCCGATTTAGAAAACTCGGAAAATATTTTACCGAATCATGTAAGTGAAGCAATCCAATACAGAAGTTTGGATAGAGAATTGTGGAAACACTAAAGGTAGATGTTAGAGATATTTGAGTGTAATTTCATAAAATAAAAGATAAAAACGTAAAAAAGGCTAATTTAATTTTTTACCTCAAAAAATTTGCAAACCTAAAAGCTCGCAAACTGATAAATTTTACTCTTTTTATTTTTAAAAAATAGTTGTAACTTTAAAATCAGCTTTTTTAAAAATAAATCTTATTCCTTTTTTGGCAATGTTCTTGCATTTTAAAAAAAGGAATGATATATTTATAAACTTTGAAAAACAGAATTGATGATTTGGGCGGACGCCGGAGTTGGAGAGCCGGGGCGGACTGTAAATCCGTTGGCGAACGCCTTTGGGGGTTCGAATCCCTCGCCGCCCACTATTTTCCCCAAATCAAGTTTGTATAAGCGGGGGTAACTCAATTGGTAGAGTCACAGCCTTCCAAGCTGTTGGTTGCGGGTTCGAGTCCCGTCTCCCGCTCAGTTACATTTGGGATATTTCTGTTTTAAATACTTTTATATTGGTTATTTTTTTTAATGCTGACGTAGCTCAGTCGGTAGAGCACATCCTTGGTAAGGATGAGGTCACCGGTTCAATCCCGGTCGTCAGCTCTACGTTTAGAGCAATTTTTTTAGTTAGAGGATATAATGGCAAAAGCAAAGAATGCTAGACAAAATATAATTTTAGAAAGTACTGCTGGAACAGGATACAGGTATACTACATCCAAAAATAAAAGGAACCATCCTGCACGTGTTGAATACAAAAAGTACGATCCTGTTGTTAGAAAACATGTAATTTTTAAGGAAACAAAATAAATACGTCAGTGGCTCAATTGGCTAGAGCAGCGGTCTCCAAAACCGCAGGTTGGGGGTTCGAGTCCCTCCTGACGTGCTCATAATTATAGATTAAAACATATGAAAGAAAAAATAATTAATTTTTTTACCGGTGTTCAAAAAGAAATGAAAAAGGTTACTTGGCCTACCCAGGACGAGTTAAAAGAATCAACAATAATTGTTATAGTAGTCTGCCTTATTTTAGCTGCATTTACGTATGCAGTAGATATGGGAACCACACAAATATTTAAAGGGTTATTTTAATTTTGGATAATTTAGAATTTAAATGGTATGTCGTTAGAACTTTTTCAAGTCACGAAAATAAAGTAAAGTCTATTATTGATTTGGAATTGGAAGATAATCCTGAACTGAAATCTAAAATTGCCCAAGTATTAGTTCCTGTTGAGAAAGTTTTTGAAATAAAAGATGGTAAAAAAAGAACCAAAACAAAAAATTTTTTCCCTGGCTATGTTTTAGTAGAAGCTGATTTGGATAATAAAGTAATTGATTTTATTTCCAATACTCCTTCTGTTATGGGTTTTTTAGGTGGTGCTAAAAAACCAAATCCGTTACAACCGGACGAAGTTAAAAGAATAGTTGGAAGAATTACACAAGACGAAAATTCTGAAAGAACAGACACAATATTCAGAACAGGAGACTATGTTAAAATTATAGATGGTCCTTTTAATAATTTTTCCGGTGTAATTGAAGAAGTTAATGAAGATAGATTAAAAATAAAAGTACTAGTTTCAATTTTTGGTAGAAAAACACCTGTTGAAATAGATTTTGTACAAGCAGAATTAGAACAATAAAATTTAGGTTTTACAATGGCTAAGAAAATTGATGGTTATATTAAATTACAAATCCCTGCAGGGCAAGCAAATCCTTCTCCTCCTGTAGGACCTGCATTAGGTCAAAAAGGTGTTAATATAATGGAATTTTGCAAACAGTTTAATGCAAAAACTTCTGATAAAGCAGGTTTAATTATCCCTGTAGTAATAACTGTATTTGCCGATAAATCATTCACATTTATTACTAAAACACCACCGGCAGCAGTACTATTAAAGAAAGCTGCTAAAATCGATAAAGGTTCGGCTGAATCTAATAAAGTTAAAGTTGCGTCCGTTTCCGATTCGCAAGTGCAAGAAATTGCAGAAACTAAAATGCAGGATTTAAATGCTAATGATATCGAGCACGCTAAAAGCATGATTGCCGGCACTGCAAGAAGTATGGGTATTACAGTTAAATAACTAAAACAAAGTTGGTATTATGAAAGAGTCTAAAAGAATTAAAAATTTAAAAGAACAATTCAAAGAAAAGAAAGAGTATTCTCTTGAAGATGCTGTCAAAACCTTAAAAGATGTAACTAATGTTAAGTTTACTGAATCATTGGATTGTGCAGTAAGATTGGGAGTTAATCCTAAGCACGCCGATCAAATGGTAAGAGGAACAGTTTCGCTTCCGCATGGAACGGGTAAAGAAGTTAAAGTTTTGGTTATTACAAAGAGCGGTAATCCGCAAGATGCTTTAGATGCCGGTGCTGATTATGCAGGTTTTGAAGAATATTTGGAAAAAATTAAAGAAGGTTGGACTGATGTTGATGTAATTGTAGCCACTCCAGATTCTATGGGTGAACTCGGAAAACTTGGTAGAATTTTAGGACCAAGAGGGTTAATGCCAAACCCTAAAACCGGAACTGTTACACAAGATGTTGCCAAAGCAGTTAAGGAAGTTAAAGCAGGTAAAATTGATTTTAGAGTCGATAAAACCGGAATAGTTCATGCATCTTTAGGTAAATTATCTTTTGATGAACAACAATTAGTTGACAATATCAAAGAATTTCTCAAAACTATTATTAAACTTAAACCTTCTTCGGCTAAGGGAACTTACGTTAAAAGTTTGTTTCTAACAAGTACAATGGGACCGGGTTTACAAATTAATAAAGAAGAAACTTTAGCATTACTAAAATAAGAATTACGCACTCAAAAAAATATATAAACAAATGCTTCATTGTTTATTTTACGAATTATTGAATTAGGTATAGAATGAATAAGAATCAAAAAATCGAAAGTGTTGCTCAAATTAAAAGTTACATAGAGAAAGCTACTGCTATATATTTTGTAGATTACTCAGGTGTAAATGTTGAGGACATTAACAAGTTAAGACGAGGATTCTTAAAAGAAGATGTATCTTACAAAGTATTCAAAAATACTCTTATAAAAAGAGCTTTTGATGAAGTTGGAGGATACGAAAATTTAGAACCGCTTTTAATCGGCATGACAGGTATAGCCTTTGCCGGCGAAAATTTTGTGAAACCTGCTAAAATAATTAAAAATTATTTTAAGGAACACAAAAAATTTGTATTTAAAGGTGGATTCATAGAATCCCAGTTTTATGATGCAGATAAGTTAGACGTTCTTGCATCAATGCCAACTAAAGAGGAAGTAATGGCAAGCATTGTTGGTAGCATTGCTTCTCCTGCTTCGGGAATTGTTGGTTCAATAAATGCAGTTATGAGAGATTTGGTTAATGTTGTTGATCAAATTGGTAAACAAAAGGCTGCATAATATTTAATAACAAAAAAAATCTGATAGGAGAAAATAGAAATGTCTGAAAAAATATCTGAAATTGTTGAAAAAATTAAAGCACTTACATTAGTAGAAGCAGCTGAATTAAAAACAGCTTTAGAAGATGAGTTTGGTGTAACAGCCGCTGCACCTGTTGTAATGGGTGGTGCTGTACCTGCTGCCGGCGAAGCTGCTGCTGCCGAAGAAAAAACAGAATTCGATGTTATCTTAAAATCTTTTGGCGATAAGAAAATTAACGTTATAAAAGTTGTTAGAGCACATACCGGATTAGGATTAAAAGAAGCCAAAGATTTGGTTGATGGTGCACCAAGCACAGTTAAAGAAGCTGTTGATAAAGATGAAGCTGAAAAAGTTAAAAAAGAACTTGAAGATGCTGGTGCAACAGTTGAACTTAAATAAAATATCGTAGTATCTTACTATTTTATCAAAGTGGTAGTACGGATTCCGTATTACCACTTTCCTGCATTTTTAAACAAATTGTAATTTAATTCTTTGAGAGGTATGGATTTGGAAAAAATAAAAAAAAATAAAAAAAATGGTCGTATTACTTTTGCCTCTATTGTTCATGCTATAGAAAGTCCCGATCTATTAAATATTCAATTAGAGTCTTTTGAAGACTTTTTACAGCTTAATGTGGAGCCTAGTGAAAGAGAAAATAAGGGATTACAGGCAACTTTTGCGTCAAATTTTCCAATCTTTGATAATAAAGAGTTTTACAGACTTGATTTTATTAGTTATAATATTGAGCAATCAAGATATTCCATAAGAGAATGTGAAGAAAGAGGACTTACATACTCTGCCCCTCTTAAAGCAAAATTAAGACTTTCCACTAAAGATGATGAAACCGATGAATACGTTAATTCGGTTGAACAAGATGTTTATCTTGGTAATCTCCCTTTCTTAACAGAAAGTGGAACATTTATGATTAATGGTGCCGAGAGAGTTATAGTAAGTCAGCTTCATAGATCGCCTGGCGTTGCTTTTGCTCAATCTGTGCATCCAAATGGGACACCAATTTATTCAGCTCGTATTATTCCTTTCAGAGGTTCTTGGGTTGAATTTGCGACAGATATAAATCATATAATGTATATCTACATTGATAGAAGAAAAAAATTCCCTTCAACAACACTTTTAAGAGCAATCGGTTATACAACGGATGAAGAAATATTAAAACTTTTTAGTTTAATTAAAGAAGAAAAAGTTCAAGATTTAAATGAAGATTTTGTAGGTAGATTAGCTGCTGAAGATGTAATCGATCTAAATACTGGGGAAATTTTTGTAGCAAAAGACGAAGAATTAACTGAAGAAATTATTGATAACTTATTAGATTCCGACATCAAAAAAATAAAACTGATTGTAGGAGATATAAATCAAGAACAAGATTTAATATTAAATACTTTAAGGAAAGACACTTCTACAAACAGAGAAGAAGCATTATTTGCAATTTACAGGCAATTGCGTTCAGGTGAAGCTCCTGATTTGGAAACTGCAGAAGCTTTAATTGATAAGTTGTTTTTTAATGACAAACGTTACGATCTTGGTGAAGTTGGAAGATTTAGAATGAACGATAAGTTGAATCTTAATATTCCGATGGACATAAAAGTACTTACAAATGAAGATATAATCGCAATCATGTCCAGCATTATAAAATTGAAAGTAGGTAATGTAAATGTTGATGATATTGATCATTTAGGAAACAGGAGGGTAAGAACAGTTGGTGAACAGTTAATGCAGCAATATAATGTCGGACTTTCAAGAATGGCAAGAACCATAAAAGAAAGAATGAATATGCGTGATACTGAAAATATGCAGCCACAAGATTTGGTTAATGCCAGAACGATGACAAGCGTCATTAATGCTTTCTTTGGTACAAATCAGCTATCCCAATTTATGGATCAAACTAATCCTCTTTCCGAATTAACACATAAAAGAAGAGTATCGGCATTAGGTCCAGGCGGTCTAACGAGAGAAAGAGCAGGTTTTGAAGTTCGTGATGTTCATTATTCCCATTACGGAAGACTTTGTCCTATTGAAACGCCTGAAGGACCAAATATTGGACTAATTTCTTCATTAACAATTTTTGCAAGAGTTAATAATTACGGATTTTTAGAAACTCCTTATCGAAAAGTTAAAAACGGAAAAGTTACTAAAGAAGTACACTACTTAAATGCAGATGAAGAAGATCAATATGTTATTGCTCAGGCAAATGCTCCGTTAAATGAAAAAGGGGAATTCTTAAATGAAAGAGTTAAATGCCGTTTGAAGAGTGAGTATCCTGTGGTTTTACCTGACCAAGTGGCTTATATGGATGTTGCTCCATCGCAAATAGTAAGTGCAGGTGCTGCACTAATTCCTTTCTTGGAACATGATGATGCTAACAGAGCGCTAATGGGTTCTAACATGCAGCGACAAGCGGTTCCATTGTTACAGCCTCAAGCACCTATTGTAGGAACAGGCATGGAATATAAAGTAGCTCACGATTCCCGTTCAATTATTATTGCAGAAGATAACGGTTTCATTGAGTATGTTGATGCCGAAAAAATAATTGTAAAATATGATATAGATGAAAATTCCGAAGAAGCCATTACAAGTTTTGATGACAATCGTAAAGTTGAGTATGATTTGATTAAATTTACCGGAACTAACCAAGAAACATGTTTTAATCAAAGACCTATAGTTAAAGTAGGACAAAAAATTAAAAAAGGTGATGTACTAGCTGATGGTCCTGCAATAGAAAAAGGAGAATTGGCACTTGGAAGAAACGTTTCCGTTGCTTTCATGCCTTGGAATGGTTACAACTTTGAAGATGCAATTATAATAAGTGAAAAATTAGTATCGGAAGATGCATTTACATCTATCCACATCGAAGAATTTGAACTTCAAGTAAGAGAAACCAAAAGAGGTGAAGAAGAATTAACAAGAGATATTCCAAATGTAAGCGAAGAGGCAACTAAAAATTTAGATGAAAATGGAATAATCAGAGAAGGTGCAATTATAAAAGAAGGCGAAATCCTAATTGGTAAAATTACACCTAAGGGCGAATCTGATCCTACCCCCGAAGAAAAACTATTGAAAGCTATTTTTGGTGATAAAGCCGGTGATGTTAAAGATGCTTCTCTGAAAGCACCTCCCGGATTAAAAGGAATAGTTATTAAAACCAGATTATTCAGCAGAAAAAGAAAAGATGCTGAAACTAAAAAAATTGAGAAAAAAGAACTTGAAAGAATAGATAAAGAGCTAGATGAAGCTAAAGATAAATTATACGATAAACTTATTCAGAAAATAAATAAAATAGCTGTAGGAAAAACTACAACAGGTGTTAAAGATTTAGACGGTTCATCTGTAGTTAAAAGTGGTACAAATATTCAAGAATCAACTTTCTTAAATATTGAAGATGTTACAAAATTAGATTACGGACAAGGTTGGTTCAACGAAGATAATTCTAATAAGCTAATTAAAAAATTATACATAAATTATTTTAATGCCCTTTTAGATATAAATGAACAACATAAAAGAGAAAAAATAAATATTCAAAGTGGCGATGAACTACCTCCTGGAATTGTACAGCTTGCTAAAGTATATGTTGCTAAAAAAAGAAAATTGCAAGTTGGTGATAAAATGGCAGGAAGGCACGGTAATAAAGGTGTAGTTGCCCGAGTTGTGCCTGTAGAAGATATGCCTTATCACGAAGATGGAACTCCTGTTGAAATTGTATTAAATCCGCTTGGTGTACCTTCTCGTATGAACTTAGGACAGCTTTACGAAACAGCTCTAGGCTGGGTTGGTAAAAAACTAGGACTAAAGTTCGAAACACCAATATTTGACGGTGCCGAATATACAGATGTTGATAATTATCTTGAAGAAGCTAACTTGCCAATCGGAAGTAAAGCAACATTGTATGATGGCAGAACAGGTGAAAAATTCCATCAAAAAGTTACCTGCGGATATATTTATATGCTTAAACTAGGACACATGGTTGATGATAAACTTCATGCTAGGTCTATAGGTCCATATTCATTGATTACCCAGCAACCGCTTGGTGGTAAAGCACAATTCGGTGGACAAAGATTTGGAGAAATGGAAGTTTGGGCACTTGAAGGTTATGGAGCAGCACACATTCTGCAAGAAATTTTAACAATAAAGAGCGACGATGTTACAGGTAGAGCCAAAACTTACGAAGCAATTGTTAAAGGTGAAAATTTGGGTAAACCAAACATACCCGAATCCTTTAATGTTTTAATTAAAGAGCTTCAAGGTCTTGGCCTTGATATTAAAGTGAATTAAATAACAATTTATTTACTTGTGTTTAAGGAGAAATTTTAATGAGATTTAGAAATCAAGAATCCAAAATAAAACATATTGACAAATTAACCGTTAGTCTTGCCAGTCCTGATGATATTTTATCAAGATCGCATGGCGAAGTTACTAAACCTGAAACGATTAATTACAGATCTTTTAGACCCGAAAAAGATGGTCTTTTCTGTGAAAAAATATTCGGGCCGGTAAAAGATTGGGAATGTGCTTGCGGAAAATATAAAGGTATTAGATATAAAGGCATTGTTTGTGATAGATGCGGTGTGGAAGTAATACTAAAAAGTGTTCGTAGAGAAAGAATGGGACACATTGGTCTTGCTGTTCCTGTTGTACATATTTGGTTCTTTAAATCATTACCGTCTAAGATTGGTAATATAATCGGTATGAAAACTAAAGAATTAGAGAAGATAATTTATTATGAATCATATGCTGTCATAAATCCAGGTGTAACAGGATTAAGTAAAAAAGATTTGATTTCTGAAGATCAATATTATGAAATCCTAAATTCTTTACCGCATGATAATGATGCACTTGAAGATGATGATCCCAAAAAATTTGTAGCTAAAATCGGCGGTGAAGGTGTAAGGTATTTACTAAAAGAAGTAAATGTTGAGAAAGTATTTAGAGAACTCAAAGAACAATTAAAAGTAGAAACATCTCAGCAAAGACGTAAAGATGTATTAAAAAGACTGAGAGTTCTGGAAGCATTTAGAGAACATGAAGGCAAAGTTTTAAATAAACCTGAATGGATGGTACAAAGTGTTATACCTGTTATTCCTCCGGAATTAAGGCCGCTTGTTCCTCTTGAAGGTGGAAGATTTGCTACAAGTGATTTGAATGATTTGTATAGAAGAGTAATTATTAGAAATAATAGACTGAAAAGATTAATTGATATAAAAGCTCCTGAAGTAATTTTAAGAAACGAAAAAAGAATGCTTCAAGAATCCATTGATGCTTTGTTAGATAATTCGAGAAGATCTAGTGCAGTAAGAAGCGATGGTAACAGACCTCTTAAATCTTTAAGTGATATGCTAAAAGGTAAGCAAGGAAGATTCCGTCAAAACCTTCTTGGTAAACGTGTGGATTATTCCGGTCGATCAGTTATTGTTGTTGGCCCTGAATTACAATTGCACGAATGCGGTTTACCCAAAGATATGGCAGTAGAATTATTTAAACCTTTTATTATCAGGAAGTTGATTGACAGAGGTTATTATAAAACTGTTAAAAGTGCAAGAAAAGCGGTTGATAGAAAAGAACAATTTGTTTGGGATATCTTAGAAAAATTGATACAAGGGCATCCTGTATTGCTTAATCGTGCTCCCACGTTGCACAGACTTGGTATTCAAGCATTTCAACCAAAATTAATTGATAGTAAAGCTATTCAGCTTCATCCGATGGTTTGTACTGCATTTAATGCGGATTTTGATGGTGATCAAATGGCTGTTCATGTGCCTCTATCTTATGAAGCTCAATTAGAAGCATCCGTATTGATGCTTTCCAGCCATAATATTCTCTCTCCTCAAAATGGAAGCCCTATTGTTGTTCCTACGCAAGATATAATTTTGGGCTGCTACTATCTTACTAAAGTTTTACCTGGTGCTAAAGGCGAAGGATTAAAATTTAGTGATTCAAAAGAAGTAATAATTGCATATGATGCCAATGAAATTGACCTTCATGCTAAAATTAAATTTAAATATAATAATGAATTTATTGATACAACTCCAGGTAGAGTTATCTTTAATAGAATAGTTCCTGATGAAATGGGTTTCTTTAATGAACTGCTGATTAAAAAAGTATTTAGCGGATTCATTTATAAAATGTTTATGAAACTCGGAAATAAAGTAACTACCAAATTTTTAGATAATTTGAAAAAACTAGGTTACGAATATGCAACTAAAGCTGGTGTTTCAATCAGCTTCAGTGATATGATTGTACCTCAAGAAAAAGAACAGTTGATAAATGAATCCAATAGAAAAGTCTCTTCTATTTTAGATGAGCATGAGCAAGGTTTAATAACTGATGCGGAAAGATATAACAAAATTATAGATGTTTGGACTCACACAACTAACGATGTAAGTAAGTATCTTACCGAAAAACTTAAAGCCGATCAACTTGGTTTCAATTCTCTGCATATGATGGTTGATTCAGGTGCTAGAGGCTCGCAAGAGCAGGTACGCCAATTAGCAGGTATGCGTGGTTTGATGATGAAACCTCAAAAAAGTTTATCGGGGCAATCAGGCGAAATTATTGAAAACCCGATTGTTGCAAACTTTAAAGAAGGTCTTTCTGTATTGGAATATTTTATTTCAACACACGGTGCTCGTAAAGGTCTTGCCGATACTGCTCTAAAAACAGCCGATGCAGGTTATTTAACAAGAAGATTATGTGATGTTGCCCAAGATGTAATTATTTCTGAAGAAGATTGCGGAACAATTAGAGGTGTTTATATTTCAGCTCTTAAAGATGTAGAATTGGAACGAGAACCTCTTGCTGAAAGAATTATTGGTCGTGTAACACAAGAAGATATTTATGATCCGGCTACAGATGAATTGATAATCGAATCCGGTAAACTTATAAACGAAGAAATAGCTGAAAAAATAGATGATGCCAGTTTAGATTCTGTTTACATCAGAACTGTATTAACTTGTGAATCGAAACAAGGTGTTTGTGCAAAATGTTATGGAAGAAATTTAACAACAGGTAACATTGTAGATATTGGTGAAGCTGTAGGTATCGTTGCTGCTCAATCAATTGGAGAGCCGGGGACACAGCTAACTTTAAGAACTTTTCACTTGGGCGGTACTTCATCAAGAATTGCAAGTCAATCGCAAGTAGAGGCTTCCGTAGAAGGTATAGTGAAATTCGATAGAATTAACTTTGTAGAGAAAGATGATTTCAGAGGAACTGTTAAAGTAGTTATTGGCAGAAGAGGTTCCGTAGGAATTTTTGATAATGACGATAGACAAGTTAAAAAATACGATATCCCTTATGGTGCAGAATTACTGGTGAATGATAATCAAAGCATAAAAAAGAAGACCCCGCTTTATAATCATGATCCTTACAATGCTGTAATTCTAACAGATAAACCTGGTAGAGTTGAATTTGTAGATTTTGTTGATAATGTAACTATTCAGCAAGTTGCTGATGACCAAACTGGGCATGTGCAAAAAGTTGTTATTGAATCAAAAGATAAAAATTTAACTCCAAGTATAAAAATAATTGATGAACAAGGTACGGAAAAAATATTTAACCTGCCTACAAGTGCATATTTGTCTGTAGATGAAGGCGAAAGAGTTGCTGCTGGTACAATTTTGGCAAAAATTTCAAAATCAGCTTCTAAATCACGAGATATTACTGGTGGTTTGCCGAGGGTTACAGAACTTTTTGAAGCAAGGAGTCCGCACGATCCTGCTGTAGTTTCAGAAATTGAAGGTGTTGTAAAATTCGGTAATAGAAAGAAAGGATCGAGAGAAATTATTGTTGAATCTTTAGATGGTGAAACACAACATGTATATGGTGTTCCTTATAGCAAACATATTTTGGTTCAAGAAGGTGATGAAATTCCTGCAGGTGAAAAAATAACTGATGGTCCGATAGACCCTCATGATATTCTTAAAATTAAAGGAACAAATGCAGTTCAAGAATACCTTGTTAATGAAATTCAAGATGTTTATAGATTGCAAGGTGTAAAAATAAACGATAAGCATATAGAAGTTATTGTAAAGCAAATGTTACAAAAATTTCAAGTTGTATCATCAGGTGATTCATCATTTATTGAAGAGGATTTGGTTGATAGAAGCAAGTTCATTCGTGAAAATGAACAATTAAAAACCAAATTCGTAGTTGAAGATCCTGGGGGTTCCAATTTGATGGTTGGAGACCTTCTAAGCAAAACTAAATTGAGAGAACTAAATTCAAAATTATCAAGAAAAAAACTCGATAAAATTCAAGTTGTAGAAGCAGAACCCGCTACATTTGCCAATATATTACTTGGTATAACGCAAGCAGCATTATCTACAGAAAGTTTCTTATCAGCAGCTTCTTTCCAAGAAACTACAAAAGTTTTAACAAATGCTTCAATTGCGGCGAAAGAGGATAACTTACTTGGATTAAAAGAAAATGTTATAATGGGTCATATTATTCCTGCCGGAACAGGGCTCAAAAAATATAAAAAGATTATTCTTACAGAAGAAGAAATTTCGGAAAAAACAGAAGAATCTGAAGTTACAGAAACTGTAGAACCGTAAAAATACTGAGAAACTTCTGAAAAATTATTTTTTGTTAGTATCCATTATTTATTAGCAGATGATAAATAATGGATAACTTAATATTATGCCTCAAGCAGATTTAAATGAAATAAAATTTGTTTAGCTAAATAAAATAAGATCATTCAGTTATAATAATATTAGAAAAAAATGAAGATTTTCCTTGCTTAAAAAGAGGGATATCCCTATATTTTAAATCTGAATTTTTTATAAAGTGCCAAATTTAATGGAGGAAATAAGTGCCAACAATAAGTCAGTTGGTTAGAAAAGGTAGAAAGCAGATAATAGCTAAAAATAAGGCTCCTGCTTTAGATGCGTGCCCTCAAAAAAGAGGAGTATGCACTCGTGTTTATACAACAACACCAAAAAAACCAAACTCAGCTCTAAGAAAAGTTGCAAGGGTTAGATTAACAAATGGCAATGAAGTTACAGCTTATATTCCGGGAGAGGGACACAATTTACAAGAGCACTCTATTGTTCTTATAAGAGGTGGAAGAGTAAAAGATTTACCCGGTGTTAGGTATCATATAATTAGAGGTGCTCTTGATACTAGTGGTGTGGAAGAAAGAAAAAAATCTAGATCAAAGTACGGCACAAAGAAACCAAAAAAATAGATAAGAAAAATGAGAAAGAGAAGAGCAGAAAAAAGATATATAAAGCCCGATCCTAAGTACAATGATTTGTTGGTTGCAAAATTTATTAACTACATTATGTGGGATGGTAAAAAAACTATTGCAAGAAAAATTGTTTATTCAAGTTTTGAAGCTATAGAAAAGAAAACTAAAAAACCTGCTTTAGAAGTTTTTAAAAAAGCTGTAAGCAACGTTCAACCTTTGGTTGAAGTACGAAGTAGAAGAGTCGGTGGTGCTACATATCAAGTTCCTATGGAAGTTAGAGCCGAAAGAAGAATTGCACTTGCTTTCAGATGGTTAAAAAATTATGCGAGAGATAGAAAAGATAAAACAATGACTGAAAGATTAAGTGCCGAATTATTAGCTGCTGCTAATGGTGAAGGTGCATCAGTTAAGAAAAAAGAAGATGTTCATAGAATGGCTGAAGCAAATAAAGCATTTGCTCACTTTAAATGGTAAAGGAAAATTTTTAGATAGATGGCTAAAAGAGTTGACATATCGAAAGTAAGAAATATTGGCATTATGGCTCACATAGATGCCGGTAAAACTACTACAACAGAACGTATCTTGTATTATACAGGCAGAGTTCATAAATTAGGTGAAGTACACGATGGTGCTGCAACAATGGATTGGATGGAGCAAGAGAAAGAACGAGGGATTACTATCACAAGTGCAGCTACTACAACACAATGGAGAGGGCATCAAATAAATATTATTGATACACCCGGACACGTTGATTTTACTGTTGAAGTTGAAAGGTCTCTAAGAGTTCTCGATGCAGCTATTGCACTTTTTTGTGCAGTAGGCGGTGTTGAGCCTCAGTCGGAAACAGTTTGGAGACAAGCAGACAAATATAAAGTCCCAAGAGTTGCTTTCGTTAATAAAATGGATAGAGTTGGGGCTGATTTCTATAATGCCGTTGATATGATGAAAGAAAGATTGAAAGCCAATGCAGTTCCAATAACACTGCCAATAGGTGAAGGTGATATGTTTGCTGGTGTTATAGATCTTATGACAATGAAAGCCCGAATGTACAACGAAGACTCACTTGGTACCAAGTTTGAGGATATCGAAATCCCACAAGATTTAGTTCCTATAGCGAATAAATATAGAACTTTAATGCTAGAAGCGGTATCGGATGTTGATGATACTTTGTTAGAAAAATATCTCGAGGGTGAAGAGATTACAGAAGAAGAAATCTTAAAAGTTCTTCGTAAAGCTACAATGGAATTGAAAATTATTCCTGTAATATGCGGTTCATCTTTCAAGAATAAAGGTGTACAAAAATTATTGGATACTGTTGTTGATGTGTTGCCTTCACCGCTTGATACAAAAGAAATTTTGGCTCATCACATTCATAGAGATGACAAAGTAGTAAGAAAAATTGATACTAATGAAAAAATTACTGGATTAGCATTTAAAATTATGACTGATCCTTATGTTGGTAAACTTGCTTTTGTCAGATTATACTCGGGTACGTTAAAAGCAGGTTCGTATATTTATAATTCTGTTTCCGGAAAAAAAGAAAGAGTTGGAAGAATACTCCAAATGCATGCAAATCACCGTGAAGATATGGATGAGATTAGAGCCGGAGATATCGCTGCTTTGGTCGGATTAAAAAATACAAGAACCGGTGATACACTTTGTACTGAAGATGATCCTATTGTTTTAGAAAAAATGGCATTCCCTGAACCTGTAATTCAAATTGCTATTGAACCCAAAACTAAAGCTGATCAAGATAAATTATCCGAAGCATTACAAAAATTATCTGATGAAGATCCTACATTCAAAGTTTTTGTTGATGATGAAACCAATCAAACATTAATAAGCGGTATGGGTGAACTTCATCTTGAGATTTTAGTTGATAGAATGAAACGTGAATTCAAAGTTGATGCAAATATTGGTAAACCTCAAGTTGCTTATAGAGAAACTATTACAGAATCTGTTCAAGCTGAAGGTAAATTTGTAAAGCAAAGTGGTGGTAGAGGTAAATACGGTCATGTTTGGTTAGAAGTTACTCCAAATGAACCTGGTAAAGGATTTAAATTTGAAAATGCAATTGTAGGTGGTGCTGTACCTAAGGAATATATTAATCCTGTATCTAATGGTGTGCAAGAAGCTATGAGAAATGGTGTCGTTGCAGGCTATCAAATGGTTGATGTAAAAGTTAAACTTTATGATGGTTCGTACCATGATGTAGATAGTGATGAGGTTTCATTTAAAGTTGCTGGCTCTATGGCATTTCGAAATGCAGCTAAAAGAGCAAAGCCAATGATTTTGGAGCCATTAATGAATGTTGAAGTAACAACGCCTGAAGAGTATCTTGGTGATGTAATGGGCGATTTGAACTCAAGACGTGGCAAAATAGAAGGATTTAATCCTAGAAAAGATGCACAAATTATTAAAGCAATTGTACCTTTGGCAGAAATGTTTGGGTATGCAACAACAATTAGATCTATGACCCAGGGAAGGGCGATATATTCTATGCAATTTGCACATTATGCTCAAGTACCAAAGTCAGTTTCTGATGAAATAGTAGAAAAAACAAATTCGAATAAAAATTTAACAGATTAAAATAGAGAGAAAACCACAAGGAGATAACCAATGGCAAAAGAAAAATTTGATAGGAGTAAGCCACACGTTAATATTGGAACGATAGGACATGTTGATCATGGTAAAACAACATTAACTGCTGCTATCACAATGGCTTTAGCAAAAAAAGGATGGTCAGAAAAAAGAACATTCGATAGTATTGATAATGCCCCCGAAGAAAGAGAAAGAGGTATTACAATTGCAACCGCTCACGTAGAGTATTCAACAGAAAAAAGACATTATGCACACGTAGATTGTCCTGGTCATGCTGATTATGTTAAGAACATGATTACCGGTGCTGCTCAAATGGACGGTGCTATTCTTGTTGTAGCTGCAACTGATGGACCTATGCCTCAAACAAGAGAGCATATTTTGTTAGCTCGGCAGGTAGGGGTACCAAAAATTGTAGTATTTATGAATAAAGTTGATATGGTTGACGATCCTGAATTATTAGAATTGGTTGAAATGGAATTGAGAGAATTATTATCAGAATATGAATTCCCTGGTGATGATATTCCGATAATCAAGGGTTCAGCTCTTCAAGCTCTTGAAGCCGCAAGTGGTGACGATATAGATGTAGCTGATGAAAGATTGAATTGCATTTGGGAACTTATGGATGCCGTTGATGAGTATGTTCCTGTTCCTGAAAGAGATTCAGACAAACCATTTATTATGCCAGTGGAAGACGTTTTCTCAATTACTGGTCGTGGTACAGTTGCAACTGGTAGAGTTGAAAGAGGTCAAGTAAAACTTAACGAAGAAGTTGAGCTAATTGGTCTTGGAATGAAAAAGAAAACAGTTGTTACAGGTATCGAAATGTTCAGAAAAGAACTTGATTCTGCAATGGCTGGTGATAATGCTGGTATTTTGATGAGAGGTATCAATAAAGATGAAATTGAAAGAGGTATGGTATTAGCTAAACCCGGATCGATTACACCTCACACAAAATTTGAAGGTGAAGTTTATATTTTGTCAAAAGATGAAGGTGGAAGACATACACCTTTCTTTAACGGTTACAGACCACAATTTTACTTTAGAACAACTGATGTAACAGGTGTTGCTACCTTGCCTGAAGGTACAGAAATGGTAATGCCGGGTGATAAAGTTAACTTAAAAGTTGACTTGATTTCTGAAATTGCTATGGATGAAGGATTGAAATTCTCAATCCGTGAAGGTGGTAGAACAGTTGGTGCCGGTGTAGTAACTAAGATATTTGAATAATATTATTTTTTAATTAAATGCTTGGGAAGTAAAATTCCCAAGCAATAAATTTAATTTGGAGAAAAAGTGCCTGGTCAAAAGATAAGAATAAGATTAAAATCATACGATCATATTTTGATTGACAAATCAACGGATAAGATTATTAAAACTGTAAAAAGTACGGGAGCTGTAGTTTCAGGTCCAATACCTTTGCCGACTAATAAAACGGTTTATACGGTCTTGAAATCTCCTCATGTTGATAAAAAATCAAGAGAGCAATTTGAAATCAGATCGCACAAAAGAATAATAGATATTCATAATTCAAATAATAAAACCGTCGATTCACTAAGTAAATTAGATATTCCGGCGGGTGTTGATATAGAGATTAAGTTATAGAGGATTTATAATGCCTGGGTTATTAGGTAAAAAAATAGGAATGACAAGTATTTTTACTGAAGATGGTAATTCGCAGCCTACAACAGTACTTGAAGTAGGACCATGTAAAGTATGTTCAAAAAGAACTATTGAGAAAGATGGATATAAGTCCGTTCAGCTTGGATATGGAAAAGTTAAAGAGAAAAAATTAAATAAAAGTCAAAAAGGTTATTTCAATTCAATTAAACAAGAGCCATCTAAAATATTGAAAGAATTTCAAAACTTTGATAATTATGATGAGCTTAAAGTAGGCGATGAACTAAATGTTGAAATGTTTAATGTTGGTGAAAAAGTTGTTGTAACTGGTGTTAGTAAAGGTAAAGGTTTTCAAGGCGTTATGAAAAGACACGGTTTTGGTGGTGTTGGTGGTACAACTCATGGTCAAGGTGATAGATTACGTGCTCCAGGTTCAATAGGTCAAAGTTCATATCCCTCAAGAGTATTTAAAGGAACAAGAATGGCTGGTAGAACTGGAAATCAAAAAACAAGTACAAAAAACTTAAAAATAATTAAAATTGTTCCTGAAGAAAATTTAATATTTGTAAAAGGTGCTGTACCGGGTGCAGTTAATTCTTTAATAGAAATCAATAAGTAATTGGTAAAGAAATGAAATTAGATGTTTATAAAATAGATGGTTCAAAAAGCGGTGAAACAATTTCACTAAATAAAAATATTTTTGGAATTGAACCAAATGACCATGTTATATATTTAAGTGTAAAAGCTCATCTTGCTAATAGAAGACAAGGTACACATAAAGCTAAAGAGAGAAGTGAGGTAAGCGGTGGCGGAAGAAAACCTTGGAAGCAAAAAGGCAGAGGAACTGCAAGAGCAGGTACAAGCAGATCCCCACTTTGGGTTGGTGGTGGAACAATTTTTGGACCACGTCCAAGAAATTATTCACAAAGCATAAATAAAAAAGTGAATAAATTAGCAAGAAAATCAGCTCTCTCTCATAAAGCAAAAGCTGAACAAATAGTAGTAGTTGAAGATTTTAACTTTGCAGAACCTAAAACTAAAAATTTTGTTGGGATGTTAAAATCATTAAATATTACCGGAAAAAAAACATTACTTTTAACTACTGAGCATTCGGAAAATATCTATAAATCAGGTAGAAATATTCCAAAAGTAAATATACTCGAAGCAAATAATGCTTCAACTTATGATTTGTTAAATAATCAAGTTTTATTGGTGCAAAAAAGTGCCGTAGAAAAAATTGTTAATTCGTTAAATTAATTAGTTTGGTAAGAAATGCGAAAAGTATTAGTTAGACCTTTAATTACAGAAAAAATGAATGATCTTACTGAAAGTCAAAGTAAGTACGGCTTTATGGTAAATATTAATTCAAATAAGATTGAAATTAAAAAAGCAATTAAAGCAAAATTTAATGTAGATGTCGTTGATATTAACACCATAAAAATGAAGGGTAAAACAAAAACACAATTTACACGAAAAGGTAAATTTGAAGGAAAAGCACCTGCATATAAAAAAGCAATTGTTACACTAAAAGAAGGTCAAACAATAGACTTATTTGAAGAAGTATAGTTTTGAATTGGAGCAGATAAATGGCTATTAGAAAATATAAACCAAATACACCTGGAACAAGATTTATGTCGGTTTCTTCTTTTGAAGAAATTACAAAAAAAGAACCTGAAAAATCATTGACGGTATCTTTATATAAAACAGGTGGAAGAAATAATAAAGGTAGAATTACTACAAGACATCGTGGTGGTGGTCATAAAAGAAAATACAGAATTATTGATTTCAAAAGAAACAAAGATGGGATTCCCGCAAAAGTGTTTTCGATTGAATATGATCCTAACAGATCGGCAAGAATAGCTCTTTTACATTATGTTGATGGAGAAAAAAGATATATTTTAGCTCCCAATGGTTTGAATGTAGGTGATAAAGTAATGTCAGGAAAAGGAAGTGAAATTAAAGTAGGAAACTCCTTAAAACTTAAAGATTTACCAGTTGGTAGCGTTATTCATAATGTTGAAATGAAACCTGGCAAAGGTGGCCAGCTTGGAAGATCAGCAGGAACCGGAATTCAACTCCTTGCAAAAGAAGGAAAATACGCTCACTTAAAAATGCCATCGGGCGAAGTAAGATTGATAAGTTTAGAATGCAAGGCTACTTACGGAGTAATCGGTAATGCCTCGCACGAAAATGTTATGATTGGTAAAGCGGGAAGAACAAGATGGTTAGGCAGAAGACCTAAAGTAAGAGGCGTTGTGATGAATCCTGTAGATCATCCAATGGGTGGTGGAGAAGGTAGAACTTCCGGTGGAGGGCATCCTGTTTCGCCATGGGGACAAGCTGCAAAAGGGCTAAAAACTCGTAAAGTAAGAAAAGAATCAAATAAATTTATTATAAAACGTAGAAAAGGTTAATTAAGATATGCCAAGATCCGTAAAAAAAGGTCCGTTTATAGACATTAAGTTGTTAGCAAAAATTAGAAAGATGAACGAATCAGGTCAAAAGAAAATTATAAAAACTTGGTCAAGAGCAAGTACAATTTCGCCTGAGTTTGTTGGACACACAATTGCGGTGCATAACGGTAACAAAATGATACCGGTTTATATTTCTGAAAATATGGTTGGTCATAAATTAGGTGAATTTTCACCGACAAGAATATTTCGTGGTCATCCCGGAACAAAAGCTGAAAAAGCTTCAAGAATGAAATAAAAGGTTTAAGGAATTTATAAATGGAAGCAAAAGCTACAAACAAATATATTAGAACCTCACCAAGAAAAATGAGATTGGTGATTGACTTAATAAGAGGAAAATCTGTTGATGAAGCTATAGAATTATTACATTTTAATCCTAAGCAAGCAGCAAAAGATGCCGAACATGTCTTAAAATCGGCAGTTTCCAATCTCTTTAATAAAGATGAAGAAACAAGGCATGAACCATCGGATTTATATGTAAAAGAAGCTTACGTAAATCAAGGTCCGGCATTAAAAAGATTATTACCTGCTCCTATGGGAAGAGCCTATAGAGTTAGAAAACGTTCTAATCATTTAACCATTGTTGTAGCGTTAAAAAGAAAATTGCAGGAGGCATAGAGTTGGGTCAAAAAACAAATCCTATTGGTTTAAGAGTTGGAATTATTAGAGGCTGGGAATCAAATTGGTTCGAAGATAAAAGTTATGCAACCAAACTAAAGGAAGATAGTGTAATAAGGAAGTATATTAAACAAAGATTACCAAAAGCAGGTGTTTCAAGAATAATTATTAATAGGACATCTAAAAATGTTATCTTAACAATACATACTTCTAGACCCGGAGTTGTTATTGGAAAAAGTGGTAAAGAAATTACACAATTGGAACAAGAACTTAAAAAGTTGATAGATAAAGAGGTCAAAGTTCAAATCAGTGAAATTAAAAGACCTGAACTTGATGCGTACTTAGTCGGTGAAAATATTGCCAATCAATTAAAAGGAAGAATTTCTTTTAGAAGGGCAATGAAACAAGCAATCACTTCATCGATGAGAATGGGTGCAGAAGGAATTAGAGTTATGTGTTCAGGGAGATTGGGCGGTGCGGAAATGGCAAGAACCGAACAATACAAGGAAGGAAGAATTCCTTTACATACGCTTAGAGCTGATATAGATTATGCTTCAACAACTTCTTATACAATATATGGAGCCATTGGTGTTAAAGTTTGGATTTGCCGTGGCGAAATTTTAGGAAAAAGAGTTACAGATTAAGATTATAGGGAATATTGAAATATGTTAATGCCAAAAAGAGTAAAATTTAGAAAATCACAACGTGGAAAAATGCGTGGAAAAGCTACCAGAGGAGCTAAAGTAAGTTTCGGTGATCATGGATTAAAAGCTCTTGAACCAGCATGGATTACAAGCAGACAAATAGAAGCATGTAGAGTTGCAATAACAAGAAAAATGAAAAGAGACGGTAAAGTTTGGATAAGAATATTTCCTGACAAGCCAATTTCTAAAAAACCATTAGAAACAAGGATGGGTAAAGGTAAAGGGGCACCTGAGTTTTGGGTTGCACCTGTAAGACCTGGCAGAATTATGTTTGAGGTTGCTGGAGTTTCAAAAAATTTAGCACTTGAAGCTCTGCATTTGGCATCTCATAAATTGCCTATTAAAACAAAAGTAGTAACAAGACCAGATTACGAATAAAATATTGAGTTTTTTATGAAAATGTATGAAATAAAAGAAATGACTGATGAAGAAATCGTTAAGAGAATTGAAGAAGAAGAAAATAATTTAATTGACTTAAGATTTCAACATGAACTAAAAAATTTAACAAATACAGCTAAATTGAAGTCAACTAAAAAAGACATAGCAAGGTTAAAAACCGTTTTAACAGAAAGACAATTAAAAGTGTCTTCGGAAAAAGAAGATAAATAATTCAGGAGAGATTCTAAAATAAATGGAAACTAGAAACGTCAGAAAAACAAGAGTAGGTGTAGTAGTCTCAACTAAAATGAATAAAAGTGTTTTAGTTGCAATGGAAAGAAAAGTTTCACATCCTATTTATAAAAAATATTATAAAAAGACTACAAAACTCATGGCACACGATGAAAAAAATGAATGTGGCGTAGGTGATACAATTAGGATAATGGAAACAAGACCACTCAGCAAAAATAAAAATTGGCGTTTGGTAGAAATTATTGAAAAAGCTAAGTAAAAGCTTTTATAGGGAGTTTATAATAAAATGATACAAGAAGAATCAAATTTAATTGTTGCCGATAACTCAGGTGCACGTAAAGTACGATGTATTAGAGTTTTGGGTGGTAGTAATAGAAGATATGCAGGAGTTGGTGATCTGGTTGTTGTTAGTGTGAAAGCTGCTCTACCAGGTGGAGGCATAAAAAAAGGAGAAGTTTCTAAAGCAGTTATTGTTAGAACAAAAAAAGAAGTTAGAAGACCTGATGGTTCTTACATTCGATTTGATGAAAATGCTGCAGTTTTGTTAAACAATCAAGACGAACCAAGAGGAACTAGAATTTTTGGACCTGTAGCTCGTGAATTACGCGATAAAAAATTTATGAAAATAATTTCACTTGCTCCCGAAGTTTTATAAAAAGGAATTTAGATGAAACTAAAAAAAGAAGATAATGTAATAGTTATAGCCGGTAACTCTAAAGGAAAAACAGGAAAAATATTAAAAGTTTATCCCAAAGAAAATAGAGTTATAATTGAAGGTGTAAATATTCGTAAAAGGCATACAAAGCCAAATCAACAAAATCCACAAGGTGGAATTATTGAAAAAGAAGCTCCAATTCACGTATCTAATGTCATGTTATTAGACCCAAAGTCTAATGAAGCTACAAGAATTGGTAAAAAGATAATTATTGATGATAAAACCGGAAAGAGAAGATCTGTAAGAGTAAGTAAAAAATCCGGCGAAATGTTATCGTAAACAAAATTTGATTATTGAGAATTATAAATGGCTGAAAAAAAGAAAAAAGAAAAAAAGAAAGTAGAGAAAAAAGAAACAGTAAATACAAGTGTACAAGAAAAAATAACACCAAGACTGTTTGAAAGATATAAAAATGAAATTGCACCTTCGTTAAAAAAGAAGTTTTCGTATAAAAGTGTAATGGAAGTCCCAAAACTGCAAAAAATTGTAATAAATATGGGTGTTGGGGCAGCAGTACAAGATTCTAAAGTGCTTGATGAAGCAATAAAAGACTTGGAAACCATTACTGGACAAAAAGTCAGCGTACGAACAGCAAAAAAATCAATATCTAATTTTAAGTTGCGCGAAGGTATGAAAATAGGTGCGATGGTTACGCTAAGAAGGGAAAGAATGTATGAATTCTTAGATAGATTGATAAGTGTTGCTATGCCAAGAATCAGAGACTTTAGAGGTGTTTCGGATAAATCATTTGATGGAAGAGGTAATTACACTCTTGGTATTAAAGAACAAATAATTTTTCCGGAAATTAATATTGATAAAGTAACAAAAGTTCTGGGAATGGATGTTACATTTGTAACAAGTTCAAAAACAGATAACGAAGCTTTTGAATTATTAAAATCCTTCGGATTTCCATTTAAGAAAAAAGAAATGAATAACGTAAATTAGGGATATAATAAATGGCAAGAAAGTGTTTAATAGCAAGAGAAGTCAAAAGACAAAAGTTAGTTGATAAATATGCAAAAAAAAGAAAAGAATTAAAAGAAAAAGGTGATTGGGAAGGTTTACAAAAACTGCCTAAAAATGCTTCACCGGTTAGGTTAAGAAACAGATGTGTAATGACCGGACGTCCCAGAGGTTATTTTAGAAAATTTGGAGTATCACGTTTAGTATTTAGAGAATTGGCACTAAAAGGTGAAATCCCAGGAATTAAAAAAGCTAGTTGGTAAAAGATAGGAGAAATAATTAAATGTCAGTTACAGATCCGATTGCTGATTTTTTGACAAGAATTAGAAATGCCATTAATGCAAAGAAGAAATTTGTTGAAATTCCTTCTAGCAAAATGAAATTAGGTATGGCAGAAATTTTAAAAGAAACAAATTTTATTAAAGATTTTAATGTAATTGAAGATTCTAAACAAAATTTAATTAGAATCCAATTAAAGTATAAAAATGGTGAATCCGCTATAACAGGAATGAAAAAAATCAGTACACCCGGTTTAAGACAATATGTCGGTAATGATAATTTACCGAGAGTCTTAAATGGACTTGGACTTGCAATTATTTCTACATCCAAAGGATTGTTGACTGATAAAAAAGCCAGACAAGAAGCTGTGGGCGGAGAAGTTATTTGTCACATTTGGTAAATTAGTACGGAGTTGAGACGTGTCAAGAGTTGGTAAAAAACCAATAAATATTAAAGATGTTGAATTTTCCAAAAAAGGAAATACAGTAAAAGTAAAAGGAAAATTTGGCGAATTGGAAAAAACTTTTCATCCAAACATTACTATTGATGTTGATGGTGAAGAAGTTACAATTAAAAGACCTAATGATTCAAGAGAAAATAGATCATTACATGGTTTAACCAGAGCTTTAGTTAATAACATGGTTGAAGGTGTTTCTCAAGGATATTCCAAATCATTAGAAATAGTCGGTGTAGGTTACAGAGCTGAGCTTAAAGGTAAAAATTTATTTTTAGCTATAGGCTATTCGCATCCGATTTATTTTATACCACCTGAAGAAATTACTTTGGAAGTTCCTGCTGCAACACAAATTAAGATATCCGGTTGTGATAAAGAATTAGTTGGTCAAGTAGCTGCAAAGATTAGATCTTTCAGAAAACCTGAACCTTACAAAGGGAAAGGGATAAAATATTCTGATGAAACAATAATCAGAAAAGCCGGTAAAACAGCAGGCAAATAGGAGATTTAAGATAAAATGAAAAATAATAGACAAAAAAAGAAGATCAGAATACAAAAAAAATTTCGTGGAACTTCCGAAAGACCAAGAATTGCAGTTTTTAAGAGTTTAAAACAAGTTTATGCTCAAATAATTGATGATGTAAACGGAGTAACACTGGTATCTGCATCTTCATTATCTAAAGATATTAGTAGTGATATTGGTAATGCAAAAAATAAAATAGAAAAAAGTAAAGTTGTTGGTAAGTATTTAGCCCAAAAAGCAAAAGATAAAGGCATTGAAACAGTTGTATTTGATAGAAGTGGTTACAGATACCACGGAAGAATACAAGCAATTGCTGATGGAGCTAGGGAAGGTGGATTAAAATTTTAATTAAAATTGCCGGATCGTCTAATGGTAGGACAACGGTCTTTGACGCCGTCTGTAGAGGTTCGAATCCTCTTCCGGCAACAAAATTCTGAAATTAAGGAGTAGAAATTGAAACATAAAAAAGTTAGTGGATTAGAGACTTTAAAAGAAAAAGTAGTCCATATTAACAGAGTTGCTAAAGTTGTTAAAGGTGGTAGAAGATTTAGTTTTAATGCCATCGTGGTAGTTGGTGATGGTGATGGTCACGTTGGTGTAGGTCTTGGAAAGGCGAATGAAGTAACAGATGCTATTTCTAAAGGTATTGATGATGCCAAAAAGAATGTTTACAGAATTTCTTTGCATAAAGGTACAATTCCCCATGAGATAATCGGTAAATATGGTGCAGGTAAAGTATTGTTAAAACCTGCTTCTCCTGGTACAGGATTAATCGCAGGTGGTGGTGTAAGAGCTGTGTTAGAAATGGCTGGTGTTCAAGATATTTTAACAAAATCTTTGGGAAGTAGTAATCCTCATAATCAAGTAAAAGCAACTTTACAAGGTTTATTAAGTTTAATAGATGCAAAAAACATGGCAAATAAAAGAGATATTGAGATTAATCAATTATTTGCCGTATAATTAAGGAATTTTTGAAAAATGAAATTAAAAGTTATTCAAATAAAAAGCGTTATAGACAGACCCAAAGATCAAAAGCTTACAATAGAAGCACTTGGTCTCGGGAGACCTAATTACTCAAAAGTTCATAATGATACTCCGCAAATAAGAGGTATGGTAAATAAAGTTAAGCATTTAGTAAAAATTGAAGAAATTAAGGACTAAGGTTATAAAATGGATTTTTTAAGTAACTTAAAATATGCTGAAGGTTCAGTAAAAAAAAGAAAAAGAGTAGGCAGGGGCGAAGGTTCCGGTAGAGGTGGCACTGCTACAAGAGGAATGAATGGTCAAAGATCTCGATCAGGCTTTAAAAGTAGAGCATGGTTCGAAGGTGGGCAAATGCCTTTACAAAGAAGAGTTCCTAAACGCGGATTCACAAATATCTTTAAAGTTGAATATCAAGCTGTTAATGTAGAAAAGTTACAAAAGTTGGTTGATAACGAAAAAATTAAAGACTTAGTTAATGCAGAAGTTTTATATAAAAACGGAATTATAAAAAGTATAAATTCTCCTTTCAAAATTTTGGGCAATGGTGAATTGAAAGCAAAATTAATTGTTGAAACAAACAATTACAGTAAAACTGCAAAAGAAAAAATTGAAAATGCTGGTGGAAGCATAAAAGAGATTAAATAATAATGGGAAAAATTCAGGATACTTTTAGAAATATTTTTAAAATTGAAGAGTTAAGGGATAGAATTCTTTATACTTTGGCTCTTTTGGTTATAGTTCGAGTTGGTGCACATATTACTCTCCCTGGTATTGATACATACTTATTATCCGAGGCTATGGCTAATAAAACAACGGATAATTTGCTTGGACTTTATGATATGTTTGCGGGCGGTGCATTTTCGAATGCTGCAATTTTTGCGTTAGGAATTATGCCCTACATTTCTGCCTCTATTATCATTCAGCTTGGAGGAGCAGTAATACCCTATTTTCAAAGACTCCAAAAAGAAGGTGAAGAAGGTAGAAAAAAAATTACTCAACTTACAAGATACGGTACTGTTTTAATTTCGCTATTCCAAGCTCTTGGTGTTGTAACCGGTGTAATTATGAATACTTCTGCTAATGGAATGCCTGTAGTTCCAGAAGAAGTTAGAGGATTTGGTTTTATTGTGTCATCTGTAATAATATTAGTTGCAGGAACTGTTTTTATGATGTGGATGGGTGAGCAAATTACTGAAAAAGGTATTGGTAACGGTATCTCACTTATAATTTTCATTAATATTATTAATAGATTTCCTTTTGCAATCTTAGATGAGGTAAGATTACTTAATTCCGGTGCAAGAAATATAATTGTAGAAATTGCAATTCTCGTCTTTATGGTTTTTATCATTGCTGGTATAGTGCTAGTTACGCAAGGTACAAGAAGAATACCTGTACAATATGCGAAAAGGGTTGTAGGCAGAAAAGTTTATGGCGGTGTTACTCAATATATTCCTTTAAGAGTAAATACAGCAGGTGTTATGCCAATAATTTTTGCTCAAGCTATTATGTTTCTGCCAAGTACTATTTTATCTTTTTTCCCGAATAATGAATTTATACAAAGTTTAGCAGGATACTTTAATTATACATCTTTTACTTATTCATTTATTTATGCCATAATTATTATTTTCTTTACTTACTTTTATACAGCTATTGCTTTTAATCCGCAGGAAGTTGCAGAAACAATGAAGAAACAAGGTGGCTTCGTACCGGGAATTAGACCCGGAAAACAAACAGCAGATTTTATTGATAATATTTTGACTAAAATAACATTGCCAGGCTCCATATTTCTTGCAATAGTTGCTATTTTGCCTGCATTTGTTTCAAGAATGGGTGTATCAGGTAGTTTTGCTTCTTTCTTTGGCGGAACAAGTCTTTTAATTATGGTTGGAGTAGCGCTAGATACATTGCAGCAAATTGAATCTCATCTATTGATGAGGCATTATGACGGCTTTATGAAATCAGGAAAAGTGAAAGGTAGAAGGTAAAAGGTTTTAGTGATTATTCTTAAATCAAAAAAAGAAATAGAAGCAATAAAAGAAAGTTCTAAAATTGTTGCTGAAACACTACAGTTAGTTAAAAGATATGCTGAAGTTGGTAAAACAACATTGGAATTAGATAAAATTGCAGAAGATTATATCAAAAGTAATGATGCTGTTCCTGCTTTTAAAGGATATTCGCAAGCAGGTGCTATAGATTTCCCGGGAACAATTTGTGCCTCTGTTAACGAAGAAGTTGTTCACGGTATTCCAAGTAGCAGAGTTCTAAATGATGGAGATATTATTTCTGTAGATGTTGGTGTTATAAAAAACGGATTTTTCGGAGATGCAGCTATCACAATTCCTATTGGAAATGTTGATACAAAAGTATTAAAGTTGCTTGAAGTTACCGAAAAATCATTATATCTTGGTATTGAAGAAGCAAAAAAAGGAAATAGAATAGGTGATATTTCTTTTGCAGTACAAGAATATGTAGAAGCTGAAGGTTTCTTTGTGGTTAGAGATTTATGTGGACACGGGGTTGGAAAAAGGCTCCACGAAGACCCCCAAATACCTAATTTTGGAAGTAAAAATAGTGGAGCAAAAATAAAAAACGGAATGACTTTGGCAATAGAACCTATGATTAATATTGATGATTTTGAGGTTGATGTGGCACAAGACGGTTGGACAATTTTTAATAAAAGTAAAAAGCCATCTGCCCATTTTGAACATACAATTGCCATTGTTAATGATTATCCTGAAATATTATCGGTTTGTTAAAATATGGCTAAACAAGAATCAATTAAAGTAGATGGTGTTATTACTGAAACGTTACCTAACGCTCACTTCAAAGTGAAATTAGATAACGGACATGAGATTTTAGCACATATCTCCGGTAAAATGCGAATGCATTTTATCAAAATTTTGGTAGGTGATAAAGTTGCAATAGAATTATCACCGTACGATTTAGATAAAGGTAGAATTACATATAGGTATAAATAATGAAAGTAAGAGCATCTGTAAAAAAAATGTGTGACCATTGCAAAATTATAAAACGTAATGGTACTATTAGAGTGATTTGTAAAAATCCTAAGCATAAACAACGTCAAGGATAAATAAAAAGAAAAGTAGGAGATAAATAATTTGGCTCGGATTGCAGGAATTGATTTACCAAAACAAAAAAAAGTTTATATTGGATTAACTTATATTTATGGAATAGGTCAGCACACAGCTTTAGAAATTCTTAAAGAAGCTGAAGTTGACCCTGATAAAAAGGTAATTGATCTTGATGAACAAGAAGTTGCAAAAATTCGTTCAATTATGACAGCCAATCATAAAGTTGAAGGTTCATTAAGAAGCGAAGTACAGCAAAATATTAAAAGATTAATGGATATCGGTACTTACAGAGGATTAAGGCACAGAAGAGGTTTACCGGTTAGAGGGCAAAGAACCAAAACAAATTCTCGTACCAGAAAAGGTAAAAAGAGAACAGTTGCTGGTAAAAAGAAAGCACCGGGTCAAAAATAAAATAATAATTTAGGTATAGGAGTTTAAACTTGGCTAAAGTTACAAGAAAAGCAAAAAAGAAAATTCATGTTGATGCTGTGGGAATTGCTCATATTAAGGCAACATTTAACAATGTATTAGTAACAATTACTGATGTGTATGGAAATACAATTTCTTGGTCATCCGCAGGAAAAAACGGATTTAAAGGTTCAAGAAAAAATACCCCTCACGCTGCTCAAGTTACATCTGAAGCTGCAGCAAAAGAGGCGTTTGATTTGGGTCTCAAAAGAGTTGATGTGTTTGTAAAAGGACCCGGTTCAGGAAGAGATGCTGCAATTAGAGCACTAAATACAGCAGGTTTGCATATAATGTCGATTAAAGATATTACACCAATTCCTCATAACGGATGCAGACCTCCAAAACGTAGAAGAGTTTAATTATAAGGATATATAAGTAGATGGCAAGATATACAGGTCCCAAAGCAAAATTAGTTAGAAAATTTGGTGAAAATATTTTTGGCAACCAGAAATATGATAAAGTATTAAGTAATAAACCTTACGGTCCGGGGCAGCATGGTGCCGGTAGAAAAAGAGTTTCAGATTATGGTACTCAGTTAAAAGAAAAACAAAAATTGAAAATCATGTATGGTTTATTCGAAAAGCAATTTCGTAATATTTTTAAGAAAGCTGATAAGATGAGAGGTATTACAGGTGATAACCTTATACAACTTTTAGAAAGAAGGTTAGACAATACGGTGTATAGATTAGGTTTGGCTATGTCCAGAGCACAAGCAAGACAATTAGTAAGTCACAGACATTTTACAGTAAACAATAAAATTGTGAATATACCTTCTTATACACTAAAGCCAGGTGATGTTATTTCCGTAAGAGAAAAAAGCAAAAAAATGGATGTATTCCATAATTCACTTAGAATAAGAAAAACCAATCCTTATGAATGGGTTGAAGTTGAAAAAGCTAATTTAAGCGGTACGTTTGTTAAAATTCCTGAAAGAGATGAAATTCCTGTTAATGTTAACGAACAGCTTATTGTGGAATTGTATTCTAAGTAATTTTTTTAAGAAAATTTAAAACAGAGGAACATAGATATATGAGTTATCCTTTCATAAAAATGCCTGATGGTGTGATATTAGATGAAGTTTCGTCAACAGAAAATTATGGAAAATTTACAATTCAACCATTAGAAAGAGGATTTGGAGTTACACTTGGTTCATCTTTCAGAAGAATTTTAATATCTTCTTTAACCGGTGCTGCTTTTATTGCCATCAAAATTGATGGTGTATTGCACGAATTTACCTCAATACCCGGCGTTGTAGAAGATGCATCGGAAATTATTCTTAACCTTAAAAAAGTTAGAATGAAAATTTTGAACAAACAAACAACAAAGTTTGAAATATCATTAACTGAAAGTACAGAATTAAAAGCAGGTGATCTTCAAAAGTTTTGTCCGGATATTGAAATACTAAATCCAGATTTACATATTGCTACTTTAAATGAAGATTCAAAATTTACAATGGAATTGAGATTTGGATTTGGCAAGGGATATGTTCCTGCATCTAAACAAAATATTCCTGATCAAACTATAGGTATTGTTCCTATTGATGCAATTTTTACTCCAATAGAAAATGTTCGCTATGATATAGAAAATGTACGTATAGGGGAAAGCAACGAATATGAAAAATTAACTTTGGAAGTAATGACAGATGGTTCTATAACTCCTGAAGAAGCAATGTCATCTGCCGGAACAATTTTAAGAGATCATATTAACATGTTTATTAATTTTGATGTTGAGCAAGAAGAAAGAAAAGTTGAAAGTGAAAAAGATTTTGAATTTGAAAGAATTAAAAAAATATTAACTACAAATGTTGATGATTTAGAATTAAGTGTAAGATCTCATAACTGCTTAAAAGCTGCCAATATTACAACCATGGCTGACCTTGTAAGAAAAGATGAGAGTGAAATGCTTAAATTCAAAAATTTTGGTCGTAAATCTCTTGCCGAATTAATGGATATTGTTGAAAACCATAATCTTGAATTCGGGATGGATGTTGAAAAATACTTAAAAGATAAAACTGATATTAAATAATTTCCAAATAAGGTTTTAAGAATGAGACATAGAATTAAAGGTAGAAAATTAGGAAGAACAGCTTCACATAGAGCGGCAACGCTCAGAGCTTTAACAACTTCGCTAATAAAATATAAAAAAATTACAACTACTTTGGCTAAAGCAAAGCAATTAAGAATTTTTGCAGAACCTATTATTACAAAAGCTAAAAATGATACTGTTCACGCACGAAGAATAATAGCAAAAGATATTAAAGATAAAAAAGTATTGCAAGAATTATTTAATGAAGTTGTTCCTGCGGTTGGAGATAGACCGGGCGGTTACACCAGAATAGTTAAGCTTGGTAATAGAGTTGGTGATGCAGCGGAAATGGCTATAATTGAATTAGTAGATTATAATGATTTAGCTTCCAATAAACCTAAGAAAACTAAACAGAAAACAGAAGAAGTAAAATCTGAAGCGAAGATTGAAGAGAAAGTGAAAGAAACTGTAGCAGAAACTTCAGAGGATGTTCCTGAAGTTGAAAGTTTGGAAGCTGATGATTTAACAAAGATTGAAGGTATTGGTCCGAAAATATCTCAAATCTTGCAAGAAGCAGGCATTAAAACTTTTGCTGAACTCTCGAAAAAAAACGCTGAAGAAATCACTAAAATTCTGGAAGAAGCAGGTGGTCGATTTAAATCTCATAATCCGGCTACTTGGGCTGACCAAGCTAAACTTGCAGCTGAAGGTAAGTGGGACGAACTTAAAAAATGGCAAGATGAATTAGATGGCGGTAGAGAAAAGTAAGTTCTATACCTTCTTTTTTAGAAAATTATTTTTTGTGAGCAGCTCTATAGGCTGCTCTTTTTATTTGTAAAATGTTAAATATTAAATTTATTAAATCAGTTTATAAAGTATCGGATTTGCCTAAAGATAATTTACCCGAAATTGTTTTATGTGGTAGATCCAATGTTGGTAAATCTTCATTTATTAATTCTTTAGCTAGAGTTAAAAATATTGCCAAAACAAGTTCCACCCCAGGTAAAACTAGATCAATCAATTATTATTTGGTTGAGAATAAATTTTATTTTGTGGATCTGCCGGGCTATGGCTATGCTAAGGTACCAGTAAAGGCTAAGAATGAATGGCAAAAACTAATATCTGAATATTTATTTAACAGCAAAAACATTGCTTTAGTTTATCATCTTATAGATAGCAGACATAAAGCTACCGAATTGGATTTATTATTAAATACAATGTTAAATGATTTAACATTAAACTATAGTGTAATTCTAACCAAAATAGATAAACTTAATCAGTCCGAAAAAAATAAATCATTAAAAAAAATAAAAGAGCAATTTCCTGAACTGAGTTTTAACGATAATCTTTTTTTATACTCTTCTCTTAAAGGTACCGGCAAAAAAAATATTGAACTAATTTTAAGTAAATTATTCCAATAATGCTATTTTTATAAACTTTTATTATAATTAGTTTGTAAATAAAATATTTTATACCAACAAATCTTAAACTTAAATTATATGTTTTTAACTTCGAGAAATAAAAAAAGAGTGTTAATATTTTTAATCATTCCAATATTAGCATTTATACTTGTTATTTCGAATGATATACTAATTAAATCCATTGTGGCAATAGTACTGGTAATCTACGTAGCTTTTATAATTTTTTTACGAGATTCCATGCAAATAAAAGGAATAATGGAAAGTGATGCGGAAATTGATGATGAAATGGAAAGTGGAGATTTATTGACTGCCGAAGAATCTGCGAGAAAAACTTACGATACTGATTTAGATGAAAGTATAAAAATTATCTCTAAGGATAAAGTTCCTGATATAATTACTTCTCAAAATTATGCTCCGTCTCAAGCAAAAATGAATTTACCAGAAATATCTAAAGAAGAAATTAAGAAGCAATTCGATAAAATAGTAACGGAAGAACTTCCCTCGGATGTAACAAGTGATGAACAGTTCCTTTTTGTTTTAGAGAAGATTCTGAATGTAATTAAAGAAGCTTATCTTGCTAACTCTGTAATCTTTTTTTGGTACAATGAAAACAATAAAGAACTTACACTTAAAAAGTACTTCAGTAATTCAGATAAAGCTATTACAAAAAAGCAGTTTCCTTTGGAAGATGATATAATTAGTAAAATTGTCCAAAATCAAGAACCCGTTCATCTTAATGAAATTTATTCAACTGCCGAATTAGATGTTATCAGGTATTATGATAAACCGCAGGGTATAAAAAGTCTTGTTGGTGTTCCGTTATTTTATGCTGATTCTTTAACAGGTGTTTTGGTTGTTGATTCCAAAGCTCCTGATGCTTTTGGAATTGAAACGGTTTATTCCTTAGGCAGATTTGTTAGAATTATTGCTATTATCATTTCACTCTTCGATAAAAACTTCTCTAACACAACTTCTGAAAACAGACTAAATGCTCTTTTGAGTATTTTAAAAATCAATAAAAAGTTTGATAGTGAAAATGATATTTTGGATTTAGTTAATAAATCTATAAAACAATTGATTCAGTACGATGCTTTTACTTTTGTTTATTACAGACCAACAGATCAAAAATTTGTTGTATTAAAAGCAGAAAATAATACTCCGCTTAAATATGTTGGTAAAAACTTGGAAATAGATTTAGATTCTACACTTGTGGGTAAAGCAATTTTAAGTGCAATGCCTGTAAACATTGAAGATACAAGTAGCGAAGAATATAATAGATTTACCAAAAACGAAGATGTGGGATTAGGCGGTTCTTTTCTTGCCATACCACTAATTTATAATAAACAAAATTTTGGTGTTTTATGCTTTGAAAGCTTAAAGAAGAAATTTTACTCTAATGATGATGTTGATTTTATGCGTAACGCTTTAAGAATGTTTTCGTTCTTTGTTTATACGTATTCTACGCATACTGTACTTAAAAATTTATTATCAGTTGATGTGGAAACAGGTGCGCTAACTTACGAAGCTTTTGTTAAACAGGCAAATATTGACTTAATAAAAGCAGATAAATTTAATGCTCCGTGTACAATTGCTCTAATTAGAATTGATGATTTTTTAGAGGAAAGGTCTTTGTTTGAAACTGATCCTTTTCCTAAGGTATTGGAATCTGTCTTTTCAATAATTAAAAATGAATCAACAGAATTAAATACAATAGGAAGAATAAGTAAAAAACTATTTGCCGTTCATTTTTTTAATACAAATGCTAAAGAAGTTTTTGTCTGGTCTGAAAAATTAAGGACTAAAATTGCAAGAAAGCCAATTTCCGTAGTATTAAAACAAACAACATTTACGGTTTCAATAGGTGTAGCTTCTTCCAATCATGCAACTGAAGTAGAAGATATTTTAAAAGATGCAGAATTGGCATTAAATAAAGCTATTGAGAAAGGCGGAAATACAGTGAAAAGTGTTAACTAATTTAAGTAGGAATTAAAATTGAATAATTTTATAGTTATTGTTTTAGACGGAGTTGGGATTGGAGAACTTCCCGATGCTTCTGAATATAATGACAAAGGTACAAATACCTTAGGAAATATTGCTGCTTATATCGGAGGTTTAAACTTACCAAATTTAAAAAAAATGGGTTTGGGAAATATTAGAAAGCTTTTTTCTTACGGCTCTGTTGCAGAACCTTTAGCTTCTTACGGTAAGATGGTGGAAAAATCCAACGGCAAAGACTCTACAACCGGTCATTGGGAATTGAGTGGTTTATATATTGATAAAAAGTTTCCAACATATCCTAATGGATTTCCTGAAGATTTAATATTAAAATTTTTAGAAGAAAATAATTTAAATGATGTGCTTGGTAATAAAGCTGCCTCAGGTACGGAAATTATTAATGAATTAGGAAAAGAACACTTACAAACCAGAAATCCTATTGTTTATACTTCAGCCGATTCTGTTTTTCAAATTGCTGCACACGAAGATATTATTTCTGTAGAAGAATTATATAAAATTTGTGAAACTACAAGAAATCATGTTTGTGTTGGTGAACATAGTGTCGGTAGAATTATAGCAAGACCATTTGTTGGTTCGGTTGGTAAATTTGAACGAACAACCAATAGAAAAGATTTTTCGTTGGACCCAATTGATAAAACCATTTTGGATATTTTACAAGAAAATGCTATCAATACAGTAGGAATAGGAAAAATTAATGATTTATTTAATTATAGAGGCATTAATAAAGTTGTAAAAACTCATTCAAATTTGGAAGGAATTAATTCGATTATTTCTTATCTTAAATCAGAGGAAAATAGTTTTATTTTTGCCAATTTAGTTGATTTTGATGTATATTACGGACATAGAAATGATCCTGAAGGTTTTCATCAGGCTTTAATAGAATTTGATTCTAATTTGCCGGATATTTTGGAAGAAATGGATGAAAACGATAGACTGATTATAACGGCAGATCACGGTAATGATCCTACATACGAAGAAAGTACAGATCATTCCAGAGAATATGTTCCTTTGCTTTATTATAGTCCAAATAAAACAGGAACTAATTTAGGCATAAGAAATACATTTGCTGATGTTGCCAAAACAATTGCTGATTTTTTTAAAGTTTCAAATAATTTAAATGGAACAAGTTTTTTATAATAAATTTTTAAGGAAATAATTTTGTTACTCGGTAAAGTAATAGGAACGGTTTGGTCAACAAGAAAAGATGAAAAACTTGTTGGAGCAAAGTTTTTAATTGTAAAAAATTTAAGTTTAGATTCAAAATTAGAAAATAATTTTGTGGTTGCTGTTGATTCAGTTGGAGCGGGAGTAGGCGAAGTTGTTCTTTATGCTTCGGGTAGCTCTGCCAGACAAACAAAGCAGACAAAAGATAAGCCCGTAGATGCGGTTATTATGGCGATTGTTGATAAATTAGATATTTCTGTTAAGGAATAAAAGCTGATGGTTTTGGGCAGAGTTATCGGTACAATTTGGGCTACAAAAAAATATGAAACTTTAAAAAGCTACAAAATGCAATTTGTGCAACCATTAAACGCCAAGCTCGAAAAAATAGGAAAGCCGATTGTTGCTGTAGATACGATTGGAGCCGGACCGGGAGAAATAATTTTTTATGCTACTTCAAGTGAGGCTGTAATTGCAATGGATGTTGATATGGCTCCTGTAGATGCATCAATAGTAGGAATAGTTGATTCGGTTTATACTGAATAATTTTTAGGAGAGTACCTTTGAAAATATCAAAAAAAAATACAAAAAAAGATAGCCATACTTTAGATAAATACTTACAAGAAATTAGTAAGGTTGAATTATTAACTCCTGAAGAAGAAATTGAATTCTCTACCAGAATTAAAAGGGGTGATCAAGCTGCATTAGATCGATTGGTAAAAGCTAATTTAAGGTTTGTTGTAAGCGTTGCCAAGCAATATCAAAATCAAGGAATGTCGTTAGGTGATTTAATTAACGAAGGCAATTTAGGATTAATAAAAGCAGCCAAAAGATTCGACGAAACAAGAGGATTTAAATTTATATCTTATGCGGTTTGGTGGATACGCCAATCAATACTTCAGGCTCTTGCAGAGCAATCCGGAATAGTGAGATTACCTTTGAACAGAGTTGGAGCATTAAATAAAATCGGTAGGGCATTTAAGGATTTAGAACAAGAATATGAAAGAGAACCTACACCTGAAGAAATTGCACAAGAACTGGAAATGGATTTGGATGAGGTTACAGAAACACTAAGAATTAACACTCAACATATTTCTGTGGATGCTCCTTTTGGCAGTGATGATGATGCCGGAAACTTGTTGGATGTTTTGGAAAGTAATGAGCATCCTTTACCTGATTCCGAGTTAATGTCGAATTCTCTCAAAGGAGAGATTGAAAAAACTCTGTCTTCCTTAAGTGAACGCGAAGCGGAAGTGTTAAAGTTATATTTTGGTTTTTATGATAATAATCCGTTAACCCTCGAAGAAATAGCAGTAAAATTTAATTTAACAAGAGAAAGAGTAAGACAAATAAAAGAAAAAGCAATTCGTAAATTAAGACACGCGTCTCGTAACAGAAATCTAAGAAATTATCTTGGGTGATTATTTTTTATGTTAAATAAAAATAAACTCTTTAATAAATTTATCGTAAGCCTGTCTATTTTAATTTTTCTTTCCGCCTGCTCTCATTCTTCTTACCATGAGCGTTATGAAACAAACAGAGTTACTAAAAAAAAGCCTGCTAATTCTTCCATTCCTTTTGTTAAAGCCACTAAACTTGAAACAGATTTGTTCATAAAAAAACTAAAAAGAAAGTTCAATTCTAATAAAAAAAAGAAAAATTTTTTAAAAGAGATTATCTATTATCTAAAAACTCCTTATCTTTACGGTGGTAATTCTAAAAAAGGTATAGACTGTTCTGCGTTTACTCAAAATGTTTATAAAAATAGTTTAAGTGTTTATATTCCCAGAACAGTTAAAGAACAATACAAAAAGTGGAACATTTTTGATAGTAAAGACAAACTTAAATTCGGAGATTTAATTTATTTCGATACCTCGGTAGAATCATTCCCGGGACACGTAGGGATTTATCTTGAAGATAATTATTTTGTTCACGCAAGTTCTTCCAGCGGTGTTATTATTTCTAAATTAAATAATCCTTATTATCAAGAAAATTATGTTGGAGCAAATAGGGTAACAATCAAAAAATAAATTACGAGGTTGTAATGGAATACAGAATCGAAACAGATACCATGGGAGAAATTAAAGTACCTTCCCAAATGTATTATGGTGCACAGACTGCCAGATCATTAATGAACTTTAAAATTGGCGGTGAGAGATTTCCGAGAGAATTAATTAGAGCTTTAGGAATTCTTAAAAAAGCAGCAGCTTTATCAAACAATGAACTTGGAATGCTGAGTGACGAAAAAGCAAAATTAATAACACAAGCTGCTGATGAAGTTATTGAAGGAAAATTGGACGAACATTTTCCGCTTGTTGTTTGGCAAACAGGCAGTGGAACCCAAACCAATATGAACACTAACGAAGTTATTGCCAACAGAGGAATTGAAATTGCCGGTGGTGAACTTGGAAGCAAAAATCCAATTCATCCTAATGATGATGTTAACAAAGCACAATCTTCTAATGATACCTTTCCTACTGCAATGCACATAGCTGCCGTTGAGGAGATTTACAGAAGACTCATACCAATGGTTACAAAGTTAAAAGATGCTTTGAAACAGAAAGCAGATGAGTTTTCAGATGTAATTAAAATAGGCAGAACACACTTGATGGATGCTGTGCCTTTAACACTCGGACAAGAATTTTCCGGTTATGTTCAACAGTTGGAAAATGGTTTGAATAGAATAAATGACTGTCTTCCCAGACTTTCCGAGCTTGCCCTTGGCGGAACAGCCGTGGGTACGGGATTAAATACGCATCCGGATTTTGCTAAACTTGCTGCAAAAAAAATATCCGAAATATCCGGACAAAAATTTACATCGGCTCCAAATAAGTTTGAAGCTCTTGCTGCACACGATGCAATTGTAGAAGCAAGCGGTGTTATGAAAACTCTTGCTGCTTCATTAATGAAAATTGCAAACGATGTTCGTTGGCTCGGCAGCGGACCAAGATGCGGAATTGGAGAAATTAATTTACCTGCTAATGAACCCGGTAGCTCCATTATGCCTGGTAAAGTTAATCCAACACAATCTGAAGCTATGACAATGGTTTGTGCTCAAGTTATGGGTAATGATGTTGCGATAAATTTTGGCGGAGCAAGCGGTAACTTTGAACTTAATGTATTTAAACCTGTAATGATTTTCAACTTACTTCAAAGTATAAGGCTTATTTCAGATTCATGTGAAAGCTTTACCAATAACTGTGTTGTTGGTATTGAAGCTAACAAAATTAATACTCAAAAACATTTAACCAATTCTTTGATGTTAGTTACAGCCTTAAATCCGCATGTGGGCTATGATAATGCTGCTAAAATTGCCAAAAAGGCTCATGCAGAAAACTCAACACTTAAAGAAGCAGCCGTAGAGTTGGGTATTTTAACCGGAGAACAATTCGATGAATTTGTAAGACCTGAAAAAATGGTTGGTAAATAAATATAACTTTAAGAGATGCAGTATTAAAAACTGCATCTCCTTTTCTTAAAAATAAATAAAAGACCAAAATGCAAAAGAAAGTTGAAGAATTAAGTATTAACACAATAAGATTGCTTTCAGTTGATGCAATACAAAAAGCTAACTCCGGGCATCCCGGAATGCCTATGGGCTGTGCACCAATTGCTTATTTGTTATATAAAAAAATAATGAAACATAATCCCGAAAATCCAAATTGGATAAACAGAGATAGATTTGTGTTATCCGGTGGACACGGCAGTATGCTTCTTTACAGCAGTTTATATTTATCGGGATACAATATTTCTTTAGATGATATAAAAAACTTCCGTCAGTGGGAAAGTATTACTCCAGGACATCCTGAGTCAAACAAAACTCCGGGTGTTGAAACAACCACTGGTCCTCTTGGACAAGGAATTGCAAATGCTGTTGGTATGGCTTTGGCTCAGAGATATTTAGCTGCACTTTTTAATAAGGACGATTTTGAACTAATCGATCACTATATTTTTGTTGAAGCTGGGGATGGTGATTTGATGGAAGGTATTTCTCATGAAGCCGCTTCCTTTGCCGGACATCAAAAACTTGATAAATTAATTTTAATTTATGATGATAACAACATAACCATCGATGGTAAAACTTCGCTTGCTTATTCTGATGATGTAGAGAAAAGATTTAAGGCTTACAATTGGCATGTAGAAAAAGTAAACGATGTAAATAATCTTAATAGTCTTGAAGCGGCTATTACAAAAGCAAAAGATGTTTCAGATCGACCTTCAATAATTATTACTAAAACAATAATTGGTAATGGAAGTCCCAATAAACAAAATACTTCAAGTGTTCACGGTTCTCCTCTTGGCGAAGAAGAAGTAAAACTGACTAAGCGAAATCTTGAATTTCCAGAAGATAAATTTTTCTACGTTCCTAACGAAGTTATAGAACACTTTGCAGAAGTAAAAGAGAATGGAAAAAAATTAGAGAATGAATGGAAAGAACTTTTTGAAGAATACAAAAATAAATATCCGAATGAAGCAAAATTATTTTGTGATTTATTAAACGGTAATTTGGGTACCGAGTGGGAAAAGAAAATTCCTAAGTTCCAAGATTACAAAACATCAATGGCTACAAGAAAAGCCTCAGGAATTGTGCTAAATGAAATTGCTTCGGAGTTGCCTGGACTTATCGGAGGCTCTGCTGATCTTTCACCCTCAAATAATACAATATTAAAGGAATTTCAAGATTTAACGAAAGAAAACCCTACAGGAAGATATATTCGTTACGGTATAAGAGAACATGCAATGGCTGCTATAATGAACGGAATTGCTATTTATGGTGGAATTATTCCGTATGCAGGAACTTTCTTAGTTTTTTCAGATTACTTGAGACCATCGTTGAGATTGGCATCACTTTCTAAAGTAAAAACAATTTTTGTTTTCACACACGATAGTATTGGAGTCGGTGAAGATGGTCCTACCCATCAACCGATTGAACATTTTTCCGTCTTAAGAGCAATTCCTGGAGTAATTTTATTAAGACCTTCCGATGCAAATGAAACAGCCGAGGCTTGGCGTTTTGCAATTAAGCATCATGGTTCGCCTGTAACTTTGGCTTTAACAAGACAAAATTTACCTACAATTGATAGAAATAAATATGGAGCCGCCGAAGGACTTAAAAAAGGAGCTTACATATTAAAAGATTCAAAAGAACCTGAAATTATTCTAATGGCTACAGGGTCTGAAGTTTATTTGGTTTTAGATGCTGCGGAAAAATTAGAAGCAAGTGGTATAAGCGTAAGAGTTGTTAGTTTTCCGAGTTGGGAAATTTTTGAAATGCAGAATAACGAATATAAAAATTCAGTGTTACCGAAAAAAATTAAAAAAAGAATTTCCGTAGAAGCAGGTATTGGTCAGGGTTGGGAAAAGTACGTTGGCGATGAAGGTAAAATTATTTCAATTGAACATTACGGTGCTTCAGCTCCTCAGAATATTCTATTCGAGAAGTTTGGATTTACCGTTGAAAGAATAATTGAAGAAACAAAATTACTATTGACTAAATAAGAATTTTATAGGTGAGGAATTCAAGCTTCTCTTATATAAAAAATTCTAAGTACCATAGCGTTCTACATTTGTTTATTATCAAATATCATTGTGAGATAAACGAAGCGATCTTGTTTAGCTTGCTATCTTTCTCAAACTCTGCTTGTTAAAATTGATACGTTATTAATGAGATTACTTCGCTGCGGCTCGTAAAGATATGTTCTTTTTTATCATCAAGCATCATTGCGAATGAAATGATGCAATCTGAGATTACTTTGAAAAATTTTTTCTCTCGTAATTGTATAAACGAGTAATTCTAAAAGTTTATAACATTCTAAAAAGAGAAAAAAACTACTTGTTTACTGTGTAATTTCTTCTTAACTTTCATACTTATATTAAGAATTATATTATTTTTTATCAACTGCCTTTGTTGTTTTGTTTTTTATAAAAGACTTAATTAAACTATGGTATTTATATTAATTATATATTATTTTTCTTATTTCTTACCGGATTTTTTTCATAAAATAGACTTACGCTTAATTGGATATTTAAATAAAAAACTAAACCAACACACTTTTACTTCTGCACACATTTATTTTGTTGGATTTACATAACTTCGCTTTCCAAAATTGAAATCTTATTAATAATCTTTCTAATAAATTTTTCAAGGTACAAAATGAAAAAAAACTTTTTAGCAATTTTATTTTTAGTGTTTTT